>Ga0078894_10000409_pt1 | contig 29511 bp, 22 predicted proteins | sample LauGreSu1BDMLBSD_2_FD_67506 | JGI IMG/M metagenome (GOLD analysis project Ga0078894, IMG submission 67506) | Freshwater lake microbial communities from Lake Michigan, USA - Su13.BD.MLB.SD (version 4) (version 4) | ecosystem: Environmental > Aquatic > Freshwater > Lake | place: Lake Michigan... | reverse complement strand
CAACGGTAGATTTAACTGCTGCGGCTGTAACTGCTGGATCTAGTTCAACAGGAATGACATTGTCATACTTCACTGATGCTGCTGCAACAATTGCTTTAGCAACCCCTGCTGCAGTAACTACATCTGGTACTTATTATATAAAAATTACTAATAATGCAACAGGTTGTAATGTAATTAGCCCTGTAGTTGTAACTATTGATGTGACAAGTGCGCCAACAGGTGCTGCAACACAATCATTCTGTGGAACTGCTAATCTATCTCAACTTTCAGTAACTGGAAGTAACATTAGATGGTATAGTGCAGCAACAGGTGGTGTTGAATATCCAGCTTCAATCTGGTCAGCAGTTGGTTTAGTAAATGGTACTACCTATTATGCTTCTCAAACTGTTAATGGATGTGAAAGTGCTCCTCGTATTGCTGTTACTGTAACAATTAACGCAATACCTTCTGCTCCAAATGCATCAGCACAATCTTTCTGTGGAAGTGCTACTGTTGCTGATTTAGTTCCTTCTGGTTCTTCATTAACATGGTATAGTGTTGCTACTGCTGGTTCAGCATTAACTTCAGGTACTGCTTTAGCATCAGGCACTTATTATGTTTCACAAACTAGTAATGGTTGTGAAGGACCAAGAACTGCTGTTGCTGTAACTGTAAATGGTACTGCGTTGCCAACTGCATCTGCACAATCATTCTGCGGTCCTGTAACTGTAGCTAGTTTAGTTGCTTCAGGAACTTCAATCAATTGGTATAATGTTGCAACTGGTGGTGCTACTTTAGCTGGATCTACTTCATTGTCAACAGGTACTTATTATGTAACTCAAACATTAAATGGATGTGAAAGCCCAAGATTATCTGTTGCTGTAACTGTAAATACAGTTGCTGCGCCAACTGGTGCTTCTGTTCAAGATGCTTGTATTACAGAAACTATTGCTGACTTTGTAGTAACAGGTGATACAGGTGCTGTATTAACTTGGTATGCTACAAGTACTTCAACTACTTCAATCCCTACATCAACTCCTGCAGTATTGAATTCATTCTACTATGTTTCTCAAACTGTTAATGGTTGTGAAGGACCAAGATTAGTAGTGATTGCTTCTGGACCATGTTTAGGTAACGAAGAGTTTGATATGTCAAGCTTCTCTTACTATCCAAATCCAACTAGAGATATTGTAAACATTAGTTACTCTAAAGAAATAACTCAAATTAAAGTATTCAACATGCTTGGTCAACAACTAATTGATACTAAAGTTAATTCTACGACTACTCAAGTTGATTTATCTCGATTTGCAACTGGTACTTACTTTATAGAAGTAACTTCTGATGAAGTATCTAAAACAGTTAAAGTAATTAAAGACTAATTGTATTTTATAAATTGAAAAAAAGAGCCATCGAAAGATGGCTCTTTTTTGTTTCTGATTAATTATCACAAAAAAAAGGCTTTGCAACGCAAAGCCTTTTTTTAATTAGTTTAGATTGTTAATCAAATTCTGAAGTAAAAAATAATTTTACACTTGGATATTTACTTTGTGTCATTTGAATTGTGAAATCAGAATCAGCTAGAAATACTAATTGATTGTATTTGTCATGCGCTAAAAATTTTTGTTTCACTCGTCTAAATTCTTTAAACTCTTCATTTTTTGCATCATCGGGTTTAACCCAACACGCTTTATGTACCGGAAAGTTTTCATAGTTACATTTTGCACCATACTCATGCTCTAAACGATATTGAATAACTTCGTATTGAAGTGCGCCAACGGTACCAATTACTTTTCGATTATTCATTTCTAAAGTAAATAATTGAGCAACACCCTCGTCCATTAATTGATCAACTCCTTTTTCCAATTGTTTTGCTTTCATTGGATCGGCATTATTAATGTATCTAAAATGCTCTGGTGAGAAACTCGGAATTCCTTTGAAATTCATAATTTCTCCTTCTGTTAAAGTATCTCCAATTTTGAAATTGCCGGTATCGTGTAATCCAACAATATCTCCTGGATAGGAAATATCTACTATTTCTTTCTTCTCTGCAAAAAAGGCATTCGGACTCGAAAATTTTAAACTTTTATTTAAGCGAACATGCATATAGGGTTTGTTTCTTTCAAAAGTTCCCGATACAATTTTTATAAACGCCAATCGGTCACGGTGTTTTGGATCCATATTGGCATGAATTTTAAAAACAAATCCAGATAGTTTTTCTTCTTCTGGATTTACTAATCGCGTATCTGATTCTTTTGCTCTAGGTGTTGGAGCAATTTCCACGAAACAATCTAAAAGTTCGCGAACTCCAAAATTATTTAATGCCGAACCAAAAAATACAGGCTGTAAATTACCAGCTAAATATTCCTCTTTATTAAAAGCCGGATAAACTTCCTCAATTAATTCTAATTCTTCACGCAATTTGTTTGCTGGATTTTCTCCAATCAATTTATTAAGCTCTGGGCTCATTAGATCCGAAATAGCAATAGTATCTTCAATATTTTTTCTGCTATCCCCGCTAAAAAGATTAATGTTCTTCTCCCAAATATTATAAATCCCTTGAAAATCATATCCCATTCCGATAGGGAAACTTAACGGAGTTACTTGAAGACCCAATTTCTTTTCAACTTCATCCATAAGGTCAAACGCATCTTTTCCTTCTCTATCTAATTTATTTATAAATACAATAATTGGAATTTTACGCATTCTGCAAACCGAAACTAATTTTTCTGTTTGTTCCTCAACCCCTTTAGCAACATCAATGACTACAATTACACTATCAACTGCAGTTAAAGTTCTAAAGGTGTCTTCAGCAAAATCCTTGTGTCCTGGTGTATCCAAGATGTTGATTTTTTTGTCTTTATAATTAAAGGCCAAAACCGAAGTGGCAACAGAAATTCCTCTTTGGCGCTCAATTTCCATGAAGTCACTGGTTGCGCCTTTTTTTATTTTGTTATTTTTAACTGCTCCCGCTTCTTGAATTGCCCCTCCAAAAAGTAATAGTTTTTCAGTTAGTGTGGTTTTTCCAGCATCGGGATGCGAGATAATTCCGAAAGTTCGACGACGTAATATTTCTTTTAAAAAACTCATAGATTATATAATGGATTGCAAAAATACTATTTATTAAATAAATAACTAACTAATGCTAGTTGCTATTTCCAATTGCAATACCAATTTCTGTTAATAAATTTATGTTAATAGTAGGTACTAATGTTGTTTAATACTTCCTATTTGTTACTTTTGTTGATTGTATTTAGATTTTTCTAAATGTAAAATTTATATTGTTTTTTATAACTTAATTTAATTGAATTGACAATGAAGTTAAAGCATGTTTTTTTAGGATTTTTGATGGGATTTTTTTTGGTTGCAAATGCGCAATCTAGTTCTAAAGAGGTATTATTTACTGTTGATGACCAACCGTTTTATACTGATGAATTCATTCGAGTTTACAATAAAAACTTAGATTTAGTAAAGGACGAATCTCAAAAAGATTTGAATCAATATTTGGATTTATATATTGGGTATAAATTAAAAGTTTCTAAAGCAAATAAATTAGGTTTACAAAACAATTCTCAATACCAAACCGAATTAAAAAGCTACAGAACTCAATTATCAAAAAATTACACCACCGATTCTAAAGTTACTAAAGAACTTGTAGATGAAGGATATAAAAGACTACTAAAAGAAGTAAATGCTTCGCACATATTAATTTTAGCGGATGAAAATGCTGCTCCTGCAGATACTTTAGCAGCTTACAACAAAATTATGGAAATTCGATCTAGAATTCAAAATGGCGAAGATTTTGGTACTCTAGCAGCAGCGCTTTCTCAAGATCCATCCGCTAAAGATAATAAAGGTAATTTAGGTTATTTTACTAGTTTTAAAATGGTTTATGCCTTTGAAAATGGAGCATACAATACTAAATTAGGTTCAGTTTCAATGCCCGTTCGCACTCGTTTTGGATATCATTTAATTAAAGTTAATGATATTAGAGATAATCGTGGAGAGATTGCAGTTGCTCACATTATGATATTAAAAAATAAAGACGGTGTTGCTGTAGATAATGCGAAAGCTACATGTGAAGATGTATATCAAAAATTACAACAAGGAGAAAATTTTGAAGAATTAGCAAAACAATTATCTGAAGATAAATCATCTGCATCAAAAGGAGGTGTTCTTAATCGTTTTGCCTCTGGACAACTTAGTTCTGAAGAATTTGAAAACCAAGCTTTCTCATTAACTAAAGACAATCCAATTTCAAAACCATTTGAAACTCAATTTGGATGGCATATTGTAAAACTATTAGATAAATTTCCTGTTAAGTCCTACGAAGATTCAAAATTAGAATTAGAAAATAAAATCAGCAAAGATGATCGTTCCCGATTAATTACTAATTCATTAACAGAAAAATTAAGAGTAAAATATCCAATAAAAAAAGATGTAAAATTATATGCTGATTTGTCAAAAGCAGTTACTGATGCATTTTTTGAGAACAAATGGGCGGTACCAACTGATGTAAAGAAATACGATAAAACCGTATTCTCAATTGGAACAAAAAGTTACAAAGGAACCGAATTCTTAGATTATGTTTTCTCAAAACAAAAAGCGGGTTCTGCAATTAGACCTATTGAGAAACTAACTAATTTTCTGTTTGACTCATTCGTTGACGAAAAAAGAAATCAATATTATTATGACAACTTAGAAAATGAATTTCCAGAATTTTCAGCAGTAATGGATGAATACCGTGATGGTCTTTTGTTGTTTGATTTAATGGATAAAGAAATATGGCAACGCTCTAAATCAGATACAACTGGATTAAAGGCTTTTTATGAATCTCAAAAAGACAAACACCTATGGAAAACTAGAGTGAATATCGAAATTTACTCTTCGACAGACATGAATAAAATGAAAAAAGTTTTAAGTATGTTGAAGAAAAATCAAACTCCTAAAGACATCAAAGATAAATTCAATTCTAAAGACAACGTAAGTGTAATGTTTTTTGAAGGAATATATGAAGAAGGAGCAGAGGCATTGCCTAAAGATACTAAAATGGAAAAAGGGGTTTCTGAAATTACAAATAAAGGGGAATACTATTATGTGACAAATGTGAAAGAAGTGCTTCCAGCTGGTTCTAAAACTCTTGATGAATGTAGAGGTAAATTAGTAAATGAATACCAACAATATCTTGAACAAAACTGGGTTAATGAACTTAAAAAAGAGTTTACTGTAAAAGTAGAAACTGCCGTTTTTGAAAAAGTTAAAAATCAAATTAAAAAATAAAATAGAATAATGATGAATGTATTTAATTATAAACGATTACTAGGTATCTTCCTTTTTTTAATTGGTTTTTTCGCAAGCGCTCAAGAAATAATTAAAGATAAAGAGCCTCAGAAAACTCCTGTTACCCAACAAAAAAGACAAAAAGTGGATGGAATTGTTGCTACTGTTGGTGATTATATTGTCTTGGATTCTGATATTGATAAAGCCTTTTTAGAAATTGAAAGTTCTGGTAATTCTACCAAAGACATTACCCGTTGTCAAATGCTAGGTAAATTACTCGAAGATAAATTGTATGCCCATCAAGCAATTCAAGATTCAATTGTGGTGAAAGACGAAGAAGTTAAAGAAAAGATGAATCAACAGCTTGATTATATGGTTGAGCAATTGAAATCTATGGATAATGTGGTGAAATATTTCAAGAAAAATAGTGAAGATGAATTTAAAACTGAACTTTTTGAAATTTTGAAACAACAAAAATTAGCTTCAGAAATGCAGAAAAAAATTATTGACCCAATTCAAATTACGCCCGAAGAAACCCGAAATTTCTTTAAGAAAATTCCCGAATCAGATAGACCATTATTAGGAGCTGAATTAGAAATGGCTCAAATTGTAATCAATCCCAAAGTATCAGAACTTGAAAAACAAGCTGTAGTAAACCGACTGAAAGAGATCAAAAATGAAGTATTAGCCGGCGCTAGTTTTACAACAAAAGCAGTTTTGTATACTGAAGATCCAGGCTCAAGATCCAGTGGTGGGTTTTATAAAATTAATAAAAAAACCCCATTTGTTAAGGAGTTTAAAGATGTGGCTTTTTCGTTGCAAGAAGGCGAAATATCAGATCCTTTTGAAACCGAGTTTGGATTTCACATCATTTATTTAGAGAAAATTAAAGGACAGGATTTAGAGTTGCGTCACATTTTGATGGCAGCAAAGATTACTCCCGATGCTTTGAAAGAAGCAAAAGAAAAAATAGAAATAATTAGAAAGCGTATTCTAGATAAAGAAATAACTTTTACAGAAGCAGCAAGAGCATTCTCTGATGAAAAAGAAACACGTGCAAACGGAGGGACTTTAATTAATCCAAAAACTCAAGATACGCATTTTGAGTTAACCAAAATGGATCCTGAATTTTACTCTCAAGTTTCAAATATGAATAATGGTGATATATCGCCAGTTATTTTAGATGAAGATCCTAAAGCTGGTAAAAGATATAAAATCATTACAGTAACTAATAAAATCGAACAACATATTGCTGATTTTAGTAAAGATTATACAAAAATTAAAGATTTGGCTCTTAAAGAAAAACAAATCAATGCGATTGCAAAGTGGTCAGAAGCAAAAATTAAAGAAACTTATATTAAAATTAATGGCGAATATTCAAATTGTGAATATGCAAATAATTGGTTAAAGAAATAATAAATTATTACTATGTCTGATGTAGCTGCAATTCAAAGTTTAGTTCAAAAAAGAATCGAACTAAAGAAAGAAATTTCCAAAATTATTATTGGGCAAGATTTGGTTGTTGACCAAGTTTTGTTAAGTATTTTTTCTGGAGGGCATGCACTTTTAGTTGGAGTTCCCGGTTTGGCTAAAACCTTAATGGTAAATACCATTTCGCAAGCTTTAGGATTGGCTTTCAAACGCATTCAGTTCACACCCGATTTAATGCCTTCAGATATTTTAGGAAGTGAAATACTTGATGAAAACCGTCAGTTTAAATTTATTAAAGGACCTATTTTTTCAAATATTATCCTTGCCGATGAGATCAATAGAACCCCACCAAAAACCCAAGCAGCACTATTAGAGGCAATGCAAGAGCGTTCGGTTACTATTGCTGGGCAAAATTATAAGTTAGATTTACCTTATTTTGTTTTAGCAACACAAAACCCAATTGAGCAAGAAGGGACATACCCTTTACCTGAAGCGCAATTAGACCGTTTTATGTTTGCAATTAAATTAGATTATCCTTCATTTGCAGAGGAAGTAGAAGTTGTTAAAAGCACTACTTCAGATTCAAAACCAACTATAAATCCATTGTTTTCTGCTCATGAAATTATCGATTTCCAACACTTAATTCGTAGAATTCCTGTTGCCGATAATGTGATTGAATATGCGGTTACTTTGGTAAGTAAAACCCGTCCAGATAATGCGCTATCCAATGAATATGTTAAAAATTATTTAGACTGGGGTGCTGGCCCAAGAGCTTCACAAAATTTAATTTTGGCAGCTAAAGCAAATGCAGCTTTTAACGGAAAATTCTCCCCTGATATTGAAGATGTTAAAGCAGTTGCTGTTGGAATACTTCGCCATAGAATTATCAAAAACTACAAGGCAGATGCCGAAGGAATTACTGAAGAAATGATTATCAATAAATTATTGTAAAAGATAGTTTATACAATTTAAACCCCTAACTGTATTTATGGTTAGGGGTTTTTGTTTTTTGTCGATTTCTTAAATAAATCAACATTTTTTATTTTTTGACTGTTAAAATGCTATTTCGATAAAAAATACATATTTAAAATAGCTTTTTCGCAAATAATTAAAATCAAAGAACTTATTTGACTAAAAATTTTTTAAAACTTTATCGTTTTAGTAAATTTGCGTTGTAAATAAATAAACCTAATACATTATGGCTTTTGATATTGAAATGATTAAAAAAGTGTATGCTACAATGGCAGAACGTGTTGACAAAGCACGTGAGTTAGTTGGTCGTCCGTTAACACTTTCTGAAAAGATTTTATATTCACATTTATGGGAAGGAAAGCCTTCTCAGTCTTTTTCAAGAGGAAAAGATTATGTTGATTTTGCCCCAGATAGAGTAGCTTGCCAAGATGCAACAGCTCAAATGGCTTTATTACAATTCATGCATGCCGGAAAGAAAACAGTTGCTGTTCCTACAACTGTGCATTGTGATCACCTAATACAGGCGAAAGTTGGTGCTACGACTGATTTAGCTGTAGCCAATTCGCAATCAAAAGAAGTTTTTGATTTCCTTTCTTCTGTTTCAAACAAATACGGAATTGGTTTTTGGAAACCAGGTTCTGGAATTATTCACCAAATTGTTTTAGAAAATTATGCATTTCCTGGTGGAATGATGATCGGTACCGATTCTCATACTGTAAATGCAGGTGGATTAGGTATGTTAGCAATTGGTGTTGGAGGTGCTGATGCAGTAGATGTAATGTCAGGTATGTCTTGGGAATTAAAATTTCCAAAGCTTATCGGTGTTAAATTGACAGGAAAATTAAACGGTTGGACAGCTCCAAAAGATGTAATACTAAAAGTAGCTGATATTCTTACTGTAAAAGGTGGAACTGGAGCTATCGTAGAATACTTTGGTGAAGGCGCTATCAATATGTCTTGTACTGGAAAAGGAACAATCTGTAACATGGGTGCAGAAATTGGAGCAACAACCTCAACTTTTGGATACGATGATTCCATGAGAAGATATTTAGCAGCTACTGGTCGTCAAGATGTAGTAGATGCTGCTGATAAAGTAGCTGATTATTTAACTGGTGATGCTGAAGTTTATTCTAATCCAAGTCAGTATTTTGATGAATTAATCGAAATTAATTTATCAGAATTAGAACCACATATTAATGGACCTTTTACTCCAGATAGAGGAACTCCTGTTTCTAAAATGAAAGAAGAAGCAACTAAAAATGGTTGGCCTTTAAAAGTAGAGTGGGGATTAATTGGTTCTTGTACCAACTCATCTTATGAAGATATGGCACGTGCTGCTTCTATCGTTGAACAAGCTGTTGCTCACGGAATTTCTCCAAAAGCAGAATTCGGAATCAATCCAGGTTCTGAGCAAATTCGTTATACTATTGAAAGAGATGGCATCATCGCAACTTTCGAGAAAATGGGAACTAAAGTTTTTACTAATGCTTGCGGACCATGTATCGGACAATGGGATAGAGAAGGAGCTGATAAAGGTGAAAAAAATACTATCGTTCATTCGTTTAACAGAAATTTCTCTAAACGTGCCGATGGAAATCCAAATACTCATGCTTTTGTAACTTCCCCAGAAATGGTTGCTGCTTTAGCAATTTCAGGTGATTTGTCTTTCAATCCAATAACAGATACTTTATTGAATGATAAAGGGGAAGCTGTACAGTTAAATCCTCCAACTGGTGACGAACTCCCAAAAAGAGGTTTTGATGTAGAAGATGCTGGATTTCAAGCGCCTGCAGCCGATGGAAGTGGAGTGGAAGTAGTGGTTTCTGAAACTTCAGACCGTCTTCAATTACTAGCGCCTTTTGATGCTTGGGATGGTAAAAATTACACCGGAGCTAAGTTATTAATTAAAGCTTTTGGTAAATGTACAACCGACCACATTTCAATGGCAGGTCCATGGTTACGCTTCCGCGGACATTTAGATAATATTTCTAATAACATGTTGATTGGTGCTGTAAATGCATTCAATCAAGAAGCAAATAAAGTTAAAAATCAATTAACCGGAGAATATGCTGCAGTTCCAGCTGTAGCAAGAGCTTACAAAGCTGCTGGAGTTCCATCAATTGTAGTGGGTGATCAAAACTATGGAGAAGGATCTTCTCGTGAGCACGCCGCTATGGAGCCTCGTTTCTTAGGTGTGAAAGCGGTATTGGTAAAATCATTTGCTCGTATTCACGAAACCAATTTGAAAAAACAAGGTATGTTAGCCTTAACATTTGCTAACGAAGCAGACTACGATAAAATTCAAGAAAATGATACGTTCGATTTTGTGGATTTAACTAGCTTCGCTCCTGGAAAACCATTAACAGTTGAAATCACTCATGAAGATGGTTCTAAAGAATCGATCTTGGCAAATCATACTTATAACGATAGCCAAATTGGATGGTTCAAAGCAGGTTCAGCATTAAATTTAATTGCTGCTGCAGGAAACGCTTAATTAGTTTATCAATTATAAAACAAAAACTCCCAAGTAACTCTTGGGAGTTTTTTATTTGAATTAATAATTAGCTACCTACTAATAATAAGTATATCTTCTCACTTTTGCAATATATTTAGCCAAACGAATTACTTGGTGGCTATAGCCATATTCGTTGTCATACCATACATATAAAACAATATTATTTCCGTCGGCAGATACAATTGTTGCGTTGCTGTCAAATATCGATGGCGCCGATGTGCCCACAATATCTGAAGAAACCAATTCGTTATTTAAGGAATATTTTATTTGCTCAACCAATTCTCCTTCAAGGGCATAATGTTTCATGATATTATTTATCTCTTCAACTGAAGTAGATTTTCCAACTTCAAGAATCAATACAACTAAAGATCCATTAGGAACAGGAACACGAATGGCATTAGAAGTCAGTTTTCCATCCAAGCTTGGTAATGCTTTTGCAACGGCACTTCCTGCGCCAGTTTCGGTAATCACCATATTTAGGGCCGCTGCTCTACCACGGCGGTATTTTTTATGCATGTTGTCTACTAAATTCTGGTCGTTGGTATAGGCATGGATGGTTTCAAGATGTCCTTTTACAACCCCTAGCGTATCTTCAACTGCTTTTAATATTGGTGTAATAGCATTGGTTGTACAAGATGCGGCAGAAAAAATGGAAACTTCATCCGGATTAAAATCATTATGATTTACCCCATATACAATATTCGGAACTCCTTTTCCAGGAGCAGTTAGTAAAACTTTATCTACCCCTTTCGAAGTCAAATGGCGTTGTAAGGCTTCCTCAGTTGTAAATGCTCCGGTATTGTCAATAACCAAAGCGTTATTTATTCCATATTGGGTGTAATCAATTTCTTCAGGTGAATTGGCTGTAATTACATGAACCGTAGTTCCATTGATAAGTAAGGCGTTATTTTCGATATCTGCTGAAACCGAACCTTGGAAATCACCATGAACCGAATCGTATTGTAATAATGAAGCTCTTTTTTCTAAAGATCGGGCATCATTTCGGTCGCGAGTTACAATCGCTCTTAATCTTAGTTGTTGCCCTTTACCAATTTTGCCCATCATTTCGCGTGCTAATAATCGGCCAATTCTACCAAAACCATAAAGCACAACATCTTTTGGAGTAATTTCCTCAGACTTTTTAGAATCATTTAATTTATCAATTACAAAGGCTTTGGCATCATTATATTTATTATCGTCTAAATGGTATTCATACGTTAACTTTCCAATGTCAATTCGCGCAGGAGGAAGATCTAAATTTAATATCGCTCTCGCAATTTCAACCGTGTCAAATACATTTATTGGTTTTTGAACAAATTCACCAGCATATTCATGCAAATTCATAATGTTACTCACAGTAGTATCAATTAATTGGTTTCTAAAGAAAATTAATTCGATAGATTTATCGTACCATAAATCGCTAATAATTTTAATAAATTCAACTCCGGCTTTACGGCGATCTGCTTGAAGTGATAGTTCTTTTTCGTACAAATTGTTGTGGTTCATGTAAAGTAATAATGTAGTTAGAAGTATGTTTTCTGTAAATTTGGTGCAAAAATAAGCAACTATATCGTTTTCGTAAAATATTTTATAACTTTTTTCAATAAAAAAACCGCCAACAAACTGTTGACGGTCTCTTAAACCTAATATTATAATTAATTAAATGATGATACGTATTATTTGACCAATTTTATTAATCATTTCTATGCTAACTCCTTCATTTTCTCTTTTGTCATTAGCCAATTTTGAAACCGTTTCTACATCGGTAGCCTTAGTTCCGTCAATGGTAAGAATGATGCTTCCAGAAAGTTCATTTTCATAGGGTTTTAATCGGTCGTTAGTGACTTCTTTAATTTTTACTCCATAGTCAATTTTATAGCGTCTCTTGTCTGTTGCATCGATATTTTCTAATTCCAATCCTTTGAAATCAGTATTAATAATGTCATTTTTAACCAATGTCACTGGGATAACCATATTTCTTCCATCTCTTAAAATCGTAACATTGATTTTGTCATTCGGTCTTTTAGTGCTAATGTATCCTGTTAATTCGGGGAAGCTTGTAATGGTTTGGCTGTCTAATTTTAAAATAACATCTCCTTTATGCAATCCCGCTTTTTCGGCTCCCGAATTTTTTAAAACTTTAGAAATGTAATATCCTTGTGTTTCTTTTAATCCTAATTCTTTAGAGGTTTGGCCATTAATTTCGTTACCCACAATTCCTAAAGCTCCTCGTTGCACATTTCCGAATTCCATAATGTCTTCAATGATTTTACGAGTAATATTAGATGGTATTGCAAATGAATATCCTGCATAACTTCCGGTTGGTGAAGAAATCATGGTATTTATTCCAATCAGTTCTCCACGAGTATTTACTAAGGCACCACCAGAATTTCCTGGGTTTACCGCAGCATCTGTTTGAATAAATGATTGGATTCCGTTGGTGTCTAAATTTCTGGCTTTTGCCGAAACGATGCCCGCTGTAACTGTTGAATTCAAATTATACGGATTCCCAACAGCCAATACCCATTCGCCAACTTTTACTTGATCCGAATCTGCAAAAGTAGAATACGGTAATTTATCCTCCGAATCAATTTTTAATAAAGCAATATCCATTTTAGCGTCGGTGCCAATAAGTTTTGCTTTGTAAGCTTTTTTATTGTTTAAAGTAACTTCCAGTTCGGTTGCATCTTTAATCACGTGGTTATTGGTTACGATATAACCGTCTTCCGAAATTATAACTCCCGATCCGGTTCCAATTTGTTCTTGTTGTTGCCCACCGCCATTACTTCCATAAAAAAACTGCATAATCGGATTGTAAACTGTTCGCACCGATACATTTTTTACGTGAACTACGGTGTGAACTGCATTTTCTGCCGCTGCTGTGAAGTCAATGTTTTCGGCACCCATTCCAACCGTTCTAGTGTAGTTTTCTGGTGCTGTTGTAATAATCGACTTTCGTCCAAAATTACTTTCAAATAATAATTTATAACCTCCAAGAGTAGTTGCTCCACTAAATAAAGCTACTAATAATAAGCTCGAATATCTTTTCATTTCTTTTTGTTTTAAATTATATAAAGTAAAATTATGTATTTTTATTTTTCAAAAAAATGCTTTAACGCTCGTTTAACAATCTTTAACTTATCATTAATAATTGTAACTTTGCTATGAAAAATAGTATTTAACTAGTAATCATTCTACAAATGAAATTTCAGAAATACCAAGGAACAGGCAATGATTTTATTATGATTGATAACAGATTGGGATTTTTTCCAAAGGAATCTGTTGCGCTCGTTGAAAAGTTATGCGATAGAAGATTTGGTATTGGTGCAGATGGTTTGATACTTTTAGAAAATGATGCCGATACCGATTTCCGAATGGTGTATTACAATTCCGATGGAAACCAAAGCTCCATGTGTGGTAACGGTGGAAGATGCCTTGTTGCTTTTGCAAAAAGCCTTGGTTTGATCTCAAATTCGACTACTTTCATAGCTACAGACGGATTACATCATGCTACGATTCTAGAAAATGGTTTGGTTTCATTACAAATGAAAGAGGTGCAAGAAGTGAAAATAGAAGCAGATTATGTTTTTCTAAATACTGGTTCTCCTCATCATGTGACTTTGGTGAATGATATTCAAAACCTAGATGTTAAAAAAGAGGGTGCTGCTATTCGTTATTCTGATTTATACGGAAAAGCCGGTAGTAATGTGAATTTTGTAAGCCAATTAGGCGAAGCTAATTTTAGATTACGAACTTACGAGCGAGGTGTAGAAGACGAAACGCTTTCTTGTGGAACAGGAGCTACAGCCACAGCAATTGCTATGAATGCCATCGGAAAAACAAATTTGAATGAAATTGCAATTGATGTTGAAGGCGGTAAACTTAAAGTTTCTTTTGAAAAAACCAATACAGGTTATGAAAAAGTGATTTTGGAAGGACCTGCCACTTTTGTTTTTGAAGGAGAAATAGAAATCTAATTTTATGACACTAATCGGATCACATATTTATCTCCGCGCTCTTGAACCCGAAGATTTGGATTTTATTTATCAAATTGAAAATGATGAATCCATTTGGGAGGTGAGTAATACACAAACTCCCTACAGTAAATTTTTGATTCGACAATATTTAGAAAATGCCCACCAAGATATATATGAAGCCAAACAATTGCGACTGGCAATTTGTATTAAGGAGTCGGATACTGCAATTGGTCTCATCGATTTATTTGATTTTGATCCAAGAAATAAAAGAGCTGGAATCGGAATCGTAATACAAAATGATAAAGACCGAAGTAAAGGTTTTGGTCAAGAAGCCTTGGGATTGCTAATTGATTACTCCTTTAAACAATTGCAATTACACCAACTTTATGCAAATATTGGTTCAGAGAATGTATCAAGTTTAAACCTTTTTACTACTTTTGGATTTCAAAAAATTGGAGTCAAAAAAGATTGGATTTATATCAATAATGCCTATCAGGATGAATTATTATTTCAATTGATTAATTCTTAAATCGCCTTAACCCTAAAATAGTTTTTATTTTGAACACAAAGTTTAAAACCCTTTTATTATCTGCTGCTGGTGTATTTTTAATTATCGCCATTATCGTTTATAGCAAATATTTTACAAGTAATACCAAAGGTCTTTCAAAGGAAATTTTCATTGAAATTCCTACAGGTTCTAACTTTGATAAAGTGCTGGAATTGGTTTCGCCCTACATTGATAACACCAATAATTTTAAATTCATGGCAGGTGTTCGTTCTTATGATGAAAATGTAAAGCCAGGTCGCTTTTTATTGAAAGAGGGGATGAGTAGTTTCGGTTTGGTTTCTGCATTGAGAAGAAATATGCCGGTAAATCTCGCCTTTAATAATCAAGAGCGCTTAGAAAATTTATGTGATCGTATTAGCTCACAAATAGAACCCGATACTACTAAGTTACTTTCTGTTTTTAGAGATTCTCTGTTTTTAAAACAAAATGGCTTCACAAAAGAAAATGTGATTGCTATGTTTATTCCAAATTCCTATGAATTTTATTGGAATGTTTCCGCAGAGAAATTTAGAGATAAAATGCTTAAAGAATATAAAAAATTTTGGACTTTAGAGCGTTTGATAAAAGCAAAAAAACTAGGTTTATCTCCTGTTGAAGTCATGACTCTTGCGTCAATAGTCCATAAAGAAACGGTTAAAAAAGACGAGCGCCCTAAAGTAGCGCGCGTTTATTTAAATAGATTGGCTCAAGGAATGCCATTACAAGCTGATCCAACAGTTATTTATGCGGTAAAACTTAGAGGTAATGATTTTGATCAGATAATAAAACGCGTATTATATGCCGATTTAAGTATTCGTTCACCTTACAATACTTATGTCAATACCGGTTTGCCTCCAGGGCCAATTGCTATGCCAGATATTACTGCAATTGATGCTGTTTTATCGCCAGACGACAATAATTACATATATTTTTGTGCTAGCGTGGAGCGTTTTGGTTACCATGAATTTGCCGCTACTTATGAAGAGCATCAAGTCAATGCAAAAAAATATGCTGCTTGGTTAAATAGTACTGGTACAAACAGGTAAAAATTGAAATTAAATCACCTTTATTTTGTCTAAATTCGACTAATAATTTAAAAGAAATTAACAATATTAGGTTTTTATTAACATTTTTTATATAAATTTATTTTTTTGCTTTATCCCTAGAAATAAGCCGTTTAGAAGTGGTTTTTTAATGTATTCGCATGTTAAAAGCAGGGTAACTACTTGATTTTCAATTTTATTTTAAATTAATTGTATATTTGCACCGTTAATATCAAGATGGTGACAGCACTTGGAAATTACAATTTATGATAAATAAATGGTTGTTTTACATAGGAATCGTTACAATTGTTGGATTTATTAGCTCTGCTTTTAAACCTTCTGAAGCTTTAAATCAAAAACGATTTTATGTAAACGAAGAAGAGGAAATGTTATATCAATTTCCCTCTCAAAATCCATCCGATTATTTTCAACAATCCCTTCCTTTTCTCGGAAAACATTTTATTGGTTTCAAAGAAGCTATCGCTATTAGAGAATCTCAAGGTCAATACCGTTTGGTGAATTCTTTAGGTTATATGGGTAAATACCAATTTGGGACCGATGCATTACGCTTTTTTGGAATTAAAAGTAGTGCTGCTTTTTTAAATTCTCCAGAATTACAAGAAAAAGCATTTGTAGCATTAATTAAATTTAATAAGTACAAGTTACAAGATATTATTGAAGAGTATAGAGGTAAAACTATCGATGGAGTGTATGTTACAGAATCAGGGATATTAGCAGCAGCGCATCTTGGCGGAGCAGGTTCTGTTAGAAAATTTTTAGAATCTAACGGTAAAAAGAAATGTAAAGATGGTTATGGAACTACCGTAAAAAGCTATTTAAGAAAATTTGGAGGGTATGAAACCCACAATATAAAAGCAGATAGTTCTCCAAAAGTATAATTTATCTTCAATTACATTTTGTGAATAATGAAAATAGTAGGTCTATTGTGTAGGTCTATTTTTAATTTCTTCCAATCATTTACACGAAATGTTTTGATGTATTCAGTTGGTAGGGTAATGTCTGCCGCTATACACAAATGCGTGTTCGGTTGTAATGTTTGTAACAAATCTTCCATCAATTTGTTATTTCGATAAGGTGTTTCGATAAAAATTTGTGATTGATTCTTGTCTTGAGATAGTTTTTCGTAGCTTTTTAAAGTCGACTTTTTCTCTGATTTATCAATTGGTAAATAACCATTAAATGCAAAGCTTTGTCCGTTCATTCCAGATGCCATCATCGCTAATAATATAGACGAAGGTCCAACTAGTGGAACTACTTGAATTCCTTTTTCGTGAGCTAACTTGACAATTGCAGCCCCAGGATCGGCCACTCCAGGGCAACCGGCCTCACTCATTAATCCAACATTGATTCCGTGTAGACATGGGTTAATCATTTCATTATGTTCCGAAAAATCGGTGTGTTTATTTAAAGTGCTTAGAAATAAAGAAGCCTGCACTTTTTCTGGATACACTGCTTTAATACTTTTACGAGCTGTTTTTTCGTTTTCAACAATGTAATGATCAATAACTTCAATAACCCTCTTCACTAATATAGGTAATACTTCTTCGGCATTGCTTTCGCCAAGTGTAGTTGGGATTAAGTATAACTTTCCTTTTGAGTTTGTTGTGTTCATTACAAATGTTTTGTAATTAAGTTTTGAGCAATAATATCGGTAGCAATATCTAGCATTTCATAAACGGCATCAAACCCGTCTTGTAAACCATAATAAGGATCGGGAACTTCAACTAAGTTTTTGTTTGAAAGTACATTTAAAATAAGATTTACTTTTTCTTTTTGCTTTTGGGATGAAGTTAGAGCGATTACATTATTATAATTGCTTTCATCCATAACATAGATGTAGTCAAACTCGTCAAAAAAAGCAGCTGTAAAATGTTTTCCTTTTTGATTTGAAATATCGATGCCATGTTTTTTTGCTGTAGCAATTGATCTTGTATCTGGTTTATCGCCAACATGCCAAGAACTTGTTCCTGCTGAGTCAACTAGGAATTTGTCTTTGGGAAGTTTAGATGCTAATATTCCTTCGGCTAAAGGCGATCTACAAATATTTCCCAAGCAAACCATTACAATTTTGACTGGCATAGTTATTTATTCTATTTCCAGTGATCTGGAAAAGTTAGAAATAAATTGAGATTATAGCGATAACTTTTTATGAATATCCTCTACGAATTTTTTGAATTGTTTGTCAGTAGAAACAAGATTGTCAACTGTTTTACAAGCGTGTAAAACCGTAGCATGATCCCTATCTCCAATTTGTGATCCAATATTTGCTAAAGAGGCTTTAGTGAATTTTTTTGCAAAAAACATAGCTAATTGTCTTGCTTGTACCACATGACGCTTTCTAGTTTTTGATTGCAAAGTATCTAAATCTAATTGGAAATAATCGGAAACCACTTTTTGAATGTAATCTATAGAGATTTCGCGTTTCACATTTTTAACAAATTTCTCTACAATATTTTTTGCTAGATCAATTGTTACTTCTTTTTTATTGAATGAAGATTGTGCAATTAAAGAAATAATAGCTCCTTCAAGCTCACGAACATTTGTTTTAATGTTTTGAGCAACATATTCAATAATTTCGCTAGGCATTTCTACACCATCACGATAAAGAATGTTATTTAAGATGGAAACTCGAGTTTCGTAATCTGGTTGATGCAGTTCGGCTGAAAGTCCCCATTTGAAACGAGATAACAATCTTTGCTCAATGTCTTGCATGTCAACAGGTGCCTTGTCAGAGGTAAGGATTACTTGTTTTCCATTTTGGTGCAAGTAGTTGAATATATGGAAAAATACATCTTGTGTACCAGTTTTACCAGATAAGAATTGAACGTCATCAATGATTAATACATCGATCAATTGGTAAAAGTGAATAAAGTCGTTTCTGTTATTTTTCTTAACTGAGTCAATGTATTGCTGAGTAAATACTTCGGCAGAAATATATAAAACAGTTTTCTCAGGATATTTATCTTTGATTTCAACACCAATAGCATGAGCTAAATGTGTTTTACCTAATCCAACACCACCAAAAATTAATAGCGGATTGAATGAAGTTCCTCCAGGCTTGTTGGCAACGGCCATACCTGCAGATCGAGCCAAACGGTTTGAATCTCCTTCAAGAAAATTGTCAAAACTATAGTTTGGGTTTAATTGAGATTCTATTTTTAAATTTCTAATACCAGGAATTACAAAAGGGTTTTTTAACTCTGGATTTAGATTTTTAAATGGCGCATCAACATCTTGAGATTTTATTGGACTACGGTGTGCACTAGGCAATTGTTCAGTAAATGGTTGTTTATTGCCATAAGTGTTCTCCATTTTAATTTTATAGAGTAACTTTGCGTTTTTTCCAAGCTCTTTTGTTAGAGCAACCTTTAGTAATTTAACATAGTGTTCCTCTAACCATTCATAAAAGAATTTGCTAGGAACTTGAATATATAATGCGTTGTCTGATAATTCAACAGATTTAATAGGTTCAAACCAAGTTTTGTAGGCCTGTTCTTGGATGTTGTCTTTTATAAAAAGTAGACAATTCTCCCAAACTGATTGCGCAGTTTTGCTCATATTCTTACTAAAATTACTAAATTATATTATGGTTTTCAAACAGAAAAATGAGATATTTATTCTGTTTTTTTTGGGATAACAAATATGTGGATAAAAATCCATTAAAAAAAATTATTTGCTATGGTTTTTTAAAAAATATTTTCGTATAGGTGTATAAATTTTGTGTAAATTAATAAAATAATAATGAAGGAAAATAAAGTTGAGGTTAGAGTTAGATATGGGGAAACCGACCAAATGGGAGTAGTATATCATGGTAGTTATGTACCCTATTTTGAGATAGGAAGGGTGGAATGGCTTAGAAATAAAGGAGTTTCGTATAAAGATATGGAGCAAAACGGTATTGCGTTACCAATTGTTTCTATGCATCTTAATTATAAAAAACCAGCAAAGTATGACGATCTTTTAACGATAAATACCAAATTAAAAAGTTACAGCGGAGTTAAGATTGAGTTTGATTGTGAAATTCGCAATGAAAACGAAGAGTTATTAACAACTGCACATTTTATTTTGGTTTTTGTGGATGTAAATTCCGGAAAACCTATATCTCCTCCACAATATATTTTGGATGTAATTAATGCAGAATAAATTATTCTGATTTTTTTTATAATGGAAGTTGTTTTTGTTTAAATAAATCAACTACATCTTCTTTTCCAACTTGTAAATTCCAAACATGCAAACCTAGATTTTGTGCGGCATCCGTATTTATTTTTTTGTCATCAACAAATAGGGTGTTTTTTGGATTTAAATTATTCTTATTAATAATATAGGAATAAATAGATTCTTCAGGTTTTCGCATACCCATTTCGTAGGAATAATAAACTTTTTCAAAGCATTGATAAAAATCACTGAAGAACGAAGTTCCTACATTTTGTTCAAAATGGTCGATGTGAATCTCATCGGTATTGGTTAATAAAAACAATTTATATTTATAGGAAAGTAATTGTAAAAACTCCAATCGATATAGAGGAAAATCTCCAATTACAGAATTCCATGCCTCTTTAATTTCAGTTATACTTGCGTTCGGTATATATTTTTGAAACGATTTTAGGAATTCAGTTTCTGATAGTTTGCCTTTTTCAAATAAGTCGTTTTGAGCAATTAATTCTTCGTTTGGACCTGATAATCCAAGTTTTTTAAATGCTTCAACTTGTGCTTCTTTTTCAAGATTCAGAAAAATATCTCCAAAATCAAAAATTATCGTTGTGATCATGGTTTCTAAAAGTTACTAGTTCATCCTCTATTAATTGTATTTTATTTGAATTTACAATCTTTATATGGGGTGCATTCACTCCATTTTTAAATGAAATCCCTCCTTTAAACACCCTTGCTTCATCCCATAAATTACAATCAATAAACGTTTGCAAGGTTTGAGCTCCACCTTCAATAAGCACCGATTGAATATTTTGTTCATATAAAAAGGCAGCAATGTGAAATGCTAGATTTTCATCAAACCGAATTTCATTCGTGCTAATTGAAATAGTTTTTGCTTGATTATCAAAGATATGACTTTCTTTTGAAATTTTATTATTTTGATCTAAAACTATTCGAATCGGGTTATTTCCTGTCCAGTATCTGGTAGTTAAAGCAGGATTATCTTCCAAAACCGTGTTCGTCCCAACTAAGATAGCCTGTTCTTCACTACGCCATTTGTGTACCAATTGACGAGAAATATCATTGGTTATCCAAACGGGTTCTTTTTTTTCTTTAGTAAGAGGAGCAATAAAACTGTCTTTGCTTTCAGCCCACTTTAATAATATATACGGTCTCTTTTTGGTATGAAAAGTAAAAAAGCGTTTGTTTAATTCGTTGCATTCGTCTTCTAAAATTCCTACAGTAACAGTTGCCCCCGCTTCAATTAATTTTTTAATCCCATTTCCTGCCACTTTGGCAAACGGATCTATTGTTCCAATGACTACATTAGGAATTTTATTTGCAATAATTAAATCACTGCAAGGCGGAGTTTTACCAAAATGACTACAGGGTTCTAAACTCACATAAATGGTAGCTTTTGAAAGTAATGATTTGTCTTTAACCGATTGAATAGCATGAACTTCGGCGTGCGGACCTCCAGCCTTTTGATGCCAACCTTCGCCAATAATTTGGTCGTTATACACAATTACGCTGCCAACCAAAGGGTTAGGGTAAGTAGTGCCCAAGCCATTTTTGGCTAGTTCAATACAGCGTTGTATGTATTTTTCATGTATCTTCACACCACAAAAATAAGTCTTTTTGATTTTAGAATGTTAGACGATTTAGTTTATGTTACTCCGAGAAATAAAAAAAGAAGATAATCCTCAAATAGCCACTGTTATTCGCGAGGTTTTTATTATTGAAAACTATCCAAAAACAGGAACTGCCTTTGCTGATGTGCAATTGGACTTTATGTTTGAAGCCTATCAAAGTACTAAATCAATTTATTTTGTGATTGAAGAAAATAATAAAATTATTGGAGGTGCCGGAATCAATCAATTGGACCATTCTGATGAAAATATCTGTGAGTTACAAAAAATGTATTTCTTGCCAGAGGCTCGAGGTAGAGGAATCGGTTTGCAACTCATTCAAAAGTGTTTGGCGAAAGCCAAAGAATTTGGCTATGAAAAGTGCTATTTAGAAACATTGCCTGTAATGTTAAATGCACAAAATTTATATAAAAAAGTTGGTTTTGAATACCTTTCCGAACCACTTGGCGGAACAGGTCACACCAGTTGTCCGGTATGGATGATAAAACAATTATAATTAACTGATGCTATTAAAAACCTTTAAATCCAAAATGCTAACTGCACTTTCTTCCATTTATGATGAGCAAGAAATTGAAAGTTTTTTTTATCTGTTATTGGAAAGTTATCAGGGTAAAAAACGCATCGATTTAGCGTTGAATCCAGATATGGAAATGGATGCTTTGCAATTGATTCAATGGGAAAGCGCCTTATCAGAATTATTAAATCAAAAGCCCATACAATATATAATAGGTGCAACCGAATTTTATGGATTGCCTTTTTTGGTTAATGAAAACACCTTAATTCCAAGGCCCGAAACCGAAGAATTAGTCGAATGGATTGTAGCCGAAAGTCTTAAGTCATCAGCCGGAAGTTTCAAAATTCTCGATATAGGAACGGGGAGTGGATGCATTGCAATTTCCTTGGCAAAAAACTTAACAAATGCTGAAGTTTTTGCTTTGGATGTTTCCGAAAAGGCTCTGGCTGTCGCCAAAAAAAACGCAGATACCAATAAGGTGAAAGTGAATTTTATTCAGGCAAATATTTTAAAAATTAACGATTTGGTGAAACTTCCAACCTCCAACTTCCAACTTCCAACTCATTTCGACATAATAGTTTCCAATCCGCCTTATGTACGCCATCTTGAAAAAGCGGAAATCAAACCCAATGTGTTGGAACATGAACCCCATTTGGCTTTGTTTGTAGAAGATACCGATGCCTTACTTTTTTACCGAAAAATAGCGGAATTAGCTAAAGAAAATCTAGCTGAAAAAGGAAAGTTGTTTTTTGAAATTAATCAATATTTAGGAAAAGAAACATTAGAATTGCTAGAAAAATTTGGTTTTAATTCTACTGAATTAAAGAAAGATATTTATGGTAACGATCGAATGACTCGAAGCGAAAAATAAGTAAAACTTTTGTTTTCCAACTTCAATTTATTCGTAACGTAATGCTTCAATAGGATCTAGCTTAGAAGCTTTTATTGCAGGATATAATCCGGAGACTAACGCCACAATAAAACTGGTAATTACCGCAGCCAATATAGCTCCCCAAGGAATTACAAAGCCAAACTCCATTACGGTAGCCATTAAATAACCAACCAATATTCCGAAGATAATTCCAACAAAACCACCAATTTGACCAATTAAGAGGGTTTCCATGAAAAATTGCCAAGCAATTGTTTTGCGTTTGGCACCCAATGATTTTCGAACACCAATTTCTCGAGTTCTTTCGGTTACCGAAACAATCATAATATTCATTAAGGCTATAGAAGAACCAAGTATAGTAATAATTCCGATTATCCAAGCTGAAATACTTAAAACTCCGGTCATTTCGGCAATTCGGTTAACCAAATCATCGCTTCGCGAAATGCCAAAATTATTTTCCTCCACCGGGTTGAGTTTTCTAATTTGTCGCATGGTAACAGTAGCATTATCTACAGCGGCTTCAAAAAACTCTTTTTTATCAACCATCGTGCTTATGGTATAGTTAATGCTTGGAGTAGAAAATAAGGAGCGAGCCACCTGAATTGGAATCAAAATTCGTAAATCTTGATTGTTTCCAAAGGTGGAACCTTTTTCTTTTAATACACCAATCACTTTAAATTTAGCTCCGCGAATGGAGATTATTTTATCAATAGGATTTACGTCTTTTAAGAGTCCTTTGGTTGCAAAATCACTACCAACGATACAGGTGTAAGTATTGTTTGAAATATCAAAACCATTAAAATTTCGACCTTGAGTTACTTCAAAACCATTGTTGGCAGTAAAATATTCATCCACACCCAAAACAGCAATTTCAGGATCTGTTTTTTCATTATCAAATTTTACTTCGGCTCTTCCAGTAGCAGTAAAGGATAGTGAAGTTCTTGTGAAAGGGTAATTGAATTTTTCTTTGTAGGCCTTTGCTTCAGGATAGGAAATAATCGGATTGATTTTTTCAACTTCATCGCCTCCTTGGTTTCGGGTTCTAAATTCATACTGATTGATACTAAATGTATTTGAACCCATTGAAGCAAACTTAGAATTTAAAGTATAATCAATGGCAGAAACCACCGTAAGAATACCAACTAATGCCGTAATTCCGATGGCAATAATTACAATAGTAAGTACCGTCCGTAATAGTTGTGCTCGAATAGAACCAAGTGCAATCTTGATATTTTCTTTAAAAACTCCTTTCATAATCTCAATTTGACACGAATTTACGGATTTTGTTACAAGTTTGTGCCATAACAATTATAAAATAGTTTAAAAATTTAGATATTTGCAGAGGAATTTGAATTTTACTCTTGTAAATGTTGGAAAACGGAAGTTGGAAGATGTGAAAAGGGTAATTTCCAACTTCCAAACACCAACTTCTAACACATTTTAAATGGCATCCAAACCAAGCATACCTAAAGGGACACGCGATTTTTCACCGGCTGAGGTTTCTAAGCGGAATTATATTATTTCGGTTATTCGAAATCACTTTGAAAATTTTGGTTATCAGCCAATTGAAACTCCGAGTTTTGAAAATTCGGACACCCTTATGGGTAAATATGGTGAAGAAGGCGATCGCTTGATTTTTAAAATATTGAATTCGGGAGACTATTTAGATAAAGTTTCACCTGAAGAATTGGCGACCTTAAATTCAAAGCAACTTACCGGTAAAATTTCCGAAAAGGCACTGCGGTATGACTTGACCGTGCCCTTTGCAAGATATGTAGTGCAGCACCAAAGTGAGATTGAGTTTCCGTTTAAGCGGTATCAAATTCAGCCAGTATGGCGTGCCGACCGTCCTCAAAAAGGAAGGTTTAGAGAATTTTATCAATGTGATGCCGATGTGGTGGGTTCTACTTCATTGTGGCAAGAAGTGGAATTGGTTCAGTTGTATGATGCAGTTTTTTCCGATTTAGGATTGAATGGGGTTACTATTAAAATAAATAACCGTAAAATCTTATCGGGGATTGCTGAGGTGATTGGCGCTTCTGATAAATTAATTGATTTTACAGTTGCCTTAGATAAATTAGATAAAATAGGTGAGGAGGGTGTTAAAAAAGAAATGCTTGAAAAAGGAATTTCAGAATCAGCAATACAAAAACTACAGCCTTTATTCAACTTCACTGGAACCCTATTAGAAAAAATCGAAAAATTATCTGCTTTACTTTCCTCTTCAGAAGAAGGTAAAAAAGGAATTGAAGAACTCCAATTTATTTGCGAAAATGTGTCTAAATTAGGTTTGAAAAAAGCAATTTTAGATTTGGATGTTACTCTTGCACGTGGATTAAATTATTACACCGGAGCCATATTTGAAGTGGCAGCACCTAAAGAAGTTGCAATGGGCTCAATAGGTGGCGGAGGTCGTTATGATGATTTAACCGGTATTTTTGGTTTGAAAAATATGAGTGGTGTAGGAATTTCTTTTGGTTTAGACCGAATTTATTTGGTTATTGAAGAACTAAATTTATTTCCAGAAACAGTGACTTCAAGTTCTAAAGTTTTGTTTTTAAATTTTGGTGATGACCAAGCTTTTACTGCTATGCAAGCCATTCAAAAATTAAGAGCACAAAATATTAAATCGGAATTATATCCAGATGCTGCCAAAATTGACAAACAATTTAAGCATGCCGAAAAAAGAGGAATTCCGTTTGTGGTTAAAGAAATTTCGGGCGATTTATTTACTTTAAAAAATATTGTATCCGGAGAACAAGTTCAAGTTACTTTAGAAGACTTAATTCACAAATTATATTAGTATTCGTAGCATATAAAAAAGCCTCCATTTAGGAGGCTTTTTTATTTTATAATAAAGAATGTCTTGTCATGGCTTCAGGTTGTGCAACCCCCATTAATTCTAAGATAGTAGGAGCGATATCGCCCAAAACACCATCATGTATGGTTTTCAATTCATTGTCTACCAAAATTATAGGCACCGGATTCGTAGTGTGTGCTGTATTTGGTGAACCATCTGGGTTAATCATGGTCTCGCAATTTCCATGGTCGGCAATAATAATTGTAGTGTAATTATTTGCTAAAGCTGCTTCAACCACCTCCTTCACACAAGCATCTACCGCTTCACATGCTTTGATTGCCGCTTCCATAACTCCGGTATGACCTACCATATCGCCATTGGCAAAATTCAGACATACAAAATCTACTTCACCTTTATTAATTTCGGGAACCAATGCGTCTTTTAATTCAAAGGCGCTCATTTCGGGTTGTAAATCGTAGGTAGCCACCTTTGGAGAATTTCTTAATATTCTTGTTTCACCTTCAAACGGAATTTCTCTTCCACCCGAAAAGAAAAAAGTAACATGAGGGTATTTTTCGGTTTCGGCAATACGAATTTGGGATTTCCCCGCTTTTTCTAGTACTTCACCAAGGGTTTCGGTAATGTTGTCTTTGTCGTAAATTACATGCACATTTTGATACGTATCATCATAATTGGTCATGGTAACATAATACAAATTCATTTTATGCATGTTGAATTCGTGTAGGTCTTTTTGAGACAATACTTCGGTTAATTCTCTACCTCGGTCGGTTCTGAAATTAAAGAAAATAACTACATCATCTTCTTCGATTTTAGCTATTGGATTGCCATTTGCATCCACCATTACAAGTGGTTGTAGAAATTCGTCAGTTACATTATCAGCATAACTTTTTTGAATACTTCCAACTGCATTTGAGCAATGGGTACCTTCATTATGTACCAATAAATCATATGCTAATTTTACACGTTCCCATCTTTTATCTCGGTCCATTGCATAATAGCGGCCAATTAGGGTAGCAATTTTAGCATTCGAATTTTTGATGTGATTGTCTAAATTGGCAATATCTCTTGCTGCCGATTTAGGATCGACATCACGACCATCAGTAAATGCATGAATAAATACTTTTTCTAAACCAAAATCTTGCGCCGCGTCTAATAATCCGTATAAATGAGAGGTATGGGAGTGTACACCACCATTAGAAACCAATCCTAAAAAATGCACTTTTTTATTGTGGTCTTTCGCATATTGAAAAGCATCTAGTAATGGCTTTTCTTGGTTCATGGTTTTGTTTTGAACGGCCAAATTTATTTTAGCTAAATCTTGATATACAATGCGGCCTGCCCCTAAGTTCATGTGGCCTACTTCTGAATTCCCCATTTGGCCTTCAGGTAGACCTACATTTAGGCCGTCTGTGCGTAACTGAGCATTTGGGTATTTAGTATATAAACTATTAATAAACGGGATATTTGCATTGTCTATAGCTGATACTTTTGGATCAGGTGATTTTCCCCAACCATCAAGAATCATCAAAATCACTTTCTTATTCATGGTACTTAAATTTCCACAAATATAGTCAATTGCGAAATCGAAAGGGATTACAATAGCGTTAATTTTAGATAAAATAAACGAAATCGTTTTAGCAATTTTATTCTGAAAAAGGAGAGGTATTTATATTAAAACCAATGTTTTGCTCGATTGTAATCAATGAAATAGCGAACACTAATAGAAATTACATTGTTCAAGCTTTCTGGACGGAATAAATTGGTAAAATTTTGTCCATAATCTTGACTAAATTCTCCATCTGGAAAAAAGGTAGAACTGTTTCGATACAATACCGAAATCTGACTTCCAGGGGCAAACCACCACGAATAAGACAAATCAAGATTCCAAGAATTGTAATATCTATCTTGATTTATAGTGTAATTTGTGTTTTCTATAAGATTTCCATCATTTTGAAGTGTAAGAAATTTATTTGTTAAAGCATAACTCCAATAATGTCTTACGGATAAATTAATATTCATAAGGTTGTTAACCGAGTACTTTCCTTGAATAGAATTATTGAATGTGGTTCTATTTCTTCGAGTGAAAATAGTATTTGAGTTGGTATCAAATGCTGCCCACCCCACATTGTTATTTTGGTAGTTATATGAAAAAGTATAACTCAATGAAAACTTATCACTAAAACGGTATCTTGGCGTAACAAATAAATTTAAATTATATCGGTCTTTTTCATTTACAATTACAAAAGTTGGGTTTAAATCTATAGCAAATTTTCTATTGTAATTGGTAGAAATATAAAACCAAGGATTTATAAATTCAGGCTGTATAACAAATTTAATTTCATTTTCTGATCTTGGTTCGTAAAAATCTGAAATTTTCAAAGGTCTAAAATTTAAACCAAAACCATAAAAATCATTTTTCTTATTTACCGTATTGACATCTAATGAGAAATTGGCATTTTGCAATCTATTTGTTCTGTTATCAAATTCAATATATTCATTTAATCCAATAGAAAAACTATTAAATCTTTTTGTAGGATTTAGGATACGATAACTCTGATTAGCAAAAAAATTATGGTAATGAGTTTGAAAATTGATCCCTAAATCATTGGGATCAAATTCTTCAGAATAATATTCGGATCCTAAATTAAATCTAAATTTTCCACTTGTTTTAGAAAAGCTCAAATCCATTTCATGTCCAACTCTGTTTTCGAAAGTACCAAATTCATTTATAAAACTGTATTTTACATTTCCGGTAAGGTTGAAAGAATTTTTCTTTGTATTTAAGTCAAAAACCAAAGCAGAAACATTGGCATCTCTATAATCTCCATTTCTAGTAACATTAGTATTTATTAATGTTACAGAGGAGTTTTTTCTAAATCGCTGATCTAAAACAAACACATTATAGTTGGCTAATGGTTCAACAAGTTCTTTTCTTCGGTCTCCATTTACAGTATTTTTTATTTCTGCGTAAGTGTTATCCGTAACTGCATTTAATACTCCAACTCCAAGTCCACTTTTAGTTCTACCTGAAATTTTTAAAGCATTTAATAAATTTATCGTACTTGGGTTTTTAATAAATTCTTCATTGGTATCAAGATTTGCATAAGTTGAAGGGCTACCACCAATTCTTCGGGAGTAAAAAATATTACCTTTATTAAACAAGTCGGTTCCCTCGGTAAAAAAAGGTCGATTTTCTGCAAATTGTTGTTCAAACGGACCCAAATTTAATACCACATTATCAAATGCAGTTTGACCAAAATCGGGTATCATAATTGCATCTAAAGTAAAGGCGTCATTAATGCCGTATTTAATGTCTAATCCTCCTTTTAATTCTCCTTTTGTTAGTTGTTGGTTACTATTTAAATAAAACGAAGAATACGGAATAAGAAATAATCGGGTAGGAGTCTCAATATTTTCAATACCTTCTAGTAAGCCTGCTTGTATACTTTCATTAGTAATTTTATTGTCTATTAAGTTCCAGGTAAATTGCTGTCTATCCCGATTGATATCCCTATAAAAGTTTAAACCCCAGGTTTGTTTTTTGTCTGATGTAAAACGCAACGCTGCATAAGGAATTTTTAGTTCTGCAACCCAACCATAATTTGTTATTTCTACATGGCTATCCCATATTGCATTCCAGGAAAGATCTTGTTCCGAAGTACTTGTATACATACCGTCAATTTGAACCCCTGCAGCACTTACAGCAAATCGTGCTTCTTGTTGACCG
>Ga0078894_10000407_pt1 | contig 29572 bp, 47 predicted proteins | sample LauGreSu1BDMLBSD_2_FD_67506 | JGI IMG/M metagenome (GOLD analysis project Ga0078894, IMG submission 67506) | Freshwater lake microbial communities from Lake Michigan, USA - Su13.BD.MLB.SD (version 4) (version 4) | ecosystem: Environmental > Aquatic > Freshwater > Lake | place: Lake Michigan... | reverse complement strand
CGTTACATCTACGGCATCGGGCCAACAACAGGGCCAAATCAGGGTAAATTTACGGAGTTGTACAATTTACCATCACAATTGGTTGAAATCGTTTCGGGTGGTGTGATGGAGCCGGTGGCAAGATACAAAATCCAATATAATTCAATGATTGAAGTTGCGCCAGAATATATTTGCCACATCAAAGATTTTAATCCGGATTACGACAGCAGCGGTTCAAACCTATATGGGCAGTCACCATTGCGTGCCGGCCTACGTGTTTTATCGGCCAACAATGAAGCCGTGACCACCGGATTAAAATATTTACAAAATCAAACATCACGTGGTATGTTGATTTCAAAGGATGGCAATTTGACTGAGGTGCAAGCACAGGCATTAAAAGACAAATTCAGAAAAAATTATCAGGGTGCAACAAACGCAGGTGATGTGATTATTACACCAAAGGATTTGAGTTGGGTGAATTTCGGTTTGTCGGCATCAGATTTGTCATTGATTGAACAATATAATGGAACGGTAAAGGATTTGTGTAATTTATACAACATCCCTGTGCAGTTGCTAAACAACACAGATGCATCCACATATAACAATATGAAGGAGGCTAAAAAGGCATTATACCAAAATGCGGTGATTCCTGAATTAATCAAAATTCGTGATGAATTAAACCGTTGGTTAGCACCTAAATTTGGCAAAGAATATTTCATTGATTTTGATTTCACGGTAATAAGTGAAATGCAAGAGGAAGTAGACAAATTGGTGTCACAATTAGCAGCAGCGTGGTGGGTTACACCAAACGAGAAACGTGATGCAATGAATTACGCAGTTGATTCAGAAAATGCATTTATGGATGACTATTTCATCCCGGCTAATTTAATGCAACAAAATCCAACAATGCCGGCATTGGAAAATCCGAAGCCATTAAACGTTTAGTTTATGCCGTTGCCAAATCCACAGGAAGGTGAAAGCCGGAATGATTTTATGGGCCGTTGTGTCATTGATCCTAATATTATCAATGATTTTGATACCATTGAACAGCGTGTTGCAGTTTGTAGCACGCTATTTGATCCACAGAAAGAAACAAAGGCGCAGAAAGATTGGGAAAATGATTTTGAAAACCAATTGATCAAAGCGGAACGCACATCAGTTCGTGATTTTACGGAGTTTTACAAGGCCGAATACAATGATGCCATTGACCTTTATTTAAGGGTGGGGCAGATGACACAGGCAACAGCACAGGGCTTTTTTCAGGACAGCAAATATGTTGGAATGTATGAGCAAATGTATTCCAAAATCGGTTTGCAATTTGCCAATTGGTATTCCAGAAACGTTCAAAAATATATGCCAAAAGCCGATCCGGCTAATATGCAATCAATTTGGGCCAACGCATTTGCATTTATGGGAAATCAAGTTGCAGGGCAACGTGTCACGTTAGTATCGGCAACAGCACAGGCAACATTGACAAATACAATTCGCCAATTTATGGCCGATCCTGTTTTTCAATCAGCCGGTGAAGTGGTGCAATCAAAAATGTTGCGACAAAAATTTGATGGGTTGGCTGATTATCAAGCACGTAGGATTGTTAGAACGGAGGCAACAAATGCCGCCAATTATGCAACGGAACAAGCAGCATTGAATTTGTTTCCGGGTGCTGATATGACCAAAACTTGGAAATCAGGATTTGATGCAAGGGTGCGAGATGCACACAGGGCAGCCAATGGACAGGTTGTGCCATTTAATAGTAAATTTTCGGTTGGTGGTGAATCATTACAAAGACCGGGCGATCCTAATGGTTCAGCAAGCAACGTAATCAATTGCCGTTGTTCAATGATTGTATTGCCGATAGATGGAGCAAATACAATTGGCACACCAATTACTGATTTAGGATTTGGAATTGCACAGGCAACCATAATTGATGCAATAAATAGTGCTGAAATAATAACAGGTGCAACAGGTGCAATTGTGGCTGAGGAAAATTTGGGCGGATAAAATTAATTTTTGTATTCCATTTTCTAATTAGCAATTTGACTAATTTTGAGCAAAAGAAAGGTTATGATTTACAAACAAACATCCATTGGGATTGATGACATTGATGAGGCAAACGGTATTGTTTCTGGATATGGTTCAATTTTCGGCAATATTGATTCAGACAATGACATCATTTTGCAAGGTGCATACACCAAAACATTATCTGAAAACGGATCACGTGTAAGATATTGCAACCAACACAGAATTGATCAGCCATTAGGTAAATTCACAGAATTACGTGAGGATGGCACAGGATTGTATTTTGTTGCGGAAGTTCCAAAAACAAGAATGGGTGAGGATATTTTGTTGTTGATGAAAAATGGTGTGATCACGGAAAATTCCGTTGGTATTATGCCAATTGTAAAGAATTACAGACAGGATGGTGTGCGTGAATTAAAAGAGGTGAAGTTGTATGAAATTTCGTGCGTTACATTAGCCGCAAACCCAATGGCATTGATTACAGATGCAAAGGGTGAAATTGATCAAAATTTATTGGCAAAACGTTTTGATGTTTTAGCCAAAATGATAAAGAAAGAAAACGTATCCGATGAATTAGGATACGCAATCGAAGGTGAGTTGATGAAATTGAAATCATTGTTTATGGATGTAACCACACGGCCGGCAGAAATTGTCACCGTGCCGGAAGTTAAACAGGTGGAGATTTCCGAAATATTTTCATATTTAAACAAACAAATTAAGTCAAAATAAGATGACAGAAGAAATCAAAAATCAATTAGATGAATTAAATTCAGCTATTGATAGCCGTATCGCAAAAGCGGAAGGCCAAGCAGTTGCATCAGCAACAGGAAAAGCGGATGAATTATTAAAATCCGAAATCAAGAATTTAGAAACTAAATTCACAGAAATCCACAGCCGTATTGATGCAGCAGAGGTTGCAGCAAAGAAAACAGCATCAGGAGCAAACGCACAATCATTCAAACAATCTTTGGTTGATGGTATCACAAAAGGTGGTTTAGATGGTTTGATTAATGGCAACAGCCGTTCAGCTAAATTTGAGATCAAAGCAGGCGATATGACTGTGGCGAATTCATTTACAGGTGAGGTTATCCCTGCACAATATGTTCCGGGTATTAAGTACGATCCAACGCGTCCGGTACACGTTCGTCAATTATTGGCACAAGGTTCAACAACATCTGAGGTTGTTCGTTATGTACGTGAATCAGCATATGATAACGGTGCAGCAGCAACAGCACAGGGATCAACATTGACTGAATCAGATTTCGAATTGACTGCATACGATGCAAACGTTCAGAAAATCGGTACTTATTTCCGTATTTCTGAGGAAATGTTAGCTGATACCCCTCAATTGACATCATACCTTGCAGCACGTGCGCCAGAGAAATTATTAACGGTTGAGGATACACAATTACTTTATGGTAATGGAACTGCACCAAACATTTCTGGTATTTCTACATCAGGTGCAACAGCATTCTCAGCAGGGGCATTTGCAGATGCAGTTACAGCAGCAAATCAGTTTGACGTTTTAACCGTAGCAATCAACCAATTAGCATTGGTAAACTACCGTCCTGATTACATTATGTTGAATCCAACAGATTTCAACAAAATCCTTTTATTGAAGGCTACTACAAACGAGTATTTGCAAGAGCAAGCGTATATGGGCTTACAACCACAATTCTTAGGAATACCGGTTGTAATCAATACAGCAATCACGGCAGGAACTTACTTAGTAGGTAATTTTGCAATGGCTACTCAATTATGGGTACGTGAAAACCTTTCATTAGAGTTTTTCCGTGAGGATGGAACAAACGTTCGTGATGGTTTTGTGACCGTTCGTTTGGTTGAAAGAATTGCATTAACTAACTACGCACCATTGGCAATTGTTAAGGGTGTATTTGCAACGGACATCGCTGCAATCGGGGTTTAGTTTTAATACCGATTCAAATTAAGAGAGGCCACCTAAATTTTGGGTGGCTTTTCTTTTTATATTTGTTCAAAAAATAGCACAATTATGGGCAAAGTTTTAATGAAAAAAACGGTATTTGATAACAAAACAGGATACCATAGAGCCGGTGAAATCATAATGGTTTCGGCTGATGTTGAAAGACATTATTTAGCACATAACTACGCAGTTAAACCAGAGGAAGAAACACCGATTGTTGAAATTGCAGAAACCAAAGTGGAGGCCGTAGAGGTTGAAACCAAAGAGGAAAAAATAGTTTACAAGACAAAAGGCAACAAAGCAAAAAAGGATGCGGCAGATCAAGATTAATGATGTAATTGGTGTTCCAATTATTTCACGTGCAGATGCAAAAAATTACATCCGTATTGATACAACGGCAGATGATACGTTGATTGATATGATGATTGAGGCAGCGCACACGGCGGCTGAAAATTATATGAGCCGGGATATTATCGCAAAGGAAAGAACATATTATTTGGATTATTCTGATTCAGGTTTTATTGATGTTCCATTTGGGCCGGTGGCATCTGTTGATGATGTAACCGTGAAAGGCATTGCCGTATCATTTACCGTTTACGGATTAGGTGATCCAATTGTCGAAATTACCCCATTTGGATCAAACATTAAAATTGATTTCACAACGGAGGGAATGAATGATGGCCTATTAAAACAAGCATTGTTGATGATGGTTTCCACATATTATGATAATCGTACAGATTTCGTGACAGGAATGACCGTGAATGAAGTTCCAAGCGCATCCGCTAAATTATTGGATGGCATAAAATCTGTATTTATCTAATGGCAACAAGCAACAACGCATCAATTTTAAAACAACGGATTCTGATTAAACGTTTATCACGCACATCAGATGGATTTGGTGGCACAACACCGGGCGGATATGTAACCATTGACACCGTATGGTGCAGGGTGCAGGAAACCAAAGGGCCAATTGATGAAAGAATGGGAATCAGGTTGAAATCAACGGAAATTGAAATCACAATCCGAAAGGAAACGGCCGATTTGATTGCCAATGAGGATGTGTTGCAAGTTGAAGGATTACCGGCATTATATCGCATTAATTCCGGATTTCAAACATTTGAGAATTTCTGGGTTAAAATGACAGCCACAAAAATTGAGGGATAATGATAAAAATTCGGGTAGATTCGAATCAAATTTTGATGCTACGCAAACAGATTGCGGATTTAAAATATTTTGCAGGGCAAGAATTATCCAATGAATTAACAACGACAGCAGCAAAGGCGGTTGGTCGAATGAAAGAAACAGCACCACACGATAATGGTAATTTGCGTAAAACAATTTCATTTGAAAGGCAAAATGATTCCAATGTGGCAATTATTGCTCGTGCGCCATATGCACCATATGTTGAATTTGGAACAGGTCGTGGTGTAACGTTAAAATTTTTGCAAGAAGCCGGATTCCCATCATCGTATGCGGAACAATTTAGAGGCAAAGGAATAAGGAAACAAAATATGTATGCAAGGCCGTTTTTTTTCCCTGCAATACGTACAGAAATGAGATTGTTGAATATTAGATTGTACAACAAATTAAAAAAATTGACTAAATAATGTTAGAACCGATACAATTTATCCGTAAGGCAATCATCACACGTTTGACAAATAATGTGGTGATTGGTGGTGTGACATTTGGTGTTTATAACCGTGTGCCATCAACGGCATCGTTTCCATACATTTTGGTGTATTCTGTTTCATCAGATGAAACCGATTTTAATCAATCATCGTACATCACAGAAACAATCACCCGGATTGAAGTGGTGACACGTTTCCAATCTGATTCAGGCGGTGAAATTACAGCCAATAGCGCAATAAATAGAATTTTAGAATTAATTAGAACACGATCAAACGGATATTTTGATTTGTCTGCGGATGGATTCAATGTATTTACGTGCGTAAAGGAATCATCAACATACATTGTGGATGATGAACCAGATCACACGTATTTTCGTGGTATTGTAGAAATAAGCAACAAAATCCAACAAACAATTTAAAATGGAATTAAGGGATGCCATTATTGGCCTAGCATCATCATCAGTCACGGCATTCATATCGTGGATATTAGGGAAACGCAAAGAAAATGCGGACATCAGTACAATACAATTAGAAAATTCCCAACGTGTGATTGATATGGTTACCCAAATGAATGAAAAGTTGGAGGCAAAGGTTGATCAATTAAGCAAAAAGGTTGATGAATTAACGGTTGAAATTGAAAACCTGCGTGAAGAAAATCACAAATTAAAGCACGGAAAACCTGTAAAAAAGAAAGAGGAAAACGAATAATGAAAGATCAAATCACATTGGACAGAATCAAATTAATGCACCCAAAATTGCGTGCAGAAGTTGCGATAATTTACGATGAAATTGTGAACGCATTAAGAGGTAAAGCATTTTGCAGATTTACGCACACGTTGCGCACATTTAAGGAACAAGAGGCGATATATGCACAGGGTAGAACAAAGCCCGGCCCAATTGTTTCAAAGGCAAAACCGGGATTAAGTTTACACAATTACGGATTGGCAATTGACATTGTTTTAATTGATGGCAAATCTGTTTCGTGGGATATGAAAAAGGATTTTGATGGGGATGGCAAAGCAGATTGGATGGAGGTTGTGGCCGTGTTTAAAAAGTACGGATGGGAATGGGGTGGTGATTGGAAAAAATTTCCTGATGCACCACATTTTCAAAAAGCATTTGGAAAAACACCATCGCAATATTTTGCATTGTGGAATGCGAAAAAAGTAGATTCACAGGGTTACGTAATAATTTAAAATGAAAAAATTCCTAATCATCGCCATCGTTTTGTTTGCAAGTTGCAAACCATCAAAAACAATCATAAAAGAAAATACGATTGTTAAATATGATACAATCCACACATCGGATGTGATCTATAAAACAAAGGCAATCCGTGATTCAATTATCATCGAAAATCCGTGCGATTCTGCCGGCATTTTAACGACCTTTTATTCCAAATTTGTAATACCACATGGATCAATCACATTGCGTTCAACACAAGGCAGAATTGAGGCCAAAATCGACATTGATTCAATCGAATCTGTGTACAAATCCAAATACCAATTGTCAAAATCGGACAATGTTCGAATTTCGAACAAAGAGGTGATCAAAAATGTTGTTCCTGCGTGGGCCATTATCACCATCTTTTTTGAATCGGTCATCATTATCGGATACGTGTTTTATAAATTGAGGCTATTTATTTTTTAACTTGCATTAAATTAAGCAGGTAAAAAATGGCATCATTAACCGGGAATTTGGTTGCGGAAACCTACAAAGCATTATTAAAAACCATTGATAATGACATCCTAACAGCATCAGAAAAACAAATTACAGATGGATTTGGGGGTGGATCAAATGTTTTTATTGATTCAAATGGTTTTTTAAGAGCCAACAAATATAAAGTCACAAACGGATTAGCCACGCAATTTTTAAAGGCTGATGGATCATTGGATGCAAATGCATATTTAACATCCATTACAGGTGCGCAGGTGATTACGGCATTAGGGTACACACCGGTGACAAATGCACGTACATTGACAATCAATGGTACAACGTATGATTTAACTGCAAACAGATCGTGGACGGTCGCAGGAACGGCAGCCGTGTGGGGTAATATCACAGGCACATTGTCAAATCAAACAGATTTACAAAATGCATTAAATGCCAAATTTAATAATCCAACCGGTACGGTTTCACAATACATTCGTGGTGATGGTTCAATTGCAACGTTTCCAACAAGTGGAGGCGGTGGCGGTGGTGGTGTATCTTATTATTTGAATGGTTCAATTAATCAAGGCACAATTGGTGGGGTTACTTATTACGAAATGAATAAAGTGCCAATTATTGGCACAGGTACAGATTTTTCAAGAAATTCAAATGGATATATTGCATCATTTTTAACTGATGCAAATGATCCTGCATTATTGCAAATACCTGCCGGCAATTGGAATTTTGAAACATATTTACAGGCATCAAATGGTGGCGGTAGTCCAACTTTTTACATTGAGTTGTACAAATATGATGGCACTACATTTACTCTTATTGCATCAAATAGCGGTACACCTAAATTGATTAATGATGGAGCAAACATTGAGGCTTATTTTAGTGCATTAGCGGTTCCGCAAACAACATTAACATTAACAGATAGATTGGCAGTTCGTATTTATGTAAATACGGCAGGAAGGACAATTACATTACATACAGAAAATGGGCATTTATGTGAAGTTGCAACAACATTTAGTACAGGTATTTCTGCATTAAATGGATTGACTGCACAAATACAATATTTTGCAACAGGCACAAGCGGCACAGATTTCAACATTTCAAGTTCAACAGCTACACATACCTTTAATTTACCTACGGCATCGGCTGTGAATAGAGGGGCATTGTCTGCCGCTGATTGGACTACATTTAACGCAAAGCAATCGCAATTGGATGGTACAGGGTTTGTAAAGGCATCAGGCACGACAATATCGTATGACAATTCAACGTATTTAACCACATCGGATGCAGCAAGTACATACCAAAGGTTAGACAGAATGGCCATCAACTTGCTTGCAAGTGATATTCAATACCCTAATAACAATGCAGTAATTGCCGCATTAGCATTGAAAGCAAATGCGGCAAATCCTGTATTCACAGGTAATATGACAATTTCAGGTGCAGAACCAAAATTGTTTTTTACCGATACAGATAATAATCCAGATTACACAGTTTTCATTGATTCGGGTATATTTTATATATACGATCAAACAGCCGGAACAACACGTTTTTCAATTAGTTCAACCGGTAATATCAGCGCAGGGGTTGGAAAATCAATCACAGCAGGATCATTTGTAAAAGAAAGCGGATTAGCAACGCAGTTTTTGAAAGCAGATGGATCAATCGATTCAAGCACATATGTGACATCAACAGCATTGGCTGATTATTTATTAATTACAACAGCGGCATCAACATATCAGCGATTAGATAGAATTGCATCATCATTATTTGCAAGTGCAACAAATTATCCAAATAATAATGCAGTCATTGCCGGATTGGCTTTAAAAGCGGATGCCGCAAATCCTGTATTTACAGGTTCAATGAACATTCAAGGGTTAGAATCAAGAATTAATTTTTACGATGAAAACAATTTAAGAAAGTTTTTTATTGGTTATAGTTCAGGGCAATTATCCATTTTTCAAGATGCCGGATCAGCAACAAGATTTCAAATAAATTCAAGCGGAAACATAAGCACAGGTGTTGGAAATACAATTACTTCATCAGGTTTTGTAAAAGATGGTGGAACATCAAGTCAATATTTGATGGCTGATGGATCGGTTTCAACATTATCAGGATTGGTGACAGGAACAGGAACAACAAATTATATTCCAAAATGGACATCAGCAAGTGCGGTAGGTAATAGCATTATTTCTGAGGTTAGTTCAAAAATAAGCATTACATCATCAGCTGCATTTGGTTGGATTTATTCAAACGATACAAATCATAGCATTATTATGCGTGCAGATAGAAATGGTACCGTATTAAATTACACTAATTACTATCAATATGGAGGAACATTGGCTGATGGTTTAGGTCATAAATTTTGGACAGGTGGCGATATATCAATTCAATCATTGAGATTTCAGGTTGCAGATAATGGTGTTTATGTTGCTAATAATTTATTTGTAGGTACAACAACAGATTCAGGATATAAATTTGATGTAAACGGAACAGGGAGATTTAGTGGTTATTTGTATGCTGATGGTTTAAGAATTGCAGGTGGAGATACAGGTAACACAATTTATGCAGGTAGCCGAAATATGGGAATAACGGCTGAATCAGGATATAATATTTCAATCGGTAGAGTAAGTAATACAGGGATTGGATTAAATATTAATACATCAACAGGAAATGTTGGTATTGGAACGGCTACACCTGCAAATCAATTATCAGGTACAAAAGGATTGTCAATTGTTGATGCAACAAATGCGGCATTAGGATTGTCTAATGGAACAAATCATTGGTTGAATTATTTAGGAGGTTCGCAATACAGATTTTGGAATAACACATCCAATGAAGTAATGGTTTTACATCTAAATGGAAATGTGGCAATTGGAAATGGAATAATTGATGCAGGTGGATATGGCAAACTATCAGTTGGAGGAGGAATAAGAATTTTAGATGATAAAAATGCCAAATTAGAAATTGGCAGATATTCAAGTGGGGCATCAAATTCATATATTAAATTAGGCGCAAATTCAGGATCATTAAGAATTACAAATAATACTGATACAATTGACATATTTACTTTGACAAATGGTGGTTTAGTTGGTATAAATACATCATCACCATTTAATTTTGGTTCGGGTAGTGGAATGTTAGATGTTCGATCACAAAATACAGGATCTGTTTCAGGTGTTTTTGTAAGCAATTCAGATGCTACTGCAAGACTTACAATGTATATTAATCCAAATGCAACAGCAACATTTGGAACATCAACAAGTCATATTTTGCAGATTGTAACGCAAGATGTAGAAAAAATGAGAATTACAGTTGGAGGAAATGTATTAATTGCAACAACAACAGATAATGGTTCTAAATTCCAAGTAAATGGATCATCATCTTTTTTAGGAACGGTTGCATTACACGATAATTTATTGCGTGTTAGGGCAATGAGTGATCCAAATCACGCAATTGTGTATAATGGAACAATTAACGGCCCATTATCATACGGATATTTTGGTTCAGGGTTAGGTTATACGGAAGGAGGTTCGGCAAATATTACATTGATGACATATCGTGGAAATGCAATGGTTGGTTATACATCCGATCAAGGCCACAGATTAGCAGTTAATGGATCAGTTTTGGCAACAGGATTTTTTGAATCATCTGATTTAGAATTAAAAAAGATTTCAAAAAAATACGATTCAAATGATTTTGGTGCAATTGAGTTTAATTGGCTTGATGAAAGAGATACAAAAAATCATTGGGGATATATTGCACAGGATGTTCAGAATTTTTTGCCTGATGCAGTTGTAAAAAATAATGACGGATTTTTGGCCGTAGATTATAATCAAGCACATACGTACAAAATTGCAAAAGTTGAGTATGAAATTACCACATTAAAAAAACGTGTGGCTGAATTAGAGGCACAATTAAACCTGAATTAATATGCAATGGATAAACGTGGCATCAAACCAAACGTGTTCGTGGGATAGTTTAAAGAATGCTTGCGATAATGGATATTTTTTGCAATTATTACCTATGCCGCCATCGGGCGAATCTGCAAGCCGTTGTGTGCGTAAGGAATTAATTCAATCGTATATTGAAATTGAACCGGGGCCATTGGTAGGTGTGCCAAATAACGAATTGGTGGTCAAAAGCCAATTAGTAGGTGTGACATACACATATTATCAATTGACACCGTGTGATGGCGGTGCAGGAGCATGGACACGAATTTTCCCAACATTAGGAGTTGGGCAAAGGTATATTTTGCCCGGTTTTACTAATCGGTTTTTTTATTACAATGGAATATCACAGGGGCCACAGATTCCGATCCCATCAGGATACAACGGATCAATTCAAAGGGTGAATGGTTCAACGTATTGTCCATAATCGTATATTTGCATATTAAACAACCAAATCAACATAAAATGAAAAAGAAATACGCAGAAATTATTGTTTTGTCACGTGTATTGAGCCATTTTGCCGGTGATCAAAAGACAAAGGCACAAAAGAAATTAGCTAAAATTAACGAGAAATTGAAGCCATATTTGGATAAATACGAGGAACAGGCAGAGGAATACCGTTTGGACAATGCATCAGTTGATAAAGATGGAAACCTGATTTTGAAAGAAAATGGCGGATATTCATACACAAAAGATGGATTGAAAAAATTGACTGAGAAATCAAAGGCATTAAATTTGACTGAGGTTGATTTTGAATTAATTCAGGTAATCAATCCGGATGGATTAGAAGAATTTGGATTCCTGAAAGATTGGGTTGAGGGTGTTGAGTTTACAAACATTGAAGAAGAAATAGAATTATAGATATGAAAACAATCGAACCGGTTTCAATTTGGGACAATGGTCAGGTAAAAGAGGCCAAAATTTTAAACGCATATGCGGTGAATGTAACGTTGGGCAATTCAGCAACGTTTTATTATTCATTGAGTGCAGAAAATGAAAATCAAACAATTGGCGCACAGATTGCACAAGGTAATTTGTCAATGACAGGTGAAGATTATGCACAATGGGCGGTTGATTCATATGCTTGGGATTGGGTTGCAGAGCAATTGAATTTGACAATTACAGGCGATTATATTCCACCTGTGCCACCACAACCAGAACCACAACCAGAAACACCAATTGATCCGGCAGTCGAATCACCGGCAGTTTAAATGGCATTAGTAAACGGCACAAATGTTGTTTTGTATGAAGGCGATGTGGCATTAGGACATTCCAAATCAGCCACAATGTCTTTGCAAATGGATATGGCCGAATTTACCAATAAGGATTCGCAAGGTTGGAAGGAAGTGTTGGCCGGTAAACGATCAGCATCCTTTACAGCCGAAGGACTGGTGGATTATTCCGATCAGGTTAATTTTAACCAATTTGCAGAACGCATTATCACACGATCTGAGGTGCAATGGGTATTTCAAACGGCCGGGATGTTTTATTACGGATTGGGATACATTAACAATGTGGAACAGGTCAGCCAAATGGAAAACGTTTCCACATATTCGGTTGATTTCACAATTTCGGGCCGGATTTATACAGATCAGCGATTGATTTGGAATTTGGTGTTTACCAATTGGGAAAACTTAAATATTCAATGGCAAAATCTATAATGCATTTTGAATATATTTGCATAAAATAAGAGCATAAAAATTAAACAAAAATATGGCAACATCGGGAGTATTTAACGGCACGAACCTATTGATCAAAGTTGAAGGAACGGCCATTGCACACACAACATCGTGTTCATTGTCTATTACACAAGACATTGCAGATGCAACAACAAAAAATTCAGGCGGTTGGTCTGAGGGAATCAGCGGTTTACGTTCAGGTGAAATTTCATTTGATGGTTTAGTAAACTACGCATCGGCTGCAAACGCTGAGGAATTAGTTGATTACGTATTGAATCGCACGGTTGTTACGTGTGTATTTGGTACATCAGCAACAGGTGATGTGATCTACACAGCGGAAGGATACATTGCATCAATTGAGCAATCAGCAGAAATGGAAGCAGCGGTGACATTCTCTGGATCAATCACATTGACAGGCGCAATCGTAAAATCAACAAACGCATAATTTGTTGAATTAAAATACACCCCCTGCATCGGTAATATGGTGCAGGGGTTTAGAGTTTATCACCTAATCAAACACAAATGGAAGTCAATCAAAAAAGGGGATATTGTCAATTAAATATTGGCGGTAAAATTCGTACCCTACATTTTTCAATGAATTTTTGGGCGGCCTTTGAACAGGCATCAGGATTCAGCATTTCAGAAATCGACAAGGTTTTTGGATCAGGTTTGTCATTATCATCAATGCGTGCATTGGTTTATTCTGGTTTATTAGCATATGATCAGGAAAATGGAAATGAAATTGATTACACAATTTATTCGGTTGGTGATTGGATGGAGGATGTAGATCAATCAGCATTGACATTGATTGTTGAAACTCTTATGCAATCCAGAATTTTAGGCAATGACCTGAATGCAGGTGTGCGTAGAAACGTTGAAAAGTCCACAAAAAACCCAAAGCCGAAAAACCCCTAACGTGGGATTTAATGCTTGATTTTTATATTGGTCAAGCAGGAATACCACCGGACAATTTTTGGCGCAATACGTGGAAAGAAAATGCGTTGTTGGGGGAGTCTTGGAGTGTAAACATCAATTTACATTGGGAGATGCACAGATTTACAAGCACAATGATCATAAATTCACAGGCAACGAAACGTTCTCAATTGATCACACCTGATAAATTATTCCCATTGCCACAGGATGTGTTTTTGGACAAAGGAAAACCAAAGTCTACACCGGAACAATTCAAAGCATTTTTGGATCAAATTGAAAAAAGCCAAACCAAATAATGGGTTGGCTTTTTTTTTAACTTTACACTATGGCAAATGTATTAGAAGTATTTATTAGTGGTAATTCTAAGGAATTAGAAGCAGCATTATCAAGGGCCGATAAGGAATTACAGAATTTCGGCAAAAAAGCATCTGAAATTGGCAAATCAATGTCAATGTATGTCACAGCACCTTTGGCATTAGCCGGTGGCGCAGCGATCAAATTGGCATCCGATTTCAATGAGTCAATGAACAAAGTGGATGTATCATTCAAAAGTTCAGCGGTTGAGGTTCAGGCATTCGCAAAAACTGCATTGACATCGTTTGGTATTGCTGAGGGAACGGCATTGGATATGGCCGCACTTTTTGGTGATATGGCAACCGGTATGGGTGTAAGCACAGCGGAGGCGGCAAAACTTTCAACATCATTAGTTGGATTAGCCGGTGATCTTGCATCATTCAAAAATATTGGAATTGATCAGGTTCAAACAGCATTGGCCGGAATCTTTACAGGTGAAACCGAATCGTTGAAACGTTTGGGTATTGTAATGACCGAAGCCAACGTGAAAGCGTATGCATTTTCAACAGGAATTAAAAAATCCTATGATGAAATGACACAGGCTGAAAAAGTAATGTTGCGATACAATTACGTTTTATCAGTCACTAAAAATGCACACGGAGATTTTGAACGCACAGGTGGTGGAGCAGCAAACCAGATGCGTATGTTTGCCGAATCATTGAAACAGGTTGGGGCGCAATTTGGGCAGGTAGTATTGCCATACGTTACCAAAGCATTCAAATTAATGAATGGCCTGATGGTTTCAATTTCAGAAACATCAACAACAACCAAAACATTTATTATGGTTTTGGGGGGATTAGCAGCAGCAATTGGCCCGGTATTGATTGCCGTTGGATTCCTTTCATCTAATTTGATTTCAGGTTTTGTAAATGCAACAAAAGCGGTAAAAGCATTATGGGCGGCGATGTTAGCAAATCCATTGGTTGCAATTACATCATTGGTTGCGGCATTGACAGCAACATATTTATTGCAGGCAGGTGTATTTAAGCAGATGACAAATGTTCAAGATGAATTGAACAAAATGAAGGATGAGTCAATAAAATCGACAATCCGAGAGGAAGCCGAATTACAAAGATTGGTTAAAATTGCACAGAATCAAGCAATTTCAATGGAGGAAAGAAAAAAGGCGATTTCTGCAATAAATGCAATGTCACCTGATTATCTAAAAAATATCACATTGGAAACCGTAGGCACAGACAAGGCCAAAATTGCAATGGATAAATACATCACATCATTAAGGCAAAAAGCATTAGTGATGGCAGGAAATGCAAAGATTGAAGAATTGATGGCCAAGAAATTGGCATTGCAAACAGGTGAAGCGGATGCAGGAACAACGGCAGCCGGTGCATTGGCAGAGGCTTGGGGTAAATTTGCATCAGCATCACCATTTTTAGGTGCAGGACAAGCAATGCAATATGGTGCAAAAGAAAGAAAAAATACTACCGATCAAGAATTAAAAAACATTGATGAATTAATCAAGAAAACGGCACAATTAGCCGGTATTGATTTAAATAAGGTTGATGCACCAACAGCAACAGGTAAAGCATTAAAAGGGCCATCAAAAGCAGGTGGGCAACCAAGTGCAGGATATTCGGCAGAATTTAAAGCATTTCAGGCAAGAATTAAAGCAACAGAAGAAACTGAAAAGGCATTATTTGACATCAAAAAAAGAATGAATGAAGCATCTTTAAAAGATGGTGAAATCATACAGAAAAAAATGATGGCTAATTTGGGCGAAAATGGCCGTGCAAATGTTGAATTATTAAAAAAATGGTTTAATTACGATATTTCAACAAGTGAATTTTTTACATCATTGAACAAATTGCGTGGAATTACAATGGATATTCCATCGCCAATGGCAATGTTAGATAAAAAAATTGCAGAATCCACAATTGCACAGAAAACACAATTGGATTTGCAAGCACAACAATATGGCCTATATATGGAACAAGTGAACACAATGGCATCAACGGTTGGCAATGCATTTGGTCAATTAGGCAATTCCATTGTTGCATCATTTGGATTGGCGCAGACAGGATTAGAAGGATTTTTAGGCACATTATTGCAATTTGGTGTTCAATATGCTGCGGAGGCATTAAAAAATGCATTAATTACAAAGGGGCAGATTGCGGCATCAAAAGCATCAGCAACAGCAAATGCAATTGATGCAGGTACTAAGTCAGCAACTGCCGCCGGGCCGGGTGCAATCTTTGCATTATTACCATTCATTGCAATGGGTGTAGCTGCGGTAGCATCAGCATTCAGTAGTGTTCCAAAGTTTGCGGCAGGTGGTATCGTATCAGGCCCAACAATGGGTTTGATGGGTGAATATCCGGGCGCAAAATCAAATCCAGAGGTGATTGCACCATTAAGCAAATTACAGGGAATGTTGGATCAAGGCAATGGCGGTGGCACAGCTAATGTATCAGGCGAATTTGTATTGCGTGGTCAGGATTTGGTGGTGGCATTACAAAGAGCAGAAAAGCAACGAAATAGAATTGGATAATTATGGCATACGGTGTGAAATATCGTTTGGAATTTGCCGACATAAAAGGCAACAAACGAAAGGTTGAGATTTTCAAAAATGGGTACACCGGTGAGGTTTTACCAATGATTGGAACAGGTGAGCCGGTTGAAATAGAGTGGAAGGCTGAGGAGGATTTATATGAGCCATTGATTGGATCATTATGCACATTGAATTTAATGGTGACAGATGATGTCACCTATGATGATTTTTATCTGTATGATGAACGTGAATACAAAGTGGTGGTTTATTTTGAGGCATCGGCCGGATCGTGGCAAACATATTGGTCAGGATGGGTTGTAAACGATTTATATTCACAGGCATTGGTTTCCACACCATATTCATTGTCAATCACAGCCACAGACAATTTGGGGCAATTAGATGGGTATGATACGTGGATGCCGGCAGTCACGGTTGATAATCAAACCCTGTGGAAATTTATGTGGAATGCATTGGCCAATTTACAATTGGATTATGACATCTACATCAGCAATGATTTAAGGATTTCAACAGATACAGCGTGGAAAAACGTATTTGATCAGATTACAATCAAAAAATCAGGATTTTACAATAATTCATACATCATCAATGATTCAAAAATGACATTGCGTTCAATTTTACTTGGATTCAATTGCCGTATTTTTCAATCATTTGGCCGTTGGTATATTGTCAATTGTTCATCTTATGGTGATCAACGAATCATCGCAGGAATACAGGCAGGAACATACACAGGATCGGGTATTTTAACAGCCAAACAAGGCTTTTTAAATGCAGGCACAGAAAACATCAAATATTGGATTTATAATGCATCTGGGGTTGAACAATCAACGGTGACAACCAATATGCTGAAAGTTGTGCCAACAAATATGCAGCCGATTGGTCAAAATTTGTTTAGAACACCACGCAGGCCGGTCAAAAAATATCAGGAAATTGTTGATATTTCACAGCAACAGGATGATTTAAATTTGAACGCATCGTTTGAATTTGATTATGAGAATTGGACAACAACATTGGTGACAACGGAATTTGTACCTGTTCCATTTGCCGGGCGGAAATCACTTAAATATGTAGGCACAAGCGCATTGGGTGTTTACACGGTAAGATTGTCAAGCACAGGGGCAGCATCAGCCATAAAAGGGAATCAATATCAGGTATTAATATCAGTTAATATAGACAGAGGTGGAAGCGATAACAGATTGCCGTGGTTTTTACGTATTGAATATTCACCGGGTGTTTATACATATTGGAGTAATGTGAATAAAACTTGGGGTACATCACCGGGATCAGTTTTATGGAATGAAACGCAAGTTGTGGGAGCAGGTAGATTCGAAACGTTTAAATTCACAACAGGTGCAGCACCAGAACCCGGAACAATGCAGTTGGGATTTTCATATCCATATATTGATGCACCGGGATCATATACAGGAATGTATTTGGACAATTGTGCAGTTAGAAATATTGACAGGGATCAAAACGTTTACAAAGAGGCTTGGTTTATTCGGGAGCAATCAGGCACATTTGTGACATCTGATGTTTTAGAACATACAGGGGTTGTTCAGGCTGATTTGGATTCCGTTGTGTTTTTAGGGGCATTTACGGACAACAACGCATTTAAACGTGCGCAGGATGTTAATGGTTTATTTTTGGAACAGATTGTCACGCAACAAAGATTGAATGATTTCAGGCAATATTCAATGCAATATGAAGGGGATTTGTACAATATGGATGATTTTTCTGTGATGACAATGGCCCATAAATTATGGATCAAATTTCCAACATTAACAGAAACAGATTCGGCCATTGTGGATTCAATCCGGGTGCAGTTAAAATCAAACCTTTACACGTGTCAATTTCATATTCCAAATAATTACACGGATGTTGAAAGCACATACAGGGTTTCATATCAGGAATAATTTTGTTTTTCATAGGTTTAGGGTTGCGCATCCGTTCATCTTATGGGTGAATCGGATGTTGATTAGGTTGAATGCAGAATGGTCGTGGAATTATCTACGGCCATTTTTGTTTTATTTGTCGGTTTTACTAATTAGTTAAATGGCTAATTTTGAAAAAAAACTACAAATGGGTTTAAAACACGATCAAATCAAGGATCATTTTTTTTCATCGCCATTGTCAATGAAACATTTTTCGGAAAAATACCACGAAACGTATGGGTATTCAGATGCAAAGCAAATGCGAAAAATGATGAGCCGTTACAATATTTTATCACGTGTAAGGGCTGAAAAGACATTGGCTGATTTACCAAAAGCACAAATCGAATCCACAACATTTTTCGAATTAGAAAATTTTGGAATTGAGGAATCAATTGGTAAGGAATACACATCAGCACGATTGCCGGATCATTTAAAGAAAATTGGCATATTATCCGATATTCACGTGCCGTTTCATTCGGTCGAAGCCGTTGTGTGCGCAATTAAGTATTTAAAGGAACAAAACATTGATTGCTTGTATCTGAATGGAGACACTTTCGACCAATATTCAATTTCCAGACACGAACGTGATCCCGATCTTAGGGATTATCCAAAGGAAGTCGAAATGTGCCGAAATTTCCTGCAAACATTGCGTGGTATATTTCCAACGATTCCGATTTATTTTAAGGCAGGGAATCACGAAAACAGGCATCAAAGATATATAAACCAACAAGCAGAAGAATTTGCGCAGTTGCACGAATTGCAATTTGATAAATTTTTCAGATTAGATGTATTGGACATCAAATATGTTCCTGATTGGCAGGGAATGGAAATGGGTGATTTGCTTGTATTGCATGGACACGAAGTGATGGCAGGTGGAATGAATCCATCACAAAGCACGTTTAATAAAACATTCTGCAATACATTGATTGGACACGTTCACAGGACAACGAATACCATTAAAAAGACAGGATTTAAACAATACATCCACACGTATTCCACAGGATGTTTGACACAATTATCCCCCAAATACTATCCATTTGCACAGCACAATCACGGGTTTGCATTAGTAATGATCACCGATGGAAAGGCAAAGGTTGAAAATCTAATGATAAAAGATGGAAAAATTGTGTAGTTTTGCATCGGTAGTAAAGGTTTAATGATTCATACAGTTGTTGTTTAGAAAGGGCAGATCCGATGGTTTTGCCCTTTTTTTTGACCATTAAATAAATAATTTATATTTTTTTGATTTATTTTGTTTGAAATTGTTTTAAATAGTTATATGTTTGCTATGCAATAACGCAACAACAACAAAATAATTTAATTATGTGGAATCTATTAAAAACAATTGACAAAAATGACATTGCCGGATTAGTAATCATTTTAACAACAGCGGCAATTTGTGTGAAACTTATGTACATCGTTGGAAACATTTAATCACTACGGCAATGATCTACAAAATCACATTCAAAGACAGTTCAGGTTATTACAACGTGACAAAAAATTTTGCCAACACAGATGATTTAGGCAAATACATCCAGAATGAAATGTCCAATTATGGTGGCAAAGAAATTGGTATTGAGGAATTTGAATCAATGCAGGATATGTTGGAAAAAAAATTTATAAGTAGTTTAGAAAAAAAATATGAGGGTAAAAATTAATCACGGTGAATTGCACCAAAAGGTGGCAGATGATTTGAACAAACGAGGGATTCTGCCACCACGAAAAGACAAATGGGAAATGCACAATGTGCAGATGGCCATTTCAAGAAAATTAAATTATCCCCTAATGTGGGAAGCAGTCAATAGAATATCTAAACAAATGTATGATGAATCAGGAAAAACAAATTAATCCATTAGCCGATATACAGGCAAAATTAAAAGCACCAAAAGGGCAATTTAATTCATTTGGGAAATACCATTACAGATCAGCCGAAGATATTTTGGAGGCGGTCAAAAAAGTTGTGAATCCAATGGGGTTTGCGATTACATTGACAGATGATTTAATTTTTGCTGATGGCCGTTGGTATATCAAATCGGTTGCTGAATTAACAAATGGCAAACAAACATTTAGTTCAATAGGATTGGCACGTGAAGAAGAAACCAAAAAGGGAATGGATGGATCACAGATTACAGGGGCCGCATCGAGTTACGCAAGAAAGTACGCATTAAACGGTTTATTTGCCATCGATGATACAAAGGATTCAGATGCCACAAATGATCACGGCAAATCGCAGGAATCAAAGCCACAGGCCAAAACAGGTATGCCGGCACCATCTAAATTTGACATTGAGTTCAAAGAATTGATTTCAGATGTTAAAAGTGTGATTGCAATTGGTGAATTGAAGGGCATTTGGGAAAAATTGACCGATGAGGCAAAAGCCAACAAAGAAATACAACAATTATTCAACCACAGAAAAGCAGAATTATCAATCAAATAATTATGGCAAATATTAATAAAAACCATGCTTTTCCTTCTGAATATGAAGTTGATACATTGCATCACTTAGCTAATAATAGATATATTAAAAATATTGAAAAAGGATTAAGCAAAAGGGAATATTTTGCATCCAAAGCAATACAGGGTTTATTATCAAATGATAAAATTCAAATTAATGATAAATTACATATCGAAAATCTTGTTAAAAATTCAATTTTAATTGCAGATATATTAATTGAAAATTTAAATAATTAAAATACATACCTATGAAAAACGAATTGATGGCCGTTGATGGCCAAATCCTAGAATTGAGCAAAAAAGAAATCACGCAGATGGCCGAATCATTTATGGCCAATGCAGATTCAATCAACACGGTAAAATTGGCGGCACAATTGGCCAAATTTCAATTGTTAGCATCTGAAATGGACAAACACATTAAGGAGCATTTATTTGTCGATCTGCGCCAAAACAAGGACAGCAAATTGTCGGCATTTGGTGTGGACTTTTCAGAAATGGAGGGTGGTGTAAAATACGACTATTCGGAAACCGAATCATGGTGCAAATTGCAATTTGAAATTGATCGCTTAAAAGACAAACAAAAAGAAATTGAGGCATTTTGTAAGGCATTGAAATCAAAGGTTTCTATATTGGATGAGGAAACAGGGGAGTTGGCTGATTTTTACCCACCATCAAAATCATCCACAACCACAATCAAAAAAGTAATTAAATAAACAATCTAAATAAAAAATCACATGGCACGTTTAGTAAGCATTAAAATTGACCTTTCAAAAATCGACAAATCACGCATCTTTGAAAGCCAAAAGACAGGGGCAAAGTATTTGGATATTACAGGTGTATTGACCGACACACCGGATCAATACGAAAACAATGGATTTGTAAAACAGAACACCACAAAGGAGGAACGTGAGGCAGGGGTAAAATTGCCAATTATCGGGAATTTTAAATTGTTGAAAATTTTAAATGATCCGGGCGCACCTGTTTCGGCACAGCCCATCCAACGTGAAGTGAATCCAATTGAAACCGATGAATTACCATTCTGATGCGAAAAATTGTTGATAGTTACACCACAAGGCACGGAGAATTGAAGGCAATATATTCCGTTGCAACGGCAAATTTAAAGCACAGGGATGTGGAAATTGGGGCCGTGTATGAACTTGAATACCGTTTAGGGAATCAGGTTATGTTTTTAAAATCCGAATTGGATCACGTAACTGATGGGAATCGCACATTGTTTTTTAAACATCCCGATCCAGAACGCAGATTGATTGGAATCCCTATTATGTCAATCATTAGATACGTGAAAAAATGAGCATAGAAACAAAAATTGATTTAGTATTTTATTGGGCCATTGCACAGATGTTTTTTACGATATTAGGTGCATTAATCAATATTTATAATGAAAACAAAAACAAATAAAACAAACGAATTGGGGTACACGTTCAATCAGGTTTGGGCGCATATCGCAAAAGAATTAGAAAATAATTTAGAAAAATTAAATAAAATTCAACCTAAACAACAAAAATATGGTAACGTTTCAGCAATATCATCAGGCCAATCCGCATCTTTATGAGTTGTACAAGGCCATTGCAATGCAGTTAATTCAGCAAAATCGCAAGGTAATTGGATCAGGATACATATTTCAAAAAATGCGTTTTGAATTTCAGTTCACCACCAATGGTGATCCGTTCAAAATCAACAACAATTTTGCGCCAATGTATGCACGCAAATTTGTTTTGGAGCATCCGCAATTTGGACACCTTTTTAAATTTAAGCAGTTAAAAGGTAGTTTATTAATGTGATAGTATTATATTTGTATTGTAATCGCCTTCTCACAACATAGCGATTAAAAGACTTAAAATGCCTTCATTTAATGAACCCGAGGTGAGAAGCGGGGGATTTACTTGGAGGCTTTTTATATTATGTTGAATATCAAAGAATTAAAATCTAGCTACAAATTCCCTAGAAACAAACATGGGCAAATTGAATGGACTAAATTGATAGGTCATATTCCTAGAACAGAATGTGTTTATGGGATATACCATAAAGATCAATTAATCTATATTGGGACAACAGAAAATTTTTATGTTAGGCTAAAAAGACATTTTATGTCACCCAAAAAAATTGAATTTTCAAAATATCTATTGGATAATTTTTCAGAAATAGATTATTCAATTTTACACCACAGAAAGAGTTTTAAAATTGAAATGGAATTGATTTCTATTTATCAACCTTTATTTAACTATTGACATGAAATATTACTTACACGATTCGAATTCATTCAATGATGAAAAGATCACCGAATTATATTTAGAATTTGGTTATGAGGGATTGGGTTTGTTTTATACAATATTGGAAAAACTTGCATTTCAAGAAAAGCCAATTAAAACAATAGTGTTAAAACACCAATTAAACGTTGGTAAAAAGTTGGAAAAATGTTGGGCATTTATGGAACAAATTGATTTGATTTCAACAAACAATGGCGAAACATTCAACAAACAATTGCTAAATTTTAGTGAAAAGTACCAAATAAAAAAGGAAAAAAATTCAAAACGAATTGCAGAATGGCGTGAAAATCAATCAGTTAGTGAAAATGTAACACGTTACGAAAGTGTTGGTAACACTCCTAAATTAAATAAAAGTAAAGTAAAAGAAAGTAAAGTAAATAGAATAGATGATTTTGAGATTTTTTGGGAAGGTTACGGCAAAAAAATAGATCGGTCTAAATGCGAAAAGATTTGGAATAAATTGACAGATGAGGAAATTACAAAAATTACAATGACATTTGCGAAATACGTTGAGGCAAACCCGGATATTCAGTTTAGAAAAAATCCATCTACCTATTTAAACGGCAAATGTTTTAATGATGAAATCATAATCTATCCTAAACAACAACAATACAATGGAAATTCAACCGGTGAAAAACTTGGCACAAGTGCCGCAAGAATGGAGGCCCTACGAAATTGGTAAGGGAACAGCCAATTTAATCATAAAGGCACAAAGCACAGGAAACATCCGTACACGGCCTGAAAATGATTTGAAACAGGTTTTGCGTATGGCAATGCTTATGGTTGGTCTACGTGGGGCAAATATGCCAACAGATGAGGAAAAATACGTTTTGTTAGCCTTTATAAAATCAAACTACGGAAACCAAACACCGGAGGAAGTAGCAATTGCATTTCAATATGCAGTTGCAGGCAAATTAAATACTGATTGTAAATGTTATGAGAATTTTTCGTGTGAATACTTTGGCCGGATTATGAACGCATACATTGAATATGCAAGGCAGGAAACAAAATTAGTTAAAAGGCCAGAAATAGAAGAAAAAAAGCCTGTGCCATCTGATGCAGAATTGAAAGAGTTGGCAATTTATAATGTCAATGCATATGTTGCTAAAATCAAATCATTAGATGCAACAGGTGGCAAATTTGATTGGCCAAAAGGATTAGCACATTTGTATGACTATTTAGTAAAATTTGGGATTTGGGTTTGCCCTGATGCGGATCGTGAACAAATCAAAACACGATTAAAGCCAAAATTTACTGATTACAAATTATTCAATGCAGAATGCAAAGGTGAGGCATACAAATTGTTTTGCCATCAATTAGCCGAAATGGATATGACATTGGATCAAAACGGACAAATAATATGAAAAGGGTTTTAGTTGCTTGTGAAGAAAGTCAAGCCGTGACAATAAGATTAAGAAAATTAGGAATAGAAGCATTCAGTTGTGACATACAAGATCAAAGCGGTGGACATCCAGAATGGCATTATCAAAAAGACATATTTGATGTTATTAATTTAGGATGGGATATGATGATTGCATTTCCACCGTGTACACATTTAACTGTTTCAGGCGCAAGGCATTTTGAACAAAAGCGTTTAGATGGCAGACAGCAACAAGGTATTGATTTTTTTATGGCAATGATTAATGCACCCATTAAACATATTGCAGTTGAAAATCCAATTGGAATAATGAGCAATGAATTTAAAAAGCCAGATCAAATTATTCAACCTTATTATTTTGGCGATCCATTTCAAAAAACCACTTGTTTATGGTTAAAAAATTTACCAAAATTAACCTATCAATTAGAACCTGATTTATTTAATCAAGAAGTTACGGCAACAAAAGACAAAGGCGAATTTATTGTTTGGATTGATAAAAAAACAGGAAAAGAAAAAAGTATGGCAAAATGGTTTTATGATGCTTTAATTCAAGCCAAAACAAAAGAAGAACGTTCAAAAATTAGAAGTAAAACTTTTCCCGGAATTGCAGATGCGATGGCAAAACAATGGGGAAATTATATTTTAAACCAATAACCGACATATGAAAAAGAATTTGATTTTAAGCGCAGTTTTAATCACGATTGGATCAATTGTATGTATTGCAATTAATCAGGTCAGAAAGCAAAGGAATGGTGGCAAAAAACAAGCAATTGCCAAACGTTCTAAATTTAGTCAGGCATTTATGATGGATACCTTTGAACCCATTGAGGATTTTGAAATGGTTTACTTTGATGAAAATAGGGGATTGGTTCAAATTAAAACAAAGACAAAATGAGTATTTTAAAAAAAATGAAAAAGCAATGGTATTTGCTTAATAAAGATAATTATGAGGTTATTAAGCAAGAAAAAGAAAGGCAACAGGTCATAAAATTTTTTAAGGATTTAGGTAAAATTTATAATATTAAACCTTATAAAGAATGAGAAACGAACACGAACACAGATTGCAAACGGTATTGGCCAAATATCTTGATTTGAACAATTACACGTTTTTTGCCATTCCAAACGGTGGGCTACGTTCCAAAGCAGTTGCGGCCAAATTAAAGGCTGAGGGAGTGAAAGCCGGTGTGGCTGATTTACTGATATTATTGCCAAACCAAACGTTTCACGGCCTATTTGTTGAAGTCAAAATTGCAGGCAATTATCAACAACCAAACCAAAAAGATTTTGAACAGAAAGCAAGGGATTGCGGATATGAATACATAATTGTGCGTTCATTGGATGAGTTGATTGAAAAGCTAAAATATTATGAGGGGCAAAGATTTGTAGAACAAGACAAAATAAGTGCGGCATATCGATCTGGATACATTGATGGAAAACTTGAAAATCAAATGACAATACGATGAATATTAACAGACAAAAGGCCATTGATTGGGCCAATGAAAAAATTGCTGATCCTGATTTCACACAACAACCAATCAAGGTGAATGCGTGGGAAACAATTCACAATCCAAAATTATTTCTGGAAACCTGTGTGGCCCGGCTTACCTACGGATCAGAAAGGGAAAAAATTGTAGTTTATAACCGTGTGCGCAATTTTAAAATTTTCTACAATGAAATTTCAAGATGAGGATATTTTTGTACACGGTGACATCAAATGTTCTGATGGCATAACACGTGAGGAGGCAATTGAAATCATTGAGGAAATACAAGAATTAATGATATTCCACAAAATCATAAAACTTGATTTGTGCATTGATCCTTATAAATTTCCAAATGATTTGATCAATATTGGTAAATGATAAAAATACAAGGCAATAAATAACCTGAATTAATAAAAAAACAAACCGATGAAAATAACAAGAGAAAAAATAAAACGTGTTTTGGTTGAAAAATATGGATGGCATTTGGCCGATTCGCCTGTAAATGATGAATTAATAAAAGATGTTATGAAAATAATTAATGACATTTTAGTACAACAAGGCCATAAACAATTTATAAAATGAAAACTACAAAAGACAAAATTAGACTATTGACATTCTTTGCATTGTGCCAAAATATGTTGGATTTTATTGATGGATCGTGGCACGGACATCCGGCAAACAAACAGGCCGTTAAGATGGTGACAAAGCAAATGATTAGGGAATTGGAAAAATCAATGGCCATATTATTCCCGGCAAATAGAAACGATGATCCAGAATTGCCAGAGGCATTAGACACATTTCAAAATGCCTGCACAGCAATGGAGTCATTTTTTATGCTTGGAATGGAAATGGATCAAATGGATGATACAAAGAAAGATTCATTGAATACACAGATTAATATTTTGCTAAAATCATACGGAATTGATTGTTGGGAAAAACCAATGTCAAACCTATGGAAAAATTAAATAAATTTACATCGCAGTTGGGTGATGAATAACTGCCGGATCAAAAGCACATATTTACCTAATCAATACAGAATGACAAATGACAGCCGTGAAATGGTGGATCATCCGCAACATTATCAATCTGATGGAGGCATCGAGGCAATTGATGTAATCGAAGGTTTCAGCCTGAATTTTAATTTGGGGAACGCAATCAAATATATTTTGAGAGCCGATAAAAAAGGCAACAAGAAACAGGATTTGGAAAAATCCCTGTGGTATATTAAACGAGAATTAGACAAATTTCAGGGATGATTGAAGAAATAAACATCAAATTGGTAATTCCGCATCCAAACAATCCACGTTTGATCAAGGATGACAAATTTAAAAAATTGGTGAAGTCAATTAAGGAGTTCCCGGAAATGCTACAATTGCGCCCAATTATCGTAGATGATAATTGTGTGGTGTTGGGTGGAAATATGCGATTGCGTGCCTGTATTGAAGCCGGATTGAAGCGTGTGCCAATTATTAAGGCATCGGCATTGACACCAGAGCAGCAAAAACGTTTTATTATTACCGACAATGTGGGATTTGGTGAGTGGGATTGGGATTTGTTGGCTAATGATTGGGAAATGGCTGATTTAGAGGATTGGGGATTGGATTTGCCGATTTATAAAGAATTAGGGGAGGATTTGCCGGTGGATAATGAGAATGATCCAAAAGATAAATTTGTGATTGAGGTGTCGTTTGAATCTGAGGAACAAAGGCAAATGGCATACAAACATTTCATTGAAAATGGACTAAATTGCTTTTGCAAAAAATAAATTATGGCAGTACCTAAAAGTGTAACGAAATTAAATAAAAAACGGATGTTGGAAGCCCTTGAAAAGTCATTGGGCATTGTCACATCCGCTGCAAAGATTGCAGGCATACACAGGGCGCAGCATTACGAATGGATCAATATTGATCCAGAATACAAAAAGGCAGTTGATGATTTGGCCGATATGACATTGGATTTTGCTGAATCGCAGTTGCATAAGCAAATCAAAGATGGCAATACAACAGCCACCATTTTTTATTTAAAGACCAAAGGCAAAAAGCGTGGATACATTGAACGCACGGAGGTTGTACACGAAACCGGCATAGAATCTGCCATAATAGAATGGACACCGGCACAAATCGAAAACGAATAGAGCAGAAATGCAACATTCAGTTTTATCAGACATTAAACAGCACCAAAAGAATTAAAGTTCATCAGGGCGGTACACGTTCGGGAAAAACTTATGCCCTGTGTCAATATCTGATTTATAAATTGACATCATCCAAAAAACCATTGGTGATTTCAATTGTGCGTAAAACATTGCCGGCATTAAAAGGATCGGTGATGCGTGATTTCCTAGAAATATTGGACACGTTGGGCATCCTGTATGTGGGCCAACACAACAAATCCGAAAACACATACACATTTGGCAATCACGTTGTTGAATTTCTTTCAGTTGATGAGCCACAGAAAATCAGGGGTAGAAAACGAAATATTTGCTATTGCAATGAGATTAATGAATTAGATCACGAAGATTTCCGGCAGTTATTAATGCGTACAACGGATGAAATGATTTGCGATTTTAATCCATCTGATCCGGTGCATTGGATTTATGATGAAGTGATTACACGTGATGATTGTGATACGTGGATTACAACGTACAAAGACAATCAGTTCCTGCCGGCTGAGTTAGTAAAAGAAATCGAAAGATTAAAAGCGAAAGATCCGGATTATTGGAGGGTGTACGGTGAGGGAAAACGTGCGGTGTTTAGTGATCGCCAGATATTTCCAAATTGGCAATTTATTCCAAAGGTTGATTTTCCTGAATTTGATGATGTGTTCTATGGCCTTGATTTTGGATTCAGTCACGATCCAACGGCCATTGTACAATTGGCAAAGGTTGGTGATAAATTGTACATTCACGAAATTATGTACAAAAAGGGAATGACAAACCGGGATATTGCCGATTTCCTAAAAGAAAAAAAACTAAATGAACACATAATTTATTGCGAATCAGCAGAACCGAAATCAATTGAGGAATTGCGACAAATGGATATTTTGGCAGTTCCTGCAATAAAAGGTGAGGGATCAATAAAGGCCGGAATTAGTTTATTAAAAGAACACGAGGTGATTTGTTCATCTGAATCACAGAATTTGCATAATGAATTTCAGTTTTATTTCTGGGAGCAATTGAAAGATGGAACGATTATAAATAAGCCAATAGACAAACACAATCACCTAATGGATGCAATCCGGTATGGGGTTTATACCAAATACAAAAATCGTTCTGATTTTTTTGTGGTTTAATTATGTATTTTTGAGAAAAAAAAGCAATACAAATGGCATCAATCATTGATACATTCAAACAATCCATTGCCAAAGCATTATCAAG
>Ga0078894_10000406_pt1 | contig 29598 bp, 17 predicted proteins | sample LauGreSu1BDMLBSD_2_FD_67506 | JGI IMG/M metagenome (GOLD analysis project Ga0078894, IMG submission 67506) | Freshwater lake microbial communities from Lake Michigan, USA - Su13.BD.MLB.SD (version 4) (version 4) | ecosystem: Environmental > Aquatic > Freshwater > Lake | place: Lake Michigan... | reverse complement strand
AAGACTGGGTGGACCTCGCAGTTTCAAGCGGTTAACTCCCCGAAAGTGATCGCGATTCGTTCATTAAACACGTTAAACTCTTTGGAGAACACTTCCTTAAGTATGACCCCGAGATACACTGCAGAGACTCTAAACACAACGATAAGAGCGATGACGCAACTCCACCAGCAGACTTCTTCCACAGATGGTAGCGATATGAAGACTCGAACGCAGAAGCTCTAACTAAACTACTAAGACGCAATTACAACTACAGACCACTCTTCTAGGCTGCTGTTTAGGTGTATGATACATTTGAATCGCAAGAGCAGGCATAAGAGTACATTAAACGCCATTCAGCAACCGTGGGTGTCGATATGTTGGTGGGAGTTACAAACAAGTGGATGGTCATTTAAGATGGAGAATCTCATATAGATACCACCAAATACACCGATGACTAAGATGAATTACTTGAGGGGTTAATAGCTAACATGAAGCACGAAGCTCGCTTAGGGGAGGACATGATCAAAAAGCGGTTAGACCAGAAGCGTAAGGACAATGAAGCGAAGGTTGGTCCAGTCCCTGAACAAGCTAAACAACTATTAGATAACAAGAATCGCATATACAAGAATAATAGAATAGAGATGGCAGATTTACCAGAAGGTGAGACTGTATCGGTTCCAGTTATTATGCAAGGTCCAACTGAGGTCTCTAAGTATGTAGTCTGATTGATGCATTTGTTTTTTTACAATTTGCTTATAACCGCGAATGTCAATCTGATCAACTACTGTATCTATAATACTGGAAAATAAAAGGAATATGCATTGTTTCAACATCACTGGTCTATGTGAATCATATTAATTGTTTATTGAATCGTATCGGACCTCGCGAGTTTGAATCCATTCAGATATACACCAATATAATACCAAAGTTAGTACTCTCATTTCTAGTTACAAAACCGCAACTTCAATCTGATCAGCTATAGTAGTACATATATACAGAAACAATATCAATTCGATCCAGTTCAAACTCGTGGGTCTATCTCCTATAATGCATAAAAAATATTCACAAACGCTTCATACATCAAGAGACCACGCATCCGACGATAACGACGGATCAAGCAAGTACTTGTATGGTACGTAGAAGTAACCTTTGTCACCCCAACTATCACCCCAGCTATTCCTGGCAGTGAAGGTCTGATCTAGATCATTATAACCAACGACTAAAACACAGTGACCGCCCAGCATATGCTCAGATTCAGTATTAGGCATCGGTATGACTCCAGTATTCGCAACTTCTTGACTCTCAAACGACTCGTAAATAGCGATGCCAATAGCGAATGGATTGTTGTGATAAATAGCACTTCTCATCTGATTGATGTCTGTGTTATCTATGTTGAATCCTCTATTATATACGTGTTTATGCGCGAGTACGTAACAGCCATCTGTTGGTTTATCTGCGAATCGCTCTATTTTGTAAGGCCACGTGGTTTCAGGGCACACTCCGATCTGCTCTAACGCTTTAACACCATCTGAAATCATTGCTCCTGAGTCTGTAGAAGTTGATCCCTCCAGTGCTCTCTCATTGTAGTATAAGAATAGTCTAGAAGGGTCGAAATTAGGAACTCTGAAGCTGGCAAGGGCACATAATGCATTGGCTGTACAAGACCCGAGTTGACCCTGATCGTAAACAGATCCAAATTTATGCCTTAGATCGATAGAAGGAGGTAATTGCTCAGGTACAGCGTGTTGATGAATCTTGAGAAGGTGTTTGGGTTATCTATTAAGAATGCAGTTGTATATGCGACCGTATTTTGACATTTGAATGCTTTTTATTATACATCTGTTTAACATCTCTGTATAGTTGACCCGCGAGGTAATAAGATATTGGAATTAATAAAAAACAGCACTTATATGATCCGATTAGAACCCGCGGTTTGTAACAGGTAGTAACAGGTATTGCGATAATAGATAAATAGGTCTTATATGATACCTCAGTCAGATGCACTCTTAACTACTATTAGATCGGTTATAAGGTCCAATGCAAATTCACTCTTGCCAAAGAAATGCGAGGATTCAATGAAGTAGACGCTGTTACTTGATTCGGATGCGACTTGAACCGCGATGTCATTATCTACCAAGTGCTCTTATTTGCAAAGTACGAATGAAACTCGTCCTAGGTCTTTGGCTTGATTTATAGTATTCTCTTATGCTTTTGATATGTGGTTGTAGTTATCGCTTATATACTGTATATCATTCGATTAGCCCGACTTGGATTAGTCCTGCGGTATGAGCTTAGATGCTATTAAGCAACTCGGAGATACGAATAGACCGAGGTAAGGTGCTTGTACTATATATTTATTGCTTTTATCTATTAAAGACATTCTAAGCGCGATGAGTCCGCCAAGTGAGTGTCCAATGACTGTGATGTGATCGACTTTGAAGCGTTTCTTGATCGCGTTGCAGTAATCGAGTATATCTAGTGGAATTCTATCAAATCCGAGTTCTGTGTTGAGAGTTGGTCTTAGTAGTTGCATTGGAGTCTGGATCACGCGGAATCCCTTACTTGCGAGTATATAGTTGACGTATTCGTGTTTAGTTGCGCTTTGAAGAGCTCCGGGTATGATTAGAACTGTTTATATAGGGTTTTGCATTTCGTAGTAGTTGGTGGGTATATGCGAGATATTGGTGGTATGTTTACCAACTTTGCATTCTACGATTTCCGACTCAGTAGTAACGAATTACCATAGTTTTTGTTATCTTTACTGGAAGTTTTACTCGGTGAATCTCATTTACGCAAATTAGCACCCGTGGTGTACATCTATAACAACAAATGCGAGTATGAGAACTGTGACGACAATAGCAAGTACGCGTTGAATGACCATTTCAGATCTATATATAGTATGCAACACCCGCGAGTCTTAAAGTATTCATATAAGTCCTTATTTACGACAATTATGATACTTACACTGATAGATTAGAACCGCGGGTTGATCGTTTCCGTGGGTGCTATGCTGAGTAGTTAAACAGATATATATTAAAGTGCTATAATGGATGCGTAAGAAAGTGACTTTGAAGACCCAGACGTTATTTCAAATTTAACCGACCAAGACCTCGAAGATGAAGACGAACAAAGCGAAAAGGACGAATCTGACGATGATGACTCTAAAGAACAATTAATAGATACAAATGCGATTGATTAGACTCCTAAGTACAAAACTCAGTATATAATACCGCAAGACCAGTATATAACCTCTAATATGATGACTAAGTACGAATACACACATCTAGTTGGCACACGGGCTCAGCAGATCGATAAATACGGACTGCACTTTGCTGACTTAAAAGGTATTCAGACGGGTAAACTCAATGCGCTGGATATAGCGGTTTTAGAGCTCAAGCAAAAGCAATCGCCACTACTTATAAAGAGACACATTAACACCGACAACATCGAACTCTGGAACCCAAATCATATGTTATTGCCTAAACTATGAGCATTTGCTATATTTTTTATGATATACCACTTCGCTTATTCTAGTGATATATAAAAAACGCGGGCTGTAGTTATTTAATTTATTAATATGGCCATCACTTGCTCTGCTGTTCCTAGAATTCGAGAATGGATATCATAAGATCTAACAGAATCAACCGACCTTTTTCGCACTCACCATCGGTCATTCTCTCGCTGTATACATTCACTTTCTTAACTGCTTACGTGAACATCCACTCATACTTACTCGCCTTTTTGTATTTATCTGCTACTTTAGCGAGTTATTCCTTGTTATCTGGTCTAGACACGAAGTCGACAATCGCTTATAGAGACTACTTAAACGAATCAGCTGAATTGGGTTTTATTGATTGGATAATTCCTATAATATGACAGTCATCCTTATACAACAAAGAGAAGTCACTGAATACGTCACTATCGAATAGATCCTTGTATATACTTCTCGCGAATAACTCCTCTTTAGCTACTATTGTCTTCTCTTCTTGCTTAACTGCGTACTTTTGAACGATGGTGTTGATTAGTTGGTAGAAGTCGTGGCATAGTATCTTCAAGATACGTCTGTCTTTTTGGGCACTCTCCGCTAGTGAATTCATTCTCTTTAATTATAATTTGTTTAACACCTTTGCAATAATCATTTCTATTTAATGTACTTGAGGAAAGCTTGTCTAGCGTCCTTTTCGGTTGTATCCAATCGTAATACTAAATCAGCCCGTGGTTGCTTGAAGTCCGATATATTGTTAGTAACTAATACTTCGTCGGTTATACTCGCGTCCACCACAACCCCTTTGCAGTAAAGCGAGTCATACAATCCTGGACTACGCTTAAATAGTATATTACACAAGAACGACTGACTCGCGGTTTATTTCAATAAATATAACGTCAACTATTATCCTATATATATATCATACCCCTTCTAAATGAATACATTCGAAGTATCAGCGAACGCCTTTATAAATGATACTGGCAGCTCTATTGGATCGAGGCTAGTCACAAATTAAAATAATTAAAATATATCGCTATTATTCGGGTATTACTTGAACATGGCCTATATTTGCACATCGTTTAATGCAGCTGTTAGTAGTATTAGATCTGCTAGTCTTATCTTATGTTCAAGTCCTTATATTATGAAGTACTTATATAATATAGGAAGGCTCGATTATGAAGTCAGAAACCAGAAATAATCACCCGGTTCGAATGGATTATACTTAATCAAGGCCATAAACTATAAAACGTCGTGTAGCTACTCTGATACCACGGGATACATAAATTACAACTTGCGGAAGTTCTCCAACCCACTACCAAACACATTTTGCTTTATATCTATTATCTGAACGCGAGATAGAGGTGTTTTCTGTATACCATCTAAGTACTACTTGTTGCACAATGCGATGTATACTCCTCCAGTTATGCGACCAACTCGTCCTCTGCGTTATATCTACATTGATTGATCTACCATTTAGTTACGCAGAACCTATATCTTGCGAGTTGGGTCGTAGTACACAAGCAAATACTTCAACGAATCTATAACAAAACTCAACCCCTCTGATCCCGAGTAAGTAAACCCCGTTTCTATTACATTCGTTGCCAGTATAACCTTTTGTTGTCCATTATTCATAAGTTGGTTCATAACTCCGATATCCTTTTGCAAATCCGCGCTCGTGTACGATATGATCGGTAGTTTGCACTTATCTTGTTCTAGCTGTTGCTTTACTTCTTTTATTTACGAATTAGTGGATAAGAATACCAATATAGAGCCTTTTATGTTAGCTCCCGTCCTTACCGCAGCTTGCAATAACACAGGATACTACTATATACTACTTATGCTATTAACGAGATTAGACACCGAACTCGCTATAGAGTTTTAATTAATAAACGAAAGGTCGTCGTACGTTAGAGTATATATTGGTTTCTGCATCAGTTGCACACGAATTATAAAGTCAGACCTGTAGTATTTAGAGAACGCGGGTATGTCGATGGTAGCGCTTAGTATCATAAACATAGGTCTCTATTTTATATTGTTTACTATGTAGTGCACAAATGCCAGTTGCTCTTATATCTAGATTTCGTTAGTATGAGCTTCGTCTATGATTATTAGCAAGTGCTCACCATTCATCTAACCAAATGCAATTGGTCTCAGGTACTAATCAGTGACAGTCTGAGCAGTTTAGTATTTAAGTCCCGCTTCGGATATATCTAATTTCTCTATACTAGTGGAATACCCTATATTGGATCCCAGCTTCATATCCTTCATCGTTGATACATACTTGGCTATACTTATTGTGTTTGCGATTGTTACTTGACTGCATATGATAGTGAGTTGCGGATTTAACTTATGCAACTAGTACATTAACGTAGTGCTTTTGCCAATTCCGGTTGAACTCTTTACTATCATGACCCGCGGGTCTTTGTTCTTGATATGTCTAGTTATCTAGTTAGATACCCAATCTAACGCTTCATTTGCGGTGCTGATGACAGGAGTACTTTCGGTCTTTCCGTCTTAAAAGGATATCTATATACTATTATTCTCCATTTATATATATTTAAACTTGTCCGAATGATCGATATATATGATTATGCAGTATCCGTGAGTTATAGTGGCTTCATCGATGGAGTTAACCCGTTTCAATAGCGTAAGATACCTGACGCAGTATAAGTAAGACTACTTTTGCATTAATTTAAAGAAATGTATAGGAAATGAAATGCATTAATGATTATTGTTAGAACGCGCCTACAATCCGTACTAAATCCGCTTATTACTGCTAAGCACACGGTGAGCATATAATAGGTATGAAGGCAAAGGAATAAAAAAAGAAAAGCGACCACATCTGCTACTATCCAGGATGTATGAAAGGTGCTAGTCGCGGTTTCTATCATATGTAACAAAATGCACTCATATAGAGTTCTAGGATCGCATGTGCTGAGCACGCCAACCCACTTGGATTCTACGACTTCAAGCATCTATTCTGCATCGAATGTAATAAAGTAGAGCGGTAATTTGGACCAATAGGCGGGTAAATGGAGCGATGTAACGGTTGCAGACTTCCCGACGACGTTAACCTCAAGATCGGAGTATGCGAGTGTCTGGTTAACTATAGATAGCGTCAATTTGCGGATAAGAAAGTCCCTAAAAAGTACTACTGCAGACAGTGTTATGTGTTGAAATACCCAGACGACATGAGTCTAATACAGGCCCATATAAAATATAGAGAACTAACGGTAGTAGAGCATATAGAACAATGGAGAAAGGATAATGGTGCTAAATTCAACATAACAGATCACGCATACGACAAAATGATTGGCGCAGGGTCCAAGCGAAGACCCGATGTGCTGTTCTAACTCGATACTCACGTCGTAAACATTGAAATTGACGAAGGGCAGCATAAAGTAAACACAAGCGACTAGAATGCTCTATATGGTTAGCAATGTCAATAAAATAGATACTACGAGTTAATAAATGCTATCAATAAACCACTAATAATTATACGATTTAACCCGGATTCGTACATAAGACAAGGCAAATTGATTAAGTCCTGCTTTTCTACTTCAATGCGAGGTAAGCACAGGGTGAGTGATCCAACCGAATTCTAACAACGCATCGATAAATTAATACAATAACTAGAACTCGCACTTAAAACCAAACCAGATAACCAACGATTGCTATATGTATAGTACTTGTACTTTGATGATGGTGTTTAAGACTGGTCATTCTGAGAAGATTCGTTTTTTTTATTGCTTATTGCGGAGTCATAAAAAATATATGCAATTCAGTCCTGTTTAAGTCTATTTATATCTCTATTGCATTATTCTGCGTCTTTATACTACCTATCTAGCTCTTTGATGACGGTGCTATATACTTTATCGCAGGTAGAAGGTATTGACTGGGCTTGTATGCACAATAGCAGTTGTATACGTTGAATGTGTGTTTATTGAATATCGGTTAGTTCATCGCATATATCAGGTGTAAGGAGATGCGTAGCCATGCGAGTTCGCGGGTCTTAGCAACTATATAGAATATCAGTTATGGCTTTTGATTTATTATTACCTCTTAGTAGCGATTCTACCAATTTGAAGTGGTCGGTGTTTATTTAATCTATCATATCCTCTATATAATACTTGAAGTCAGGGTCTTTATACGCTTGCTTAAGTGCATCTTTGTGTTGCTTGCAGAAGTCTCTAACAAATGCGGAAGCTTCCGAGCAAGGTGCGTTGCTGAATACATCTTCTATCTCTTATACATCTTCTGACTATTCAACTCTGTCAAATTTATGCAATTGTATCGGTTACAACAACTTGGACCTACTTATAAGACTATCTATGGCGAAATAGTGCTTTAACTCCTTCTACGCGAGGTTGAAGTGGTTCTTTTAACTCCCCGTGTCTAGTTGATCTATGTTGGAAGGTAGTATAGAAGCCATGCTTATGCGGATAGCACTTGTGGCGAATTGTTTTATATACTCTGAATGATCTAGTTATTGGTTGGTTTTAACAGCGTATTCGAGTAAATGCATTTTTTGCGAGGACTTGAGACTCTTCTGTAGCGTATACGGTTTAATGAATACTATGTCTAGGACTTCGCCATCTTGAGGCACTGGAATGTTGAGGTCTTGTAACTGATCTATATAGATACTCGTGTCGCAAATACTCAGACTGCTCATCTTGCTTGTAGTTAATCTATCTCTAAAGCCCTTCATCTCGCCACCAACTGAGTCTCGCATTCGCTTCTTCATGCCTAACATATGATAGTGAGTGGGTTTAAGAGACCGTGCTTCGTTCATAAATGCAATTGCTGAGTCGGTGCATGTATTGATTATAATACCCCTTACGTCGTATCTATACTCATCTGCAAACATATCGCGAGTCAATCCCCGCTTTATCACTTCATTATACTGGTTTAATAGATTATTTATAAGTCTGAATCCGTGTTTTTTGATTAGATCTGGATACTGCGATTTAATGAAGTCTATGCCCTTGACTAGCACCGATTCTCTAACAGACGTATCTATGACCTCGCGGGGTTAGTCTCCGGGTTTGTACATGGCACCAAAGTACTTCTTCTTACCTGTGAATATGCTTGGACACAGCAACTCTTCGAACTCCATCTTCAAGAACTTATACGTCTACAGTCCGACCATATCGTTGACTTACTACCGCAACTGCATAGCTATTGTATTAGCCTGATCTAGTAGTGTATGAGCATGGATAACACCGCTTTAATCGAATGTGTAGTGACTGGCTCGGGGTCTAAAGTAAATAGAATCGGTATCACCTGCAACGACCTCGCAATCTAACTACCCTATGCTTTTATGCACCTGTTTTATATACTTTTAGCCATATGAAGTGGTCCCACCTGATATAACAACATCGAATAGACTAGACTTCTAGTTACCCGTTTCTCCGTAAAATGTATTCATAAACACCTTAATGGCCTTCTACTTGGTATTGATTAGATTGTATTAGAACAGCAGATCTGCGATTAGTTATTGGTTGTGGTCTTATTCCGCGAGTTTGATCTTGTCTTCTGTTTTGGCGAGGTCCTTCTTAACTTGAGCACGCATATCAAACAGCGACTTCAATATATACGGATAGACCCCGACTCCTTCATCTCTGCATAGAACGTAGGCGGTTAGAGTAGTCTTCTTGAAATCGCATTCAAAGTCCACATTCACTCTATTGCATACTAATTCGCGACCAGTCTTTAGTCGCAATCTCACGCACTAATTATCCAACTCTTATACCACTTCTTATACGTCTTACTCTTCAACAACATTCTCAGGACTTAGATTATGAGCCATTATAATACTCGGATATAGACTCGCGAAGTCCAAGGCAATCACTGGAGTCAAACTAACGCCTTTATGCGGTTCAGGGACATAAGCACCTGGATACTTCTTATACTCATCTAATAGTCGCTTGTCTCGCAGTCGTACATCGCAACTCGTAAATGACATTGGCACTAGATATCCACGCTCTTAAGCATATGCAGCCACCATATTACGAACCTTAACACCGTTTGCATTCATAAACCCGCATCTCAAGGGCGTGTAACTCATCTTACATACTTCAATCTACTAATACACGAGATTACGCTTCGCCCACAGCAGTCTGCACGCATCAGCGTCGTAAACACAATATTCATATATACGGTCTAATACTGCTAAATGCTTATCTCTTCTGCTCTTTGGTTATATGTCCGATAGTGCCATGCATTCTGCGAGTGTTAGAGTGTCGTCTTCTTCATTCTGATCTTGCTATTCATCTTCATCAGATATCGCTTTAAATGCTCTATTCATGTCGTCAAATGATACTTCCAGCTTGAGAGGTAAGTTATTGGCCTTTAGATACTCGTTTAGAGACCGCTTCTCGAGTATTTAGTCCTTCATCAGTAAAGTGCGAGTATCAACGCATATAACCCCTGGAATGTCCACTCCTAGTCCCTTTCTCGTATTACCAGCAGTCACTTTCACATCATTGCTCCTGAATATGAAGGCGGGTTTGGTATAGCAGTCATATCCACGTATGCGATCTCCTCTAACGAACTCAAGGTCTTGCAAGTAACAAGCAAACTATCGCATCTCTTAATCTCGAGGATTCCGCTTTGTTTTTCGCTTGAAATCCTCTTTAGTTAGACCACTCGCAACAAACTCGGGATCGCTATAGTATTCCAATTTCTGCTTTATGAACGGGAAGTCAAAGGATGAGTCGTTAAATCCCGTTATGAATGTCGGATCCTCTTAACACACTTACCTCGCAAATTCGTGAATCATCTCCAATTCGCTTCTAACCGCTATGACTTCTATATTCTCGCCTTATTCTCCTCTTATACTTCTATTGACTGCTTTTGATTCGCTTATTATACACACCTACCTCCTTGATACCGACATATTAACTGCTGAAGCAATTGTAAAGCATATGCACACTAGTCTATTATTCGGATTATATCCATTTGAATCAAACTTACCAGTCTCGGTAGACACCTCTATATCCCAGCTCAGCACTTCAAGGGGTAGCGGTATAGAATCGCTGTTATCTAACGGGCTAATATGTGAGATGGAAGCTTTAAAGCACTACCTCTTGTTTACAGTCTGCGAAACGGGAGTCATGCCAGCGATCGTATTCCACCCGCTCATGTAGAACTTGTGATGTCTCTACAATTTAAATATATACTTAGACGCATTATCGTCTTCAAACATGCGAATAGGAGCTCTCCTTATGACTTTTAATCCAGTGCGGGCAATAAATGACGTATAGCAGTCGTTGGATATAGGCATTGCGTCCACCGCTTACACATTCTCGCTAATTGCTTATACCTACTCATTGAATACCTAAACAGCCTTCTTGAATCGCTCGTATCGGTCAAAGTCCTAAAATTTGAATCTGACTATCTAATTGCTATTGAGTCCTTTAAACCCGCGATATTGCTTATCTACGGATTGAACCGTGTTATATATCTGGTTTAGAGGGTCTTGATTCTTTATTTTGATTCTATCTACTGTGGCGACTAATGACTGCGGAGATGCGAAGTAATCAGAGTCAACCGCTGTATCCACGTATATATCAAAACCCAACAACTCTATCTAACACTTTTTGCCAGTCTCGGTATACCCAAATAAATAAATGCTTTTATCCGAGTTTATATGATCGTATAGGAACACTTTTGACAATTCTTAATTCATTTATACCGTTTCAGGACTTCTAATCATTTATACCGTTTCAGGACTTCTAATCATTTAGTATATAATTGTTTAACATCTGGGTAGAGTGAAAAAGTCTGGACCATGCTCCGCATTGATTAGAAGTTATAAGAGGGTTTAACAGAGCTTCGCTGATTGCTTTGCAATCGATCTAATAAGATCTGTACCGTTATGCGGTCTCTGGGTAGAGTGAAATCAAATATATAACCGCGGTCTATAATCAGTATCTATAAGGGCTATATATAGGTAGTAACAAGCATTAATCGAGTGGAATTCGCATCGCGGGTCATAATCCGCGTATATTAACTTGCGAAGACATAAAAAATATTATATATGCACTCAGACTAGTACTTTTGTATTAGTTAGTTTAAGTCCTATATGCTTCTTGGAATACGATTGATTCTATTTGATAACGATTTGAGTCGCTTTAATCTTGGGCATCACTTCGACATTGCGACCAGTCTTCTTAACAGCGCATCCATCTAATGCAATCACTATATCAACATCCTTCATTCTAACTGCGTCTAAGTATTGGTTGATCGTTGCGGGTGATACGCATGTGTATATAGGATCTGCGTAGTCTTGAGGGACTTCTTCGTTTGGCGATTGGATTTGAACTATTGTGCAGGGGTTTGAATCTGAATACAGAGGAATGCAGTCGAAGTTAACCGACGCCTTATACATATCATTTTGTCTGTAATCGTCATACTTCTGTTATATAGACCCTTTAACAGTCACCAACGTCTTAGGATCCCGAGGAGAGCCAACAACCTCTTTAGTGACAGACTGAGCAATTAAGTGCATTATTAGTAATATATACTTGAACTATTCAACTCCTTCATCGGATTGTAGGGATTGGTCGGGGGTGCATAATTCAAAGTCAACACTTGCGGTGCAGCACTTCTTACTAATGCATGGATCTGTTGAATCGGACGACCTGTCCTTATTATCTAATGTCTCCTTGCGTTTGGATTTGATCTCTTCTATTTATTGGGTCAGAAGCGCCTATTGATCAGCGTCTCCAAACTTATATGGATGTGCTGCGAACTTGCTCTTAAGTCCTCTAATCAACAACACATTATTAGACCTACCCGACCCTATGCCCAACACGTTTGACTTATCAAGACTATACTTGGATATCGCCTGTTTCTGACCTTTAGTACCCTTAGACGTGGGTTGCTTCCAACGTCCTCCGAGTTCATGATCCTTAACCGACTATGCTACCTTGGACATATCAACCTATGAGAGTGGTTTATTGAACTCTTCCCAGTCAAATCCATCAATAGTCTCTAACTTCGCTTTTAAGTCAGCAGTAGTCATAATGGCGCAATTGTTAGTGCACTACTTATAGAACATATCAATCTTAGATACAGTTGCGGGAGTTTGAATCATTTGTTAGTAGTTATTACTGTTTTATATACATCTGTTTAACATCTCTGTACAGTCGCTCTGGTTGACTACTTCTGCGTATTGCTGTTCTTGAGATGAACTAGAGCTGGTGCTGGTCTATCCAGGTTTGTATTTGTATTTATCGAAGTCAAATATCGATATATCGGTAGTGTTCTACTGGCTGTTCGCATTTGTGTCTTATAGTCCTTAAGCGGGGTATATATTGGAAAGCGGTGACAGAACTCGGGGTTCCACTGTCTGCTACTGATCATCATCGCTGTTGTATACTTTAATGCATGATATATCGTCTTTATAATACACATTTAGATGATTCTCGTACTATTCCAAGAACTGCGGGATTTATGACTCGGTGCATTTAAATATCTCGTATGGCTTGAAGCGGGGTAATCCATACTCTTCTGCAAATTTGTGGCTAATCGCTTCTATCTTCTTGTGCTCTACTGTATACACCTGCATTAACCGCTTGACTTGCTTGGCAGACGCTTAGTACCCCTGATACTGCTTGATTCTCGTATCCATATGCTTAGACCTACCTATCTTGATTGATTCGGAGTCGAACTACAAAACATATATCCCACTATCTAAATCTCGATGCTTTTTAATATTCTTATTGTTCATTTTTCTTATATACTGTTTAACATCTGCGTACTATCATCAAGCGAGGTGCAATAAATAATATAAAGGCTTAGACTTTCTGTATATGAGGTGTTTAGTGGGTTAAAATGATTAGAATTGCTTATAGTCGTAGTTCAGCGGTACTTTCATAAATATTTATATGCGTTTAGATAGTACGTATTTGATAAGTCGCTGAAGTTGTATGCTGGATTCGTTTAGTTATAGATTTACCAATTCCTTTTCTTTATAGTCGAAGCCCCAAGGCGGGTCAATAAATACATATTAGGGCTTGTATTGCTTTATTAACTCTTTATACGATTCAGCACTGTTCTTATTATATAAGACCGCGTTCTTGAAATTGAGAGCAATTAGCACATTATATGCAAGACATACGTAACTAACCGGATCCAACTCCACTGCGATTACTTGCTTAAAGAGTTAGCACAATCCAATCGAGTCTCCGCCAACACTTGCAGTTAAGTCTATGATAGTGGATTACTTCGCATCTTTAGCAATAGTATGTATGATCGCCTTGGTTTGATTTCTCTAGTCGGTGCGTGTTAGATATCGTTCGTGTTGCTTGTTTATGACACATCCTTTAGGTAATTAATAGAATTTAGCTGGTATCGCGATATTTCCATCGATGAGCTTCTATATCTATTCGACAATGTCTTATTTCATTTATACCACAGTAAGTACTGCTAGATTGCTATTTATAGAATGTATAAATGTACCTATATCAACCAAAAAGCGTTTTACTAGAAGTGATTAGGACGTAATTACTAGAATACGCTCTGAGTCAGCAGCATGGTAGATAAATACAAAAAGTATTCAAACGCGATACCCGCATACAACTCCTGATTCGCTTACTTGAATACTCGATGAAAGATAAATGCTATACACTATATACAGATTCAATATAAAAGATGAAAGATCTTGAAAAAGGCACTAACTACGATATGAACGAGTAATTGGATTTATTTATCGAACGGGCGTAGAATGCGAAGGAGAGGACTGTATACGGTGCTGTGTTCGAATATCTCATAAACAACCCCGTGACTCTTGCTACTTTTGATCAAAACGCGATGCTTTCCAAGATATCTCCAGCTGTGCAGAAATATATACAGATCCTGCAGTAAAGTGGCTAGTTAGTAGTTAAGCAGCGAATGCAAATCAGATCAGATGATAAGGACATAACTAGAAGGGTGATTAGTGAATATATATACGATAATATACCAAATGCGACTAAATAGGAGTTGATGGGGTATATATGCGAGTTGGTATAGCAGATAGTCAAGAGCTGTTCTTAGTATAAATTCGTGTTAGCGGGTGGCACTGGACACTTCGTTTCTCTAGCATAATCACTACCTAAGAACTTTGATGATATAAAAAACGCGTTTAGACCTTCAGATGTGGATGTGAAAGTGATAGTTGGAGACCACGCAAAACGCCATTCAATAGAAGAGCTAAGGAGGATCAAAGCAGACGTCCTACGAGCATTCAGCACATTGCGCGTTCCAGTTGCATTAGAAGACGTATTCAATATAAAGTATAATGAGAAGTACACTATGCAGCGATTCGACGTAGCGTTCACCCGAAGCATTACCACTAATGGCAAGGTCTAGTACGAGTTCTACAGATTCAAACCAAAGTCCTCTCCGCTTCTATTCGACATCATAGACATATACGACGACACGCAGCTAGTAACAATCGTGTTTAGAATCAGCTTTCTAGTGCATATATACTCGGACCCGCAATTCCGCACCAGACTGAAACTGCCCATTCTCGACGTATCTATATCCAACGACTTCCAAGACACCTCCGCTTACTAGGGCCAAATCAAGGATCTCAAGGACTGCGGGAACTCACTCCTAGCCAAGCAATCCTACTCAAAGTGCTCTATTCAAGAAGCATTCAATACTATCAAACTAGGACTATGACCGCTTCTAACAGATATATCAACCGATTATATAATAGCGATATACAGACAATTCTAGTAGTTACACAAATGGATAACAACCGCGGGTCTAATCAGACAACATAAGACTCGGATCCGTGTAATTCTATCAAGTACACAAACGGTTTAGCACTCGCGGGTTCAAACTAGAGACCTAACCACAACTTCCGATACTATTCTTTGCGTTTCTCGATTGGTTTATGATTCGCGGGTTTAGTGACCAGAGATGTTAAACAGATCTATATAAAAAGTATTCATATGGAAGAAGTAAAAGAGCAACACACTGGACTCGTTTAATTCTTTAGATCCCAGACTCAAGACATCGCTGTTACTTAGCAGTTTATTGATAGATTCCTGTACTAGTATGATCGCAAGGATACCTTCTACTCGTCGTTTAAAGCATATGATGAGTGGTTCAACAAGTATTACAGCAGATATGATGTATTTATAAAGGGTATGAAGAAGGAGCTCAACGAGATAGATGATTATCAAACTGCTCCGCCAACTGGTGGAGATGATCACCGCGATAAGAGGACCGAGTACTTGATACGATTTGAAGCCCTGCAATAGCTGGAGATGTCCTAGGATAAGAAGACTCGTATATACTATAGATAATTATAGTCGGTAATGAACAAGTACGTTGAGCAGTAGCGATTAGAAGAGTAGAAGCGATTATAGAATGAGTTAAATGATAAGGAAGAAGAGATCAAACGATTGAAACATCCAAATCCAGAGAGTGTTTATTATATTCACGACAAGTAGACTGGCGATTTGCTTTATATAGGTAGAGATATGTCTAAAAAACAGAGAAGATATCTAGAGCATTTAACAGGACGATCGTAAGTTATAAACGCCAAATACTAGCTAATAGATACATACCTCGCAACTATGGATATACGGAGGATAGAATTTAAGTATAAGAAGCTGTTACCAGGTGAGGCTGAAGTGTTTGAATAGGAAGAGATATCGAGACTAAAACCGCGATTCAATGTATCAGGGGTTAATAGTTAATTGTGTTGCCCTTGTCATCCCGAAAGAGCACCTTACAAGAGCTACAAAGCATATCACTAACATATGGAGAAGATGCATCAGCAGATATCAGAAGACTCAAAGACCGATGTAGAAAGTGATGAAGAATCGAGCGAATCGGAAGACGAACTAATTACTTAGTGAATCGTTCTATACATTTTTTATATATCAATCAGTCAACATAAGAGCAATATACGCAGGAATCTAGTAGATATATGAACGGATTCTACCTCGCGGGTTCAAACTAGCGACCTTATCGCTACTTTATGCATTATTTATCACTATATTTGATCTGCTTGAATACCACGGGATTCGTCTATTGTAGCAATATAAAAAAAGGATATGATCGGTTCACTGCGTTAGTGTCGGTGTTAATACAACAAATCTATTTTGCATTTGAGACCTGTATTCGATGCCCGGGTTGTTAGACTTGACTATGACCTGATCCCCGCTTGTGATGAAGAGCTTGCACGTATATACGGAGTCGCTGTCAGTCATCTATAATAAATACACGTCGTCCTCCGAATCTTGAATTGATATACTACAGAACGCGAAGGTCTTAGTCCGCATTTAACTCGGGAATCCAAACCGCTTCATATACTGCTTGAATAGTTGAGTATGCTTTGATAGGAATTCATTTGAGTTGTAGTATATATAGCAGTCATTAGCCCCTGACTACTTAACCGCGACAAAATGCTCTCCAGACGCAAAGACGAGAATACGACGCGTTAAGTACACAATACTGTCTATATCAGGTATATACTTGAAGTACTCTATATATGGAATGGTTGAAAGCATCTCTTAATCGTAGAATTGCACTTTAGATAGATACCTAGCTGTTTGTGGGTGATTAGTAGTTATGTGTTCTAGTATGTCGTAAAGTAACTATTGCGTATCATTTGTCTTGTGGTTGAGCATCTTCATTATTATATCAGTAATGACCCCTTCGGGAACTATCGGTTTAATCTACTATATCACGTCGTTTATGAACTATTCAATATCTATTTCGGTGAGTGCTTGTTTCTTGGATAGGTTCCGCAGTGTTTTGGTTTCTAGGTCGTTTATATGCTTGTACTCGGTTGCTATTAGTAGCAGGGAGATGGCAAGCGACCATATATCGGATCTAGGTGTTAGCGCGGTCTTACTTAGAATGGCTCTTGGGTCGGTATAGCCACTTGTTCCCTTTATAGTGGGTTTTTATTGCTAAGTGACGTCATCGACCAGGTGACTAAGGCCTAGATCGCATATCTTGATTATATAATTACCCTTTGCATCGAACTGTATTAGTATATTGGATGGCTTTATATCGCAGTGTACCACTCCTGCTTAGTGCATAGATAGCAAGGCTTCGAGTGCCTGCATGGCGACTACTACAGGGAGCATTGTATCATTGGTAATGCGTGCATAGAATCGCAAATCGCAGTCTGCTCGCTCGAGTACTATCTAGTTCTGTTGTGGTACCGCTTCTATGACTTTGAGGATGTGTTCTGTATTTATACCTTAGCCTTTGCTCTGTATATGATTGTATATGCGAATCTCATTGTGAATTGAAGAATCCTTCGCGTCTTTAGATACCTTTACTACTGCATCCTTGACTAGATCTATATTTATATCGCCAAATCCACCTTATGCGAAACTGTAAACTGTATTCTGATGCTTCTGTTGTTTCATTTTAATTTATATTTTTTAACTACTGCAACTATACACTTTGCCCCGCATCTATACTAACACGCATTCATTCCGCTGCAAATACCCGTCTAAATGCACCAATCAATACTCACAATTCATACACAAACAATCAGAACCCGCAGATCTCTATCTATCGATCTAAACACCCCTTTAGGTACTGGTATATGCCATATGCAACTCGATTCAATACCGCGTATACCAATCAGTCAATATAAGAGCAATGTACGTAGGATTCTAGCAGATAAATGAACGGTTCAATACTCACGGGTTCAAACTAGAGAACTAACAACCACTTCTATAACTATTATACTCCTTGGACGATCTGAGTGGCTAATCGCGGGGGCAACGCTATTTTAATTATTTAAGATGGTTCATCTATTACAATATGCTGCGATGGTCTAAGGTATGTAGAGATGTTAGAGAGATCTATACAAATAATAAATATGCAAACGTCTCTATCCGAATTCCTCTACTCCAACGCTTCATACATCCCTCAAGAATTTACGCAGCATTTCATCAATAACTACACAAATAAGCAGTCTTGGATATCGATAGAATAGCTGTATGAATGGACCAACACTGTAAGCAGATTCTATAACTTCTGCGACTTCGTGGGACTTGTAGTTTAGTCTGTTAATAGCAGCGATTTAATAGGCAATTTCGTGGAATACAACACGCAATACCAGCACTATATATCGCAGAAAGGAATCAAACGGGTGATGTACGCGACTCCGGATACGTCTGAATTCTACGCTGTATTAGAGGATTGCTTGCTTGACTACCTCCGATACACAAATGAGCGATAGCAACAGCAACTGCAAGAATAGTAAGCGGTTAGACGGACTTATCCAACTGAGTCTGTGTATAGCATAAAGAACAAGCAAACGGGCGAAATACTCTACGTAGGTACAGACAGAACTAAAGAGCAAAATAAGCCACAAGAGCATCTAACTGCGAGATAGAATATATTAGCACTCGGGTATCAGTAGATAGACCTCATACTCGCGACTCTCAAAATCGAAGACATAGATATAGAAGTATCCAAATGAACAAGTCTTAATATTTTTATGCATAGTATAACGGTAGAGACCGCGATTAATGTGGAATGATTTAAAGAAATGTATATAGAAACAACGAACTATGCAGAAGTCTTAATAGTAATTCATCGATAAGGCGATACAAAAACACGGAGATAGTATTAGATTGGATGACAAGTGCGTGTATAATGGTTGCTTCGAGAAGGTGACTGTGTTCTGCGTCCCTTGCAATGACTATTTCGAAATAGTAGCGTCTAAACTGACCAGTGGTCGGGGTTGTTAACGGTGTGGACGCAATCGCACTATTGCATCAAAGTAGATGGACACCGACAGTTTCGTATAGAAGGCGATATTGGTTCATGGGGATAAGTTCGATTACTCGTTAGTCGTATATATGGATTCGCAAACCAAAGTCAAGATCAAATGCAATAAGTGTGGATGTGTATTCGAATAGATCCCATCGTCTCATTTGTAAGGGACTGGTTGCAAGCAGTGCTAAGGTATATAATTATCATCACAAAAACTATCATCTAATGCGAAGTTTATAGACAAGTCGATTAAATTGCACGGGGAATACTTTGACTATGGTAAGTTGAATTATACCGGGGCATTTAATAAAATAATACTTATATGTCCAGATAGACATGAATTTGAAACCCTCCCAGCCAACCATTTGAAACCAGACCGAATCAGAAAGGGGTGTCCCGAGTGTGCAAAAAAGTGAACATATATCTATTTTTTATTCAATTTCAACCCCGTAATCTCAGGACCAAGTGAATGGTCGATTCCTTTTGTATATTATAATCAGCGACTGTTCTATCATCGTCGAGTTACTTACCCGCAAATATTAGTCGTTGTTGATCAGGAGGTATGCCTTCTTTATCTTGAATCTTAGCCTTGAGATTCCCGATTGTATCGCTTGGTTCGACGTCTAATGTTATAGTTTTACCTGTCAAAGTCTTACAGAAGAGTTGCATTTGTTTTTCTTTATATTTTTCTTTTTTAATACCTTGATGTAACTATTCTGCGAAATATAATTAATTACTTTGGTGTACAAATTAACGGAGGTACCCGACTTCTATCTAGATATATAAGACCTGAATATTAATTGATACGTTGTATATACGAATGGATCTGAACTCGCGGTACTAATCAGACAATATAATATAAATATGAACGGTTTACGACTCGCGGGGGGTTAATCAGATAGTATAAGACTCGTATATGTATAATAATAGCTGTTATATGTACGGTTTCAGACTCGCGGGTCCAATCTAGATAGGTAATCGCTATATATGATCTGATAGAAGACTCGCGGGGGTTCATGCGGTCAGTTCAATATTGCAAGTGACCAGAGATGTTAAACAGATGTATAGAAAATAGTAATAAGAATGAAATAGTTATTTAAGAAGATAAAGGCTTAGCAACAGAGTGGATAGGAGTGCGGGTAATAGCAGTAGATACTATCGGAGGAGTAGGATTAGTATGTGCGTTATGACTTCTGGACTGCTAAAGAGGATACAGTGCTCATATCAGTTGCTGGCTCGGGTAAAACGAGATGTATAATAGAGAAGATGCGTTACCTAGCCTTGAAGGGTCTATATACCAAGAAGCAGATGATGGTCTTCTCCTTCTCTAAGTTGACGATTGAGAGCATGAAGCACCGCAGTGCGTAGTATCAGGATAGCGATATGTTCTGCGAGTCCAAGGGTCACATCAAGACTATAGACGCATTTTGCAAGTATATCATAGAGAAGGTCCAGAGCGAGTTAAACACCAGCGTTGGAGTACTTTCATCTCGCGCTCTTGAACTGATGGAATAAGAGCCAGAATTAGTCAAGAAGAAGGCATTCGCGAAGCGGGGTAAGTACGGAGATATAAGAGTTCTGTTTATAGACGAGGCGTAGGACTTGAACGAGATTCAATACAAGATCATATGCTTCATACAACAAGCGACTGGATGCACTTTGCACTTCATCGGTGATCCAAATCAGAATATATATCAATTCAGAGAGAGTTTTGAGCGGTTTATGCTGAATCATCCTGCTAAGTAGTTCAAATTGACCCGCAACTTCAGGTGTTCTCCGAGTATAGAGCAGTTTTCGAATTATTTCTAGTTCTACAGCGGTGAACAGCCCTAACTACCAGTTGACCAGATGAATGCCTGCGATATATAGATACTGTTGAAGACCTAGAACGAGAATGACTAGTATATACTACGTATGCTATAAGATCTAAGACAGAAGAAGTTTCCAATGGGCAGAGTCGCATTCCTATCACCAACTGTGGGCGAGTAGTTCTAATCAGGTATTAAGAGAATTGCGAATTTGCTGGACTGCGCGGGTATTCCCTACACTGCTTTATACAATGACATGAAGGACGACTGCAATAAGAAGGTGCAGCAGAAGCATTCCAGACAAGCGGTCAATCTATTAACTATACACGGTTCCAAGGGTCTGGAATTCGACATCGTGATTCTAACGCGATTAGTAGACAAAATGATGTTCTAGGAGTCGTATGATTAGCAGTTCTTCATATCGCAGAATTTGAATCTCATCTACGTTGCGTTAACCAGGGCTAAGTAGAAATTGATAGTATTACACGACGAATCCAGTTCAAATGGTGGTAAGCACATATGCTCAGTGCTATCTCGCGTTCCCAGATACATATACACGACAGAAGGACCTATTCAGAATCACTTAGACACGATATAAACTAAGTTGGCTATGCGAAGGGATATAGTCGACGAAGACGCACCCTACGCTTAGATGGACAGACAGGACTAAGACATACTCTTGGTGACTAAGGACGCGTTGCCAGAGTTCTACAAGATGAATCGCAAGGAGATCATGTATACCAACACCGTTCAGCAGTGGAAGACCAGCGTAACCAGATTCATATAGTCGCTAAGTCAGCAGGAGTAGTTAGCATTGCAGAAGATGATCATATACAAGAAGAAGGCTGACGATTTATACGAAGTCAGTGATAAGTAATAGCAGTTGTATAAGTAGTTGCGAACCGACCACGAGTCATTAGTTGGTATTCTCACGGAAGAGGTGTTATTCTTCTAGACGCAGTATATAAAGAGTAGAACCGAGAACAAGGATTTAATGCCCAAAGTGCTTAGGATCGCATTTACTATTAAGGATCGGTTCTATTCATAACGAGAGAATGGTGCTGATACGCTGCGGGTCAATTAATTCTTCATCATCAGCGACTAAACACATCTAGAACAGGTAATAGAGACGTACATGAACGCGAGAGCGGGTAGATACAGTTAGTAGGAGTTTGACATCGCATTGAAGTAGGTGGCACCCGCAACCATGAGTGACCAAGAATACATAGATATGAATGACAAGATCAAATCCAAACTCGCGTGCTTCTACGACTTCGGGACTATATCGTACCAGCAGATGCTCGCCCTTAAACGATCTGTTTCACATATATTCAACGCAATAAACCAATATAACACTCCATCGATATATACCAACGATAACTGGGACTCTTCACTTGACTCCATTATATATCTATCTATGATTAAAACCGCAATCAAGTCCAAGCACCAACGATACCTCAACTATGACCCCGAATTACTCGCATAATTGCGTCTATTCAAGCCACTGTTCAATTAGATGATGTAAGTGGCAAAAATGATAGCAGAGTATAACGTATATTACCAGTATGAAGTCGGAGACGCAGATATAACGGGATTCGTAGACTTCTACCTTCGCAATGAACACGAGGCGGTGATATTTGAATTAAAAGCGGTATCAGAGACTAGTTTTGACCATATGCTATAAGTAATCATATACGACTACCTACTAAACCAGCGGTCAGATAACACATTGGTGGTATTCAATGCTCTCAAAGGCGTTAGATACCAGTTCGCGATAGAGAACAAACAAACGATATTTGAATACATAGACACACTCCTCAGCAAGATGAACGACTCACAGCCTACGTACTACAAATCCATATCTATAACTGCTTGAATGAACCCGCATATTTTTTTATCCATCGAATTGACCCCCGCACCTTGATTGATTAAGACAGTTCTACTCCGCAGGTCTTATCTAACGATCTAAGCACCACATACGTACTCTATCACTTCAACACCGCGGGTTATAATCAGACCATCTAATACTTAAATACTTGGTATTATAGCAGGTAAATAAACGAGTTAGTACTCGCGGGTCTATCCAGAGCTATAAATACCACTTCTAATACTATTATTTGCTATTATTGATCTGAGTTTAAACTCGCAGTATTAACGCGGTTATTCATTGGTATATGTGATTGATAGTTATCGCGGGTGTTAAACAAAGTGTATATAAATGCATCAATTTGCGACTCTGAGGCACAAATACATAACTGCGATCAATAGAAGACATATAGATACCGCCATATAACTCGCGGAGTCTCTGCTTACTAACTATACCAATAACGACACTCTTTTATAGTAGTACAAGCACATGAAATTAATGCAAACTCCGCACTTCAACAAAGGACCTAGTCACTCTTATACATTCGGTTGCGATTCCTTTGATTAATATATCGGGTTGTAAGGGATTCAGGAGTTCTTAGATGCGCTGGTGATCGATTAGTATTCTTACACGCCTTAATTCGCTAGATTTGTACTTGTATACGTGTAATTCGCTTGGTATATGTATGCGGTTCTCATAGACGATCTATCAGCAGATATATACAAATTAATCAAGCTTGTAAACACCAAAATGCAGTGCTAGTACATAATATGGAGTTGCATAAACAATAAAGGCAATGAATTCGAACAGAAGCAGTCCTAGTACACTAACGGACGGTGCATCATGCTTTTACCAGAGAGCACGGATCAATCAAGTCCTAAACTAGTCATATGCAATTCAGCAGAGTATGGCATTTGCTCTCACGATGAACACCAGTATATGAATGTGTTAAAGCAGTACCTATCCAACTCTTTATGAACGAGTTAAGACTCTTCTAGTGATGTCCTTTGCTTATCTTGGTCTGATTAGATATCATATAAACACCTCATATATAAACCACGATTGAATAGTGATATGCAAATATGATCCGTTAGATCCCGCGATAGCCATCTATTGATATAAAGATCACGTGTATATGGATTAACTCAACATCGCGGGGTAAAGCTATCTTAATCCATCAAGATGATTCATCTATTGCAACTAGAGACATATAACCAAGTCTCGGATGAGTTCCGTTCAATCTAGATACTTAGTTCTTAAACAAACAAAACTAATAAGGCAACAGTCTACTGATTGGTTCGGTTTTATATATTTACGAGCGCAATTCTAGCAGATATATTAACGGATCAGAATCGCGGGTTCAATCTAGAGACGTAAGTACTGCTTCTGACGCTATTTATTGATATACGTGATCGGATTAAAAAGCGTGGGTTATCACATCTATAGGAATAGGTGAACGTCTTAGAAACCCGATTACAAAATGAGAATAGTTCCGATATATATACTAAACGACGTGAAGCTAGACACTCCCTTGCAACTGCGGAATGATGCTGGTATAGTGAATGTGTATCAATAGCAAGGAGAATCAGACGTTGTGATTGGGTCTGTATTCCGGTCTTATGCATAAACAATGGCTCAGATAGTATAGGAACCCGTTTCAGTCAAGCTTATATGGTTGCAGACATAAACCGCGGGGTTATTCATATAGTGAGTATATCCTTTTTCTTAGTGATTAAATGATTAGTTTTAGTGCTGTTAAATTACAAAGAGTTATACTCGAAAATATAGAAATACAAGGTCAAGACTTCGATACCCAAATAAGAGACACATTCCTAGATGTAAGCACCACTAGAGACGCGATCAACCCACACCTCATGCATATATAGTACCTGCATCGCATTCTGGAATCGCAACCAGACCTCAAGTATATCAGAGATCGAATGAAACGCGGAAAATACGCAAATAAGAATCAAGCAATCACTATAAACACTCAAACGCGAGAGATACTACATTAATTTGGACCCCGCAGTATACCTTACGCACCGCAGGAGCAGAGCTGCGCATTCAAAGACATATACCACGATATGCTCAAATTCTGCAAAATAGATATGAACCAGTTCGTTAAACTCTTGCTTGTGCCTGTCGGACTTATGATATAGATGTGCTGGCATGTGGATCGGTGGGTTATAGCGAGTAGATCATTCGTAAATATAAACAGCATATGCATTAATACAGACATTACAGTCGAATAGATGCTGTAAGAACACCTACACAATCACAAGTTATCTATAAGCGATTTAGACCCGAATAGACTATATACATTCATCATTTAAGACCCGCGGTATTAAACCCACTAAAGCGAAGGAATACCTTAGCGGACTATGTATCCGGATAATATGGAAAAGTCGCTATTCCTTGTTAGTATATTCGATAGACAGGCAAAGACTGCAGTTCAGTAAGATGCATTAAAGACTTCCAATATACCACGACTATACAGCAAACGAGTATCCACCAAACTCGCATTCGAATAAAACCAACTCCCTACTATAGCAACTAAAATGTATAACTAGCAAGCATAATACTCTATATATTCACTCATAATCATTGCACCAGATGGTACTTACTACGAAGTTCTTAAATGAGCGATTTATTATTATATATTGTATTTTTTATGAGACCCCTCTAATAATGCATTATTAGGCGATTCTACGGAATTTTGTGAAAATTGACAAGTGATATATAAATAAATAGATATGTAATCAAAACAATCATTCTCGCAAATTGTTAAGAAAAACGCTCTAAAATAGAAACTTTCAGATACTATCACGGAATTCTCGTTTATGGGTTATAAGACCTGTATTATGACTTAAACCGTATAGAATTAAGATGGAACTTATAAATGCATAGATTCATACGTAAATATGACCAAAGTGGGAGAGTAGTTAAAGAAAGAGGGGAAAACTAAGAAAATGGTATTTAACTGGGATAATGATGCTCCAAAGAAATATAAAGACGCAGAATCTCAGATCAAGGAAATCCTTGAACTGAAAACCGACCTCAAATTATCGATACAAGGAGGATAATAAGAAAATGTTAGGGGTACTTACTTTCACCCAGACCTTGCTATTCACGTAATGAAATGGTTAGTTCCCAAGGTATATGACTCTAAAGCGCATGAACTCATATACTAATCAATTATAGATGAAAATACTCCTGTTATTGCGATTCCGACACCTGCTGAGTTTATGGACTCGATAGGACTTTATTCGCTTCAATAATAAAAATAATTGATAGTTGATCATTTGAAAGAGTTAAAGCAGAAGCATATGCAATACTTTAATATGTATAGAGACGAATACGACGATATCAAAGAGTAACTCAATACTAGAATGGTTGATGAAGCCAACTAAGAATTAATTAAATAGAAATAATAGAACGAACATATATAGAATGAACTACTGTAACAACGGAACGAATCGGAACAGATAAAACAATAAAACGAGGAGAAAGACCGGTAAATACAATAATTAGAAAAGCAAGTAACTATATATGGATAAGTATATGAAATCGGTATTAATCCGAGTGTAAGGTCTTCAATAGATAAACAACACCTTCCTTTGTTTGATGCAATAATTCCGTATATCAAGTACATAGGTTAAGCAAATAGATCAGGAAGTACGAAACCAGCAGAATAGCGATTTAAAGACCATATGAATGAACTGCGGGCGCTGGAATCATCTAACTCGGTTGTTTAAAAGGCAATCATACTAACAGCATTCAAACTCTTAATAAATAAATTCATAAGTCCCTAATCTGATCAATTAGAATACGAACAGATATATTAAACCACCGTAATCGCTGATAAGATACCGAAGAAATCGCAACTTAATAAGACTGAAGCACAATTGATAAATTAAAGGAATCCCACGCTTAATACTATTAGATACACTAATTACGAATCCGATGAGATAAAGGAAATAAATGATATAAACAAGCAATTAAAGAAGAAGGAATTGGAGATACAGCGTTTACAACAGGATATATAGAAACTGTAAGAGAAATCGATCATTAGCAAACCCCGCTATCATTCGCAAATTCAATAAAATATAAATAATAGTCTAGAACGTATTGTGTAACTCAATCGGGAGTGTGATTAATTAAAAGGTCGTAAAGTACTTATTGCAAAGGAGATACATGTGGTTGAAGAGGTCAAAGATGATTAGTCATATCTATAAAGTGTTAGATGCAATTCACCGATACCTAAACGAGAATAAAGTGATGCGATCGTTATATCGAATATTAATAAAATGAAAACGTGTCCTAAGTGCGGTATAGAAAAGAAATCACTCGTGAAACATATTGATAGTATACCATGCAAAAAACTACAGCAGACTGCTCAATTGAACTGATTTATTTTTTAAGGACATCGCGGGTCTAACCACAGGTCTATCCAATCGAGTGTTAATGCTCTGTTTAACTCATACTTGGTATTATTTTGTGTATTTGAAATGTATTAGATGCGTTAATCTCAGAAGCCCAGTTCGATGATTGACACTCCGACCACGCAGTAGTTTAAATAGTAATAATAAGAGATAGTAGCTGAATACGACACCGACGTGTTAAAGGTGATATAAGACAATAGATTGAATGATCTGCACAAGATTCTGAAGGAGCGGGATAACCTGCACTGCGTTAATACGTGGTTGATGTATATGTTTCACTTTGTATAGGCGTCTGGTATATTTGTAGTTGCTCTCTGCACTGCTCTTGACTTGAAGGCTTGGATATGGTTCGGAGTAGGTCTTAATACACTAGCGTCTGTGTTTGAAGCGATTAGATAGATGAATACTAAGATTTCCGCACGAAAGCTAAAGGACTTAGATGCGATTAAGAAAGGGGTGTATTTAGATGAAGGAGACATAGATCTTTAACCAGATCGCGGAAACGACAGAATTCCATCAAACCAGCCTATTCAAGAGTAACCGAGTAGATCACCTATTATCAAGCAGTGGGTATAGAAACAGATTCAATAAAAACAACAATAAGAACCTCCTTTAAACGAAGATGCTATTCTAGATATATAAGAGCCATAGTTAATTAAGCAGATTCAAGACGCGGAGTAACAATCCTAGACAGATGGTAAACCACAAGACGGAGCCTCGCAACCTATCGAAATGGTCTGAACGCTTGATTGAATGTATAGACGTGCCTCTTAACCCGCGACTATCAAACAGAACTCATAAGACTCATTTATATACGATTCTAGTATATATATGAACAGACAATACCTCGCGGGTTCAATCTAGATATATAAATGACACTTCTATCACTAATTATTGCTTTATACGACTCGATCCAATACCGCGGGTCTTTAACTACTGCGTATCAGTTCCAGTGACCAGAGATGTTAAAAAGATGCCTATAAAATGATAAACTAAACCCAATCGGACTCTGATGATAGCAGTGAGGAATTTGATGAAATCGCTTACAGAGACTTCTCAACTAAAAAGTATTAAATAGTAACAGACGAATCCCAATCGCTTAATTGGAACAAGAGGTACTATATGATCGAGAATAAGAATCACTTGTGTTCGCTGTATAAACGGGATTCAGATAATAATCTAATTTATTAAAATTAATATATAGACTCCGACCATCGCGAAAGTATAGAACAACACTATGAACATTGGCTTTAAAATAAAGTACCAGCTGGCAAGATCTTAAAAAAGTATTTATTATGATGCATTGAAGGAATAGTTCTTAAACAAAATAAACTAATAGGACAAGAAGAGGAGGAATAGCGATCAGTTCTATATATTTTTTATGCATAGTAGTGAGTTACAACCCGCGGGTTCTAATCAGACCATATAAGCCCCATAATACATATGAATCTATTAGATATGCCAACAGATTCAATCTTGCGGGTTCATCTGTTGCATAAGCATAAAAAAATAACTAATCGTTCAATAGTAGCAATCTGTCAGGAATTCACGGGTCTTTTTTATATTATGAGTCCATTCTTAGTTATTTGGTTTGAGTTGTAGTAGGACCTCTTCAAGATCTTATTCGGATATATCAATGTAGTGTTCGCTCCAGAAGTCAAGGTCGTATTTGATTTTATACTCCAAGCGAGTCATAAGCACAACAACTTCAAGTATATATGATAAGTAGTCGTGATCCACGTGTTTGCTGTGTTAATCGCCTAATTTCATGATATAGTAGTGTGCTGATTCGCATACGTTGATCACGTCTCTGCCTATATAATTCTCTTCATATCTGTTGAATAGATGAGTCGCTGAAATAGTTATAGACGCTTCTATTAGATCGTTAGGCGGAAGTCGGGGGATATGACCACCCTTTTCAAGTTCAACTTATATCCTCGCTTTAATACCATCGATTGTCTTCTTAGGGACTTATTTATTAACTGATCTGATCTCCTGCATATACTTATATACAAAGGACAAGTAATACTCGCAAGTCTTGCCTATAACGAACGCATCTGTCATTTCTAGTAGTTTAGATTTGAAATTGATCTTTTAAGCATTTATTACTTGCTATCTAGCGGTTTTAATGGGAACTTCATCGGTATACTTCTTCAACTTGTATATGCCATCGTCTGTTTTGGCATAGTAAGCAACTGGGACTTGGGTGATCTGAGGTAGTCTAGTGTTTGAATAGTAGGCGATGTCTAATATATGAGCGAG
>Ga0078894_10000405_pt1 | contig 29641 bp, 19 predicted proteins | sample LauGreSu1BDMLBSD_2_FD_67506 | JGI IMG/M metagenome (GOLD analysis project Ga0078894, IMG submission 67506) | Freshwater lake microbial communities from Lake Michigan, USA - Su13.BD.MLB.SD (version 4) (version 4) | ecosystem: Environmental > Aquatic > Freshwater > Lake | place: Lake Michigan... | reverse complement strand
TTTTATATTTAAATTATTATAAAATATTTCATTCAAGAAATTCATTATAATAATGTATGAATAAATTCTAAATACAAATAAACCATAAATTATTTAATATCTTCTGTTTTCCAAACAGTATCACAAGTAGAACATAAATAAACATACTTCATATTAATATCATCGTAACGAATATATATAATTTCACGCTCCTTGTCTTTTTTATTCGTATCACAATTTTCATTAGGACATAAAATCTTATTCACCCGAGGTAATGTCGGGTCTAATTTTGTGTATTTATTAATAAAATGAGCAAATTCTTGTTCATTCTTCTTAATATGTGTTTTTAAAATACTTACACTGTCCGACGCAATTAAATTATCCTCATTCCCGCAATTACGACAATAATAAATTAAATTATTCGAATTTTCATTGCTAATACGAATATAATACATATTTTGACAGGTATTACAGAAATGCATTTCTTTATATTATTATATTTTATCTTTATATTATTTTATTTGAAAGCAAAATTAAAATCAATTTTTATTTACAAAACATCTATTTTATCTATTATATATTCTCAATCACAGTATTCTCAATCACGGTATTCTCAATCGCATTATTCATTTGTTTCAATAAATAATCATACGAAATGACCGTCTCCATACCATATAATTTCATAACTATAACTTCAGGCAAAGGATATTTTTCTTTCTGCTTTTTTATGAAATCAAGAATTAAATTTTTGTTTTTTATAAAGTGTTCCTTTACGATCGGATAAAACATTTCAAATTTGTCCAAATATATTCCATTCGTTTTATTCACCATTTTTAAAATAGCAATGTCAATATTTTTGAATTCTATAATTTTATTGTATTTTGAATAATCCGGATGCGTATTTGTTACTCCCGGCTCATTTAATAATGGATCATTATTCAATATAGTACATAAATTCAACAAAATAGTCGAAATCGTTTGACAAGATGTCCACTGTTCCCCCCTCCAAGTATTTAATAATGAAATGCAGACTTTTCCATTACAATATAAATTTGGATTAAAACGAATCTTTTCACCATTCGTACAATATGTAACACTTGGCGGACTATGTGGATAATCCGCTGGATATTTGAACTCAAAAAAATAGAATCCTCCAAAATAAGGCGTTTCACTTGGACCAATAATTAACGCATAACCTTTCAACATATCGTCTTCATCATGCTTATAATAAATACCATTGTCAGTCAGAGGATTTTTTATAATTTGTTTAACATCCTTTATGAGACGCTGTATAGTTTCTTTTGTAATAATTATATTTTTTGAATCAGACATTTATAATAATATATAAATATTGAATGATATGTTTATATGTTTTATGTTAATATATTTAATGTGAATATATTTAGTTATATTATAATATATTATATAAAAACAATGAATAAAATAATGATAAATAAAAAATATAAAATTCCAAATGTCATTCACCAAACATTTAAAAATACAAATTTACCAATAGAAATCGTACAAACAATCAATCACAATAAACGAATGTGTCCAAATTGTAATTTTATATTTTATGATGATGCCGCGTGTGATTTATTTATCAAAAATAATTTTGATGCAAAAATATATCAAGCATATAACAATATAAATGATTGCTATGGTGCAATGAAAGCGGATTTTTTTAGGTATTGTGTATTATATAAATTAGGAGGAATATATTTAGATATAAAATCGAAAATAAACATTCCTATATTCAGTGTTATTAGACCAGATGATATTTGTTTACTTGATAATGCAAGACCAAATTTGGAACCCTGGAGAAAAAACGCTCCGACATATGAACAATGGCTTCTTATGTTTGCTCCAAATCATCCGTATTTGTTGGAAACAATACATATGATAACCAAATATATTCAAATAAAATACCAACCGACGATACAAGGCATTTCTATATTAAATACAAAACAAAAAATATTACATGTAACTGGACCAGACTCTTTTACAAGATGTATCAACAATTATATAAAAAAATACAAAGTCGTAATGCACAGGAATATTGATTATAATAATTATTTTCAATTAAATCCTGGAGGCTCTGCATATAAAAAAATGTATACTATAAATAATGGAAAACATTATAGTGAAATGAATTTGCCTCTATACAAATAAACAATGCGGTGAAATTCTAATTTTAGCACCGTTCTTATGAATTGCTTGAAAATGGAACGACCTATGTTCACAATCTTGGGTTCTTTCCTTATTTTGTTCAGATTTCATTTGTCCAGCATAACGAATATTTTGTAATAAGAGTTTTTTGGGAATATAATTTAATCTAAATCTACCGTCGTATTCACAATTAATAAATTTATTTGTTTTATAAATGGCAAATCCGTTGAATGCTGAATAACAGGGGATTAATTGTGTTTGATTAACGCGTTTCATAATATTTGTTAAATATCTTATCCCGATTGAAGCATCCGAAAAATGATGACAACTTGCGACAAATGGTCCGATTGATAGTGCCCACGAATCATAATAACCTTCTGGATAATTAAATGACAATGAATCCCAATCATTTGTTCTATATGTGAGATAATGAGATAGCAGTTTTATTTTAATTTTTCTTGAACCCTTATCATCACAATCAATCATTATGAAATATTCATAATCACTATATTTTTTGCGAATTTGTTCAAGACAATAATTTCTTCCTTTTGCAATTCGATGTGTCCTGTATACAGATAACACATCTTTATTCACATGAAAATTCATTTTTGGGTTTATTCGAGCATATTCTTCCATTAATTTTAATGTATTGTCCTTTGATTCATCATAATACATTATGATAACATAATCATCAAACAAATTACCAACGAGTTCCATATTTGTGAAAACTTCTTTTAAATATTTCCCGCATTCACGAACAGTTCCACAAATACAACATTTCATTTTAAATAATATTATATTTGTATAAAATATTATTTATTTGTATACAATATTATTTTTGATTTTCTTCATTTTCAAAATAATCAATTATTTCTTTGTTAATATTACAATGCAGATTTGTATTTTTAATTACAAATTGTTTCACTAATTCTTGATTCGATAAATAATTTTGTAATGCTAACTTTGAATTTTGGATACATTTACCATGATTTTTTGCAGGCCTATTTAATTCTGTTAATAATTTATCTCGATTATTAATTTTTATCCCTAAAGGTAATAATTTTTCATTTAAATATTCAAAAGATGAATCCGTATTGATTAATTTATAATAATCAACAAAAACTACATTTGAATTTTTTTCAAGAATGTCCATGTACATTGTGTAATATAAATTATATATTTCAATAATATTCTTGAATTTATAGTTGTCAATTGTAACTGTATCAAATAATTTATTGAATTTAAATTCATATGGTTCTTTTTTTATGCTATACATCCAGTTGTAGACATTTTTATATAAAATAATTATACCCATATTTTTGGTATAAATAAATTTATCCAATATGTTTCTTAGGAAACAATGTTTAAAATTTACACTTTTTATCCATGGGTCAGTATCCTTATTTCGAAGACTTACTGGATTATTCTCATTTGTAGTGATACATTCAGCGTTTAATATTATATTTTGGAGTAAATTAGTTCCAGTATTAAAGGGTCCAATACAAAAAATTTCGTTGATTTCATTTGGTTTTGACATCTTTATTTTATATAAAGTAAAATAAAATATAAAATAAAATATAAAATATAAAATACAAAATTATCATACTGTGTTTAATTCAATATAATTTATAATTTCATTAAATTCATTATTGACACATTTTATATGCTTTAAATTTAATATTTGCATCATTTTATTAAAAAAATCCCATTTACAATCACATGTTACTTCAAGTATTTTTGCACCTTCTTTACAAAAAAACATATTAGACATTGCTGCTCCGTGTGCACAAATAATCATTTTCGCATTATTAAAATATTTCACTTGTTCTTCAAAAGGCATATTTTCTAAAAATATCCCTTTGAATCTATTTTCATATTTTTTCGCGAGATATTCTTCCACTTTCTCAATATCTATTATTTCTCGTCTTTCTTTTCCAGTGTTAAAAACATGTTTCATTTTTTTTAATTCTAAATCGTCAATTAGATTGATACGCTCACCTCGTTTAATTAAAATTACTTCTGGGTAATTTATATCGTAATTTAAATGATTAATATTAAATCTTGAAAATATATAATTTCTAAATTTATTAAAATGTGGTTTGCTAATATATTCTTCTTTTTTTTTACAAGTAATTGTTCTCACCCTCAATTTATCAAAAATCGGTTTATTTAATTCCAAATTGTTCACACCCATAACTTGTGTGTATATTTTGTGAAAATTACCGATTGTTTGATTTGTATTTTTTAATCTAACTACACGTCTTACACGATAAATATTGTTTATTATTTCTGGAAATAAACAATCACATATAAAATGTGCATAATGGTAGAGACTACCTCCAATTCTTTGATTAACAATTTTAATCATTATAATATATGTATATATAATTTTATAGATCTGATTACATTTTAACCTCTACTTTATTTGAATTCATTCATATAATATTATATTTTTAATATTATATTTATTTTACAAATTTTTGGTATTATTTATGGAATAAGTTATATATTATTATATATTATTATATATTATATAAATGAGAAGATGTATTTATTGTTGTGTATTCGCCCAAGATAACTACGTCGAAATGTTTTACCTTTTATTAGAAAGTTTATTTACTTATGGAAATTTAGATAATAATACTGATATATTAGTATACACATCTACCTCATTTATGAATATGATAAAACAAAGTCATTTGTTCAATGATGGAAAAGTAAAATTTGAAATTAATGATGGATATGATAATATAGATAAAGCCTGTAAATCGAGATTGGATTTATTTAATTTGCAGTGTGTAAACAACTATGATAAAATACTGTATTTGGATACCGATATTTTAATAAAAAATGATATTAATAAAGTTTTTGATTTATGTAAAGATGATATTTTATATGTTTTAGAAGAAGGTCAAATAGATGATGATAGAGATTTTTGGGGAAAAACATTATTCGGAGATGAAATAGATAATTATAATGATAAAACTGCATTTTCAAGTGGTATATTATTATTTAATAATTGTGAGAGAATAAGGGATTTATTTCATAAAATAAATGAAGATATTATCAATAGATCTCATAATTTTCATGACCAACCTTACATCGTATACAATGCTTTTAAATATAATTTATACAATAATAAGATATTAAAATCAGTTGCAGTAAATAATGATAATAATATTTATAGCGATATTGTAATTCATCATTTTCCGGGAGGACCTGGTATATATACCAAGAAAATCTCAACGATGAAGATATTTTTTGATAAACTAAATAATATTACATTTGAAAATGATATGAAAATACGTGATGTTATAACTCCTCCAGAAAAGAACATAACTCTTTCGTTGATTGGAATATGTGTATCCTATAATTATTTTGATACACTTCAATTTATGTTACCGGTTAATTATCAACATTTTGAAAAAATATATTTAATAACACAAGAAGATGACGTAGAAACGATTGAATATTGTAAAAATTTTGATAATGTTAACGTATTATTTTATAATTTTACAAATAATAATAAAAAATTTGATAAATATGGAGCATTAAATTATGCACAGGAAATAGTATATAAAGAATATCCTGAAAGTTGGTATTTAATCATTGACAGCGATATTCTTTTACCGAATAATTTCATTGATATTTTAAACAAAGTAGAATTAAATTCAGAATGTATTTATGGTGCAATTAGAAATAATGTTTTAAAATCATCCGAATTGTTGGATAAAAGAAAGATTATAAGCAATTATGAAAATTTAAATTTAAAAACCAATAATATATTATATTGGAAAGAAAAACCTCCGACTATAATTGGATATTTTCAATTATATAGAAAAAAAGTAATTACTTGTTTAAATTATAATATAAATAATATACGATATATGGGAACTGCTGCAGCAGGAGATTGGATGTTTTGTCATGATAATTTTGATTTATTTTGTATGTTAGATGATATATTATGTTTTCATTTGGGACAACATTCTGTAAATTGGTATGGAAAAATTGTATCTTTTATAAATGATACCAATATCTCGTTGGAAAATATATATTACACCTGTGATAAAAGAACAAATCACGTATATTATAATAAAAAATGTGAAGTTGTCAAATATGGAAATAGCCAAAATATAGACGATGATATATGGACTTGTTCAGAACAAATGCGTTATGATATCTATGATTTTTTCAAGGATAAATTTCATTTTAAAATTGCTGAAATCGGTGCACATAAAGGGTATACTACTAAAATATTATCAAATATATTTCATAAAGTTTATGCAGTTGATAATAGTATTGAATGGACAAATTTTAGTAAGAATTTTAATAAAGATTCAACAAACATAGAATATGTTATGTTGGATATATATAAAGATAGTTGGAATATATTACCTCATGATATTGATGTCGTTTTTATAGACGCAGTACACTCATATGAAGGATGTAAAAGTGATATTTTGAATTCAATTAAAACATTTAAAAACTTAAAATATCTTATTTTCGATGATTATGGTGTTTGGGAAGGAGTTAAAAAAATAGTGGACGAATTAATGAAATGTAATATTTTATTATTTGATAGATTTATTGGTATAAATAATGTTCCTGGTCCTCATGGTATTGTGAAAAATGTCAATGAAGGAATTATTTGTAGTTTAAGAAAGAATGTTCCGAATGTTCAGAATGGTAAAAACAAAAGAAAAGTAAAAAAAATGATTCCTAATGTTAGGAAAAATAAATTAATAAGATTTGGAATGAGATATACATATTTACGTAAAAATAGGATCATTACATAGTTTTTACTTGGTGTAACTACACACATTATATATTTTCATGATTATTATCAGTAGAGTCATCGTTATTTTCACTATCGTCATTCATATTTTCTTGCAAATAAATATTGTTTATTGAATCAATATCACTTTTATATTTATTGAATAATTGTGTAAAATAGGTATGGTTATTGATATTTTCTATTTTGGTTTTTGGAGGGGTGTACATAATTGGAAAATGTTGTAAATTATCATTTTTTAAAAATGTTTTTAATTTATTTACAATTGCATTTTCAAATAATTCTTTTGAATGCAAAACGAATACATTTTTACAATTTGTATTTGTCCAAATTTTAATTTGTCCAATAATTAATCTTAATAAATTTTCATCTGAAAGTATCGTATTTCTATTGTTGGATAATTTTCGTTGATTCACATCCCAAAATCCTTTTCCTCTTCTCTTCATAGATAAAAAAGATTTAATTGGATTGTCATATATGTATATAATTGGAATATTTAACTCAATATATTCAGGACAATGACACAATATTTTATTCCATATCGGTGTTTTACAATTATAATTGTTTTTAATTAATGTATCTACTAATTGGTTTGAACAACTACCACCTGGACTTATTACACATATATCTAATTTTTCTGATTCTACAATTGAATTTATAATTTTTAAATCTTGTATCATTATATATAATAAATAAATTTTATAATTTTATATATTATACTAAAATTATACCAATCAATCATTTTCATAAAATATTCATCTAAAAAGGATTTCTGGTGAAATACGGATTTTTGCATTATTTTTTTGTATTCCTTGTACATGAAATGGTCGATGTTCACAGTCTTCGTTTAACCCATCTACTTTTTCATATTTTTGAAATATAATTTTTGAATTTGCAGCTTTGATATGTTCTATTAATTTATGTTTTGGATAAAGATCCAGTCGGATGAGTCCGTCATAGAAACAGTTCGTAAACTGACTTGTGCGGTAAATGGCAAATCCGTTAAAAGCCGAAATACATGGTAGTAATTCCCCTGGATTTAATTTATTCAGTAATTCGGTAACGTATTTTTGCATAATATAATAATATTCCACGCTATTATTGAAATGATTATAACTAAAATTAAAAGGTCGGATTGATAACGCCCAAATATCATAATATTCGGGATCTGTTTGGAATGATAATGCATCCCAGTCAGATCTATTTAAATATTTTGCTAAAATTTCAGCATTCACTTTTTTACAATTGACATCATCACAATCCATCATTATGAAAAATTCAAAATCCGGATATTTTTCCCTAATTATGTTTAAACAATAATTACGAGCTTTTGCAATTCTATGCGTTCTGTATGGTAATAATGGTTCCGTATTTATATAATACATAAATTTCTTGTTTTTTTCTTGGTAATCAATAATTTTTTGTAATGTACTATCGTCAGATTCATCGTAATACATTATTACTGCATAATCATGAAATAATTCACCTATTTTTTCAATATTAATAAAGATTTGGTCTAAATATTCTCCACAATTTCTTACCGGACCACAAATACAACATTTTTGTTTTCTTTGTATTGTTAAATCATTCATTATTATTCGTTTATTATACTTATAATAATAAAATAATATCCGTTTTTTATTGTAAAATCTCCACACAAATTAACTTACCCCAAATTATATAATTTAGAGATATCATTGTTTTTGAATTCGTATATATATATCAAAGCATAACCATGCCATAATATATCGTGATTGATTATTAATTCCAATAGTATTAAAAATTATATAATTAAAAAATTGATTTTAAAATATAATATATAATCTATATATAAATATTATAATGGATTCAACATCAGAATATAAAGACCTAAATGAATTTTTATCAAAGCATAATTCAAACCTAAAAAAGGATGATTTATCAAATCCGACCGTGAAAATAAGTCCGTCTCATACCCGTATACCAGGTAAGGGAGTTTTTGCGGGGTCTTACGTTATTCCGAGTGAAGAATATACCAATTTTTATAGATTATATTATGAACATGTATTTGTAAAAAAGAAAATAGAACATCTTACAGAAAAACAGTTAGAAAAGGGTGGACCAATTTGCATTGATTTTGATTTTAGATATACTCATGATGTTGATAAGCGTCAGCATACACCTGAGCATATTCAAGATGTAATAAATTTGTGTTATTTGGAAATCTTGAAGGAATTCTTTGTATTCGAAAGAAACAAACCATTTCCGATTTATGTGATGGAAAAACCAAATATAAATCGATTGAGTGACGGATCAATGACAAAAGACGGTATTCATATTATCATAGGTATTCAAATGAGTAAAGTCATGCAATTAATGCTAAGAGAACGAGTCATGGAAATGATTGGAGACATTTGGGATTTACCTTTAATAAATAACTGGGATTCCGTATTGGATTTGGGTGTAACCAAAGGTTCTGCCAATTGGCAAATGTATGGTTCCAGGAAACCCGAAAATGAGGCATATCAATTAACTCAATATTATATGGTTTCATTTGACGAAAGTGATTCGGAATTCATGGTAGAGGAAAAAAAGCTAACCAGTTTAGATTTATCGAAAGATTTGTTTAAAATGTCGGCACAATATCCGAATCATCATGCATTTGAAATACACCCAAATATTAAAGAAAAGGTAGAGCAAATGGAGTCGAATTCATTTTCAGTGCAAAAATCATTAACAATGAAAAGAGCCAAGAGTAAAACAAAACTATTTCTGCAAAATGCATTGTGTGAAGAAGAAGACGATACGAATATTAAATTGGAAGATATTACAAATATGGAAGAATTAGATCGTGCAATTCATAGTATAATGTCGAAACTTACTTTTGCGGAATATGAGATCAAAGAAATACACGAGTATACGCAAATCTTACCAGGGAAATATTATGAACCCGGATCACATGAATTAAATCGTAAAGTTGCATTTGCACTAAAACAAACGGATGAACGATTATTTCTGTCTTGGGTAAAACTGCGAAGCAAAGCAAGTGATTTTGATTTTGAAACAATCCCCGAATTATATAAAAATTGGGTGAAATATTTCAAGGTTAAACCAAATGGTATTACAAAATATTCGATAATGTATTGGGCTCGTCAAGATGCGTATAATGATTATAAAATTGTCCAGAGAAATACAGTTGATTACTATATTAATGAATCCTTGAATAATCCAACGGATTACGATTTTGCATTGGTCTTGTATCACATGTTTAAAGACAAGTATATTTGTGGTGGAATTACTGAAAAAGTATGGTATGTTTTTATAAATCATTGTTGGCAATTGGATAAGGGATTCACGATTCGAAAAGAAATGTCCACGTCAATGTATAACTTATATTCTGAAAAAGTCCAAGTTATTTTAGACCAATTAAATCATACGGATCCAGCGGATCCTGGTTATGAAGAAATTAAAAAGAAATTAAAAGCCATAAGAGATACCGTCTCTAAACTTAAAAAGACTGGTGATAAAAATAATATTTTGCGTGAGGCGATGGAAATCTTTTATGATAAGGAATTTAATAATAACGTAGATAAAAACAAGTATTTATTATGTTGTACGAATGGTGTCATTGATTTGAAAAACCAAATATTCAGAGACGGTTTACCAACCGATTATATTACAAAATGTACAAAAGTCGAATATCATGAATTTGATAATACGATACATGCTGAAACTGCTGCACAAATTAATGATTTATTCAATAAGATATATCAAGTGCCTGAATTGAATAAATATATGTGGGACCATTTATCGGCGTGTTTATTCGGTGAAAATATTAATCAAACATTTAATATTTATCTGGGTAACGGTAGTAATGGTAAATCGAAAATTACGAAATTAATGTCGTTATCACTTGGAGATTATTATGGAACCGTGCCATTATCATTAATCACTGAAAGACGTAATGCGATTGGTGGCACCTCTTCAGAAGTGATGAATTTGAAGGGTGTTCGATATGCTTGTATGCAAGAGCCAACCAAGGAAATCACATTGAACGATGGTGTGATGAAAGAATTAACTGGCGGTGATCCTTTGGTGGGCAGACAATTATACAAGGAAAGTGAATCCTTTATTCCTCAGTTTGATTTATGCGTTTGCACAAATATATTACCAAATATTTTGAGTAATGATGATGGAACATGGAGACGTATTCGCATTATAAAACACATGTCTAAATTTGCGGATCCATCTGAAAATATCAAACCAACAGAGGATTCTCCATATGTATTTCCAAAAGACAAGACATTAGAAGATAAATTACCAATGTGGGCGGAGACCTTCTTAAGTATGCTGGTAAAACGTGCATTCGAGACTCAAGGTAGAGTTGAAGATTGTCCAATTGTAATGCTTGCATCAAACAACTACAGACAACGAGAAGACCATATTGCTGGATTTGTATCACAAAACGTAGAAGTTGTTGAGGGAGGAATAATTAAACGCCAAGAATTAAGCGAAGAGTTCAAGAAGTGGTATGCGGAATATCATAACTCTAAGAAAATTCCAAAGGGAATTGAATTGTTTGAATACATGGATAAAAAATTCGGACAAGCAAAGAAAGACGGATGGCATGGTGTTTCGATTATTCGTCCGGAAGTAGAAGAGATTGATGAAGTATAACCCATTCCCGAAGAAGTGCAAATGTAGAGTCGGAAAATATATTATGCCTTTTTTAACTTAAAGAACCACCCTACCTGATTGTATATAAAAAAGACTTAGAAATAAAGATAGTAGTTATGTATTATGAAATATATAACAACTATTATCACCAATATTGTAAAAAAGTTGACACCAGAAGAAATGGCAAAACCTCTTGGTAGATGGAGAATCGAAAATTGTAATAGGCAAACGAACCACAAAATAGATTTGTCAAACGAAGATCATTGTGGTCCTTGTGGTGAATATGCATTGGAAAAAGTAAAATGTAAAAATGATACAACCGGATATATTCGTAATGGGTAGACTTTGTAATGGGTAGACTTTGTGATGGGTAGACTTTGTGATGGGTAGACTTTGTGATGGGTAGACTTTATAAAGTTAGATGAAAAAATTCATATATTTCATTTATTTTTTTTGTCAACCACAAATAAATAGTCGTCATTACAAATGGATATAGTAGGAATAATAGTATTGTGAATATTTTTGTTGTAATACTAAATGTGGTATTGTACATGAACAACATTATAATAAATAGTAACAATACAATGGCATAGAACCAGAAAAAATACCAATACCATTTATTTAAATTATCATAACTTTTGTTTTCGTAATATGTTTTACGATGATTTGTTGTTACATCACCGGTATTAACACGGGCTTCTATGATTTGTTCATTTAGTTCATCTTCTTCTTCTTTATATTTCTCATATAATTTACCTAAATAGGTGTAGCTGGATTGAGTCTTTATATATGTATCATTCAAATATTCTATATCAAGTACCAACTCATTTATTTTTGCGGTGATATTTTTTCCAATGGCGGTTGCTGAATTAGTTAATTTACTTGTAATATAACTGTCGTAACCAGATTCACCATATTGACATGTATAATAGTCCTTTTCGGCTTTACTAAGTTTAGATGGCGCGCTTGCTAAATTTAATTTGGCATCGTTGTAATTTGTTTCCGAACAAGTTGTTGTTCCAATACTCAAAAGGTCCAATTGTGATTCTTCTAAAAATTGATTCACTTGATTAATCGTATTATTAAATTGTTCAGCTAATAACTCGTCCTTATCAGTTAACTGTTTATTATCAGTATTAGTATTCATTCTCCTATATTATGTTTTTATTAATTTTTTATATTTTATTTTATATTTTTACATAAATCGCAAAAAAATAAAATTAATTCATATCGTCTTCTTGCTCAAACATATCATCAGTGTACATGTTGACGTCTCCTGTAATTGTAGTATCATATAAATTGTTTTCACTATCATCAGTATCAGCACCGGCACTTATAGCTGAGCTAACCATACTATAAGGAGTAGGACAAGACTCTCCTCCACCAGAATTTACCGGAATACATTTATATGTCGCAGCATCATACATAGTTCCCTCGCCGCAATAATTACTACCACTACTTGATGGCGCAGGTGGTTTTTTCCAAGGGTCTTTTCCGCCAGGATTAGATTTATCTATTTTAGGTGCGGTCGATGGATTAAAAGACCAATCATATCTTGCGTAATCCCTCTTATCGTGATAATATAAATAAACGATTTTCCAAAATAAGATAATTGTGCTTATAATAACAACCACAATGAATAAAAGTGCGTATAAAGGGGTTGGCATAATACCCCGATTATGTAAAATACTTAATAAGATTACAACTGCACAAATAATCACAATTATTTTCATTAAACTTGTTTCATCCTGGTATTTATCACCGTAATACTTGTTTATTTCGACCATTCTCAAATTATTGTATTTGGTGCTGTTTAATTCATTTAATTTATTTTTTGATTCATTTAATTCATTTTCAACAATAATAATTGTTTGACTTTGTTGTCCTAATAAGGTATTTGACGCGGACAAGTTGGAAACAGTGTCTTGTGAATTATTATTCATAAACTTGTATAAATTAACTCTCATTTGGGACAATTTTTCAATTTGACCCGTGATGTTCTTTTTCAAGGTATCTGTTAAAGTTCCATTAGCAATATTCGTTTCTAATTGATCAAATAATTGTTTTTCAAGTTTTTGAAGAGAACTAATATCATTTAATGTTTGTTGATTTCTATCAATTGGTGCAGACATAATATATAGATTATAATTAGATTATAATTAGATTATAATTTGTTTATATGAAATTAAATTATAAATAAAAATTTTATTTAGTAAATTTTTATTTATACGTTGGCGTTGTCCTTAATTCTATTATATTTTCATAAGATTCATTGAAATAATGACACCGCTTATTGCTAAAATAGTCCAAAACATATAATTATAATTTTGCTGTAATGCTCTTAATTCATTGTCTTTTAAAATATTATTCACGTTAGTTTCATCTGACACATAATTATTTATCTGATTTACTACATCGTTATACGTTTTTAAATTTTCATCAATCATTTCACTATTTATACCGCTTTGATTTTGAATAGACGATGTTTGGTTCTTTAAACTATTTAATATACCAATTATTTTTGTAGCAGTGGCCGAAATTTCTTTTTGTAAATCATTTACCTTTGAAACTGGGTCTGAAATAGAATCAGTTAGACCACAAGTAGTTGTGGGTGTCATATAACCTGAATTTTTAGTATAATTTTTCCATTGAACACTGTCAATATTTACGGTTTTTCTCTTACAACTTAAATCAGAATTAATAACTTCTAAATTTCTTATATATAAATTATAATTTTTCACTGGTTTTTTTAGAGATGGATTAAAAATATCCTTACCCTTAAGATATGCTGTTTTTGAACTATTGTCATATACAAAACCATAACAACTTTTATTTGCATTACAAGTTCTAATTATTTCTTTAACGGTTTTACCAGTTATCGGATTACCTAACGTTTTACTATCCGAACTGTAATCTTTAAATATTGTATATTTTTTTCCTGGCGTAAGCATATTATCTGGATATTGGGTTAATTTGGTGTCAGCATCTACATAACCCATATTTCCTACAGAATTTAAATCTCCTAATTCCGTAATTTCATATAGGGCATTATTACCAAGAGACCCGTATGTTTTTTTGTCACCTTTAGTATTTTGAATACATGGCTTATATTTTCCGTATTTTGTTGCTTTTGTTTCATCATTACTTACAAAACATTTTGACGTACCAACGGTACCTCCTTGTAATGCAAAATATTTATTTCCACGTAAAACTGCATAATTCATACAACTCTCATATGAATAATTAGAAACACCATCTCCGACGGGTGACATTGCGGGGGATGATTCTTTATCATTATAACAACCTAGATAATTACTTTTCACTTTTTCTATTTGATAAATCACATTTGTCCATTCACCTCCATATTTTTTTTTATCATTTCCAGTGGTATATACATCAGACGTTTCGTACTTTGTAGATTCCGAAATATTATCACTGATCGAACACATTGCAGTTTGGGTTTTTTCATCAAAATCCTGTAATCCGAAAAAAGTACTATTGTTATTTAATGCTGCTTGTCGACAGCTTTCATAAGTATATGTATTTACCCCATCATTTAAAACGGTCATTGCACGATCCGGTTTATCTTTATAAACACCAACATACTTTGCGGTAGGTGGTCTACTATAAATAGCATTTACACCATCACCACCATAATATTTGTCATCTGTACCCGTATTACATGCTTCACCATTATCTCCGTATTGAATTGCTTTTTCATACTCATTACTAACATAACAACTTGATAAATTAGTTTTTTCATCTAAATTTTGTAACCCAAAATAAGTGTTTCCACTATCTATTGCTGCTTGTTGACATGTTGAATAATTATAGCTTTGAGAACCCTTATCCAAAGCTGTCATTGCTGGAGATGTTTTTGAATCTTTATAACAACCTAACGCTTTAGATTTACGATTCGATACTGTTCTATTTACGAATACATTTTTCCCTTCATTTCCGCAAGATTGGCCTTTTACCATTGGTGTTCCTATATTTATCCCCGACGGAAGAGAAGTGATCGGTACCTTCGCAGATGGACAATTGTTTAATCCCGCAATATCCCCATATTCAGTTGTGTTATTATATGGTTTAGCCAATCCTTCACTTGTCATGTAATATTGTTTACCGTCGCTTGTTTTTACATTTTGATTCAAATATTTATTACTATCAGCTGATACATTTGTCATGTAATTTGATGTGCTGGTTAATACATTATCTTTAGCGGTTTGATACCGTTGCAAAAGCGATTTATATTGGGTTTCCAAGTCGTTTAATTCAAGTAATTTACTTGAAATTTCTTGACTGTATGTTCCGGTTCCGGCGATTGATTGAGAAATGGTAGAATCAGAAGTTGTTGCAAAACCTTCAATAATGGATTTTTTATATAAATCGCCGTTTTTATTATTAATTACATTAGTATTTTTTTCTAAATCATTGAAAATTTGTAAATCACGTGTATCTTGCGTTATTTTTTTCTGGTATTTTTTGAATTGTAATCCTTGTTTTAAAGTTGCGGGTATTTTATTTTCTTGTATATTTTCTAAAAATTCCTTTATTTTTTCCATATTTAAATTTACTAATATAATAATATATTATAATTATTATATTATAATTATTTTACTTAGATTGGCGATAATTTAAATATTAAAACTGCTAATACAATCGAAATACTCAAAAATATCATAAATGCATATGCAGTTCTTAAATAATGAACCAAAGACAATAAAACAAAGCCTATGATTGTAAAGATGAAAAATTTCATCCAATTAATATTACTATCTGGAAATACCAGTAATATAATGACCGTAAAGACCGAAATAAAACACAAATATGCCCACAAAGTAAAATAAATACTACCTTGGGCTGTATATAATTCCATATTTTTCTTTTCCTGGTTAATTTTGTCGTATTCTTCCATAAGTTCTTTTAATTTCTGTCGATCGCTCAATAAAATATTATATTGTTCATTTAAATTATTATTATTTTCATTAATTAATGTTCTCTTGTTAACTTGTTCTTCTGGAATATTCATTGTATTTGTAAATCTGAATTGTTTCATTTTGTCAATCATTGATAATAATTTTTCATTGAGAGCTTGTAGATTTGCAGTTGCAACTACCAATTCAGTAACAATTGCCCGTTTATTATCCGTAGAAGTTGTCAAAGAACCGTTTTTTCCAACAGTCACGCAATTGTCTGTACTGGCAGTTGTATCAAATGTTGCACCGTAGCATTTTTTATCTTTACTACATGTTGCAATACAATTATCCAAACTAAGTGTGGTTGTTTTACTAAGAATATCGCCTAAGAATGACTTTCCGCGTAGTATTTTAAATTTTTTTGTAGCAGAATTTAAAGCAGAATTATAATCTGTTTGTGCTTGTTCGTATAGAGTCATTGTATTGTCATATTCTGTTTCTAATGTTTCTAAATTTAATATATCAGAGTTTTGTGTCATATATATATTAAATAATATAATTTACATTCATTTTTCGTTTTTATTTTATATAATTTGGTCTCTATTCTAATATTCATACTGAATAATTACTATACCTGAACCACCATTTTGGGCGTTTTCATTATTAGCTGATGCAGAACCAGCACCATCACCACCCTTACCTACATTGGGAGGAGTTAATACTCCATTATTGTTGTTACCAAAATTACCACCTTTTCCTCCTTCACCATAAATAACTGCAGTTCCGGAAATCGAACTTGAAATACCAGAGCCTCCCAGACCGCCTGAATTTGGATTAGTAATTACTCCATTTGCTCCATTCGTTGACTGGCCTCCGCCACCTCCTCCGCCGCATCCACCGCCTCCTCCAGAACCACCGGTGCTTGCGGAACCGCCTGTTACTTTTATACCACCAACGGCTCCAGTACCGGCATCATCACGACTTCTATAACCAAACCCACCACCTAAAGCGACTAATGAATCAAAACTGGAATTTTCGCCATCTTGACCGCTATATTCTTTAGGAGTTAGGTTTCTATTTGCAGTTCCACCCAATCCACCATTACCAACATATATATTATAGTTTGCACCAGGAACAACTGCAAGCGTACCAGATAAAACCATACCGCCTCCACCGCCTCCGGCACCTGCATTATCAAATGCACCTCCACCGCCACCACCGCCTCCTACAATCAAGTAATTAATTGACGTTGTGGTTAATGGAGCCGTCCATGAATCAGGACCGACTGTTGTAAAGGAAACAGTTGTAGTAACAAATGTATGAGTAGGTGTTACTGGGTCTGACGCGGTTGATGGAAGCGAGTCACCTCTATCATTCGTAGCATACACTCTAAAAGTATATGAAGTGCCGCTTGTTAAACCTGTTACTGTTACCGGAGAAGAAACGTCGTATACAGTAATATTATCTGGATCAGAAACAATCGTGTAACTGGTGACAGGTGATCCTCCGTCACTAATTGGCGGATCAAAAGAAACCGTTGCTTCGTTGTCACCAGCAACAGCATTGGTAATAATTGGTTGCGAAGGAACTACAATTTGACTATTTAAATTATTGATACAATATACATTGCCCAAATAAGTGGTTATAAATATATTACCGTCTGCATCCATCGTAGGACTTGAATATGCCGAACCAGATAAATCTCTGAACCACCTTACATAAGGATTACCGAGTTCATTAGTTTTAATTGCATACATTCTTCCATATGTATCGTCAAAAGAAGTGGTATTAATATATATTGTTTCATCCGACCCTACCAAACAGGAGGATAATATAAGTAAATAATCCATTATTAAATACCATCTAATAGAACCATCAACCGGGTTAATTGCAAATAGAGTTGATGTATAATTACTATTCGTTATACCAATATATATGTTACCAGTATTACCGATGGTTGGACTGCTAAATGTAAATCCGGTTTCGCTCAATAGAGTTTGCCATATAGGTATAGGTACACCTGTATCTGGGTCGATCACATTTGGATCGATCGCAATTAATATAACAGCACCGAAATAAAAACCCTCGCCTAATCCGGGTGAAGTTGCAATAAAATAAATAATTCCGTCTGCTGAAATTGCGGGTGTTGCTACACAAATTAATGGGCTATTGTATAAACTTTGTAAGGTATATGACCATTTTAAAGTATAATCTGGATTTACTGCAAATAATCCATAGTATATGGAATATTCATCTGTATTGTCATAACTTGTTGCAACATAAATCGTTCCATCTTGACCAATAGCAATTCCGTTCAATGGAATAACATTAGAAATTGAATATGTAGTTAATTGACAATAATCAATTATAGCACCAGTCATTTGGCTAATACCGATCAAGTAATTTTCAGCATTCACAACATATATAGTTCCATTAGATACCAATGATATATTTGAAATATTAAATCCGGTAGGTTCTGATTGTCCTAATAATATTCCACTTGTTCCATTATCAATGATATTATATATTGCACCGCCGGATGAAAGATAAATCGAATTATTATTTGAAATAGTAATATTTCCGAATAGTGTGATTCCTGAATCAGATAAATTTAACCACCATTTTATATTTCCGTTATTTGAAAGAGCATATAGTACACTATTGTTTATGTCAGGTACATAAATCGTTCCGTCATTCGAAATAATGACGGATGAGTATGAATTAAAATTATACAATTGATCTGGATTTTCCAATTGTGTAGACCATCTTTCATTACCATTTTGACTTCCTAAAAATGGAATTAAATGTGTATTAGAATTGTATAGACCACCAATAAATGGAAATGGACTACATTGTTGATATGGTGTATTACGAGGTAATAAGCTGGAACATATCGATGGGGGACTTGGACCACCACAAGATTGTAAATCGTTAACTACCCATAATTTTACATCATTCGTTTTTGAAAAATAAACCAACAAACCATTCGTAACAGTATTAGACACAGCACTCATATCATCACCGTCAGAATAATTAACTGTATAAGTTTTTGCATTATTCTGAGATACATTTTTAGGTATCCAATATGAATATAATATTTCTATATCATCACCCTCTTCTCTATCTTCATGATAATACAATGTTAAATTTTTGCTGTTTAATGTGTATGAATATGTTAAATCAAACACTTCTTGGTCACCATCCGAACCCATATTTCCATAGGCTCCAAAACGAAATGGTAAATCATCATCTACCGAAATATCAAACTTAAAAATGCCTTGAACTGGGTAACCATGATTTATCGTGAATGTGCGTCCAAAAACATTAAATGTTTGAGTTATGATGACACCGTTCGCCTGATTTTGAGGATTAATTAATGGAAAATAATATTTTCCACTGGTTACATCATATAGATAAAACCATCCCCAATCATCAAATATATCATTACCCCAATCACGCCAATACGAACCAATCAATCTATCATCAGGATCTTTGTCTCCTAAAACAATATTTCCATCATTAAGAGGTGCCATTCCTGGAAAAAATTCAGGATAATCTACTGGATCTAACTCATAAGTATAGTCTCTGTTACGCATATCTTTTTCTATAGGACCACCCACAGGGAATCCGTCGGGTGCAGTATTATTTTTTGAACAGATGAATTCCCCAGGTGGAACTGGTGGAACCGGAGGTTCGGGTGGAACAAATATGTTTTTACCAAGTGGGTATCCCATATAATAGTAATTTATGCTACAGTTGCTATTTGTGCAGTTTCCGGAATTGCGAATCATTTTTCGTCTAATTGCATAATTTGTTGATGAAACTGAACCACTTATTCCAGAACCGGATACATATTTGTTATTCACGTTTTGATATGTATTACAAGTACTATTTCCACCAGGAGAAAATTTTGTTGAACGACGACCACCAACTCCAGTATTTTTTTTGAAAAAAAATCCCGGAAAATTTGTTCCTTTTCCATACCAAAATGAACCAAAAGATGTTCCACTAATACGTCGTGGATATATATAGGTATTTGTTGGCGTAGGTGTTGGACTTGGAGGGACTGGAGGGACTGGAGGTACCGGAGGGACTGGAGGAGTCGGGATATTTGAACTGGTAGTTACATTATTATTTGTGACACTTCCACTTTCACTTCCACCACTATATGAACCATTTAAAATAAGTGCGTATGAACCTGTGTCCGCTGGAATATTGATAGATGGTGTAAATGACGAACTATATTTAGCTGTTCCAATTAACCACTCAAAATTATATAATTGACCACCAAAAGCTGCGTCATTAGTTGGAGTTGTCTCATTACCAATAAGCAAATTAACAGTAAAGGAATAATCATATGTATCACTGAATGTAGCTCCCATAGGTGTTCCATTCAAATAAATAGTATTCACACTACTTGACCGAACAATCGCAAAATGAACCCATGTGTTTTTGTATGTAGTTAAACTATATGAAAATTGAACAGATGAATTACTCCAAAAATAAAACGTTCCGCCTTCTATACTGACGCCGATCTCGGTATTTGGATAATCTCCGATTTGAAATATTCTTGGAAATGGATTTGAGTCGGTTTGATATTGCCACCATTCTATAGTAAAATCACCTGTTACAAAACTTAAATTTGTTGATGGCACAGATAAATAAGATGTTGAATTACCTAAAAAATTCAAACTTGTATATGACATTTTTATATATAGGTATATAAATATAAAAATATAAAAATATAAATGTAAAAATATTTAATTTTTCTTATACTTATAAAAATCGACGTTTGAAATGTAAAAAGGTGTAAACAATAAATTAATTTCCAATTTCCAAAGGCGAAATGTCTCTTAAATTATATTTTGGAAAATTGGAAAATTATATAAAGATCCCTTTATATATGCTAAAAAATTATTTTTTCATAGAAGTATAAAAGGTTCTCATGAGTATCAATATTCCAATAAATAAAATGATATTGGATGTATATTGTAAATTATATGTATTTTTTGAATCACCAAACATTAATGTTGAAGTATCTCCTCTTACAGAATTATATTTGTCGGTTAAACCATTGATTTTTTTTTCTTCCTCTTTAATTTGATCTTCTAATTTTTCCAACTTTTCGATTTTTGCATTTAAAGAATCGGTTCCGCTCATAATCTTTTCTTTCAAAGAAAAAATATCTTTTATACTATCGATTAAATTACTTTTTGCAGTATTATATTCGCTTTCTTCTGTAGTAGATTCTGTATTTTTATAATATTCTACATACGCTTCTTTAAAATCTGCGAGATTTGTTGTAAATTTTGTATTCGCATTTTTTATATCTGTTGAATAATCGGTTATGCCACTCATTATTATATATAATATATAAATATTATATACAAAAATAAAATATATTTTACCAACAACAACGAATTATAGAGTATCTATACACAAATACGATAATAATAACTATTAATAGCCGTTTTACTTGGTCTGATTATTTCACATACTTGACCGGGGCGAATACCGATGACTTGCGCAACTGGGTCGAATCTTGAAATATCTGGGAATTCCTCATCGCTCATTATATTGTATTTCAGTTTGATTTTATCAACTTCGTCTTTCGATAATACTCGATGTGAAGGAACAAGTGTGTGATTCAAAATATTGAATTGTAATCGTTTAATATTCTGAATCACAATTAATATTCCGTCTTGTTCCCAAATATGTTTTAATAAATTGGACATTGTTTCATTCATATCTTCCTTCACAATAATCATCAATGTATCTTCTTTTGTTAAAATTTCTTCTAAATTAAAGAGGTCGTCAATCATTTCCTGGATATTTTGATGACGTAGAGTTTTTGCTAAATAATAGCTTATATATATTTTTTTCTTTCTCTCCGTATTAGGCGTATTTTCATCTTGATTTTGTTCAAGAAGCATATCCAATTGTTTATTTTGAAACATTGCATTTACTTCATTAATACTAAAATTTTCATAATCGCTAATATTATATTTTTGCTTTTTCATTAATTCAAGTAATACCTTACGAGATTTATATATAGATGAAATTAAACTACTGGAATTGCTTTGTGGTGTCGTCATTATATTATACTAATAATATAATAACGTTATATTTTTAATTCAATTTTTATATATAATATTATTATTTGAATATTTTACAAAAACCCAAAAACCCAAAATGATTATAATATGATTACCTTCTTTGTTCCTCCGGATGATGATGAGCTGCTTTCGCCGCTTGAAGATGATGATTCTTCACTTGATTTATCCTTGTTTTCTTCCACGTCCAAGATGGATTTTTCTTTTGGTTCCAGTGCGGTTGGTTTAAGTATAAATTTGTCTTCTTCCTTTTTTTTGTCGTTAATTATCTCTTTCAGAGTTGCTGCCTCGTCCAAATTCAAAGAAATATTTGCCGGTATATTTGGTTGTGCCATCCCTGGTGGCGCGATTCCTGGTTGTATGACTCCCGGTTGTGTCACTCCCGGTTGTTGTAATGCTTGAATATTTGTCACTGGTGGTGTTCCAGGTGCAAAACCAATGCTGCTCGAGCTACTCATATTTGTATTTTGCTGGAGTTGTGGAGTTCCAGGTGCGACAGTATTCATATTTTGCGGTAACCCTGGATTCACATTAGGCATGGACATTGTGCTCGAACCAGATGCAGCATAAGGAAGGCTACTTGAACTATTTGTATTACTGTTTACCGGAGTAGCGACAGCACTTCCTGGAGCATAACCAATACTGCTTGACGATTCCGATAAATTTGATGGAGGAGTGGCAAAAGGACTACCAGGCATAAATTGGCTACTTTCGGTTGAACTTGGTATAGTATTTGGATTGAATCCTGGACTTGGTGGTTTTTGTTCACCAAAATCCAAATCGGGGTATTCCGGAACTTCCGCAGGAATATAATTCTGTGGAATTTGTGACATAGCACGTCGTTGTTCAAAGGCAATATTTTTATAGTCCGCCGATATTTGTTGTATAGAACTATTTGTTTTAAGTAATTTATTTATGTTATCAGAATAAGACATGGATAGTAATTGGTCAACATTATCTTCTGTTATAATTCGCATTTGAACATTCATAACCTGTAATTCTTGGATCAACAATTTCAATGCATATGGAACTCGTACAATACTAAACGACCTGCCAAATCTACTAATATTTCGAATATTCATCTTACCATCTAAACCTGTATTGAATTCTACAGGACCATCCGAAAAAGGACTCAAGAATAGATTTAAATTCTCATTATAAATCGCAATTGAACCCGTTTTATTACAAATCGCCATAAAATATTCATCGCCTCTTATCATGAATGATTCATTTAAAAATGCAGATGCTCCATGTGCCATGACACCATCACGTTCCATTTCACCTATTCTTAGACCACCGTCATTTGCTCTACCTTGAACAGTTTGTCTGGTCAATACCGTTCTTGGACCTAATGCACGATAATTGATTTTATCTTTAACCATGTGTTTTAAACGCATATAATAGGTTGGACCAATATAAATATCGGTATACAACTGTTCTCCAGTCATTCCATTGTATAATATTTGATTTCCTGTTGCATTAAACCCTGCATTTACAAGAATTTGACCGTACACATCTAAATGCGGACCTTTATTTGCAAACGCCGTGCAATCGCCAAACCCACCATATACACAACACGCTTTACCAAGTAGCGACTCAATCAGCTGACCAATCGTCATACGTGATGGAATCGCATGTGGGTTAATAATTAAATCTGGGCGAATACCGTCCGCCGTAAAAGGCATATCTTCCTCAGGTATTATCAGACCCAATGTTCCTTTTTGACCAGCACGTGACGCCATTTTATCGCCGATTGCCGGTATACGTTCCTCTCGAATGCGAACTTTTGCGAGTCTAAATCCTTCTTCGCCCTCAGTAATAAATGATTTATCAACATAACCGAGTTGCCCCTTTTTCGGAAAAACCGACGAATCTACAACTTGATTCGGGTCCATTGTATTTGCGGTTACTTTTCCGATTACTACGATTTTGTCATCCAACGGGGTTTCTTCTTTCACAAGTCCCCATTGATCTAAATGGCTATAATCATATCCAGCCTTCAGGCCGACGACATTTTTGGTTAATACGTCAGCAAAATACGAATTCGTGGTTGATCCGGATACTTTCGAACTTTCTTCTCGTGCTTCATACATGGAATAATAGGTTGTTCTAAAAATTCCCCGATTGACCGCACCTTCATTGATCAAAATCGCATCCTCCACGTTATAACCAGTGTAAGACATGATTGCGACAATTGCGTTCACACCATAAGGCTGTTCTTCCTTGTTGATGTAATCCAAATAACGAGATTTAATCAAAGGGATTTGACCTTGATTCAAAACTACGCCCATTTTATCAATTCGCATTTGATAATTCGAATGGTACAATGATACAGCCTGTTTACTTTGACCACAAGAAAAAGAATCACGTGGCAATGGGTTATTTTCAGCAAAGATAATCAAATTACCTAAAACACCCAGTATTAATGACGGGTCGATTTCCATGTGGGTATAATATTTGGATTTCTTCAAATCATCCGTCTGAGTAGCAATATAAGCCGACTCTTCCTCAGAAGTATCCAAGTATTCGATCACTGAATTATATTTTTCGAATTCTTCGAATAATTTAGTATATCCTTCGGATGAAGACATCGAAGATGATGGTGCCTCGGTACCGGTGTCCGAAGAAGAAACGGTTTTTGCTTTTGTAATAGAAGATGATGAAGTTTTGCTTCCGCCACTTCTCTCATCACTGTTGATATTAAGATTGATTTTATTGGAATATAATTGTCCTATATCATAAATTCGATTGTTTTTTATACTAAAGAATTTGTCTTCTTTTTCACAAAATCCGGCAACCGCTTGTTCCCAGGTGAATTTGCCTTTTTGTATCATGTCGGCGATATCTTTACGATAATAACTTGGCTTACCATTATCAATATAATATATGGGTCGCGTCAATCTCCCGGCATCCGTGAAAATATGAATCTCATTGTTTTCGTAATTAAAAGAAATACTCATGAATGCAGGTAGTATACCATTTCTACGGAATAGTTTTAATATTTTAAGCGTTGAAATCGGGTCATCGATTGATCCAACCCAGTTTCCATTTACAAACATCTTGGTTAAAATCGCCAACATATCGGATGTGCATTCTTGTAATAATTTTAATTTTATTTTGAATCTAAGCCAATGAATCAGTTCTTTTGTTTGAAATCCGCTTGTGACAACTGTACTAATCGACATGTGTTTATGAAGACCAATATTACCACCATCGGGGGTATCCAATGGATCAATCAACCCCCATTGGGATGAATTGAGAAGACGGGGACCCACTACTTTTGCACTTGCATCAAGAGGAAGATTAAATTTTCTCAATTGAGAGATAAAAGAATTCCAAGAGAGACGATTTACGTCTTGAATGACGCCGATTCGTTTGGTATGTTCTTCTGCACCCCAATTGCCTTTGAATGCCCTTCGAAAACCGGCATCAATCACTAAATTCTTGAAATATTCGCGATAATTATCACCAATCAAGTTAATGAAATTATCCCTGTATTTTCCACTATGATAATAGAACTCTTTATCGATTTTCAATTCGATTTCTCTCTTTTGAATCAAATAATATTCTCTAAAAAGATCATAAATGAGAGAACCAGATAATTCAACGCGTTTGAATTTGAAATTATCACGGTCGGTCGGTTGTTCTTCGCCCTTGAATACTCTCAACATGCGTTTTACCATGTACCCGATATAATATGCCTTGTCCAAGAAATTCTTCTCTCCAATATGAGGTAAAAAATAATTCATCAATATATCTAATGCACCTGTAATTGTTCTTCGTTTGGTAAGACTTGCGATAAATTTCAGTGCGTTTTCCTGATTAAATATATAATTTGCATCATGAACAGAAGGAATAAACAAGTCAATATAAGACGAATTTTTTTCCAGGTCTAACAAACAATATTCGATGATACTTTTATCCGAAATCACACCCAAGGCACGCATGACAATAAAAAGAGGAACCGGCTTTCTTACATTGGGAATCATTACAACGATTTGTTTGTTTGAATATTTTGATGAAGGTGCTACGATTTTAACTGCAGTAGTTCGAATAGGTTTGGACGCATCTTCAGAAACAGAACGGATTTCAGCAGAATGACTATAAATGTCGTCATCTTTATTTTTACGTATATACAACATATTGTCTGCGAATTTTTCTTGACAAACAATTGCTTTTTCTTTTCCGTCGATAATAAAATAACCGCCATAATCATTGCGACATTCTCCCATATTAAATCTTACTTCGGTAGATAAACCATTTAAAATGCACAAATCGGATTGAAGCATTATTGGAAAACGACCCAATAAGATTTTTTCTAAAGTAATTGAATGTTCCTTCTTTTCACCATTTTCATAAAAAACAAAATCAACATCGACATCATAGTGAATTGTGCAGCCATAAGTCATATTTCTTAGACGAGCATCATTGGGATACATGTAGTGAGTATAATGGTCATCGTATATAATTGGTTTGCCAAAATATATTTTTCCGCCATCTTTCCCACCCAAATGCAATAAACATTCATTTACTTTTCCTACATTATCGTCACTTTCTCTCTCAATAAAACGAATTGGATTGTTTTCTCTGAAAATCCGATTAATGCCGCCATTATTGAAAAAACTATTGTAGGATTCTAAATGATGATCTACTAAATTTTTTGGATTATCATTAAAATACTTGTCAATTATTTTCCAAGATATATTATCCTTTTCCATTTTAATCGTGTATATTATAATAATTATATATTTTTTATAATTGTTTCATCTTAAATTATATTTTGAATTTACGATTAATGAGAGAAAGAGAGAAAAGAAACGGTCGTGAAATACTTGTATAACCTACCCGGTTATATAATTATTGCAAGGTTGTAATCACTATTTTTATTCAATCATGGTCATTCCAGATAATTCCTTCAAATAACGCTTACTACAAGATTCAACCAATAATCCATTTGCAAAAATACCGTAATTCATTAAATAATTATCGTTTTCCAATGCAATATGGTAAATCGTATATTTTCCTTCTTTTTCATATACGGATGATTTTTCATCTAAACAAGCAGGTAAACGGTATTTACCGTCAGTCATATAATAATTACCATTATGATGATTCATTACTTTTTCAAATTGTTGTTTATCTTTAAAATTATCAATCAATATAGAATGACAACCTGTAATTACCAGGTCTTCAAATAATTCTCTGTATTCTTTATTGGAATATTTGTATAATTGGTCTGTAATGCGTTCTTTTGATGCTTTGTGATGTATTTCTCGTTTAGCAATCATATTTATCGGTTTTAATCCATCTTTACATGTTTGTATTAAATCGCCTTTTTGCAAATTTTGAATGGTAATGTAACCGCGATGACTAAGAATTTTAGTGTCTTGTTTAAAACAAACCATATTTGGAAATACATTGAAATAATATGTCGCAATATCATTTACATCTCCAAGCATACCATCTAACGTTATATATTTTAGAACAAGCGGTAGATTATTTCCGCTTGCTGCAAATATCAAATTTGTGAAATTTATGGTAGAATCGACTGAATTATCGTAAGAAACTACAGATGAAAATGGTTCATCATTTAAAAACAATTGGTAATCGCCTGACAAAAAATAACTATCTTCGGATTCAGGAGGCGTTATAGGTGCATTAATTATTAGACTAAAACCGGTATTTGTTAGAATAGTATCCGTTGATACGAATGCATCGCCTACAAATATCCAAGTATATGGAGGTGGCAATTGACTTAATATATCGTGAGCTGCTGAACCAGATGACGAATATACTAATCCATAACCTCCAAAATATAAATAACCTTCTACGTCACCTGTATACGTTAAATTAGCCCAACTATTTAAAGCATTATTATAGTTTGAGATAGATAAAAAACTATTACTTAACATATCTGAAATGTTGTACGTTGTTGAAATATTCCAACTACTAATGTCTTGATTAAACGAAGTTGCGTTATGTAATATATTATAAAAGTTATTCGCATTTGAAACATTCCAACCACCTATGTCTTGATTGAATGCAGTCGCATTTTCAAACATACCAACGATTTCTTCGACATTTGAAATATCCCACAAATTTAAAGGTTGATTAAATGAACTTGCGTTTTGAAACATACTACCCATACTCACTACGCTTGAAATATCCCAACTACCGATGGGTTTATTAAATACTACTGCACCACTAAACATATTATCCATATTTAGAACATTTGAAACATTCCAATTACTTATGTCTTGATTAAATGAAGACGCATTTTTAAACATATATGACATATCTGTAACTTTACTTGTATTCGTACCACTTGTCCAACCCAGCGATGTATTTCCATTATTAAATCCAGTTGCATTTTGAAACATACCTGACATATCTGTAACATTTGAAATATCCCATTCACTTAAATTTTTGTCAAATAAAACAGCTCCATTAAACATATTATTCATATTTATAACATTTGAAACATTCCAATCACCGAGGTATCGATTGAATACACTCGCTCCATAGAACATTTCCTCCATATTTATAACACTTGAAACAATCCAACCACCGATAGGTTGATTGAATGAAGTTGCTTGGTAAAACATTCTTCGCATATCTACAACATTACTGGTTTTAGACCCCCACAACAAAATCGCATTATTATTATTAAAGGACGTCGCATTTTGAAACATTCCGTACATATTCGTAACACTGGAAACATCCCAGTTAGTTACATCTAAATTAAATAAAGTTGCACCATTAAACATATTTTGCATATTTGTTACTTTACTTATTTTGGAATCCCAATTCAATGCCGCATCATTATTATTGAATGCAGTCGCACCATAAAACATAGACTCCATATTTGTAACATTTGATACATCCCAATTACTTATGTCTTGGTTAAAAGCGGGTGCTTCATAAAACATTTCTTTCATATTTGTAACATTGGAAATCTGATTCAGAAAATTTCCTGTAAATGGTACATCCCCGTTATTGAAAGAAAGAGCACG
>Ga0078894_10000403_pt1 | contig 29717 bp, 7 predicted proteins | sample LauGreSu1BDMLBSD_2_FD_67506 | JGI IMG/M metagenome (GOLD analysis project Ga0078894, IMG submission 67506) | Freshwater lake microbial communities from Lake Michigan, USA - Su13.BD.MLB.SD (version 4) (version 4) | ecosystem: Environmental > Aquatic > Freshwater > Lake | place: Lake Michigan, USA... | reverse complement strand
TTGCTGGTAAGCGGGCTGGTGACGGTCACCGGGTACAGCAGATTGCTGCCGGCATCGACGGCTGCTCCGCCCACAATCAGCGGATGAACACCCACACCACTGCCCAACCCGTAAGTCAGGGGTTCGGAAACGTCGCTGAGCGGAGCCGCATCGCGACCGAATACGTCTGTCGTCAGCAGCCCAGCGGAGGCCGCCGAGACGAACGACGCATCCAGCACCTGAATGCGATTGAAGCCACCTGATCGCAGGCCACCGCCGATTTCACGACTTGTGGAAGCCGTGGAATTCGGCAGATCCGCATCCGTGGCATTCCGCTCAAGAATGGTATTGCTGAGCGCCAGCACGGCTGGCGATTCGTTGAAGATACCGCCGCCGCGGGATCCCGCCTCATTGCCAATCACTGACACATTCACGAAGTCAGCGTTCAGTTCTGTCTGCCCCAGTTCCAGATACAGGCCACCACCTCGCGACACCGCGTAGTTGTCAGCCAGAGTGGTACTGATCAGGGTCATCGCCCGCAGATTATTGATGCCACCGCCGCGGGAACCCGCCACGTTCTCAGAAATCGACGACGAGGTGGCAGTCAGAGTCCCGTCATTGTAGATCCCGCCACCCTGATTGCCCGCAATACTGCGAATCACGTTGACGCCCTTCAGCGTCAGCGTCCCGGCATTGTAGATGCCGCCACCGTCACCGGCGAAGCCACCGCGGACGGTCAACGCTTCCAGCGTCAGCGAAGCACCCGGCAGCACATGGAAAACACGGTCCAGCAGACCGCCATCAATGAACGTCAGTCCGGCACCGGCTCCGCGAATTGTCAGGTTACCCGTCACGTCAAGGTCGCCCGTAACCGCCAGATCCTCACCGCTGCCACCAATCGACAACTGGTACACGCCTGCCGGCAGAGTCACAAAGTCGCTGCCCGAGCTGGCATTGCTTTCCATCACCGCCGCCCGCAGGCTGAATTGGCCAGTGATCGAGCGAGCGAGGCCATCGCCGGGATTCGTATCCGGCAGGTCCGCGGTAGAATCGGCTGTCACGACCACTGTCCAGATGTCAGACTTCGATGGCACCTCGACCCCGGATCCATCCTTCAGAGTCAGCCGATTCGTGTCGGTGTCCCTGATATTGGAATCTGCCGAGATCAGCGTCAGAGCATACACACCGGGTTCACCCGTCAATGCTCCCAGATCAATGCTGTACTGGAAGGCCGCAAGCGCGGTCACCGAGTAACCAGTCAGCGGAATGTCCACACCGTCTCTCGACAGGCGAAAATCTGCAATATCAACGCCCGTCACATCCTCGGTAAACGTGATCGTCACGGAACCGGACGCGGTGTTACGCGGATCCGGAGACACCGGACCAATGGACTGCACATCCGGAGTTCCCGGTTTTGACCCGCCGTTGTTCTGCGAGCCTCCACCGCCGCCGCCAGTACCACCACCGCCGCCAGTACCACCACCGCCACCACCACCACCACCGCCGCCGCCACCACCGCTGGATGCCGGCGCGTCAATGGTCAGATCGTAGGCTCTGGTCGTGCCGTAAACAAATGGCTTGCCATCCAGTGTCGTACCGACGTTCTCCAGTTCGCCGCCCAGAATCTCAATAGAGTACTCTCGACCCGCCACCACAGGCACGGTGATGGAACCACTGCTGCCGGCACCCACGGTGAGGTACAGAGTCGTTCCATCCACGTCACGAGACATCGCGACTTCTTCAGTCTGCAGTGCCGGATTGATCTCATAGATCATGAAATTGATGTCGTCACCGAGAGCATCGGTGAGATTCAGGTTGACCGTCAGATCCCCGGTACCAGCCGCTGTGAAACGATAATAGTCTCGATCCGTTTTGGTGTGCACATTCAGGTTGCCACCGATCGCCTGGTTGTTGACCGAGTAACTGCCGCTGATCGTTCCCAGGCGCGTGGCACCCACAAAGCTGTTGTTGTTCTCCAGACTGTCCGGAGCAATCGGATCTTCACCAGGCAGCACGTTGAAAATGTCACCGCGATCCAGCGAATACGGTGTCGCACCAATGAAAGCGGAGCTGTTGACGCCCGTATCCCACTGGTAGTCGAAAAGGCCGTCCATCGTCACGATCGTGTTGAAACTGCTGTAGCCCACCGTCGGGTCAATCTGACGGAATCCGGCGATCTCAAAGTCACGCTCTACACGCCATGTCGGAGTTCCCAGTCCGTCATAGGACCAGCCCGGCAGAACACCTGTGCCGTCGTCCGCGATCATCGGCACTGAACTGGGGATGTCGCCGACTTCATCCGTCAGGAATCCGGCGGTGCGAGTCGCATTTCTTCTGCGGTCTGTGGGCAGGATCCCGCCAAAATGACCGTTGGGATTCAGGTCTGCATGAGCATGATTGCTGGGAGGCGATGTCGAGTTGCCATTATCGCGGGATTTGAAGTAGTCTTCCTTGTTGTCAAGGAACGCGAAGCCGTTCATGACATCCAGCGAGTTCCCGATGTTACCCCGGAACGACAGGTCAAAACGGGACAGTGGATCCCGGAAACCCTGATCCCAGCTGAATCGCGGGATGTGCGTCGCATCAAAGTTCCCCTGCGACTGCAACGGCATGTGGCTGACAAAGTTGTCGAAAAATACGTCGGCACCGACGTTACCGTCAAACAGATTGTTCCAGACCTCGGCGTCCACTCCCGCTCGACCCAGTTCCAGCCCCGGTGTCCCGACACGAATGATTCCGGCGGACTGGGCTGTACCAACACGAACCACCAGGCCTCCCAGAGTTCCCTGGACAAAAGTGGTGTTCGGACCCCAGTCCAGATTCGCCACACCCGATGCATCGTTGTTTCCAAATTCAAAAAGCGTCGGCACACGGGAACTGCGGCTGCGGTCGCCATTGGACTGAATGAGATTGTCCTGAATACGCAGTTCCATGTTCGGATTGGGCGTGTTCACACCGTCGATGTACACAGTGAGCGGATCGGCCGAACTACCCTGCAACTGGTCGATGGATGCGGTGTTGAGCACATAGATGCCCTCCTGACCGTTCCCCAGCACATCATTGTTGCGAATTGTCACAAACACATCGCTCTGATGGCGATTCAGAATGTCGATACCGCGTCCCTGATTGGAAGCGACACGGGAATTCAGCAGTTGCACGGCCGAGTTGTAAATAGCGGCGATATCCTGACCGCCCCCCGGGACTCGACCAACCTCAAACGTGTCGTCACCCAGAAACTCCAGACCGTCTCCCCCGTTGTTCAGAATGTCAGCATTGTTGATCGTGACGTAAACATCCGTCGCCACTTCATCAGCATGCTGCAGATTGCCACCTTCCTGCAGAGCATCCATACCGATGTCAACACCATTGCGGCCATTGCCCGACATGGAGGCATAGTTCACCTGCACCATGCGGCGACGCTCGTTGCCCTGATTGTTCAGGTTGTCAAGGTACGGGCTGTTGTGCTGAGTGATCATCAGGCCGTTGCGCCCGTTCTGATCAAACGTATTGCCCGTCGCCACCACGCCACTGCCAAAGGCCGCCGAAATACCCTGACCCAGCTTCACACCGTCTTTACCGTTGCCGTTGTAGGCGGAATTTATCGAGTACAGGTCAAGGTCCATGCCACCCACTCGGCGATCATACGGATCCGACTTGTCCTCAATCGATACTGACCGCAGACCGTCTTCCCCGTTGTTGCTGAATGAACTGTCCACGATCGTGAAACTGCCAAACGCCGCACCATGATTGCGGAGTCCGGTCAGAGTATTCCCGTCCATCGTCACGCGGGTAAAGGAACTCTGGAACACCAGCGTGTCAAAAAAGTTGAACGCATCCAGCGACAGACCGTCACCAATGTTGTCATTGATCGCCGTGTCGGTGGCATTGAACAGCACGTCGATCTGCTGGAACGCACGAATACCCACGCCACCCGCAGCACCAGCCGAATTCGCCACTCCATCGCTGGGGTGAAACCCCGTATTGCCGGGACTGTGACCGTTGCGTTTCACCGAGTTGCTGTCGAACTGAATGTCCAGTCGCGCATCGGCGAGAGCATCCACTCGCAGACCATAATGGCCATTGTCCTCGATGAAGTTGTCGTTGATATTGAAATCCAGACGGTCCAGTGTCGTGTTCTTCGCGAAGATGTCGAAGCCATCGCCCGCGTTGTTCGTCGACTTGTTCTTTTCGAATGTCACTGAATTCAGTCGAGCATCCTCAGTTCGCTCGAAATGGAAACCGTCACGGCCACTGTTCAGGAACGTGTTGTTGATCACGTCCAGATCCTGAATCCTCGTGCGCTCGGCCATCTGGAAAAACAGACCGTTGCCCGCATTTCCCAGATTATCAACGCCAATCACATTGTTACGGATTACAGAACGCTGCAGCAGGGCCGCTGCGTCCGCATCGATACGACCGTCATCCAGTCGAATCGCAATTCCATCACCCGCATACGGAATGAGAGTCGTCGGTGGCAGCCTCGTTGACGAAATCGTGTTGTTCCAGACCTCGAAGGAACCAGTGCCAAAGTCAAGTGCCTCAAGCGCCACAGCAGCGCCACGGTTGCCCTGCAGAGTATTTCCGCCACCCGTGATATTGCCCTGACCCGCTGACTCCGTCCCGATGTTCACATTGAAGCCAAGGTCCTGGTTCTGGACTGTGCTGGTCGGAGCATCTGCAGGCAATGGCAGCGCCGTGCCCAGACCAAAACTGAACGACTGGAAATGCACCCCGATGCCCTGATTCTGCGAAATCGTATTGCGAGCCACGTCCGCTCGCACCGTTGTCCCGGCTTCAGAGACCGATCGGATACCTCCACCCGCATTCCCCGTAATCAGGTTGCCCACCAGCCCCTGACGCATCACCTGACCGCCGAAAGCCGCTTCTCCCAGCCTGACAAATGTACCACCAACGGTGTAGTCACCATTGCCGGTCTGCCCCTTCAACAGGAACCGATCCGCAGACACCACTGTCACCCGGAATGTGCCGTTGGCCGCACTGTTGCCCTGCACCCCCGTGATGCGAATCTGATCGCCCGTCTTCAGCCCATGGGCTGCTGATGTAATCTCGATGTCCGCAGTGTTCGATGCATTGCTGACCGGTTGCGAAACTCCATCCACCCGCAGGTCAATCTGGGCGAAACCGCGGGCTGCGTCGGCTGTCACAGACCCACCGCGGAAGTCCGGCACATACCACGCACCACCACCCGCAAAAATGTTTGAACGCCCCCAGTCAATACCCGTTCCCTGAAGCGAAAACGTGTTGTTGCTGAGCCGCGTCACCAGAAACCGACCATTGGCGTTGTGGTTCAGTCCAAAGATACCGTCCTGAATCCCCTGCAGGATCACTTCCTGACCCGTCTGCAGACCATGGTTGGCTGACGTCACCACAAATGGCGCACCGTTGCGACCACCGGTCACGTTCTGCACCCGACCCGATGCCGTGGTGACCGGCAGCAGATTCACACCCACGCCACCATTGTTCGCTATGTTGTTGCCAAACACCCCGCCGGCAAACCGACTGTCCGACATGCTGACGCGGATACCGTCACGGCCGGAACCCGAAATCTGATTGTCCTCAATGATCCCCGTGACGTCGCTGTAAGTCCGAGAATTCAGCCACAAACCGTAACCCTGAGATCCAGTCACCGTGTTGCCGGTAACCTGCAGGTTCCGCAGCGGCACCGCTGACGCATCCAGATGGATCCCGTGAGCCAGCCCGGCAAGCACAGCACCCGGCAGAAACTGAGAACCCGACTGACGATCCGGATCACCCGCCATCTGACCCGTGATCTGCTTGTTCTGAGTATAATTGAATGTGACACCCGCACCGATCAGTTGGTTGCCGAAAATCGATGTCGGAATGTTGCCGACAAGGTCAATATCCAGCAGAAACTGCAGCGTTTCCCCGGGATTGAAGTCCGCAAATGTCACCGTCAGTGTCTGATTGTTGTTGCTGAGCACCGAGCCGGTAACGCTGGTCACCGTGCCCGTATTATTCACCGCCGTAAACGGCTTGCCCGTCACCGGATCCGGATCAAATACCAGACCGATGTCACGCAGATCAAACACAAATGTCTGCAACAAATCGCCACTCACCGACGTATTCGTCAGATTGAATGGCTGGATAAACGTATCACCCTCGGCCCGAAACTGTACGTCAGCCCCGGCCGCAGAACCCGCCGTCACCGCGTTCCCCGTAATCACCAGATCATTGATCGACGTGATCGTGTCGCGAGTCCCCGAGTCGACAACTCCACTGGCCACCACCTTCACCGCGTCACGGTCCCGCGTAGCGATACGCGGATTGTTCTCGATACGGAAACCATCGGCCGTACTGACCTGACCCGCTACCGTCCGAACGTCCAGCAGAATCCCCTCAACACCCGCCGGAGCATCAATGATGTTGTTGCTGATCAGACCATTACGGATGTCGGCCCCTCCAGTCGCCGTCACCTGAATTCCACCAAACCGGCTGCCCTGGATCACCAGAGATTGCGTGTCCGTGCCGGACATCAGCAGGTCCAGACCATGACCAGTCTTCGTCGAGTCCACGTTGTCAAATGCCACCGACTGCAGCCCGGTCACACCCGTCAGATCAATGTTGATCCCCAAACGAGTCCCGGATTCCACAATCACACTGTCAAATGCCAGACGCTGCAGCGGAATCCCCGACAGATTGATCGAGACCCCTTCACCGCTGGTCGGCGTCAGGCTGATCCCCTGAATCACCAGCCCGTTGAAGTCGTCACTGTTGCTGCTGATCCCGTCAGGACCCGCCATGCTGGCGTTGGTCACCACCAGACCACCAGCCAGGTTCGTGAATCGCTCGTAGTTGTCCTGGTTGATCACCAGAGCATTCACCGCGAGCATCTTCCGCTCTTCCAGCGGCTCCAGACGAGCAGAATGCTGAGTTCTGGTGCGGTTGACTCGACGCACGCCGGTCGCAAGAAGATTTCGACGAGCAAATGAGAGCCAGCTGTTCAGAAGCATTTCGCGTTACCTGATTCAGACTTTGTCGAGAAAAATTGCTGTCTTTCGGCAGATTCTGCAGGAAGTTCCTGCAGGCGCAGTTCAAGACCTCATCACTTCATTCAGTCGGAATAACCGGCAGAACGGGTTGAGGAAAAGCCGGAGGCCGACCGGGAATCAAACAAAACCAGAGAGCAGACGAAACCGCAGAGGTTCCCCAACAATCCACACCTGCCAAATCTGCCTGAGAACCAGCGTGCCACCGGAACACCTGAAATCCACCCGCAGATTCGACAGGATCGTTCCCGGCAACGCCACGGCACCGCACACCACCCCGCCACCCGATCCCGCCCAACCACCCAAAAAAAGAGGCTGCAGCGAATACCTCACTGCAGCCCCCGCACAACCCACGTTGCCTCAGAAAGACTCAGGACACATATTCCCGGCTCTTTTCCAGACCCGGCAGCGGAATCGGATAACGACCCGTCTCATCCGCCTTCAGCGGCGACTCCGACTCCAGAGTCAGCTTCTCGATGTCCGGAGCAAACTCGTGCTCAGAGTTCATCATCTGCTCCAGAGTAATCTCCTGACCCGTGTGAGCCGCCATGCGACCCATTGATGTCACCAGGCTGGCCATCGCGCCGCGCTCCACCTCGTTGTACTTCTCGTTGTTCCGAATGGCCGCAATCAAATGCTTCCACTCGTCCACATACGGATTGTTCTTCTCCTGGCCAAATGACCAGATCACGTTCTCGTCGGTCATCGCATGGCCCTTGTAGATGCGAGCCCGCGATGGCCAGTGACCACCATTCGAAATCACAGCCAGACCCTTCGTACCGTGAGCATAGCTGGAAAAGTCCTGATAACAGCCCGGCATCGTCCGGCCGTTCATGAACAGCTTCGTGCCGTCCTCAAAGGTGTACTCCATCGAATACGTATCAAAATTCTGGTCCACGCTGTCGCCACGATAGTGCCGGCCACCGGCCGCAATACACTTCACCGGCCACGCATTCTTCATCCAGCAGCTCTCATCAATGTTGTGAATCAGGAAGTCACTGACCGCACCACCGCTGAGCCACAGAAATGCATGAAATTTGCTGATCTGCCACAACAGCTCACTGACGCCCTCAGGCTTCGGACCCGTCGCCGCGGTACCCGTCGGACCAGCCTGACGGTAAGCCCGCAGGGCCGTCACTTCACCAATCTCACCGTTCTGAATCCGATCATGCAGTTCACGACGAGCCTCACAGTGACGGCACATCAGTCCCACCGCCACCTTCAGATTCTTCTCAATCGCTTTTTCATTCAGTGCGAGAATTCGGCGAGTCGTCGGGCCGTCCACCGTTACCGGCTTCTCCATGAACACATTCAGACCCTTCTCAATCGCATAGGTGTACATCACCCAGCGAAAGGCGGGCGGAGTCGTCAGGATCACGACGTCCCCAGGCTTCAGACAATCCATCGCCTGCTTGTAGGCATCAAAACCCACAAATCGACGCTCCGGCGGAACATCCATCTTCCCCGACTGACCATGATCCGCATTCAGACGGCCGTAGCTGCCATCCAGATTCTTCTGGAACACATCAGCCATCGCCACCAGCTTCAATGGCCCGTTGTCCACAGCAAACGCATTTGCCACAGCCCCGGTGCCACGACCGCCACAGCCCACGAGGGCCAGTTGGATCGTGTTGTCTTCCGCTGCATACAAAGCCGGTGCCGCAGCCGACAAAACACCCGTGGCAGCCGCTGCTGCCGTTGATGACTTCAGGAAACCACGGCGGGATCCGCCGGACGATGTCGTGGACATGGATGGAAACTCCGAAAACAGGCGGGATATTCAGATCTGTACACTTCAGCAGGCACCCAAACACTGCCCATTATGTCACGGACTGCCCGGAAACGAAACTCCACGATTGCCGTTTCGGATATTCCCCGGGAAAACGAGATTGTTTTGCCCGATTCACCACGATACACTGCTCGACCCGCGGAATCCCGCTGATCTGCCCGTCAACTCCCGTTGCGTCCAGTACTGGTCCCGGATCGCAGACAGCAGACCGGAAAACTGCCGTAGCCTGCAGGTTCTCCGCCACTTCCGTTCCCTTAGCATTCAACAGATTTTGACACCGGCACTGGTGTCTTCGGAGATTCTCCCATGGTCCTGCGTCCTCGCACCAAAGCCAAACTTGCCAAGAAAACCAAGCGTTGCAGCAAATGCGGCCGCATCGTCCGCGCCGCGGTACGCTGCAAAACCTGCCACGCTCCGCAGTAAGCTGCAGCAACCAACAGCCCCGGCATGCTCGCCGAGGCACTCGACAAAACAGGCCTTGCGGCCTCATTCGCAACCGCGGGGAAGCACGGGGCACGGGTGGTGTTGCGCCCCGGTTGTGATGCGCCCCGGCGAAATTCCAGGCGACGACTGCGACGACCGTCAAGACTCACGTGATGCAAATGGACCGCCGGGGTCGTTGGTGACACGTCGGGCGTCTCTGACGGCCCTTACATCACGGCCCCGATCCCACACACCACGAAAATCGCGCACAAAAAGTGACGCGCGTACACCAAAAGCACTTCTGTATACCGCTCGCCCCGCGGACACACACCAAAATCGGGCAGGCCCCACTCACCGGGGACACACGTTGTAGCGCGCAGCCACGACGGGGACACACACCGGGATCTGACTGGCCACAAACACCGGGGGACACACACCGGGAGACGGACGGGCGTCAGCCGCGACGGGGGACACACCGAGAACTGGCAGGCCCCACAAACCGGCCCCACACACCGGGGACACACACCGGGGGACACACACCGAATCACGGACGCGCATCAGCCACGACGGGGACACACACCGGGATCTGACTGGCCACAAACACCGGGGGACACACACCGGGAGACGGACGGGCACCATCCGCGACGGGGGACACACACCGGAGCACGGAACTGGGCAGGCACCGGGGACACACACCGGAGCACGGACGGGCATCAGCCATCATGGGGACACACGCCGGGGTCTGGCAGGCCCCGCACACCGCGCCACACACACCGGGGCACATCGTTTCAGCGGACCCGCAGATTGCATGCTCGGAATCATCGATTCCCCCAATCGCCCCCCCCACTCCCCAAAATCCGCTCAGACCTGGCTGAAACTTACGCTGTTCCAACCGAACCTCGACACCCGACACCCGACACCCGCTTGTTCCCCGTCTTCCCTGTCGCCGAAGCGGATTTCCGCCCCTTCGATGACACCCCGACGGGGTGCTCAAGATATGCGTCAAGTGTCGTCGCCCCAATGACTTCCGCAAAAACCGGCAAGGCCAATTCAGAAATCTGACGCACCCTCAGGCATGCCTTGCCCAGCTCCAGCCGCAGCCCTGCGGCCTTCCAGCCCCGACGCAGCCACGTTTCCAGCGACTTGTCGTAATACACGTTCACCAAATCAATCGACTTCGCAACGACCCACGTCATCATGCCGGATTGCATGGTCTCCACAAATCGCGGATCTCTGCTGTCAGCAACCACCTGCCGCAGTGTTTCCATCAATTCCCGCCGCTCGGCGGGCAACTCCTGCAGCGACTCAACCACGGTTTCAGCAGAACTTTGCAGGCTTTTCCCTTTACTCCTCGGCCCCACAGAAGCACGCTGACCATCGCCTGATCGCACAACTGCGCTCGGCCAGCGGCCACTCGCCGCCCTCCTTTTCCGACTCTTCCACCAAAAAACCCTCCATTACCCTGGAATTTCACGTGAATTTCACAGGCCGATCTTCGAATGGGGCGGATTTGTCGATAGCATGCCTCGGCTCTCTGGTCGGCTTTTCCGCGGTTTCCACGGCGTCGCTGCTCGACCCTGCCGCGTGTTTCGCCGGGCCTGTTCAGGGTTCCCCTGATTTCAGTGGCCCTGCGAATTCTTTCTCAGCCGATCTGTTTCCGGGAAGTGTTCATGTCTGTGGCTCAAAGTGCAACCAGTGTCGACGCCGATGGTCAACTGCGGCGGACCGATGTGCGTAATATCGCAATCATTGCCCACGTCGACCACGGCAAAACCTCCCTTGTGGACTGCCTGATTCGCCAAAGCGGTGTCTTTCGCGAAAACCAGACGATGCAGACCTGCCTGCTGGACTCCAATGATCTCGAACGCGAACGCGGCATCACGATCCTCGCCAAAAACATCGCCATGATGTGGAATGGTGTTCGCATCAACATCATTGATACTCCGGGACACGCCGACTTCGGTGGCGAAGTCGAACGCGTTCTGCGAATGGCAGACGGTGCTCTGCTGCTGGTCGACGCCTTTGAAGGTCCCCGCCCGCAGACTCGCTTCGTGCTCCAGAAAGCCCTGCAGTGCGGACTGTCACTGCTGGTCGTCATCAACAAGATCGACCGCCCGGACTGTCGCCCGGACGAAGTCCTGTCGCAGACGTTTGACCTGCTGGTCGAACTGGGTGCCGATGATAAAACTCTGGACTTTCCCTACATCTACACCAGTGCCCGCGAAGGCTACGCCACTCATGACCCGGCCAGCAAGGGTGGCGACATTCGCCCCTTGCTGGATATGGTGCTGCAGAAGATCCCTGGCCCTGTCGTCCGCCCCGACGATCCTCTGCAGCTGATGGTCACCAGTCTGGAATGGTCGCGTTACGTTGGCCGCATCGCCACCGGACGCATCGCCGCCGGTAGTATCCGTACCGGTCAGCAGGTGGCGGTCATGCGTGCCAATGGTGTCAAGACCATGGCCAAAGTCGAACAGGTGCAGCTGTACGATAACCTCGGCCGCAGTAACACCGCTGAAGCCGCAGCCGGTGACATTGTCGCCGTCACCGGGATTCCGGATCCGGAAATCGGTGACACAATCGCTGATCCGCTGACCCCCGTCGCCCTCGAACGCATCGCCGTCGACGAACCTACGCTGGCCATGAAGTTCACCGTCAACAGCTCACCGCTCGCAGGGCAGCACGGCAAGTTTGTCACCAGCCGCAATCTGCGGGACCGACTGTTCCGTGAGCTGCAGTCGAATGTGGCATTGCGAGTCGAAGAGACGAACGACATGGAAGCCTTCAAGGTTTCCGGTCGCGGTGTTCTGCATCTGGCCGTGCTCATCGAAACCATGCGCCGCGAGGGCTATGAACTGTCCGTCGGCAAACCGGAAGTCATCATTCGTGAAATTGACGGAAAGAAATGCGAACCGTACGAGCTGCTGGAAGTTGACGTACCCGCCTCGGACCTCGGACCCGTCATGGAGCTGGTTGGGTCCCGGCGTGGTCAGGCCAAAGTCATGAACTCCACCGCCACCGGCATGACCCACGTGGAATTCAGCATTCCGGCCCGCGGACTGATCGGGCTCCGCACCAAAATGCTCAACGCCACTCGCGGCGAAGCCATCATGCACCACCGGTTTGAGGAATACCGGCCGGTGGAAGGCGAGATCCCGCATCGCCTGAACGGCGTACTGGTATCTCAGGAAGGTGGCAAGGCCGTCGCCTTCGCACTCTGGAAACTGCAGGAACGAGCCGACCTGTTCGTCAATCCCGGGGACGAGGTTTACGAGGGCATGATCGTCGGAGAAAACAGCCGTGACAATGACATGGTTGTCAATCCGATCCGCGAAAAGAAGCTCACCAATATGCGGACGACGGGCGCCGACGAGGCCATTATCCTGCGGCCACCACGTCAGATGACACTTGAAGCTGCACTCGAATACATCGAATGGGACGAATACGTCGAAGTGACACCACAGGTCATTCGACTGCGAAAAACGCTGCTGACCGAGACGGAACGCAAACGCCTCAGTCGCTCGAAAGGCATCTGAGTCTGACAGTTGTGCCGATTTCCCCCGTTTCCCATCCGCAGCAACGGGCAAAACAATGGCTTTTCCCTGGAGTTTCCGGGAAAACCGCGGTTAAAGTAGGGGGTTGTTCAGCGGACAGGCCCCAGGTCTGAATCTTTTAAGTTTGTCCTGCAGGTGAGATTTACATGAGCGCCATATCGTCATTGCCCTATAAAGTGGCCAACATTGAACTGGCCGAACTCGGGCGAAAAGAAATTGAAATCGCCGAAATCGAAATGCCCGGCCTGATGGCGCTTCGTGAAAAATACGCCGACTCGCAGCCACTCAAGGGTGCTCGCGTGGCTGGCTGCCTGCACATGACCATTCAGACGGCTGTGCTGATCGAAACCCTCAAGGCACTTGGTGCCCAGGTACAGTGGTCCAGCTGCAACATCTTTTCCACACAGGACCATGCTGCCGCGGCCATCGCTGCTGCCGGCATTCCGGTCTTCGCCTGGAAAGGCATGACCAATGAAGAATTCGACTGGTGCATCGAGCAGACGATTGTCTTCCCGGATGGCCAGCCGTTGAACATGATCCTTGACGACGGTGGCGACCTGACCACGATGGTGCACGACAAGTTCCCGGAACTGCTGCCCGGGATCATTGGTCTGTCCGAGGAAACCACCACGGGTGTGCATCGCCTGCACCAGATGAAGGCTGCCGGCAAACTGGCAGTGCCCGCCATCAACATCAACGACTCAGTCACCAAGTCCAAGTTCGACAACCTGTACGGCTGCCGCGAATCGCTGGCCGACGGCATCAAGCGTGCCACCGACGTAATGGTGGCCGGCAAAGTCGTCGTGGTCTGCGGTTACGGCGACGTGGGCAAGGGCTGTGCTGACGCCATGGACGGCCTCGGTGCTCGCGTGATCGTCACCGAGATCGATCCGATCTGTGCGTTGCAGGCGCTGATGGAAGGCTATCAGGTTCTGACAATGGATGAAGCTGCTGCCCTCGGCGACATCTTCGTCACTGCCACCGGCAACATCGATGTGATCCGCGGCGAACATCTGGACAAAATGAAGCACCAGGCGATCGTCTGCAACATTGGGCACTTCGATTCGGAAATTCAGATTGCCTACCTGAACAATCACAAGTCGGTTCGTCGCATCCGCATCAAGACGGCTGCTGATGAAGGCGGTCCGGTTGACAAGTACGTCTATCCGAACGGCAAGGCCATTATCGTGCTGGCCGAAGGGCGACTGGTGAACCTCGGTTGCGCAACCGGTCACCCCTCCTTCGTAATGAGCAACAGCTTTACCAATCAGGTCATGGCTCAGATTGCACTGTGGACCAACCCCGGCAAGTACTCGGTTGACGTGCATCTGCTGCCGAAGGAGCTGGATGAAGAAGTTGCCCGTCTGCACCTCGACAAACTGGGTGCCAAACTGGAAGTACTGACTCCGGAACAGGCCGCCTACATCGGCGTCAAGCCGACCGGCCCGTACAAGCCGGAACACTACCGCTACTGATATCAGCCTGCCGGCTGTTGTTGACCTGAAACCGCGTTTCCCCCCTGGGAACGCGGTTTTTGCGTTATGAACCTCTCAGAATCCCCCGGATAGTGTGGCAGGTCTGCAGCCCGGCACGGTAGACTTTCTGTGCACGTTGAGCCTCCGTTTTTCGCCGCCGCAGGTTTCCCCATGTCCTCCGCCACCCTCAGCCAGATCCCCGGACTTCCCCGGTTGCTGCTGCAGTGCCGCAGACTTGTACGACTGCAGGCCGTGCTCCGCGGGTCGGCCGAAACCATTGCCACCACCTCCATCACCCTGCTGCTGGCCTGCCTGATCGACTATCTGCTGCTGCTGCCATCCACTCTGCGACTGCTGCTGCTCCTGATCACCGTCTGCACCTGCTGCACTGTCTGTATTCGCCGACTGCTGCTGCCGGCATTGCGCACGCTTCGCGAAGACGAACTCTCTGCCGCCGTCGATCTGCAGTTCCCGGACCTGCAGGAAGCACTCGCCACACTCGCCTCACTCAATCGCCCCGATGTTTCACAGCTCGAATCCGGTTCGGAACTGATGCGGGCCCTCCTCGTGCAGCGCACCGCTCAGAAACTTGCTCAGATTCAGCCCGGCCAGGTCGTCCCCGGTCAAAAAACCCTGCGTCGTTCACTGCTGGCCACCGCCTGCCTGCTGGCCGTGATCCTGCCAATGGTCTGCTGGCCCGCGGGCACACAACTGCTGGCATGGCGACTGCTGACACCCTTCGCCAATCTGGCCGCACCCACCAACCTGTGGTTTGAAATCACCCTGCCACAGCAGGTAGCCGCCGTCGGTTCCGACGTCACCTTCGCGGCCACTCCGCGCTGGCGTTCCGCCATCCCGGGGACTCGCCCGCAGCAGGTCAGCCTCGAACTGCAGACACAGGACGGTCGCCTCGACCAGCTCAGCATGAACTGGAACGAAGCCGAACAGCAGTACACAACCGTGCTCAGTGATGCCCGACAATCGCTGCTGTACCGTGTCACCGGGGGTGGCACTTTCACCGAATGGCACACGCTGACAGTCGCCGAAGCACCCCGGATCCTCGTCGCCACACTCACTGAAACTCCCCCCGCCTACACTCGTCGACCTGTGCAGATTGTCGATGGCATCACCGGCGAAATCTTCGTTTTCGAGAGCAGCCGGATTCAGATGCTGCTGCAATTCAGTAAACCCATCGCCGATCTGCAACTGGTCTGGCTGAACTGGCAGCCACTGCCCGCGCATACAGCCGGCACCGGCGAAGAAATGACACCGGGCGAAAACAGGCAACTGCTGCCCGAAGAACTTGCTGCCGCTGCCGCCGGACAGCCCATGGCGGAAGCCAGCCGGCAGGCCACCGCAGATCCTGCCATCCCCGAAATACAGTGGTCACCCGATCGCCTGCAGGCCGAATTGACATTCAGCGTCACCGGGGGCGGACGCTTCCTGTTTCAGGCCCGCGACGATGTCGGCCTGCCCATCAGCGAACCTGCCGATCGACGTCTGACCGCCGTGGCGGACCAACCGCCCGTACTGCAGGCTGCCGGAATTCAGGATGGCCTCGAAGTTCGGCCGGATGACGTCGTCCCGCTCAACACCATCGCCACAGACGACATCGGCATCGGGTTACTGGAACTGCACTTCCGCCGTAATCAGGATGCCTTCCGCATTCAGCCGGCCCAGCCACTCGAAAAAGGTGCCGCAGCAGTCGCCAGCGACTTCCGGCTGGATCTCAAACCGCTCGGGCTGCAGCAGGGCGATACCCTCGAACTGCGCGCTCGTACCGCCGACCAGCGACCAAACCCCGGACCCCAGACTGTCTGGCAGGGTCCGTGGATCCTGAAGGTGTCCAGTACCGCCGCACCACTCGGACTGCAGGCACTGCAGCAGGCAGATCGCCAGTTGCTGGAAGCCCTCCGCAAATTGTCCCAGGAACTGGCGCTCGACGCTGCCAAAGCCGCACAGCTCCGCGCAAAGGCCCAGCAGGACCTCGACCGGAAAACCCGCGATGACGTCCGCGGCCTCAGCGAGAAGGAACAGACACAAGGCAATCAGTTGCAGGATCTGGCGGAGGAAACGGCACAGCACCCGCTGATGAAACAGCCCGCAGACAAGCTGGCGACGCTGGCGCAGCAACTGCGCCGTGAAGTTGCCGAACAGTTGAATGCAGCAGCCGCCGCTGAACGCGACCCGGCTGTCCAGCATCTGCAGCAGGCAGAAAACCGCCTGCAGCAGATTCGCAATGAACTGGACCAGTCAGCCGCTCAGATGGAACGCGCCGCAAAACTCGAACAGGACCTCGCCGAACTCAACCGCCTCGCACTCGACGCGGAAAAACTGGCCGATGATTCACTGCAGCACCAGCAGCAGCGTCAGCAGGGACAGCCGGCAGCCGGACAGTCACCGGAAGACTTTCAGCAGCAACTGGCCGCTGAACAGCAGCGGCTGCAGGGCGAACAGCAGCAACTGGATCAGCAGTTGCAGGAACTGCTCAGAAAACAACAGGAATTGCTGCAGGCCGCCCGCGAAGCTCAGTTGGATCAGGCCGCTGCACTCTCCAAACAGCTCGAACAACTGGCTCAGCGACAGCAGGGCGTGGCCACCGCAGTCCAGGAAGAGGCTCGCGACGCCGGTCGCGATGCCGAACAGCTCGCCAACCAACTACAGCAACTGAAGGGCGATCTGCAGAACGTCATGCAGCAGTTGAAACAGCAGCCCGCCGATTCCACGTCGCCGGCCTCAGCTCAACCTGACCCTGCCGCACTCGATCAGGCCGTCCGCGATCTGCGTCAGGGCAACCTCGCCGCACCGCAGCAGGTCCTGCAGCAGACCGCCGCTCAACTGGATCAGGCCACCCGGCAGCAGGTACCCGGCAGCCCGCAACAGCAGGCTCAGCAGTTACAGCAGCAATTGCAGCAACTGAACCAGAAGCTGCAGCAACTGGCAGCCGAACGCTCGGAACAGCCGGGGCAGCAGCAGCGGGGCACGGCAGCGATGTTACAGCAACTGGATCAACTGGCCCAGGCTGCCAGCCAGCAGGCTCAGACACTGCAACGGGACGCTGACAGCCCGCAGGACGCACAGGCCGGTGCGGAACGTTCTGCACAAAGAGCCGGTGATGCCCTGCGCGCAGCCGAATCCGGCCAGTTTCAGCGCGCCGCCGAACAACTGAAATCCGCCGCTGAAGACGCTCAGCAGGCAGCCGCACAGATGAATGCCTCAGAACTCCAGGATCAGATCGCACAACTGCAGCAGCAGCGCGATGATCTGACACGCATGGCCGACACACTGCGGCAAATGCAGTCCAGCAATCCAGCACAGACGGCCGCTCAGCAACAGACTCAGCAGAATGTCAATCAGCAGGCTGCGGAACTGCCGCAGCAGTTACAGTCACTGTCCGAACGACTCAATCACCCGGCTCTCGGACTGCAGAACCTGGCACGCCCGTCGCAGGAGGCCGCTCAGGCAACACAGCAGGCAACCAGCAGTGGGCAACAGGCCGCAGGCAACATGCAGCAGGCCCAGTTACAACAGGCAGGGCAGGCGGCTGAACAGGCGGCCGGACAACTCAATCGAGCCGGTCAGCTGGCGGCCCAGGCCGCTCAGGGCTTACGCGATCCGTCCAACCCTGTCCCGGAGGAAGTGGGTGACAGCATCGGGGAAGCACTGCAGAATCTGCAGCAGGCAGCCCAGCGTATGGCCCAGGAAGACAGCCAGCAGCCGGCCGTCACGCAGGACTCAGAAGGCTCAGGACAGCCCGGTGAATCCAGTGCACCGGGACAAACCGAAGCAGGGCAACCGGAACAACCCGGGGCCGGGCAGCCACAGGCTGGCGACCAGCCGCAGCAGCCCGAGACTGCCGGACAGCCGGGACAGCAGAATGCCCCAGGCGGGCAACCGGGCAACAGTCAGGACAGCCGACAGTCTCGTCAGCCCGGACAGCCGGGCAGCGAGCCGGGCGGACAGCAACCCGGACAGCAACCGGGGCAGGGCAGTGCCCAGTCGCTCGCCGATGCCGCCAAATCACTGAAGAATGCCGCGAAGAATTCACTGCCCGCCAGATTCGCCCCCGGCCAACTGGGGTCTGACAGCAGCCAGTCCTCATCCGATCCCGGCTCACGTGGCAATGCGGCGGTGTTTGACGGCGCTGTTCCTGACGTGACTGTCAAACGCGGACAACGACGACAATGGGGACAACTGCAGGATGAACTGGAGAATGACGTGAAGGATGGTGGGCGGGAAGTTCTTGACAGCGAGTATTCCGGGATGATTCGCAGCTATCGCCGCAATCTGGCTCGTTCACGCAATGCTGCTCCGGAAAGGACGTCCGGCCAGCCGTGACTACCAACCAGACAACTCATAACCTGCTGCCTGTCATGACAGCAGAACCGGCTCCGGCGACCCGCATGCTGCCGGCGATCCTCGAATCCTCACCCGATTCCCTGATCGAATGGCTGCACAGCGTCGGCCAGCCCGCGTTCCGTGCAAAACAGATTCGACAATGGCTGATTCAGCGCCGAGTCACTTCGTTTGACAGTATGAGCGATCTGCCAGCCGCACTGCGAATACTGCTGCAGCAGAATTTCCGCTTCTGTTCCTTCGAAATACTGAATCATCAGATTGCGTCAGACCGCACCGAAAAACTGCTGCTGAAACTGCAGGACGGCGAACTGGTGGAATGCGTTCTGATGCGCGAAACCGATCGTCGCACAGTCTGCATCAGTACACAGGTCGGTTGCGCAATGGGCTGCGTGTTCTGCGCCAGTGGTCTGCTGGGAGTTCGTCGCAATCTGACGGCGGCCGAAATCTTCGAACAGGTCCTCGTTCTGCACCGACTGCTGCAGCCGGATGAAAAAATCACCAATATCGTGGTCATGGGTATCGGCGAACCACTGGCCAACTTTCGCTCGCTGACGGCCGCACTGGATGTACTGACTGCCGATGACGGCTTCGGACTCGGTTCCCGTCGCATCACCGTATCCACAGTGGGTCTGCCCGAAAAGATCCGGGAATTCGCACGCCTCGGAGCTCAGTATAACCTCGCGATCTCACTGCACGCCCCCAACGATGATCTGCGTACTCAGATCGTACCGGTCAATCGCAGCATCGGCATTGCAGAAATCGTGGCGGCGGCTGAAGACTTCCATCAGCAGACCGGACGACGCGTGTCATGGGAATACGTGCTGCTGGCCGGAGTCAACGATCAGCCACAGCATGCCGAAGAACTGGCAGCACTGCTGCAGGGCCGCACGGCTCACGTCAACCTGATCCCCATGAATGGCGTCAGCGAGCTCACTCTGACCGCCCCGCGCGAACCACATACCCAGAAATTCCTCGACATCCTGCTGCGCCGCGGCATCCCCGCCACAGTCCGCAAACGCAAAGGTGCGGATATCGACGCCGCCTGCGGACAACTGCGACTGAATCGCGAAACCGCTGCCGATCAGACCACGCCGGAATAATGGCCGACGGCACCAGCCGATACTCGCCTCACTCGGCCACGCTGATTGTCGCTGATATCTGATGTGACTGACCCGGCCGCAGCACAATCGCCTGATCACCCACACACGCGGTCTCTATGCACACCATCCCGGTCCACTCGTCGTCTCCAAAATCCGGCATCCGCCGACTTTTGTCGATCCACGGATTCCAGATCACAGTCGACATGGATCCCTGCTTGCTCACAGAAATCTTCCGCTGCATTCCCGGATCATGCAGCACCACCGTTTCCGTCGTATTCTGATACACCCGATCCGTCTCTGCCGAAAATCGAATCGGTTCACCTGTCGGCTCACACCACTGCAGCTGCGGCACCTTGTTCAGATAACCCGCGTTCTCCAGCCCCGTGATCTCCACCGCACGAATGTCCGAAACGGCAAGGTATGTGTGCAGCGCCGCTTCAAATCGCTCCGACTCCGCCGCCACAGCAGGCAGCTCACATGTCAGACACAGGTGCAACTCTCTGCCAATTACCAGCTCATACTGCACACTAAAACTGCCAATCGCCGCCTGCAGCAGCAGACTGATCGCACCATCGACCCCGACCGATGCCGTCTGCAGTTGCCACTCCTGCAGCCGAGCAGTTCCGTGCGCGGGCAATGACGAGTCCTGCGGGTGCGGACCAAACCACGGAAAACAAATCGGTACCCCGCCCCGAATCGGTTTGCCAGCCTCAAACCACGAAGAACCACTCAGCCACAGCACCGGCCGGTGACCCGCAGGCTGCCACCCGGTCAAATGGGCCCCATGCAGAAACAACTCCCCACTGGCCACGCCTGTCTGCACCCGCAACCGAGACAATCCGTTCGGTCCGGCTTCCAACAGAAGTCCCGGGACGCTGGTCTTCATGAATTCACTCCTGAGTTGCGGATTCAAAGTTGATTTCAACAGCGAGTCATGCCCCAATATGATTGCGAACCCGGAGGAGATTGTCCAGATCCATAAAAAAGCCGGCAGTTTTCACTGCCGGCTTTACAGATTCATTACTCGCTGAACTTCAGACTCAACTGAGATTCAGACCACCGGACAGCAGCGCCTCCACGATCTCCTGAATCGACTGGTCCACAGCCGTCTCTGCACCGAAGTCATCTGCCTCGACCGCTGCCGCCGAATGAACCTGCTGAGCTGCAGCAGCCAGAACCGCCGACCGCTCAATGTCCAGTTCATCCTGCTCAGACCGTCGAACACTGACAACAGATCGTTCGCTTCGCACAACTTCAGCGACCAGTGGCGACTGCAGTTGCGGTATCTGCACCACCGCCGGCTCCGCTGCCAGCAACTGCAGACCGCCTGAACCGCCCGACTGCGGCACCGCATCCTGCTGCGCCAGCACCAACACCGAAAAGTCCCGCGGATTACTCCACGGTGACACTTCGCCGGTCGCACTCACAGCCCGCACCCAGACTCGATACTCTGCTCCGTTCACCAGATCCGCAGGCACCTGCAGCGAGTTCCCCGTCACGCCAAACTGCTTGAAGACGTTGAAATCAATCTGGTTGCCGAAGGTACGATTCAACCACACGTCATACTTGTCAGCACCCAACACATCCGCCCAGCGAATCGTCGGACGCAGCGTCGCTGCCTGGCCGATCGGAGCCGTCACGACAGGGCGACCACCCACATAAAATTCCGTACGCACCGACCAGTCACTGCGGAATCCCGCAATCGTGGATTCAGCAATCGACCACCACGCATAGTTGCCGTCAGCCAGAGCAGCCGTCGGTGTCCAGCTCGGAGTCGACAGGCCGGAAACATTCGCCACCACAGCACCACTCGACGTGTTCTGCAGGTACACCCCGTATGAAGTCGCTCCCAGCACCGTCGTCCACGTGAACGTCTGCTGACGATCAAATGTGGATGACAGCGGCGTCACAGGCTGCGGTGGCGTCACCACCAGGAAGTCCGTCTGCGGACTCCACCCCGCCGGGGTCCCATCCACCGCGATGCCGCGAGCCCAGAAGCGATAGCGAGACAATTGCAGGTCAGCATCCGGCGTCCACGATGTCGTCGTCACAAAGGTTCGATACACCTGACTCTGACCCGTCGAACGGTTGTCCAGCCAGATCTCGTACTGGCTGGCACCCGTCAGTGCCGCCCACGTCAGCGTCGGCCGATATACAGGCTGACGCTGTGCCAGCGGAGCCACCATTACCGGCGTGACCACATTAAAGCGATTGATCGACGACCAGTCACTCACAGCACCCGTCGCAAACACCGCCTGCACATACACGTCAAACTTGCCAATCCCAACGTTGAACGGCATCTGGTACTGAGTCGAAATGCTGGTGGCCTGATGGAACGGATTCACACCCGTGCTCACGTTTTTCACCCACACTTTGTACGATGCTGCTCCCGGGACAGAAGTCCACGTAAACATCGGACGCTGTGCCGGAGTCGAACCGATCGGGCTGAGAATCACCGGACGAATCGCCTGCACCGTCACACTGAAGCTGCGGCTGAACGTCCGATTATCGGCCGTCGTTGACAGATCCTGGTCCAGTCCACCATCTTCAACCGTGACCGTAATCGTACTGATACCGGTCGTGCGAACCGTTGGCGTAAACTTCAATGTTCCCGTACTGTCTGCTGACGTATACGTCACGCTGGCAGCAGGAATCAGAACGGCATTGCTGCTGACGGCCGTCACATTCAGCGGCTGGCTCTCACCACCACCGGCCGTGATACCGCTCAGATTCACCGTCTGCTCTGTCGAATCCTCAAAAATCGTCAGGTTCGACAGCGGACTCAGCGTCGGAGCATCATTCAGCGGAGTTACCGTCACGGTGAATGAGCGAGTCAGGACTTCGTTGTCAGTTGTCGTGCTGAGATTGCCGTCCAGGCCGCCATCCTCCACCCTCACTGTCAACACCACCACACCACTCTGATCAGGTGCCGGAGTAAACCGGAGCAGACCCGTGGCATCAGCCGACGTGTAAACAATGGTCGGATTCGGAATCACACCGGTGCTGCTGCTGGAAGCCGTCACCTTCAATGGCTGACTTTCACCACCACCCGCACTGATACCCAGCAGATTCAGCGTCTGCTGAGAAGAATCCTCGTCCAGAGTGACATCAGCCAGTGCATCCAGCGTCGGAGCATCATTCACCGGAGTCACCGTCACGGTGAATGTGCGAGTCACCGACAGATTATCCGCAACAGTCGCAGGATTACCGTCTCCACCGCCATCTTCCAGAACCACGGTAATCACTGCCGAACCACTCAGATTTGCCACTGGGGCAAACGTGATCGAACCGGTTGCATTCGGACTGACGTAATTCAGGGTCGGAGTCGGAATCAGACCGGTGTTACTGCTGCTCACCGTCACCTTCAAAGGCTGGCTCTCACCGCCACCCGCAGCAATGCCCGTCAGATTCACCGTCTGCAGTGGAGCGTCCTCTGCGATCGTCAGATCAGACAGCGTGTCGATCAGCGGAACATCATTGACCGGAGTCACCGTCACGGTGAAGTTGCGGCTGAACGACAAATTGTCCCCCGCTGTGCTCAGGTCACCGTCCAGACCACCATCAGTGACAGTGACCGTAATCACTGCCGTACCGTTCTGATCGGCTGCCGGAGTAAAGGCGATGGAACCAGTCGCGCCGGCACTGGTGTATGTCACGGACGGATTCGGAATCAATCCGGTATTACTGCTGGTCGCAGTCACACTCAGTGGCTGAGTTTCACCGCCACCCGCCGCAATACCCGTCAGATTCACCGTCTGCTGGGCCGCATCTTCCGCAATCGTCACATCCGCAGGCTGATTCAGCAGCGGAGTATCGTTGACCGGCGTCACTGTCACCGTGAAGCTCTTCGTCACTGTCAGGTTGTCACCGGCAGTCGCCAGATCGCCGTCCAGACCACCATCTTCCACCGACAGCGTAATCACGGCGGTGCCACTCAGATCAGAAGCCGGAGTGAACAGGATGGATCCGGTGGAATCCGGAGTCACATAATTCAGCGTCGGAGTCGGAATCAGCGTGGTATCGCTGCTCGACACCGTCACCCTCAGCGGCTGATTTTCGCCGCCACCTGCGGTGATGCCCGTCAGCGTGACCGTCTGCTGCGGAGCATCCTCGGCAATCGTCAGGTCAGCCGGCTGATTCAGTGTCGGAACATCGTTCACCGGTGTCACTGTCACTGTGAATGTGCGTGTGACTGTCAGGTTGTCCCCGGCTGTTGCCAGATCACCATCATCACCGCCATCTTCCACCACAATCGTAATCACTGAGCTGCCACTGAGGTCAGCAGTTGGAGTAAACCGAACAGAACCCACCGCAGCCGGTGTCAGATAATCCACTGCCACCGACGGAATCAGTGTCGTATTGCTGCTGGTCGCGGTCACTCGCAGCGGCTGAGATTCACCACCACCGGCTGCAATACCCGTCAGACCCACCGTCTGCTGTGGTGCATCCTCAGCGATCGTCAGATCGGCCGGCTGATCCAGCAGCGGCGCGTCATTGATCGGTCGCACTGTCACCGTAAAGCTGTAGCTGTAAGTGGCATTGTCACCCGCTGTCGACATGTCGTCGTCGAAACCCGCGTCCTCGATCGTCACCGTGATGATTGTCGTCCCGTTCTGATCCGGCAGCGGAATGAATCGCAACTGACCAGTGGACTCGGCCGAAGTGTAAGTGACCCTCGGATCCGCCATCAGAGTCTGATTGCTGCTGGAAGCCGTCACTCGCAGATGCTGCGTTTCGCCACCACCTGCCGTAATACCGCTCAGATCCACAAGCTGCTGTGGTGCGTCCTCGTCAATCGTCAGATCAGCCACCGGATCCATTGTCGGAGCATCGTTGATTGCCGTGACCACCACCGTGAACACCCTGACGGTCGACAGGTTGTCATCCGGCGTCGATAGATCACCGTCCAGACCACCATCTGTCACTGTCACATAGATGCTTGCCGTACCGCTCAGATTCGGCGTCGGCGTGAACTTCAGTGAACCTGTCGCGTCCGCTGAGGAGTACGTTACCAGTGGATCCGGAATCAGATCACCATTGCCGCTGACCGCCACCACCTCCAGCGGCTGCAACTCGCCTCCACCGGCAGCAATACCCGTCAGATTGACCGTCTGCTCGCTCGCATCCTCATCAATCACCAGATCAGATGGCTGATCCAGAGTCGGCTCATCATTGATCGGATTCACAACCACCGTGAAGCTGCGGCTGACCGCCAGGTTGTCACCCGTGGTACTCAAATCACCGTCCAGGCCTCCGTCTTCCACAAGCACCGTAATCACTGACACACCGCTTTGATCGGGCAGCGGAGTAAAGTTCAGCAGACCAAGGTCATCCGGAGACGAATACAGCACCGCAGGATCAGGAATCAGGCTGATATTGCTGCTGGTGGCGGTCACCCGCAACGGCTGACTCTCACCGCCACCCGCAAAGATGCCGGTCATCAGAATCGACTGCTCAGCAGCATCTTCGTCAATCTCCAGATCCGCTATTTCATCCAGAGTCGGTGCGTCGTTCACCGGATTGATCACTACGCTGAACGTCACGGTTGTCAGGGAATTGTCAAACAGAGTCTCCAGATCACCGTCTTCACCACCATCCTCAACCGTCACGGAAATCACAACCACACCACTGAGATCCGCGGCCGGCGTAAACAGCAGCGAACCAACAGCGTCTGCCGACGTGTAGATCACGACAGGATCCGGGACCAGCACCGAGTCGCTGCTGGATGCCGTCACCTTCAGCGGCTGAGATTCCCCGCCTCCCGCAGCAATTCCAGACAGATTCACCGTCTGCTCTGGTGCATCCTCGTCAATCGTGACATCGCCCGGCACATCAATTGTCGGGGAGTCGTTAATCGAAGCCACAGAGACCGTGAAGAAGATCACCAGCACGGCGTTGTCACCAGTCGTTGACAAATCACCGTCCAGACCACCATCCTCAACCCTCACCGAAATCACAGCCACACCGTTCTGATCTGCTACTGGCGTGTACAGCAACTGACCTGCAGCATCGCCCGCTGCATAAATCACCGATGGATCAGGAATCAAACCCGGGTTGTCGCTGCTCGCTGTAATGCTGAGTGGCTGAATTTCCCCGCCACCGGCAGAGATGCCCCCAAGATTCACAACCTGCTCCGGTGAGTCCTCATCAATCGCTGCATCGCTGATGGAATCAATCGTCGGAACATCGTTGACCGCGTTCACCGTCACGGTAAACGTTCGAGTCACAGACAGGTTGTCATCGGTCGTCGAAAAGTCCTCGTCCAGACCGGCGTCCTCCAAAACCACCGTGATCACCGCTGTGCCACTCTGGTCTGCAATCGGAGTATACTTCAGGGAACCCGTCGCGTCAGAAGAAGTGTAAATCACCGTCGGATCCGGAATCAGACCCGTATTGCTGCTGGTCGCCGTCACGCGCAGTGTCTGAACTTCGCCACCACCCGCCGAAATACCAGTCAGATCCGTCGTCTGTTCAGACGCATCTTCGTCAATCGTCACGTCTGACGGCTGGTTCAGCGTCGGAGCATCATTGACCGCCATGACAATCACTGCAAAGACCAGAGTCGTTGCGGCGTTGTCACCCGTGGTGCTGAGATCATTGTCGGGACCACCGTCCTCGATCGTCACAATGATCAATGCCTCACCACTCTGATCCGCAATCGGCGTGAATGCAAGAGTGCCAGTAGCATCCGCTGACGCGTATGTCACTGTGGGATCCGGGATCAGGCCCGAATTCGTGCTGGTCGCAGTCACTCTCAACGGCTGGCTCTCACCACCGCCCGCCGAAATACCAGTCAGACCCACTGTCTGCTCGGAAGCATCCTCATCAATCGTCACGTCCGCCGGCTGATTCAGCGTCGGAGCATCATTCACGGCATTCACCGTCACCGTGAATGTCTTCGTGACAGTCAGATTGTCACCCGTCGTACTGAGATTGCCATCCAGACCACCGTCTTCCAGAACAACAGTAATCACTGACGTGCCGCTCAGGTCCACTGCCGAAGTGAACTTCAGCGAACCCGTGGCGTCAGCCGACGTATAGATCACCGTCGGATCCGGAATCAGAACCGTATTGCTGCTGGTCGCCGTCACCTTCAACGGCTGACTTTCACCACCGCCGGCCGAAATGCCCGTCAGACTCACCGTCTGCTCACCAGCATCCTCACCAATGGTCACGTCAGCAGGCTGATCCAGAGTCGGATCATCGTTCACCGGTGTCACTGTCACGGTAAACGTCTTTGTCACCGTCAGATTATCACCCTCCGTACTCAGATTGCCGTCCAGGCCACCATCCTCAACAAAAACGGTAATCAGCGACGTTCCGCTGAGATTCGCAGTTGGAGTGTACTTGATCGAACCCGTCGCATTCGCCGAAGTGTAAACCACCGTAGGATCAGCAATCAGCGCGGTATCGCTGCTTGTCGCTGTCACACGCAGAGGCTGACTTTCACCACCACCGGCAGAAATTCCCGTCAGATCAACGGTCTGCTCCGAAGCATCCTCGGCGATCGTTGCGTCATACAACTCGTCCAGCGTCGGCACATCGTTCACCGGTGTCACCGTCACGGTAAACGAAAGCGTCGTTGTTCCGTTGTCAGCGGTCGTGCTCAGGTCATTGTCCTGACCACCATCCTCGACAACCACCGTGATTACCGCAGAACCACTCTGATCCGCAATCGGGGTGTACTTCAATAAACCCACCGCGTCAGCCGATGTGTACTCAATCGTCGGCACAGGAATCAGACCCACGTTGCTGCTGGATGCCGTCACCTTCAATGGCTGGATCTCACCACCGCCCGCACTGATTCCCGTCAGCTCAACAACCTGCTCCCCATCATCCTCGCTGATCGTCGAATCATACAGCGAATCAATCGTCGGAGCATCATTGACCGAACTTACCGTCACCGTAAACGTGCGCGTCACCGTCAGATTGTCGCCAGTCGTGCTCAGATTCCCGTCCGGACCACCGTCCTCAACAACCACCGTGATCACAGACGTACCATGCTGATCGACAGATGGGGTGTACTTCAATGAACCCGTCGCATCTGCAGATGTGTATACAACTGTCGGGGTCGCGATCAGCCCCGGATTGCTGCTGCTGGCCGTCACGCTCAGTGGCTGACTTTCACCGCCACCTGCTGAAATGCCCGTCAGATTCACTGTCTGCTCAACGGCATCTTCGTCAATCGTTGCGTCTGACGGCTGATTCAGCGTCGGAGCATCATTCACGGCGGTTACCGTCACAGTGAACGTAAGAGTCGTCGTTGCATTGTCTCCCGCCGTGCTGAGATCACCGTCCAGACCACCGTCCTCAACATTAATCGTAATCACAGCCACACCGCTCTGATCAGCAACCGGCGTATACTTCACTGTCCCGCTGGCGTCCGCAGACGTGTAAATTACTGTCGGAGCAGCAATCAACCCCGGATTGCTGCTGGATGCTGTGACCCGCAACGGCTGGCTCTCACCACCACCCGCCGAAATACCACTCAGACCCACCGTCTGCTCGTCCGCATCCTCGCTGATTGTGGCATCCGACAGCCCGTCCAGCGTCGGAACATCATTCACCGCATTGACCGTCACCGTGAACAACTTCGTGATTGTCACATTGTCAGCCGACGTTTCCAGTTTGCCATCACCGCCACCATCCTCAACTGTCACCGAAATCACCGCCGTACCACTCTGATCCGCAACCGGCTTGAACTTCAAAGTGCCCGTGGTATCCGGGGTCGTATAAGTAACGTCCGGCGTCGGAATCAGACCCGTGTTGCTGCTGGAAGCCGTGACCTTCAACGGCTGGGATTCCCACGGACCCGCAGAAATGCCCGTCAGACTGACTGTCTGCTCAGCCGCATCCTCATCCACTGTCACCCCGACCGGCTGGTCAAAGTCCGGAGCGTCGTTCACCGAAGTGATCGTCAGGGGGAACGACAGGCTGAAATAACCATTGTCCGCAGTTGTGTTGATGTCCCCGTCCAGACCAGCATCTTCAACCGTCACCGTAATCGTCACGATCCCATGCCGGTTGGCTGCCGGAGTGAACCTGATGGCCCCGGTAGTATTCGCTGATGTGTAGACCACCACGGGATTCGGAACCATTCCCACGTCACCACTGGTCGCCGAAACTCGCAGCGTCTGACTTTCATCCGCACCCGCTGTAATCCCGGACAGATCCACTGTGGCCTCACCCGAATCCTCCGTCACCGTAAGATCATACAGCACATCCAGTGTCGGTTGATCATTCACCGCTCGCACTGTCACCACAAAGGTCTTCGTCGTCACAAGGTTGTCACCGGCAGTTCCCAGATCCAGGTCCGGACCACCGTCTTCAACCGTCAGCGTAATCGTGGAAACACCGCTCAGATCAGACACCGGCGTGAATTTGATCGAACCCGTGCTGTCCGGCGATGTGTAGGTCAGCGTCGGAGTCGGAATCAGGCTGGTGTTACTGCTGGATACCGTCACCTTCAATGGCTGGGATTCCCCACCACCCGCTGTAATACCCGTCAGATTCAACGTCTGCTCGGCCGCGTCCTCGTCCAGCGTCAGATCTGCCGGCTGGTCGATCGTCGGAACATCATTCACTGATGTCACTGTCACCGCAAAGGTACGACTGAATGACAGATTGTCTGCTGTCGTGCTGAGGTCATTATCCAGACCTGCATCTTCCACCGTGACAGTGATTGTCGTCGTGCCAGACTGATCGGCCAGAGGAGCAAACCGGATCGAGCCGAGCGAATTTGGCGATGTGTACTCCACCGTCGGTGCCAGCATCAACGCTGTATTGCTGCTGGACGTTGTGACCTTCAGAATCTGAGCCTCGCCACCACCGGGCGAAATCCCACTCAGACTCACAGTCTGCTCGGCTGCGTCCTCCGCAATCGTCACATCAGAAAGAGTATCCAGAGTCGGCGCGTCATTCACCGCCGCGACCGTGACCACAAACGTCCGCGACGAAACGCCGTTGTCCGCTGACGTTCCCAGATCGCCGTCCAGACCGCCGTCTTCAAC
>Ga0078894_10000402_pt1 | contig 29774 bp, 37 predicted proteins | sample LauGreSu1BDMLBSD_2_FD_67506 | JGI IMG/M metagenome (GOLD analysis project Ga0078894, IMG submission 67506) | Freshwater lake microbial communities from Lake Michigan, USA - Su13.BD.MLB.SD (version 4) (version 4) | ecosystem: Environmental > Aquatic > Freshwater > Lake | place: Lake Michigan... | reverse complement strand
ATCTGATAGTTTTATATTTAAATCTTTTATTATATTTATCAATAAATCTGTTTCACAGGTGATAATATTAGAATATTTTTTATCGAGATCTGAAAAATAAAATAAAAGAGGAAGAACTTCGAATAAAATATGTCCATAATTTTTATTGTGTTCTATAGATAAAACTAATGTTTTTTTATTTAATCTATTTATATCTTGCAAGTTATTTCCATATGAAGACATCATCGAAGATAATGAAAGATTGGTATATGTAGAATATGGATATTTGCTTATTATCGGATTTATGGTAAAAAACGATTCATTTTTAACCAAGTTGATTTTTCTGCGGATTATTCTGATTGATGTTTTTTTAATAAAATCTTCTATACTAGAATTATATCTATATCTATTCCAGTTGATATTTTCGTGATTTTCGTTATTGAGATTTAATAATTGAAATTGGCGCATGATTATTATTCTTTATTATAAAGAAGCGATTTATTTTTTAATAGGTTCAAATGCGTAAAAGCACAAAACGCTGGCAGCGTCTTGGATGTCTTTTAATGCCTCAAAATTTCTAATTTGTTTTTTTGTATAATCTGAACTAGTAGAAATAGAATGAATCGATTCTAAAGTATCTGAATCTTTTATAAGAATTTTAATAAAGTATCGTTTTTCTTTTTTCATATATTACAAAAAACCAGTCTTAAACCATAGCTCTCGTCTTACCGGAGAATAATCTGGAGCATTTGGTGGCCAAATAAATGTAGCATCAATCATATTAAAATTGTTCGATTTGTCTACAATATATTCTACTTTTATTGCTGCCTTAGCAGAATCATCCGTTATTGCTCCATTCTCATTTAAAAAGAATGTTCTGCTTTGAGATAGTGTAAAGTTTCCAACGTATGGTAATGGTATAGGCTGATCTCTATGCTCTCTTGGAAAGACATCCCATATTCCAAAAATAGTTTCACAAAAATTGTTTGCTATGGTTTCATTCTCTACTGAACGAACTGAATATAAAGCAATAGAAAGTAAACCAAAAATACTTACTACAACAGAAGCAAATATTCCTACTGCTACAATTACTTCAATCAAAGAAAACGAATTCTTTTTCACAAACCCTAATATAGAATTATTCGTAGGACAAGTCAAGCCAATTTGTATCTGCTGGCATTATTTCCATTATGACGCCATGCTCTTTAGACTTCTCAAGAATATCCTCCAATACATCCTGACCATACATATGCGTTCCATAGTTATTTTTATAGCATTTATAAATAGAGCCGGAATAACCTTCAAACAAATAACATTTATCACCTTCAGACACGTACTTTATTCCACTGTTCATTTTCCAGGAATTAGATCCTAGATAACCACCAAACCAGCAGCCAAACACTTTATATGTCAAAGGAAATTCCCCTCCTTCAATCTTAACAACTACCCATCTCTCTGGTACATATTCACTCATTTTTTATTGTCCTTTGATTTTAATTCTATTTTTCCTTCATTATCTATAATAGCATATGTGATCGGTAAATCGCATTGAGAACCTAAATTCACACATTCTATGCCACCTATATGCTCATGTTTTGGAACGTGTGTATGCCCAAAACAAACCGCATCATATTTCCCATTATAACAATGCTGTGCTATTTTTATAGTTAAATTGTGGGCGGCATCATGCCACATTTTTATTTTTCTTTTTATCTTTCTTGTATATTTTTGCTTCTTATCAATTTTTTGTAAAATATAATATACGGCACTAGCTAGTTCGGTTAGCACTGGTTTGGTTGAAATAAAAAAATCCCATTTGTCTCCATGCACAAACAAAATCTTTTTGTTGTTTATTTTTACTTCATACTGTTCCTTAAAGTCTAAGCCCATTAAGGAAGATATCATTTCCAAGTCTTTATCATGATTACCTTTAATAAAAATACATTGTATGTTTTTAGATATTTTTCTTAATGTAGAAAGTATTTTCCATTGCTTTTTACATAAACGGTGAATGTGATAACTATCTAACAAATCTCCACAGATGATTAACTTATCGTATTCTTCTTCTTCTAAAATTTGAAGAGTTAGATCAGCTTGACAAATAGGGCTCCCTAAATGAATATCGGATAAACAAAGTATCATTGTTTTTCTTTTTTTTCTAAAGCACAACCAATTACTTCAAATACTCCAATTTGATATAAAAAAGCAAAATTCATCGTGCTGGATGGTTCTAGAAATTCAACTACAAATGAGCCGTGTTTAAAAGTTACTTTTCCACGTTTATCTTCAAAGCCCCCTTTTATGTTCAGGATATCATTTTCATAAACATCATTTCCTTTTGAATCTGTTATTCCAGTACTTTGACAAGGAATCAAAAGAGGATCATCAAATAGTTCTTCGACATATCCATTATATTTGTATTGCTCTATAAAACCGTTAGCAGCTGCACAAAAGAATTTAAAGTGATTTTTATTCATAGTTAAAATTCTAATCCAATTGTAGTAAAAGCGTTTGTTTTTATTTCGTTACTAAAGTGATCAAAATCAAAAGATAGTTTTCCTCCAATTGTCAAAGCCCAACTTTCGCATGGGCTGGTATAAAACGGTATGCTGTATTCTGAATTGATTGTCGATACTAAAGATTCATTTTTGTGTTTTATATAATTTGTTTCGCCGCTTATGTTTTTATATTCTGACGCAATAGTGTTTTCAATTACTAACAATAAAATTACAAGAAAGACTCTGCTGCAAAGATTAATCATTATAATTTCTATTAATTAATTTAAATCCGAGCGGTCGTCTTGAGGCTCTGGATTTTGGGTAGTGAGATGGTCTAACCACGATGCCCTCAGCGTGTAAGCCGCTATTGTATTTTTGTTTATCGGCTAATTCCTGTAGTTTTTGCAGAGGATTGATCCAAAGTTTGACAGATTCTTCTACGCTGAGCTTTAAAATAAGAGGTACTACGTCGCACTTCAGCTCCGTTTCGCAAAAGTTTTTCATTACCTCGTACGACATATAGTGATGATCAACTTTGATTTGAAATACAAAAATTCTTATATCAGAAAGTTTTAGCGGGTTTTTTTGAATTCCATTTCCGGCTAGCTCGCCTTGGATTGTCCCCGTCCAGCCCTTTGGAATGTTAAGTTTTCTTGCCGCCTTCCAGAAAGCGGAATTTTCTGTTTCTTTTTTTGCAAGATTTCTTGAACAGACGCTTTTAAGCTCTCCGTTTTCCACGACGAGAGTTATACTGCTTCCGTCTATTTTTTGGGTAATAACAAGCTCTGAGCTTGAAGTAATAACTTCCTGAACTAGATCTAGATCGTTTAATCCGTTGTCTTCGTCTGTTTTAGATACAATATGAGTAGGAAAGTCGCCCTCGTTCTCTCCAGATAGATTTGCCGGAAGCTCTTTAACGTACTTTTGAACGCCTATTAGCTCAGTAATATCTTGTCCAACTTCGAAAGTTTGGAATTGAGATGGAAATTCAGAAAGGGGTACTACTAAACCAGAGCTGTATTCTCCGCGCAATTTAATATTTTTTATTCTAACTGGTTTTTTTGGATCATTCTTGTCGCCAAGAAAGTCAACCCACGGATACCTTGGTACAATAGAGTCAATGGTAATGAAAACAACCTTCTCTCCCTCCTTGTGGGTATCTTTTTTTACTACCGTTTGCCAACCTAAAACTTCGCATAAGTCAAGAGCATCCGCGTTCGGATGTTTTCTTATGTTTTTTAAAATTTCAATGGATGCTAATTTCATTAGGCTTATAATGAAATAGCATTTTGATTAATTAGTCAAGTCTAATCTTGAAGAATCTTTGAGCTTTTTTCCATTTAGACTTGTGCTTAATAACCCAGTCTATTAAAGCAGCATCATAACCAATATCTCGACCGACTTTTTCGCTTTCAAGCCACTTATGCCGCTCAACTTCTTCCCTTTGAGCCAAGACTTCTTTGTAAATTAAAAGAGTTTCAATATGAAGAGTTTCATTTGCACTCATGATAATATTATACACTTAATTATGTATAATATGTTTCATTTTTTGTATGTATAACTACTGCATCTGGTTTTAATTCATGGTGAGTCAAGTTGGTATCATAGGTGCCATTAGATATATTTAATATATATGGGCAATCTATATATTCGCTCCTAATTCCGAAAGATGGAGAATAAATATGCATGGCAAAATCATAATTTGTATGATCTCTCTCCATTTCATTAGAAATAAAAATATAATTAATAAAATTAATAAAATCCTTAGACCTATTATAAATAGCTACGCCATTCATATGGTTTTTTCTTTCAGAAGCATATTTTTCGTCATTCATCCAAGGCATATTGCCATAATAGGTAGACCCTATAATGTACCATGGTTTATTAATAGATCCTTCAAATTCTATTAATTTTTTATCAAAACCCTTTAACAAAAAGCAGTCTGATTCAAGTAAAAGTATTTTTTTAAACTCGTCTATTTTATAATTAATTAGAAATTGAAAAATTCTTGTCGTTGGATTTGTGACATTTTCTTCATCGACGTAAATAAATCCAATATTGCATTTTGGCGGCAGCTTTAATTTATCTATTATGCTAATAGACTGAATATTAAGAAAAACAAAAATTTTTGTCCTTTTATTATCTAGGTTTTCAAATATTCTAGCTATTAACCTTTCTAGTTTTTTATTTATAATTTCTTTATCGAAGGATTGAATAAAAATGGCATCCATATTTAAATATTGTCTATATAAGGAATCGAGTGCCTGAGGTTGCACGTTTCAGATTTTATTAAGAAATTTTTTTTAATTGGCAACTCTTGATCTGATAAAAAATTAATTAATTTCTGATTAAGCTCAAATAAAGTATCTATAGATTCCGAACTTAGATTTTTAATTGGATTAAAGTTTTTTAGATTATATCTATCAGTAATTTTTTTGATAACCTTAGCTTCTTTTCTTATATCTATATATTTATCTTGACCAGAATTAAGTTTAGATTTCATGTAATCCATGAAAAGCGGATTAATTTCGTTAAAAATAAGGCTAGTGTTTTCTGCAGGAGGATTGAGTCCAAGAGATTCGCATAATTTATGAAAATTATTTTTATGAGGAATCTCTTCGTTGTATATAAACGAAACATTATCATTTCCAAATACATCTAAAAGAATATTTATACCATTGATAGAGTTTAAAATTTTGTTTTTAAATAAGCTTTGGAAAAATGACTCTATCTTAGAAAATCTGAAGCCGGTTGGTATTTGGTAAAACAAACTAGAAAAGTCTTTAATCAAAAGCTCTAACGTATTTTCAATAATTATTTTAATTTTAATATTAAATCCGCATATATTAAATATTTCTTTAATCAGTAGGGCGTTTTCTTCTTTCATTCTTTCCAAGAATGAGGATCTAAGTAGAAAATTTTTTTTATCTCCCTCTTTGTTCAATAACAATTGCAAGAATGACTCAAAATCTATTTCGGTTTTTTCTTGATTTCGAAGATCACCAAATGACAAAGAGGGCTTTATGTATGCTTCATATTCTTCTTTAGATAGAAAAATTCCTAAAAGTGGGCTGTGAAAATTAAATAAATTTAGAAATTCAACTTGGGGATAGTCTTGTAAAAAATCAGCATTAGAATTTTTCAAGGCTCCGAAGGTTTTATCCAGCAACGCAAAATCTAACATTACTGTTAGATTAGCTTCTTTTTTGTTTGCTTTTTTCATTTATTTTGTTTTATTATTAAACAAATTTATAATAAAGTCAAATAAAAAAACAAAGTGTATTATTAATCAATACTATGGCTCAAAAAATTTCTGTTACTCTTGGTTTTAAAAATAAAAACACTTTTACCGTGCTTAGAGACCCTGTAAGCAAGGCTATAAGTATAGCTGGGCAGGGATCGACTATAAACACCGGGGGGATTGATTTTAGTTGGAAAATTGTTGCTCAAAATGGCGGGTTTTATATAACTCCAGATGCTTATGCTGGCTATTGGAAACAGAAAGATCCTTGGGGAGAGGGAAAAAGATCGATTTCTTCTAGTAATTTGTATCTAGAAGGCAAAACGAATAAGAAAAAGATTTATATAAACACTTCTGCAACTCAAAATGTCAATGTTAATTTCGGAGGAAGAAATATTTCTTTACCTACGTATACAGATAGATTTAATTCTATTCCTGTGTCTAACTTTACATTTGAAAATCAGTCTTATGTGTTAAAGTTTGTAGAAAATCCAGTTAGACCATTTTTAGTAGGCGCGACCTTGGAAAGTAAAACTAGTTCTTCTACATTGGATTTTATTACTGGAAAATTTAACAGTAGAATTGCCGCTTCTATTGCGAATTCTAGTTCAATTAAAATATATAAAAATACAAGTGGCAATTTTATACTATTAGGCGGAGCAGTTTCACTGCAATTAAATCCTAATGTTCAATATCAAAGCGGAAGTTGGAAAGATTTGCCAGGTGCAGCTATTAGTATAAAAACTAACACTGGGAAAAATTTGACATTAACTAGTGGTTCTTTAAATTTAAATCAATTAACTACAAGTGACACTAGTATAACTATATCGTACGCTGGAAGTTCAGAGGTTAACTCAAGCAGCTATAGTATAAATCTTTCATATGTTTCAAAAATAGATACTAGATGCAGCTTTGAAGATTCTAGTACTCTTTTCATGGGCAAAAGAACATCGGCTTCTGTTGTCGCAAAAACAGATGATTTGATTAATATATCTAGAAATGGAAGATTAAAGTACTATGCTACTCCAACTCCAACGCCTAGTAGAACACCTGGTCCTACTTTTACACCAACTCCTAGCGCAACTCCAACTAGAACACCTACTCCAACCGCTACTCGCACAAGTACTCCTAGTCCTACTCCAACTATACCTTTTTCATATAATTATAATTCTCAATCAGGTAATAATCTGATTCCTTGGAGATATTCTGATTCTGCTGATAATATCACATCTACAAGTAAAAATTTAGTTGCAGTAAATAGACAAGGAACAAGAGTTGTTGTTGGATGCTCTAATGTAGCAAGATTTGCTTCTTCTAAAGAAAACCCAGAAGGCGCGGTAAAAGTCTTTAATCAAAATGTTTCTACTAAGCAATGGGAGAGGGTTGGTGGAGATATTTTTGGTGGCAGTCCTGGCGAAAAATTTGGTTCTTCTGTAGCAATGGACGATAGCGGTACGTATATTGCCGTTGGTTCTACAGGAAGCAACGGAATTGGTGGTTCCCCTTTATCAGTTGGAAAAGTTACTATATATAAATATACCTCTACTGGATGGAATCAGGTCGGAAATGCTATTTATGGTACTAAATCGGAAGATGATTGTGGATATGACATATCTTTGAATAGCGATGGAACAAAGATTGCAATTTGCTACCGTGGAGAAGATAGCTCGCCTAGCGACAGTGATGATGTGGGAAAAGTTAGAATATTTTCTTATAACTCTAGCAACAATACGTGGACAAAATTAGGAAATGATATAATTGGAGGAGCTGGTAGCTTTGCATTCGGTTCAAGTTTGGCTTTGAATGATTCTGGAAATATAGTCGTGATTGGTCAGGCTAGAAATGCAAATGGAAGCGCTGGGGGTAAAGTTTTCAAATTTGAGAGCAATTCTTGGACTCAGATTGGGTCAGATTTGGATATTTTACCTTCTGGTAGAAATATTTCTAGCCTGCATAATATGGTTTCTATTAATTCTTTGGGAGATATTGTGGCGGTAGGTGCTTACAGCGATGGCGGAAATGATGCTGGAATTGTTAGCGTGTATAAAAATACTAATAATACCTGGGGATTAATAGGAACTCTAACTGGGGAAAATGCAGGCGATTTTTTTGGTTTTAGTGTTAGCTTGAACGCGGATGGAAATAGAATAGTAATTAGCGCTCCGCTATCAGAAAATTATGAAGGCAGTGTTTATGTTTATGACTATAATGGTGGAACCAGCTGGACAAGAATTGGAAGAAAAATTTTAATACCATCTTCTTCTTATTTAGGAACTAAAGCAGTTATTAGTAAAAATAATTCTAATATTATTATTACAGCTCTTTATGGTGGAGTTGTAGCCTATGGGTTGCAAACCATTCGGCCTGTTCTTGCTGCAACATCGACCCCTACTCCTAGCCCAACGCCTACAAGGACAACTACTCCTACACCTACTTCAACCAGAACGCTAACCCCTACGCCTAGCGCAACATTTCCAGTTATAAATAATATTGGCTATGACTATAGCGTAGCAAATTTTAAAACTATATTAGAATACTTTGACGCTGGTTCTGGACCATCTGGACAGTGGAAAGTTCTTTCTGGAAAAATAGCTTCAATTAGTTGTCCGACTTATCCTCAAAGGACTCTTGCTCCAGATCCTGATATGCCATTGACTACAGCTCAAATAGATCCCTCTAATAGATTAGTCTCAGATAAATCTCTGAGTTATGTTTGCTCTTATGGTGGAGATAGTCTTTATAATGCTTGTACATCTAGTATTAAAAAAATAGTATACGTAAATAATTATTTCAATAACTCCTTTGCTAATATTTCTCCTAGTGCAACGAACGCCTCAGGAATAAGAACCTATTCTCTACCTCAAGTAACCTATCTTTCTCAGCAGAAAGGCGTTTGGAATGTTCCAACGTCTTCTCCATTAGCTCTTGGTAATGTTACGCTGTATTTGGGAAGAGTGGAGTCTAGCTGTTATAATCTCGCTGCACTTTTTACAGCTCAAAGTCCGCCAAACTTTAGCCGCGTTGTTCTTTCCAAGCCAGGAACAAGTCTTGCTAATATTATAACTTATCAAAAAGGGAGCGGAGTCACATCTGGCGCAAATTTAACATTTAGTCAAGAATTTGAATTAGATTATATTGTAGAGGGACAAAGATTAAAAGCAGGAATCAGGTTAAATCTTACAGAAGTTAAATAAAGTGGAGGCGAGGGGGATCGAACCCCTGTCTTTAAAACCTAAGTTAAAAGGTCTTCACATGCTTGAGTACATTGAACATTTCAGCTACCATGCTCGGTAGCATAGACTCTAGGCTGTTTGGTTGTACTAACCGAATTTAAAGTCTGCCTATGGATACTTGTCGTTCATCCATCGCCGGTAGATCTCTTTGCTTTACTGTTGCTCGGCATCTACTCACTGCAACCCCTCTGCAATTCAAAACGGATTTAGAGGATTACCGTTAGGCTTTTAGGCGGCGAGCGCGTAGGACTCTTCTTCAATGCCGCCGAGGAACTCGTCAGCATTATTGAAGATGTATTCAGCTTCGGCTAAAAGATCAGAAGTATTGTCTTCTGCATTTAGTTTTTTAATCAGCTTTTTACGTGGCCAACTGATTAACCACGGCATGCGTTTTTAATTTCAATTTTAAATCGAAACCAATACGCCCCCAAATTTCAAAGAACAAATTCCAGCGGGATTTTCATTGGCTTCCGTGTTTTTAACACGCTGGACGAAATTAACCCTTTAACTCTGCCTAATCGAGACTGGTATGCTTTATTATACACTTTTAATTTACATCGTTTTTAATAAAAAGCAAAAGTTCGCTTGCATCTTTCTCTAAGAGAGTTAAATCCTTAAGAAGTTTTGTTGCCATTCTTTTATCTTCATAGAAATGATCCAGCGTTTTATCTTTTAAACTTTTAATATAGTCTATAACTTGCTCAACTTCTTCTGTTAGTTCAAACATGTTTTCCATTTTATTTTAAAAAGTAAGCCGAGGTAACGTACCTATCTTCATTTCTGACATTTGTAGCCTTTTGAGCGATGTCGATAGGGTCATCTTTATAGGCTCTTATTCTATAACTGCCCCAGTGATCATATGTCCATAATTGATTTTTTCCCTTTGGGTACATATAGGCTGTTATAGCATGACCTTTTAATTTTTTAGCTTTTGTATCATACCAGCTATAAATTACTACCTCGGACCATATATCATACTTTTTAAGACCTTCTTTAAATGCTATCGCGGTTGGCAAACAAGCATTTTTTTTAATTTCCATCCATGGCTCTGGATTGGAAGGTACGGTTTCGCACCCATAAGTAAAAAACAAAACTATGATTAAAATAATATTTTTTTTGTTCATATTCTGTATTATTTATTTGATTCGCACCAAGCCCTGTAATAGTCATGTCCCCACCACGTTAATATTTCTTCGCCAATCTTAATATCTCTTTCGGCTGTAAATGTTACAGAGCTGGTATGAGCGTTTACATCATGAAACGCATTTCTTTCGTTTTCGGATTCGGCTGTATTATATATGCTTCCATACCCTAATGCCACAAGACCTAAAGGCCCGTGTTCTTTGCATTCTTTGCAGGGGCAGGAGTGCCAATAACAATATTGGAGAATTGAAGGATCGTGATGATATCTTTGCCTCCACTTTAATATAATTGAATAGCATGTTTCTATAATCTCTCCTTTTTTGATTTCTTTTTTTGTAAAAACCCCAAAACCTTTTTTGCCTGTAAATTTTAAATACAGATACGAGGGGGCAAAAAGATTGCATAAAGTGTTTGGGTCAAATTTCGGAGGCGTTTTTTCCTCTTCGATCTGGCTTTCTTCTTTAATAATTAAAGAATTTTCTTTTTTTGTTTTCTTTGCTTCTTTAAACCAAGATAGCGGTTTATTACTCATTTTATTCAACCTCTCCAGATTTTTCCCATGATTGGATAGTATATTTAAAAGGATTATCTTTTATATTTTTTACAGCTTCTAGCATGTCGGAGGCAATCTTTCTTATTTCTAGCTGAGCGTGTTCACTTCTTCTTAACTTTAGAAAATTTGCAAAGCTGCGCATGTTAAACATTACGTCAGATTGTATCTGACTATTATAGGTTTTAAAAAATCTAGCAGACTCCTTAGCTCTTTTTCTGCCAATAAGCGATTCTAAATCTTTAATGCATTCATGGTAATATGTATTGCCCAGGTCAACATATATTTTAAGCCGCTCTTGCCAATTTTCTGGCCAATCTTCTGGTATATAAAACTTGTCTTCTTTTAATTCTTTGTATCTAGCTGATTCAGCGTTTAAACTTGAAACCCTATGTTTCAATAGATGAATATGAGAAGCAATATCGCAATTTACAAGAAAATGAACAGCACCTTTTTCAAAGGGGGTTTCATGTCCGTTCGCCCAAAGAGTCTCGATTAAATTTGGAATCCTGCCTCTTTTTTCATCGGTAAGCTCTCTACTTGTACTTGTCCATGCTGAACAAGCTATTGTCTCATCAGACCCATAGTAGCCTAATAATTCTACGGAGTTTGCGCTATTCATCAAAATCTTCCGACAATCTTTTTGAGCTTTTATTTTTTTGCTGTCTTTCAGTTTTTCTTTGTCTTTTTTGGTCTTCGGAAAGAATGCCTAGAATTTCTTCTCTCCATGTTCGATTAGCCTCTTTTCGAGAAAGAGAAGGTTGTCCCTTTTCTGCCTTCTTTTTTAGTGCTACCCTTATTTCTTGCATAAGCAAGGATTTATTTGAATGCCAAATGCCTAGATTCATATATATTATTTATTATTTATTATATTTTAAACGAAGCTGGTTGAACAGCGGAAGTATTCTGACACTTTTTTAAAACTATCACAAGTAATAATTCTATCTTCCCCCCAAAGTTTTGTATTTATTTTAATATTTGCTAAATCACTAAAATCTACTTCGTCAATGACTAGATCTGCCTCCTCGCTAGAGGATACTTTTTTAAATAAGCCGTCTTGTTTTCTTAATTCGTCAAAAGAAATTTCTTTAAAAGCTTTCTCTAGTTTATTCTTTTCAAATAATTCTATTAGGTTTTCTGACTTGAAGGCTATAGCAATTTTTTTTATAGATACGTTAATTTTTTCCTCTATAGAGGAAAGAAAATTTAACCTAGATTCTTTATTTAAGAAAAACCCATTTATTAAAATAGGATAGCCTCTTTCAAGAAAAGAAACGCATTTGTTTTCGACTTCATCTTTTAGTAAAGACTCGGCTTCTTTGTCTTTGGGAATGATAGATCCAGTAACTTTTTTTCTTATTTTGTGTAAATCTATAAACTTATAGTTTTTATTTTCAGATAAAAACTTTTTAGCGAAATCGCTTTTTACTATAGACGCAGGACCGTAACAATAAGCTAATAGCTTCATTAGTTATTTAATTTCTTTTTTATTCTTTGAATAAGAGAAAATATAGTTTTATGCGGAATATTGCTTATACTTTCCCAAGAAGACGCTTCTTCTAGACCTTCTTTTACTAATGTTTCTTTAATTTTTTCAAAAGAAATATTTGCTTTTGCCATCGCCTCTTTAAGAACATTGGCTGGATGACTTGCTGCGATAGCATTTTCTGTTCCCGATTCGGTATGAACAACGGTTTGATTTTTAGTATCTCCAAGTTCATCGCTTCCAAGAATATTAATTCTTAAAAAATTACGCACGGCCCTGACAAAAGCTCTGTTTTCAGCTATTGCCATTAGAAAATCTTTAGCAAAGCTTTTTGTATTATCTAAATGAGCATCTGCAAGGGATTCGAATTCAACGTGATTATTTGACGTTTCGAAATTGGGAAGCCATGTTATTTTACATGATACCGCAACATGGTTCTGAGTGCAATTAAAAACCTTATATTCAACTTTGGAATAACCTCTAATATTCGCCAATTCTTTAATTCCGCCCAAAAGGATAAGAAGCTGGGAGTCGTCCAGGTCTTGAATGTTTAGGTCTTTATTCTCGGTTCCAGATGGAAATTTTGAAAGATTAGGCACAAGATATTTTGTGTTAATCATTTTGCGCCAATTTACTAACCCGTCTTCTGTAAATTCATAAGTTTTATCAGAAAGAAGCCCGAGTTCATCTCGACAAAACGAGGGGCGTATATTTACAGTTTGAGACTCTTGGACCTCTTCTTCTTTTTTATTGATTTTTGGCATATTATGTGTTATATAAATATATATTATCGCATTCTTCTGATAAGGCTATAGAATTTTTTAAAGTTTTTATTTTTTGATATGATAACGATGAAGGTTTATTTTGTCTATAGGATTCTTCTGATAGAAAAATTTCCCCTGAAGAAAAAAGTATATGAGAACTTTTAAACAAAGTCAAGTCGTTTGCTGCTTTTAAAGCCTCTAGGAACATCTCTTCTTGTTTTTTATTAGGTTTGTTTTCGATAAGGGGCGCTACATCTAAAAAGTCAAATTTCAGATCCGAGATTTGTTTTTCAGATAAATGCCTAGATTCGTATATGATCCTTAATGGGGCACCGTTTCTTTTTATTTCTTCGCAGAGTTTTTTTAATTCATTTTTGTTTGAATAGTTTTTTTCATTTATGTTTATAAGAATATATAATAAGTTTTGCTGGTTTTTCTGATTGATGATTTTAAAAACATCTATGTTACTTGATATGGTAATAAAAAACTTTTTATTTTCAGAAGCCACTGTCGCAGATAGAAAATTTTCATCTTTAGCTTCATTTTTTAATAAGTCGAACCTTAGATTTACTGGAAAGTTATCTGGAATATTTGGTTTTAAATTTGAATCTGGAACAATATCTACAGATTGCGATCTATAACCTCTTCCAATAAATAAAGTTTCTGGGAGAATTAGGTCTTTAGATGCAATGTCTGGTAGTAATTTTTGTATATTATTAATAATATCTTCTGGCTTTATATTATCTACTATTCTTTCTGGATCTTCTCTTGAATAAGTTGGTTTATTTTCATTTAATGGAGCCATTAAGGTGAGTTGTTTTCCATTGTTCCAATATGGACCTGCGACTTGAGGCTGAATCACTGAATATAGTGAAATAGATGGAGTTCCGTATGAAGAACATACATGAGTTGAAAAGCTATCGTTCGCAACTAAAAGAGCGGCGTTTTTAAGAATAAAACTAGTTTGAAAAATATTAGTTTTTCCATTTAGATTAAGGCATCTATTTAGATTTTTATCTTCTGCCCCTCCGATTTGGACAAATCCGTATCCGTTTTTTGTAGCTGCCTCATATATAAAATCAATAACGTCTTGATAATAGCTATAGTTTTTTGCTGGCATTCCGCTGCTTGCGTGAAATACTATATACTTGTCGAAGGGAAGTGGATAGTAAGAGGAAAAAATTTCTCCTTTATCTAGTTTAGATGGATTAATTCCGCAGTTTAAGCTGTATTTTTCTATTAGGTGCATTTTAATTTATTTACATTAATAATTTGTTTATTCCGTTGTGGACATAATCTATAATTCTTTGGGTTGATACATATGGCGTAAAACAAATATCAAACCAGCCTTTGTGTCTTCCCATTCCCTCCATTAATAGTTGATTATCCATTTGGCTCGAATATGGGATCCATTTTGTAATATGCTTGTTACCGGCAAATACATCTTTGTATTCGGGCTTTGACGCGATATAAATATCCCAGTCTTGTTCATTGTACATCTTACGTAATGATGGAAAAATCGCAGTCGATAAAAAACAATCCCCCAACGACTCTGGCATCGCGTAAAGTAGTCTTTTTTTATCATTTTTTTCAAGTAAGTCTTCTATTGAAATTTTTTTATCATTATTGTCTGAGGAGACTTCTTTATTCGCAACGTGTCTAAAATAATTTTCTATTTGATTTCTCGGAACGCCCTTTGCTAGTTCATTCATCCAATATAAAAATCCGTCATCTGAGGAGGGTACGCTTGGTCTATCTAGAATTTTTTCATATAGAGTTTTTACCCATTGATCATTTGACAAATTAGGATCTATTTGAGCGTTTGGATTATGTTTTTTTGGATCTTTTTTATTTAAATTAATAAATACATCTTCATCTATAAATGGAGAAGCGTCTATGAAATCTTCAAAAAGCTTACCGATATTTTCTACTGAAAATTTTTCTATAGCCCATTTTCTGGCAGCTTCGCCCATTTCGCGCTTTTGATGCTTTGTAAGAGATAAAAAATAATCTAATTGGTCAGCAATTGATGAGGGTAATGTTGATGCTTTTATAAATTCTGTTCCGTGTTCGATGTATTTAGACCAATCTAAGGGGAGCGAATTGGCTTCCTCTTCGCAGCATTCCTCTCCGCAGCTATAATTAGTTACTAGGGTTACTAATTCTGTAAGCTTTGCTTCTTGAATTGGAATTTCTTGTCCGCCACTTGTAAATGGATGGACATACACATCCATTAAATTGTAGACTTCATTGAGCTGTTTCTCAGAAACGCCTTTTCCGACATTTGTTGTATGTTGTGTTTTCTTTGCATTGCAAAATGGGCAATCTTTTTGCTCAAGAGAGATAGGGTTTTCTACTTTTTGGCCGTTAGCGTCTAATACATATGACCCATCTTTGTTTTTTTGGAATCTTTCGACTCTGTCATCAAATGATTTGACTTCATACTGGCTACAGGCATGGCAAATATATGTGGTAAGTATCTCTTTTGTATCAACTCCATATTGATCCGCTTGAGCTTTAATATTCCAACCTTCTGAAAGAGACGTATGAAACAGAAGATAAGTGTTTTTTATTTCTGGATGCCTGTCTTTCCATAGCTTGTATCCCTCCATTAAGTTTGGAACACTTTTTCTTAATTGATTCCTAAAAACAAAACCTATAATAATAGCATCTTGCGGTAAGTTATTTTTATTTCTTAAAATAATTTTATCTTCATCGGACATCTTATAAAATGAAGTTGGGTCTATGGACCCATGAATAGTTTTTACATGCTTAAAACCAAGTTTGTGAAGCGCTTTCTCTGCAAAGCTGCTCCAAACCCAATAATTTTTAATATCTGGCGCTCTTTTAATTGCTGTAGGCAAAATAGGCAAAGAGTCCAAGGTTGTCCATATGCTGCTTGTGATTTTATTAAACCAGGGTTTATCTATAGAGAAGTCAACGCCCCAAATATCCTGAGACCCAATATAGATATCCGGCTTTACTTTAGATATTGTTTCATCAAGTAATACCGATCCGTACGCTAAAGATCTATGTTCGTTATCATTTTTTACGTTAGCTCTTTCGTCTGTTGGAATGCAACCGTGACTGGTCCATGGAGTTAAGGTTAATTCGGGAGCGTCGTGTCTTGTTCCGCAGCAATAAGCGTGTAGTTCGTATTTATCTGTTTTATACAGATACGAAAGAAGGGCTTTCATAACTCTACCAAAGCCTGTTTTGGCTAAAGCGAAATCAGAATGAAATAATACTCTTTTTTTTCTCATTAGAATGATTGTTCGATATTTTCAGATGTAGTCTTTTGTTTGCAAAAGCCTTCTTGCAAGGCTGACTTAAGCCATTCTCTAAGTTTGATCGATTCGTCGTTTGTAAATCCAATTGAAAAAACGTTTTCTTTATCCTTCGAGTCAGAAACTCTAAGCCCAAATCCACACATGATATTATCTTTTACGTAAGGAGCAAAAGATATAGAGACACCGGTTTCGTTATTGAATTTATGAAATGTAGACCATTTATCTTCTTTTTCTATTGCTCGAATAATTCCAGATATTTCCGTATCATTAAATTTTATGTTTTTCTTTGCCTTTGGATTATCCTTGTTTTCTTTAAATGAGCCAGTTTTGTTTTGATTATTCCAGCTAAATTGTTTAATAAAAGAAACATATATTCCAGAATCAGCCGGATTATAAGATAAGGATACTGCAACTCCTTTATTTGAGGAATTTGGTTTATAGAATTGTATATTGTTAAGCATAGTAATATTCGTTTGAATATTATAAAAACCTATACTTCTTCTTCAATTAATTTTTGATCTTTTAAGTCTCGAAGAGCCATATAAATTTTAGCTGTTTGGATGCCTATTTTTTCTGCATAACACGCGTTTCCATCTTTCTTGTTCGCTTTTACAACAAGTATATCGCCCTCCTCTGGAAGCTTGCCGCCGTTATTTTGGCGGCATTCTTCAAGTTTATCTCTTTTGTCGCTGCTAAAAACAAAGCATTCTATTTTGCCACTTTCGTCTGAAAGTTCATACTTGATATAAGGATTTCCGTTCTTAGATGTTCTTTTCGTGATGTCTGTTACGATTCCAGCAAAAAATAGAGAAGCTTTCTCGTTAGCATTGTTGCACTCTTCTATGCTTTTTATATTTTCATTTTTACGTTTAAAGATAGCGCTAAGGCTTTCGCTGTAAGGCATTCCAAGTAATTCTTTTTCATAAAAGAAGTTTGCTAAATTTTCGTTTCTGCTATTTAACAAATAAATAGTTTTAAATTTATCATAATCTCTCTTGATTGTGGAAAACCTAGAATCTTTAAGCATTGGCTTTCCTTTGTCGTCTTTGATTTCTGTATTTAAGGCTTTCAGGCTGGAAAGGACGTCATCGTATTTTCCTGCTTCAATGAATTGCTTAATTATAATTTTTTCTTTATCTTTTAATAGGTTCCATGTTTGGGCTTCTAAAACCATTCGGCTTCTAGTCTTTGTGTTTAGGCTTTGAAGCGCTCCAGCTTGTATAAGAGCAGAAAGAACACCTATTGAAATTTTAGCTTGTTTAGCAGCAATAAATAAATCTATTTTAGAGCTATATACCCCTCTAAAGTTAATCATTTTTTCAATCACTTTTTTGCTAATTCCTTTGATTGCAGAAAGCCCGTATCTAATATTGTTTCCCTCAATTTCAAAGTCTTCTTTGCTTTTTGCTAGATCCGGAGGAAGGAGTTTGATTCCGAAATGCTTCATTTCTTGGCTGATACACGAAATTTCTCCAAGACTATCTTGCTCATTTTTAGCCATTCTCAAGAGAGCTAAAAAGAATTCTTTGGGGTGATTAAATTTAAAATAAATAGTCAAGGCTGACATTGCGGAATAAGAAATTGAGTGCGATAAGTTAAACTGATAACCAGCGCTATCTTCGCAAACCTTCCAAATCTGGTCGGCGGTTTCTTTCTTCAAATCTTGTTTTTCGCATTGTTCGTAAATTTTTGGCTTCCATTTTGCAATTTCCTCTGGAAGTTTTTTGCCAATAGCTCTCCTGATTTCTTCTGAGTCAGTTAATGAAAAACCAATTTTATTAAACATTGCCATAACTTGTTCTTGATACAGGCAGATGTTGCCGGTTTTTTCAAGTACGGATTCAATAACTGGATCGATTTCTGGTTTTACCCCAGTATTTGCATAAGTGGCATATTGATCTGCATAATCTAGCGCACCAGGTCTAGCAAGAGCTACAACCGCACTCAACTGGTCGAGGTTTTTTGGCTGAACTTTTTTGCATACTTTATAGTTTGTATCAGCTTCAATTTGAAATAATCCTTTGGGATTTTTTAAATCTTGAAGATGAGCATATATATTTTCGTAACTTTCTAGATCGATATTTTTATAATCTATGCCTACAAGTTTCGAAACTTCATGAATGACGGATACACTCTTTAGACCGAGAAGATCAAGTTTGATATTAATCTTTGTAGCCCAATCCATTGTAAAAGACGAAACAGTTTCTTTGTCAGCGGTTAACTCGGTTGGGGTTGATTTATTAAGGTCGTCGTAGCTTACGACGATACCAGAAGCGTGAACACCTTTATTTCTGATAAGATCTTTAAGCTTCAAAGACGTGTCATAGATCAGCTTGTTTTCATCGCACCAGTCTTTAAACTCTTCGCTGGTTTCATACATTTCCTCTGGCTCGGCAACCTTGCCGTATTTAGAGGTAAAAAGAGCTGTGATTTTATTCATCTCAGTTTCTTCTTTTTCTCCGATAATTTTTCCGGCATCTTTAATAAGAGCTTTTCCAGACAAGGTAGAAACAGTAAGCATCTTGGAGACCCTATTTGGATATTTCTCTTCAAGATATTTGACTACTTCTTTTCTGCGGTAGTAACAAATGTCGCTATCGATATCAGCAATCATTTTACCGTCTAGGTAAGTAATTCCGTCGATTACTTGCTTTTTTGCTCTTACTTCAGAAACGAACCTTTGAAAGAAAAGTCCATATTTAACCGGATCTATTCCGGTAACCCCAAGGAGGTATAAAACCAAGCTGCCAGCAGCGCTTCCTCTTCCTAAGCCGGTGGGAATGTTATTTTTATTGCAAAAATTAAAGACGTCCCAAATGATTAGAATGTAATCAACAAAGTCTAGTTTGTTAAGAGTTTCGACTTCTTGCTTGACTCTTATCTTGTAAGATTCTAGATCATAACCTTTCTCTTTCCACTCTGGAAGCAACTTTTTGAAACCCTGATTGCAAAGCGTTTGTAGAATTTCTAGGTTAGAAGCTCCAGCCTTTATACTGTAAAGCTCCATGTCTTTTTTTGAAAGAGAAATGGAGGGACACCTTACCCCATGAAGGGGAAGATTGATTTTTTCAAACTTTTCTAGGAACATTTTAGATTTCTATTTGGTATTTTAATTTATTCCAAACTTGGACGTTGAGACCAAGATCGTACAAGCCGTCATGCAGCTTGGTTTCATCATAAGATATATTGAAATTTGACGCAACCTTGGAAAGCGAATTTTTTGAACCTTTTATTATTTGATTCAGTACTTTGTATTGATAGAAGTATAAATCGTTTCCTTTTTGATATGGTATATTATTAAAATAACCTTTAGCTAAAGCAAAAGTATCAAACACTTTTTTCTTTCCCAGGATGTCGGGGTAATCTCTTCCGAGCTTATTGTAGATACATTTAATTAAATAAATATCAAATCCAAGTATGTTGTGACCGATAATGCCGTCGCACCAGTTTAAATGCTCTGATAAAACCTTGAGCGCATCTATTGGTTTTACTCCTTCTTTTTCCATTCTTTCTTTAGAGTAAGAGTGAGCCATTGCTTCCGCGCCCTTTGAGAACTTAAAGTCGTCTCCCCAGTTAATCAATATATCTTTGCCTTCTTCGGCAATTTCGCCGCCAACGGTTTTGATTAAAGCCATCTGCCACGGAAGGTTGAATCTAAAATTTAGACACAGGTTCGCCGTTTCAAAATCTATAAAAAGCAATTTGATTTTTTTATCAAACCTGATAAGGTGTTCTTCCATATTATTTTTCGTTTTTTTCTAAAAAGGATTCTAGGCAGAACTGATCGCTACAGAGGTGATCGAGGTTTGGTTTTTGCAAAGTAGATTTTTTACCAATGCATCTCATCGTGAGATAAGCCAAAAAATCGTCTTTCATTTCATAATAGATGGACTGCATTTGTATTCTTTCGCAAGTAGGATATCCTTTGTCTAAATGTTCAAACAAAGCTTTTTTATAAATCCCGTCAAAGGGGATTGAATTGTTTTCCCAAAAGAAAACAGGACAACTCCAAAAGCCCGGAGGAAGGCAGTTATACATTTTTAAATGATTATTGAATAAAAAGCTATCATAAAATGGAACGCCAATATCTAGTGAATCGTGCCAAAGCTCTTTAAGAGTTTTGAAGTCTAACCTTGGAATATAATAAAACCCATCGGACGAAGCTTTAGAAAAAATCTTGCTCAAGGCTTCGTATCCATCTGATTTAGTTAGAAAAATAATATACTTTGCCTCTGTTTTTATAGAGGCTTCGCTTTTGTCTTCCATGTCAGCGCAAAAGGTAAGCCTCAATCCAAATTTTAGATCGACCCCTAAATCTTTAGAATTGTAATAAGCTTCTAAAAAGCCGCTCATGTTGTCATCTATAAGAAACGAATTTTCTATTTCGTTTTCCTTGATCAATGAAAAAATAGATTTTGCTCCAATCTTAGCGCTTTCCTTTTCCAGTGTAAGAATGCTTTTATTTAAAGAATAGTGAGACTTGAAGGCTGGAATAATCATGGTTGATTATTATGTATATATTTTTTTTTATTAAAAATCAAGAAATTGCTTGCTCTTAAAAGCGGGACATCCTTCATATGTTTCCGTATGAACTTGCCAGTCTTCGTTTCTTGCTGCGGAGGATTGCGCGTCCTCAAGCTTGAGATGAGAAGACACCTCCGATTCTTTTCCTGTCTTTGTTTTGTCTTTTACTTTATAAAAAGTAATAGCATTCTTATATGGACACACCCACTTCCCCCTGCCGCATAGCCATGATTTATCTTTATCATTGACCGCTAGGTTATCTTTAGCAGAATCTTGATCGATGTTCTCAAGAATCTCGGTTATGTATTCTAAATAGTGCTCTAACCCGTCTAATTCTTTTTCAGAAAATTCATTATGCTGATATGGATCTTCCGGAAATCTCATGAAGAAGAAACTAGCTTTATAATTCTTATAATTTTTCCATATTTTTCTAGCAACAAGCGAATATATCATCGCTTGGATATTTGCTTCTTCGTCTTCGCCTTTGAATTTTTTTGAGGAGCTTTTATAATCTAGGATTTTTAGCGTCCCGCCTTCGTCCTCTTCTGATAGTCTATCTATGAATCCTCTAACTGCGTATTTCGGTTTTTCATTTACGAGATCGAATTCGTATTCTGAATGAATTATTTTCTGACCAGCCGCGCTTAAAAACTCAAACTTTAAAGTGGTATGAATCATTTCACAGACGCTTTCCCAGTTTGTTTTTACGCCATACTTTACTTTGGTCGGCTTTACTTCTTCTGTTTTATTTAATTTTTCTTTTCTAAATTGCCTTTCAAGAAATCTTTTAACGGCTGGCACTTTTTCAGCGCTTCCAGAAAGCCAAATTTTGTTTATGTAATGCTCGTGTTTGGGTTTCGCTATTAATTCAAATAAATTATGAACAACTGTACCTCTTGAAGCTCCGCTATTTCCAGCTTGTGGGACTTTTAAAACATAAGAAGAATAGTACTGCCAAGAGCAAGACGCATAGGTTTTTATTTTTGACGCGCTAAGATAAAGCGGTTTTTTGTTTAATTGTTGTTCTTCCATTCGATTATTTGTTCCTGCGTCATTGCTCCAAAATCGTTAAACTTTGGTAGCTTTATTTTAATTTGCTCTTTAGAGAAGAAAGTTTCTAATTGTTTTTTGAAATTTTTTGCTGCAACATTTCCCGCTCCATAAGTTTTTCCATCTGATAGGTCATTATTAAAAGCTATAATAATTGAAGCCGGATCTAATTTTACCAAAGAGTAACATATATGTTCTAAAGAGTTTAAGCCAAAACAAATAATAAAATTTTTAATACCAGCTTGCCACAAACTTAATCCGTCGCCAATGCTTTCAATTACAATGCATTCTTTTTCTTTTTCAATATGCTCTCTAGTAAGAAAGAGAGGATAGTTCCAGTCGCTTCTTTTTCCAATATGCTTCCATTTTATTTCGTTGTTTTGAAACACTGACCGACCAGAAAATCCTCTGATTCTTTTATCTTCGTCAAAAATTGGAAAAACGTATCTACCAGCCATTTTTCCGGTGAAGCATAGTCCTCCGCCAAATTCATCAAGCGTTTTATTATCTATACCTCTTGAATTCCAGTATTTATAATTTTGGGAAAGCTTTGTTAGAAGCTGAGGATCAAAGAATTTGATATAGTCCAAGTTGATTTCTTCTTTTAAAGATTGCGAATTTTCTGGATTTGAGCCATCTATGCCTACTTTTTTAATCCAACTTTTAGCTGAAAATGAAGATAGTCCTAGTGTTTTTTCTATAAGTTGTTCTATTGTGCCAGATTCGTTTCTTGCAAAGTCTATCCATCTTCCGTCATTTTTATTTATTTTTAAAGCGGTGTCGTTATCAGAATCCCTATATAAAGGTTTAGACCTCCACTCTCTTCCTCTATCATTGAGCTTATATCCTAACTGCTCAAGAATTATCTTTACATCTTCTTGTTTATAGCAGGTCGTCATTGTCTCTAGAGTCTACTGTTTTTCCATTCTTATCAAAGATTTGAAACTTTAAGCCGCCTTTTTTGACAAGAGAATCTAGGCTTCCCTTTTCTTCGACGTTAAAGTTTTTAACGTCAAAAGAAATATAATTGCTAACAAATCTTTTCTCTCCGTCTATTGATCTTTCTACTAAGTCAACGTGTCCAGCTGCTTCTTTGCCTTGGAACCGACTTGCGGTCGTTACGAGCTTATGAGTCCCCCAGTCCTCGCCGTCCTCAGCTATTTCATCTATTGTCTTGCGACGGAAGATTCCAACGTAAGACGCAAACCACTGGAGTCGATCAGAAAGGGCAATAGCGGAAGAGTCGTCGGAAAAACTTCCGGCTTTTTTATTTTGACTTTCACCACTTCGGTTCATTTGTGTAGAAGTAAGCACAACGCAATTAAGCTCTTCTCCTAATTTTTTTAATTTATCTGTTTTGTCTCCGATCACCTGATATTCTTTCCAGGATTCTGATACCCCTTCCCCTGTCATTTTCAAGTAATCATATGTAATGATCGCTTTTTCGCCTCTTCCAACCTTGGAATAATACCATCTGCGAGCGATTGAAAGAATTTCACTAGTTGTTTTATTGCCTACCTTGAGGTGATGAAATTTAAAATTTTTAATCTTTACCCAGGTTTCTCTAATTTTCTGAGTCATTTCTGGATTTTTTCTCCAGTTTCCAGTATCAATGTACCAAAATGGAATTCCAGATATAGAAGCTATAAGTCTTTTCTGAACGTCTAAAGTTTCCATCTCTGTATCAAGATATAGACACGATACTTGACCGTTATAAATTTCGTTACAGATTTTATAATTTAGGTCGCAAAGCATTGTCGTTTTTCCTGACTTGGGTCGAGCAACAAATGCATACAAATTTTTTGGACGAAGACCTCCGTAGAGCCTATTAAAATCTTTAAACGGAGTGAGAAAACCAGAATCGTCAACTGGATTATTGCCAATATCTTCAATTTGGAACTGAGCATCTTCAAAAATATTAACAGGCTCCTCGAAGAGGTCATATGCGCTAATTTTTTCGTTATAGATAGCATCAGCGGCAGATATAATCTGATCAGCAGACATCTCTTCCTTGGAGACCATTTTAGCTTTTAGCTTTTCAGCAGTCTCAGAAATTTCGCGCCTAATAGAAATAGTTTTGAGCTTTCTAGCTGATTCTATAAAAGCTTTTTCTGAAAGACTCATTAGACCAAGGCTTTGAAGATATTCATATACGTTTACAGAATTTTTAAACGTAATGCCTAGGTTTTTAATTTTTTCGCTAATTAAAACATTGTCTACATCTTCATTTTGAGCGATATTAGATTTGATGACAGAAAATATGATAGAATGAACATCGTGATAAAAGTCTTTTTCATTTATAAAACTATCAATTTCATAAAAGCTTTTTGGATATTTAAGACATCCCGAAATAACGTGCTTTTCTACAGGGAGCGAGTAGATCATTGTCTATTATTGATAGCTGTTTTTTTAGAGCTTGTCAAATTTATTGATCAGTTTCCTCGTCGCCTTCTTCTGATCCATATAAATTATATATATCTTGTTTAAATTTTTCTTTTCTGACTTCTCTTTCGGCTTTAAGCCAGTCTAGGGCGAAAGACTTTACTTGTGATTCTTGACCTATACCATCGAAGCTTTCATAAATAGAAGGTCTATTTTCGGCATCTAGGATAAACATTATGTAGCCACCACCGCTCATCTCTTCAATTTGAGATAGTATTGACTCAGGAAGCTCAAAGTTGTGATTATAATTATCTTTCATAACGTGATTAAGAACTTTTCTTCTATTTCTTTTTTATTTAAATTAAATGTTTCGTGGTCATAAATTTCAATTAACTTTATATCGTTGATTTCAAGCCACTTTATCTTTTGAAAGTCTCTCTTGACAGACTTTATAAAACCAATTCTATTTTTATGAAAAAACTTATTGAACTCTTCGTGTTGCCGACCAGAAACTTCGACGGCAATTTTTTTTGTAAAATTAATAAAGTCTACCCTAAGCCTACTTCCTGGGATAATAAACTCCTCAAATACGCTATCTTGCTCCCAAAACTCTTTTAAGAAAAGCTTTGTTCTGTATTGAGCATCGCTTGCTCTTTTAATATTCCATTTTATTCTATTTGATGGATAGACTTTTTTAGGTCTTCCTCTTATATCAAAGAGGATCATTAGCTTATGCAGATTTCCTTGAACTTATTAAAGAGATATTTTGTAGCCTCTTCGTTATTTGTAAGAGCAAGTCTTAAGTTGTCAATTCCCTGCACTGTTTCTGGAAATTGAATATTTTTTGATTTTAATTCGTCGATTAAGGATTGCTCGATTTTAATCCAGGCTCCTGCTTTTTTTGCAAGCTCCCACATAATCATAAGGTCAGCAATCTCATACTCTACCCAAACCGAGTTTCCTCCGTTTTGTTTATGCCTAATTGGGTATTTTATTTCCTTACCATCTTTTTCATTTGGAGACTTTTTGAAAGTAATTTTCGCCCAGTGACCTACGTTTTCTTCTTTTCCGTTTACTGTTGCAGTAATATAATCTGCTTTGTATCTCGTCCCAAATTCAAAGATCCAGTCGGAATAATGAAGCAGTGCAGATCCTCCAGAAGCGTTTGTTAGTCGTGGGTCAGTTTTAGCGTACTGATTAATCTTGACTTCGCTTCTAACCTGACTAATCATCGCACAAATATGTCCTCCTACTGAAAACGGCAAAGCCATCTTCTTCAAGAAGTGGGAAGATATTGCGGCACCTCCGCTTACCTTTACTGCGTCTTCAAAGGTTTTATCTTTATCTCCTTTTGGAATGAGGGCATCCATGCTATCAATAATAAAAAAGTAAGAAATATCTTCTTCATTATTTTGAACAAGCTTATGAATGAGATTCGCTGCCGTTTCGTATATATTTGTTTTAAAAATAAAACAACTGTTGTCATTCCATTCTTCAGGATCTTCTACAAAGTTAATACCAGATCTTTCTACAACGTTTTTAGACAAGCGACCTTCGGCTTTGATATATAATCCTTTGCGCTTCTTACCAGAGGAAAGAAAACTTTTCATTATGGATAAGCTACAGCTTGTTTTTCCACCTCCGGAAACACCGCTGAACCTTAAAACTGATGGATGGAGCCCCCCTCCAACTTCAATGTCGAATATAAGACTACCGGTGGATATAAGAAAATCTTTATCTTTTACATAGTTGTAATGCTCATCTTTATTTGATTTGAGGTATGATGATAGTAATTCTGTTGATTTCATTTTACTTTTTTATTCTTTTTTTCTTATAAAGTCCATAAGAGTTTTTGGTTTTTTTCTTTCGAGGGTTGAATCCTCTCCTTGTTTTTCAGTTTTCAGTGCTATATAAACCGAGCTTGCTGGCGAAATGTCTATCAGATTTAAATTAAATATTCTGAATTTTTCATTCAGATATTTTCTACCGTCAGGAGTTAAAAACCAAGCAAGAGACGGTATTGCAAAATCTGTCCTAGCATGAAACCAAAAATTAGGGTTGTCATTTTTCTGAGTCAAAGAATTCATTATTTTCATTTCTTTAGCCCAGTTAATTTCCTTATATCTAGACTTGGGAAGTTGAAGACAGGAAACTATAAATTCAGATTTGTACCCTTTTTTTGAAAAGGAAGAATGTTTTTTGAATTTAGCCACGCTGAATTAGCGTGGTTTTTTTTTAAAGAAAAGTCAAGGATTTTTACTTTCGTAAAATTCACATCCTTCGCAGTGTTGTGGATTTAAATCTATTATAGATCTTTTTAAACATTGATCTACTAATTTTTTAACTTTACGACACGGACAGCCTTCAAATATTTCTATTTTTTCATCTGGCTTGTTTTTGCAAGAATTAAATTTTTCTTCTCCACTCATACTATTATATTACACGTTACATAGGTCATTTTCTACCATTTTTTTAACGAGTTGGTCAAAAGAAATTTTTGGTTGCCAGTCTAATTCTTTTCTAGCCAAAGAAGAGTCTCCAAAAAGTAAATCAACTTCTGCCGGTCTGTAGAATTTTGGGTTAATTTTAACTAAAATTTCTCCAGTGTCTTTTCTGAAGACTTCGTTTTCCGGTCTTTTATCGGTATTGTCTAAATTTAGATAAGACCAGTGACCTTTTATACCGGCAACTAAAAAGGCTTTTTCTACAAATTCTCTAACGGTATGAGTTTCATTGGATGAAAGAACATAATCTTTTGGCTCTTTTTGATTCAACATTCTCCAGATTCCGTCTACAAAATCACTAGCGTGACTCCAGTCTCTTTTTGCGTCAATATTTCCAAGTTCAACTGGTGTAATTTTTTCACCAGTTTCTGTTTCTTTTTTAATTCTTGCTACATTAGTAGTAATTTTTCTAGTAACAAATTCTACCCCTCTTCTTTCTGATTCATGATTAAATAGCCATCCTTGAACAGCATATAATCCATAAGACTCTCTATATACTTTAACTAATTGTCTGGCGGCTGCTTTACTCGCGCCATATGGGCTTCTCGGTTTCAACGGATGTTTTTCATCTTGTGGAACATATGATACGTTCCCAAATTCTTCGCTAGATCCGGCTTGGTACATTTTGCAGTCTGGTTTATATAGTCTAATAGCCTCTAATATATCAAGAACAGAAGTCGAATTTGCAGCCCAGGTTTGTCTGGCGAAATCCCAACTACTTGCAACGAAGCTTTGTGCAGCTAGGTTAATAAAATACTCTGGTTTTAATTTTTCTACTATTCTAGTAATAGAATGGGTGTCTGTTAAATCAAAATTTAATAAAACAAATCTCTCGTTATTAATATGCTTTATGTTAATATGATTATAAACGCTTAGCCTTCTGACTCCTCCTACGATATATAGGTCAGTATTCTCAAGAAGATAGTCAATCATGTAGCTTCCATCTTGTCCTGTTACTCCAGTTACTATACAAAGTCTTTTACCAGAAAGAAGATTGACGGCGTCTTCTATGTTTAGGACATTGGCGTTATCTATTTTTTTACTCATATATATTTCTTGAAATTCTGTTTTCATTTTAATTTTTGGTTTCTTTTACTTCCGATTCAGGAAAGAATTTTTTTTGAAGTGCTATTTTTGCATTAAATCTTTCCATATTGCAATTATCTACGTGTTTTGCTGTAGTTTCTCCATATCTAGCAAGATCAACTGCTTTAAATGTTTTAATATTTGAATCTACCAAATTATTAAATTCTTTTGAGTTTTTTATTTCATTCCATTTTTGATTATCGTTTATTTGATCTTTTAAAAAAAGATCGCATTCTTCATAGTTGATTTGGTTTTTTTCAGATTTTATTAGTTCTTTTTTTACTTTTAAAATTGCTAGATAATCGAAAGCGTAGCCGTAATCTACCATTAGTAAGATTCCGTTTTTCATATTTTTATTTCCAATAAGAGTATATATTTTTCACTATTTCGTAATTCATGTTTTTAACTTCTTCATTTGGGAGAGTTAGAGCGTATTCGAACATTTCATTTATCATTTTTTCTAAATTGGAGTTATCAATAAAACCAAGCTCTTTCTCTGCTTTTTCGTGAGAGCAATATGCGAATTTTACTTCCCTTCTTGCCTCTAGAAATTCTAAGTTACTTTTATTTAATCCAAAATTTTTAGCAATTTTTATAACAAGTTCTGCGGCATCTTTTATAGCAACAGGATTATTCGATCCAATATTAAAAGACTCAGAGTCGTGACCGTATAGAAGTTTTTCAACTGGATCGCAAATAAATTGCGCATCTGAAAATGCTCTTACTTGTAATCCGTCTCCGTAAATTGTAATATTTTCTCCTTTTATGCACTGTCTTATCCAAATTGCAATTACATTACGGTATTTGTCAAAATAATTTTGGTATTTTGAAATTACATTGTGGGGTAAAATAGTTGAATATCTTAAGCCAAAGTGTTCATAGGCTTCTTTTAAATCCATCTCTATTGTTAGTTTTGCAATTCCATATGGATCTTTTGGAACTCTTTGGTCTGATTCTTTGAATGGGGGTTTCCCATCTCCATAAGTTGCAAACGATGAAAAGTTAATTATTTTTTTAACACTGTGATTTATGCACGAATTGATTATATTCACCGACCCGAGTACGTTATTTTTATAATTAAAATTTCTAATAAATGGGCTTAAGATTTCGGCGGCATATGCCGCGCAATGAATTACATAATCAGGTTTTTCTATTTTAAAAATATTTTCTACCTCTTCTAGATTATATATATCTATTGGGTAAAATTTAATTTTTGGATTAACATTTCTTAAAAAGCCTCCTGATAAATTGTCTATTCCTATTACGCTCCACCCTCTTTCTAAAAAAAAGTTCGCTAGGACCGACCCAATCATTCCAGCGTTTCCAGTAATTAAAATTTTCATACTACTTCTGGATCACAACTAAAACATCATCAAATCTATTTTTTTGACGCCTAAGATCTATAATTTTTGCATTTTCATGAAGATTTTTGAAAGCTTGCCAAGATGTTTCAATATTAAATATATCTTCTATGAAATAAAAGCCTCCCTGTTTTAAAAGGGGAAATAGTATTTCAAAAGACTTGATTTGATGTTCTAGAGAGTGTGAGCCGTCATCAATAATATAATCAAACTGAATATCTTTAAATAGAGACATTAGTTTTTGTGGATCCGTTGCGTCGCATTCATAAACCTCAAGATTCTCATTAGAGAATTTAAATCTATTTAAGTCTATATCAATTCCAATAATTTTGGAATTTTTAAAATACTCTTGCCACATTTTTAATGAATGCCCTTCGTAAACTCCAATTTCTAGCAGGCAGATATTTTCTCTATTATCTTCTAAATATTTTTCATAAATCGGAATATAGGAATGAAGAGTTCCTTTATCTCCACCGCAATCGTTCATTTTATATTTTTGATAAATATTATTTAAGGTTTCCATAGCATTTTTTTGAATTTATCTTGATTATATCTCAAATATGATGGTAGTTCCAATAATTCTACGTGCTCAATTTCTTTATTGTTTAATATGCAAATTTTATTTTGGATCATATTTTGTAGATCTATATTTATATCTTCTTCTGTTATTTCTCTTGTATATT
>Ga0078894_10000401_pt1 | contig 29794 bp, 39 predicted proteins | sample LauGreSu1BDMLBSD_2_FD_67506 | JGI IMG/M metagenome (GOLD analysis project Ga0078894, IMG submission 67506) | Freshwater lake microbial communities from Lake Michigan, USA - Su13.BD.MLB.SD (version 4) (version 4) | ecosystem: Environmental > Aquatic > Freshwater > Lake | place: Lake Michigan... | reverse complement strand
CGAACTAGCTAGAGATAACATCGTTGATGCACTCAAAGATCAAATCATTTTAGATGAAGTTCAAAAGCCATATGATGTTGTTCCTATTGCTGATAAAATTGTAGCTTTCATTGAGAGTAAGTTGTCCGATCTCTTACATAGCACCACTACATTTGGTGATAGTTCTGCCCTTACTAAACCTAAAGCATTTACACCAACCCAAGATTACGATGCTCCTATTTATCTCATTACTGAGAAAGATGGTTTATTTTTGATAGAATACCATTTATGGAAAAAAGATGATCTCATTCAAGATGGGGATTATGATCAAGGTAAAGCAATCATAGATAAAACACAAACCTTTAAATATTCTGATTTGCAAGGTATTAGAGATTTTATTGTATCTACATCAAATAGGAGTGGTGTATAATATCTTTGTATTTCACACATACAAGGATATAGATACACATGAGAAAACCTAAAATAATTGAATTGAAAACTAAAAAAGAGCTTGATGCTTGGACTACCTATTCATATATCACAGAGCCATCACTTGAAATTAAGACTGTTAAAGGTTTAGAAGATACTGTGTTTTTTCAAGGGAGTGGAGCTAGTAAAAGACGAGTTGCCCCTTATCATGTCCCACCACTTAAAAACACCGACTCAGAAGTATTAGCTTTGATAGATGAATATCATGCTAGTGTTGCTACACTTGAAAAGGCATTTAACGAATGGGATAGTAAAAGGATTGATATGCTTGCTAAATTAAGGGAGCTATCAAATGTTTATCCTCGACCTTATGAAGATATTATAGCTATTTTAAAATTATCTTAATCTTCAGTTTCAACTTTAGGCATATACTGTTCTATCTTATCATGTAAATGAACTTGAGATTCTTTCTTTGTCTTAATCACATTCTCATTCTGAAAGATACTAAGTTTCTCAATTAAAGCTGTTTGTATCTCAAATAACTGATCAGATTTAAGTTGTAAATGGATTTGAGCATCTCTCAATCTAGCAATTAAAGAGGCACGATCAGCATTAGCTTGTTCAAGTTTAGCTTTAAGTTCTTCAATTTCTTCTGGACTTCGCCCACTAGCTATTGTGAGCATAGAAGAAATTGAACCTGTTAAAACACCTATCACACCGATGAGTATATCTCTATTCTCATCTACAATTTTAAAGAATGATAGGAATAGGATTAAACCTACGACTAAGATCATAAAAAAAACACTAAACCACCACCCTTTAGTTTTATCACTATTCATATCACTATTCATCATTTTACTAATCCTTGTATATAATTCCTACCATAAGTAAAAGTTGTTCTCTTAATACAGGGTCAAAGAATAGATAGAATAGAAACATAAAGACAACTGTAAAGCTAACAATAAACACCCAACCTACAAATTGAATGATATAATTGTAGAAAGCTACATCTTTTTCATTCATAGATAAAACATTTAAACCACCCATTCTTTTAGCTTTTTCACTATCATCAGGAGTTCTTAAACTTTCTTTATCTAATCCGATAGCATATATACCTATATATTGTTTGACCCCTTTAAATTTATAAGCACCTATAAAGCTATATCTTGTGCTTTTAGGAGTATTGCTATTGACACCTTGTTTTTTAAATTCGTCCATAGCCTCTTTACTGAGTAGCACTTGACCTTTACCACATATTGACATAGTTCTAGCTGCTATGTTTTTACCAACACCCTCAAGTTCTAATCTTTTAGCACCACCTTGTATATATTTAGCATCTTGATGAACGACCACAATGCTTGACCAATGAATACCTACACGACAATTTAGCTTAGTTCTTTCAGGCACATTTATTTGGTAGTATAAACCAAAATTGACGGCATCTTGTATAGTTTCAAAGTAAATGAGAAACCCATCTGATCTATCTATTTCTTGACCGTTAAACCTTGTTATTAAATCTCTTACACTCCGATCATGGACTTGAAACACCATAGCTGCTTTTGCATCACCTGCCCTTTGAACAAAGGCTGTGCTACCTATTATATCAAGTAAAACTATCGCTAGTGTTCGTTCTTCTATTCTCATTTTTTTTCTTATTCCATTAAGAATTTAGGAAGGGTGCTTAATATGATTAACAAAATAGAAAGAAAACTACTAAAATCGGTTTGTCTGTTTATTCAGTTTAATTAAACCCATTTTTTAAGAATTTAATAAAATCAATAACTTAGCTTGTATCGGCATCGGAGTAGGATGCCACTTTGAAAATCGGTTTAACTGAAAATGTAGTTTATTTATTCTTTTGAATATCTTTAAGAATAGAAAGGATTTGATCAATTCTATTGTCTTTATTTAAAGTCTGTAAATTCTTAAAGGATTCGATAAGGAATTTTGAGAGTAGACCACTGATACCAGCAACTACCCATTGAAGATCAGAAATGGGATAAGGGTCAGCGGTGATCCATATAGCAATTAAACCACCACAAGTAGAGATTAAAGAGTTTAAAAATTTAGAGTCATACTTTAAGAATTTAGAAGCTATGTCTAAAGAGATATAACCAGCACCTGCACAGATAGAGATAAGTTCACTAAGACTAAGCTGTTGCATGATGTTTTTTCCTCATTGTTTAAATTCTTAATATAATAAAAGAAATAAAGGGGGGTTCGCATAGGTATTTTATTGTAAAATGAGATACAATGCGTACCCCTTTGTATAATAGTCAAAACTCAAAAAAGAAAGGTTTTCAAAGAAATGAATTTCAATGAATATCAACAACAAGCTGCACAAACAGCTTTATACAAAAAAGAAACAGCCTTAGAATATACTATTCTTGGATTAGTAAATGAGGCTGGCGAAGTCGCTGGTGCATATAAAAAAATTCTTAGAGGTGATAAAGCACTTGATGAAAATGCAAGATTGAACTTAGCAAAAGAATGTGGTGATACATTATGGTATTTATCACAAGTAGTAAGAGAACTAGGTTTTGACTTAGAAACGATTGCTCAAATGAATATTGATAAATTGAATGACAGAATGAATCGTGGTGTGATTAAAGGTGATGGAGATAATAGATAATCATGGATCTCTTTCATATAGACATAATCCTATACTTTCTTTATCTTGTTTTAGTGACACCTAAAATTCTTAAAGATGAGATCAATGAATTTGAGAGTAAAATTATCTTTGTTGCAATCTCTTTTTTTGTTTTTTCTGTGATGATTTTTTTATGTCAGACATTTCCATTGATAATGCTAGTCTTTTTAAGTCTAGGTTTTATATCAGAATTTAATCGTAGGTATAGTAAGTTTTAAGAATTTGTTTATTATTTATATATGATATAGAATATAGGTATAACACACAATTTTTTTAAATGGAGAACCTCTATGTCATTATTAGCTCAAAAGATTGCAAGTAAATATATTGCTAAAACTGCTGCTAAAGAAGAACTTTCATGGAAAGACAAAGCTGTACAAGCTCTTTGCCATCAAATTGGCTGTTCAACAGAACATCTTATGAAAGATAGTCAAGGTCGTTGCTATAAAGATGGTAAGTATGCTAGTTCTATCGTTGTTACAATGGCTCAAGGAACAGCATCAAATGGTGAATCACAATGGCTAGTATTTGAAACATTTTCAGATGCTGAGGCATCTGCACTTGAATTTGTTCAAGGCAAAATTGAAGAAGCACCACAACTTTTTGATATGAACTGGTTAAGCCAATACTTTAGTGTTGCTAGTTCTGATGTTAAAAGAATTTCTCAAGAAGATGCTAAAGAGATCATTAAAGAATTATCTCCTGAAGAAATGATTGCTGAATTATCAGCGACCTATGCAGAAGAAGATACAGAAATTCAAGAATTTATTGAAGATTTTCAAGACACACAAAATGAATTACAAGAATTAACTGTTTCAAGTGATGATGAAGTAGCTATCAAGGAAATTGAATTAGCATTTGCACAATTAAAGAAGGAAGCTCGTGAATTGCTTGTAGGCAATATTGCTAGTAAGATTGCTCAAGAATTAACAGAAAATCCAGCTGGCTATTGGGAAAACTTAACAGGTAGCTTAGATGAATTACCAAGCTGGATTACTATTGATACTAAGGGTGCAGCTCAAAATGCTATTCTATCTGATGGTGTTGCTGAATTTTTAGATTCTCATGATGGCGAAGAAATTTATTTAAGAGGAACAACATCAGTTGCTTTTGGTCAATCACAAGAAATTTAATTTATTTATATATTGATCTCTTTGTATATCAAAATCTTTTAAAAAGAGGTCAATCATTATGTGGTGGGTATATGCAATACAATCCATAAAAAAAAGAACTTGTCCTAGAACAGGTAAATCCTTGCCAGGTGTGATTTATGTAGGTTGCACGAAAGACCTATATAGAAGAATAAGACAACACAATGGTGAGATAGTAGGTGGGGCAAGATTTACTACTGATTATCGACCCTGGGTACCTCGTGCTGCATATGGACCTTATGGAGATAGGTCAACGGCACAACAAGCTGAGGAATTTCTTAAAAAGAGAAAAGGTGAGGAGCGAGTATACTGGTGTAAAGAGGATTCACCTTTATGTAAGGGTGATGGGATAAAACATGAGTGGGTACGACTTGGTGGAAAAAAATAATAATCCTTTAATGATTTATACATAAATGAAAACTTATAAGAATAAGGAGAAAATGCTATGTCAGATACAAGCACCGATGATATTAGCACTGATGTAAGTCCTGTTGGATTTTTAAGAAACAAAATTCTTAATCCATTCAAGGGGGCTTTCTATCGTCAGTATGGACATAAATTTAAGAGAGTCAAAAAAGCATATGGTTTGTTAAGATTTTATCAAATCTTGATTGCTATTGATGATTATTTACTTGATCGTGTAGAGAGAGCTTTAAGAGGCGAGAAAGTTGTTTTCAATTTAGCTCCTGATTATTTGGCTTCATACAAGTATATGGCTCAAGTATTTGACTATTTTGAATGGAAAGTTCAAGGCAATCAATTTTCTGATATGCACAATCAAATTTTTACTGATGTTAAGTATATTGATACTTATATCAAGACCGAATTAAATGCTTTCTTTAAAGCATATAAACCAGGTAGTGATACATCAGCATCAATTTCTGATATTACTAAAATATGGCAACATTTAGTCAAAACACCTAGATACAAGGAAGTTGTTAATGTTGTTATTGATATGATTAAATTGCTTTGTACTACTGTTAATTTACCTTTCAATACAGATGAAAAAATTAACAGCCTTACTAAGATTCGATACACTCAATTTGCTATCGTTGCTAAACCTCAAATGACAACCTTTGAAGCTAGTAAAGATGTTGCAAATCAAATCAAATTTAATAAGCAACTTGTTCAAATTAAAGAAGCACAAATTAAAAAATCTTTTGCTGATGAAGGTTTAAAAGTAAGCCGTTTAAGATTTGGCCCCTATATGCTTATGGTCGGTTCTGACCCATCTGAAACTGAAACTATTGTTAATCCAGAAACTGGTGAGACCAAAATTCAACCAAAGATGAAAAAGATTTATTGCGATCAAATGGCTGATAAAGGTGCTTTTGAATCTATGAAAGAATTTCAAGAAGCAGCTACTGAGTACAATACTAAGTATAATGCCTTGAGATCACTTGTCCATAATCCTAAAATCTCTTATGCTACTCAAACTGTGGTCGATCCCGTTACCGGCGAAGTAACTGAAAAGTATCAAGATGAATTTAAAATTGGTGAAAGAAAATTAGGTAAATTCTTAAACACTCAAATTGAATATGCACAAATTGAAGCTAAACCTGGTATTCGTGGTCAAGGTACTAGAACTAATAAAATTATTCATACTGTATCTCGTTTAGATGAAGAAGCTTTAACTCATGCTTATGGTGATTTGAAAGTTCGTGAACTTACAGATGTTGATCGTAATGATAAATTCACTAAATATTCTCTCAAGAGAAATGTTGAAACTCAAATGATCAAAGATTCTCTTGGTCGTGAAAGAATTGTTATCATTACAGGTAAATATCGTGGGTACTTCTTAGATGATATGGTTAATATTGAAGGTCGTATGATTGAAGGTAGTTCTTACACCTTTAATCTTAAAGGTAGAATTAACAAGTATGAAACTGTCAAGGGTGGTAATTTAGTTCTTGAAAATCTTGAAGAACCATATATCACTTTATCTCAGGATAAGGCTTGTAAATCTGAGGATATTGCTGTAAAGATTGCTAATTGTCATTTTTATTTAGGTATCCCTTATATAGCTGGTAGAGCTGCAAATATGTTTAAAGCAGAAAGAGCTGCTATGAAAGCTCTTTCTGATAAAGAACCAGATGTTCAAATGGTTCCTGATTCAAAGCGACAATTCTGGACCTTTACTGTATCTTCCTATGAAGCAGTTAGAAAAGCATTAGGTTCATGTGCTTTATCACATAGTGCAAGTGAATTTTTAGAGGTTTATTACACCGATCTTTTAAAGAAAGAATATGCTTTAGATCCTGCTAATGTTAAGCAATATAGCCCTGAAAGAATTGGTGGGTTTAAAGCTACTTTTGGTCCAGAGAATAAACCCTTTAGATTAAACAATAAACAAATGGAAGCTCTTGCTTGGCTCGATGCTAATAACTTTAAAGGTTTAATGGCACTAGATACTGGTGTTGGTAAAACTTTATTAGCAACAGCAGCTATTCTTTTAGCTAAAAGAAGAGAAGAAGAAGAAAATGCTACAGAACCTCGTAGATTCTTATTTGTAGAACCTGCTGCTCTTGTAGGCAACTTGAAAGAACAAGCTGTTAAAGTTTTCTGTGATAAGCCTGAAGAAGTAACAGCTCGTATCGATGAAATTTCTTATGATACTTTCTTGGAAGTTTGGAAAGAAGGTAAAAAAGAAAAGGAATCAGGTTGGACTCCTCTTAAAGGTAATTCTCAACTTACAGCTAAATATGGTGAAAATAAATACTATGCTGTTTTCTTTGATGAAATTAACTATGCTACCACAGGTGATAAAGCAAGAGCTGTATCAGGCTTAAAGCATACTAGAAAAGTTCTTTTAACTGGTTCTGCTATTGAAAAGGATCCCGTTGACTTGTTCAAGTTTGTAGGCTTAACTAAAGGTATTGATGTTACATCAAGAGCCGAACAAAACAAGTTTATTGGTAGATATGGTAATATTGTTGGTGGTCGTTTTGTAGGTGTTAAACCTGGTGTTAAGAATGAATTTGATACTTGGGTTAGAACTAATGCTTACTTTGCTGATAAACAAGAAGTTGATTATGTTGGTGTAGGTCAACCTGCTTTGAAGAGACCAAAAACCTTCAGTGCTAGTGTACCTATGCCTCTAGTTCTTGAAACTGTTTATAAGAAGAAAGCTGAAGTTGTTAAAAATACCATTAAGCAAATGTTAAAAGTTTACTCTCAAACTATCGCTGATAGATCATCTATTGATGATAAAAAGAAGAGTATGCTTAAAGATATTGCTAAGGGTTCTTTAGCTAAAGAAATTAAGTTGTTGCATGATTTATCTACAAATCCACAAAAAGCTCTTGGTCGTATGTCTGACAGCTACCTCAAGACCTTCTTGAGTGATGAAGATATTGCTACTCTTAAATCAATGCCTAATCCTAAAATTACACAATCTGTTTCTTTAGCATTAGAAAGAGCTGGTAAAAGAAATATTCTTTATTTCACAGATGATGCTTCTGTAGCACTTAGAAATGTTCAAGCTATCTCTTCTCAAGCAGCTGGTAAACACTTATTATGCTTACCTACAAAAATCTCTGTTTTTGAGGGTGGTGCTGAAACTAGAGTTTTCGATAAGAATTTTGATGTTTCTTTAATAACACCAGATTACTTAGATGAATTTTCTTTTGAAAGTCAAAAGAAAGCTGCTACCCCTCCTACACAGAACCAAGCTCCTACACCAGAACAACTTGAAGAACAAACTAAATGGGCTCAAGTCCTATTTAAAAAAGTATTTAAACCCCATGCTTCTGTTATCAAGACAATGACCTGTACTGGTGCTTATGCTCGTGGTTTCAATTTCCAAGAATGGACAACCGTTGTTCACTTAGATCGTAATGGCTGGTCTTCTGAAGAAATGAAACAAAGAACTGCTCGTTCTTATCGTCAAGGTCAAGAAAAAGAAGTTGAAGAAATCTTTATTGATATGGTGTATAGAAGTAAAAAAGATACCTTAGATGTTGATTTTGCTACTTCTGTTATTACATCTGGCGACCTTACTGATTTACCTGATGTATGGAAGAGTGCTGTTTATAATAGTAACGGTGAATTGAAAAAAGTTATCAAAGACAATATCACTAATAGCTCATTGATTTATAATTACCTACAAGGTGTAAAGCTACATGGTAAAACAGAATCTGGTGTTAGTATTGATGAATTAAGAGGACTCGTTCAAGGTAAGGATCAAGAATTTTTCAATAGCATTATCAAAGATGCTATGAGCTTGAAACTCCTTGAATCCTTTGAAGCAGTTCAAAGAGATACATCTAAGAGTATCGGTACTTCTGCTCGTTTATTGATGAGAGCTGTTAACCCTTCACAAGCTGAAATTGCTGCACTCAATCAATTCCAATCTGATGCTGAAGCTGCTCCTCTTTATTTTGATACACCATTAGATGATAAAAGATTTGATAAGGTCAACCTTAAAGGTATTAGTACTGTACTAGGTGGTTCTGATTTACTTGATATCACAGGCTTTGGCGAATTGTATAATGTTGCTAATAAACATAATACTAAAGCCTCTTTCTCTTTACCAAAAATTAAAGATAATGGCTCTGAAATTGAAATTTCTCAATTAGGTGGTGATACTCTAGTAGATAATGTTTCTATCAAGATTAAACATGATGGATTTAAAGCTAGTGGTATGACTATTCAAAATCTAGGCTTTAAGAATTGTGCACCTCCTGAATTATTTGCATCTACAATCTTATCTATGGTTAAGAATGCTGTTGCTAATAATGTAAGCACCATCACTGTTAATGCTAAAGCTGAAGAAGTTTCTACCTATGTTAAATTAGGTTTTGATGCTGATATTCCTGTTTCTCTTATTAGTAACTTAATGAGTAAAGTTAAGGGTTCTCCTTTTGAAGCTGATGTAAATGAAGTTTTTGGTGAGTTGTTTAAACAAGCTGGTCATAATAAATCTGAAGCCTTAAAACTCGGTATGTTCACTTTGTTTACTAAACAATCTAAATCTAAATTTACTGGCTCACAAGCCTTTAAGTTAGCTCCTGTTCCTATGACCTTAACTCTTAATTTACATAATAGTAGGAATACAGAACCTATTATGTTGTACTTTAAAGCAAAGGCTGTTGAAGCAGGTATTAACCCAAGTGAATATTTCACTAAGAAAGATATTGCCCCATTTAATACTGCAAATATTAATTGCTGGGCAGGGTTCTTAACTGGTGGTTTTGATTCTCATGTTAATTTAGCTAAAGATGTTGTTGTTAAAAAGTATCTCAAAGACCTTAAGAAAGCTATAATTTCTAACCCAGGACAAGCTCCTACTATTATTAGAATGGTAGCTCAAGTTGCCCCTGCTTATGAAAAACAGTTACAAACAATTCTTAAAGGTTTAAGCTCTACTTCTGATATTGAAACTAAGGTTAAATTTATCGAAGAGGCTGTTAGTAAGAAAGCTAAACAAAGTAAGAAAGCTTCTGCCATCACCGACCTCGATGAAGATCCAGTATTGAATAATATCTGGGAAACCATTATTGAAGTTGAAGAGGCTAAGAATATCGAAGCTGATATTGCTTTTGAACTCGGCGACCTTCTCTCTGCTGAAATTCTTAAACCATAAGAAATTCTTAAAACACCTAAACGGAGTTAAACTTAAATGCATCCTACTAATATTACTGAATGGGTTCAATATATAACCCTAATCGCTGAAGATGAATTGATCGAACAAGCTCGTCTTGCAGGCACACAAACCTTTATCAATACCTTACTTCAAGAAGGTTTTTCTATGACTGAAATTAATCAAATCCATAAGGCTTTTGCTTTAAGATTTAAAAAGACAGGTCGTAGAATCCCTCTTGAACTTGATGATTGTGTTGTGGATTATCACTTCCTAGCTAACCCAGCATTCTAAATTAAAATTCTTAATCTTAAATACTTATAAATTCTTAAATTTATCCTTAGCTGAAATTCTTAACCTTTATATAGCTGTCTCCACTAGCTTATAAATTCTTAATATCTAAGTCTATCCTCATTCACTCAAAAATTCTTAATCTCTAAAGCCTTCCCTATTGACTTATAAATTCTTAACCTTTAAAGATACCCCTCACTAGCTTAATCTCTAAGTCTAATCCCACTAGCTTAATATCTAAGTCTATCCTTACCCTCTTATAAATTCTTAATCTTCCTTATAAATTCTTAATATCTAAGTCTATCACCACCTCTTTAACCTTTAAAGATATCCTGATTATCTCATAAATTCTTAATCTCTAAGTCTATTAGCATTTAAGAATTTATACTTCTATTCTCACGATCCTATAAATTCTTAACCTTTAAAGCTCTCTTCATTATCCTATAAATTCTTAAACCTTTAATGGCTCACCATTATCATCAAATAATCTCTCAATATCATATTTACCATCTTCCCCCAATTTAACACTCCATAAATCTTTACTTGATCTATGCACTAACTCACCTTCAAGGTTTGTTCCTGCTACTACAAAAAAACCTTCTAAGCTACTTACTCTCTTACTTGCAAGACGAACATTTGTTAAGGGTGCTTGTGTGATCTTATTGCTATTATCCCACTTAATAAACACTTGACCATCCATAGCTGTCTTACGACCACTCATTGTATTTACTGCTACAACTGTTCCTTTAGTTCCTTGTGCAGGTAAATTGCCAGGTATGATCATGCCATTATTGTGATAAGCATATACTCTTGCACCATCGACCAATGATGATGTTTTAGCTTGTTTAACATGAACTAAATCTCTAATGCTTGATTCTTCTAATACTGAGTCGATACTAGCTGTTTTATTTGTATTTACAAAGCTAATCATTTTCAATTCTCCTTAATGTGAAATTCTTAAAGAAGAAAGATATATAGATAAAATAAAAAACCCCCTAATTTCTTAGGGGGTTCTTACAACCAACTCAACTTACACAACAGGATAACCTATGTGATTAAATATCACCCAACACATCATTCAATACATCATCTGCATTAAATGAACTAGCTGTATTTGGCATACCAGCTACAGGGCTCACTGAACCACCGTTCTTACCAGCAAGCTTCTCACGAATTTGATCAATGGTCAAATCTTGTGCAATATCATCTTGTAAGCGAGCATACAAATCTCTTGCAATAGAGATAATATCATTGAAAAGAGCTGGGTTCTTATCTTTTACACCAGCAAGTAAATTTTCACGAGCAGGAGAGAAAGACATCTTGTGGTAGGTAGGATCAGTAACATCAGCGAGAACATCATGCTTAGTAAGTGGGAACTCACTGTTGGCTGTTTCAAGTTGCTTATACTTTTCAAGTGAAAGTGTCCAGGTCTTGACTTGATAACCATTTGCGATATTGTTTGCATCAACCTTACCAGTTGATAAATCTGTGGGCCAGAGAATGATCACTGTTGCGATAGCTACCTTTGATGGTTCGGTGGCAAACTTTTGAAATTCAGGACCGTTATCTAAGAAATAACCGACATCCTTGTTATACAATCTACGACCACCCTTGAATAAGGGAGCTTGTGCATTAAAATCTGGATTGCCATTTTCGAGACCTGGGAGAGCAACGAAACTGATACGATACTTGCCTTTTTGTGGCTTCCAACGAGATTTACCAGAGGACAAGATTGGGGCTGAGCCACCGAGTGTAAATGTAGAAATACTCATCTGAGTTTCTCCTATGTGTTTGTTAAAACTATGTCTTATGCTTTAAGGCTTTAGAATTTCTCATTCAAGGCACATTGCACTATCGACATTTATATCTTATACTATTTTTTTAAAGTCGGTATATATATTTTTTATATATTTTTTATCCTATAAAACTGATCGCCCTTATCGCATTATGTATCACAGGATATACCATATCCTCAAATACTACTAAAGTTCCGAGAATATCGTGATCTGAGGGAATTAAAAGATTATTCATTCTCTTTACATTCTCTATCCCCACCTCTTTCATATTTATTTTTGCCTCATTTTCATCAGTATATTCTAATTCCCACCCATCAGTTTGACCTTTATTTTTTATAGCATCTATACATAACTGGGATACTTCCTCAATAGGTAGCTTTAAACCCCATGTCATTACACGACCTTGTGCATTAGGTTTATCAGCCCATTTAAGCTGATTAGCTTTAGAATGTCCTACTAATATAGGTGTGCAATGTGGTGGCACAGGCACTTCTATAAATAAAGGTGCTTTCTTATTCTCTATCTTAATTACTTCAAAAGGCACATTATTCATCTTTATCTTCTTCCTTTGTATCTTCTATTTCATCTATACCACCTAAGACCCATAATAAAGCAGATATATCTGGGTATTGACTAGCTATTGCCCCCATATCACCACTTGCTAGTAATTCATCTATCTCTGCCTCTATATCTTCTCTTGATTTATGTGGTTTAAAGAATGGGCAATTAGGAGGTACAGATTGATCACATATCATACCTTCCCACTCTTTAGGTTTATCAGCATCTAATAAGCATACATAAAATAGATCATCCCCACTTACACCTTTAACTAACCCAGAGTGAGTACAATTACAGGGTTTGCGGGATAAACCATTTCGCACAGCCTTTTGGACTATACGGTATTTAACTTGTTTAAGCTTATGTCTGATAGAACCTTCGGTTTTCATGTATATCACACCCATTTTCTGATTATTTCTATTATACATCGTTTTTTCGTTTATTGATATACCTATATGAATAAACATCATCAAAAGGATTTTATTATGTATACTCGTAAAGCATCTTTCAGAACAACAATGCCTAATATTTTTGTTCTCAAGCTAAATGAAGTCAAATCTAAAGTAGAAGAAGCACAAGCTCTTTTAGAAGAGGCTAATCAAATGGCTCTTGACCTCCCAGCATTTTCTCAAATGAGAGATAATGTAAGAATTGCTATTGCTAATACTATCGGTAAGAATATCTATTCTTTACAGGGTACTGTTGAGATGATTGATAAGGTCGAAGATAATGTAGATAGATTAAAATAGGCTATCTATAAATATCTAAACCAACACAGTAGAATAGATTATGTATAATTCAAAAATTGCTTCACTCGAAGCTCGTATCGCTAGATTAGAATCAAGATTAACCAAAAGATCATCTAATCCCACATTTGAAAAAGAATATCTGGAGCATCTCGAAAAATATCTATCCTCCTATTTTGAAGATACAGGTCGTTTTCAATTTTGGTTTCCAAATATTCCATACCCCCAAAAATTATAGGTCAAGAATTATCTACAGCTGGTGGTGGAATATCTGATAATATAATTACTACAGAAACCCCATTCCTTAAAATTGATGTGAGACCATCCCATCTCGGTCAAAGAAACATATCTAAAAAAATGATTGTTGATTTTTATGATTATAGTGAATCATCTCTTGATGATGTCAGAGTATTTTTGATGTCCTGTGTTCGTCAATTTCATAAATATTAGTCAAATTTATAAACCATAAGATGCTTTAGTTGCATTGTAATTATTTAATATCGTACTTAAATTTATTGCTGTATTCCATACATGAAAAGCACCTAATCTAAACTCAGCACCTGCACCACTCCCCATATTAGTACTTGTTGGATAACCTAAAGCATAATATAAACCTGCACCACTTCCTGTAATATATGGAGTTTGTCTTGCATATGTAGAGGACCCTGCTAACTGTCCATTTACATACCCTCTTAAAGTAGAACCATCATAAGTCAAACCTACATAGTGCCAATTATTGAGAGGTGCTGATATAGATGATGTGATTTTAGCTCCCCCACCTATCACATAGGGCCAGACTGCAAAACAAGGAGTCCCACTTATCCACTCTATCTGTGAATCATACCAATTTGTATTAGGTGATGTAGTTCCTTGTTCTGATACAATCACACCATTAGAAGTAGGATAAACCCATACAAAATGAGCGATTACAATACTTGTGTTAGCTGGCGATAAATAAGGATTAAGGTTTACTGTTGTTCTAATATAATTGCTAGTGCCACTATCTAAAGATATATAATTAGGTGTTCCACTCGTATATGGATTTGTGCCTACAAGTAATCCATTATTAGTCCCATCAAGGTCAGTGATAGTAGTACCTGATCCACTATATGATGATGTATTTTGGATATCCCAATATGTGATCATACTAGCACCTGAAATAAAAGAAGATGCCGTTGATGGTTTAATTATCCCATGAGTTGCTTTTAACAATTTTATTGCTCCATATATATCTATATATATATATAACCTTGATATTTAATTCTTATAAACAAGCTATTTATCCGACCTAAATAACAATATGGGTAAAAAGAGTGTAGTTTTTACCCATATCTTTTTCTTACTGTTCAAAAAGTGCGATTTTTGAACACATCTTTTTCTTACTGTTCAAAAAATGACATTTCTGAACAGTTAAATCTTTTCAAAGACTGCACCATTTGCAGTCGGCTTTATTCTATATGCTATATCGGCATTCTCAGTTAATATACTATTATGGCTTACACATAATATATCCATCCCCAACCTCTCACACAATACCTTTAAAAAATCTACAAGCAACCTAATCCTATTCTCATCCACAGGTGCAAAGGTTTCATCTAAGATCATTAAAGGTCGTAAATCCCTCTTTAAAATCAAGGCTACCCTCAATAATAAAGATTGTATGGTAGCTACTGCCCCACCAAAAGCATCCATACTCTCTGATTCTATCTCTAAACCATCACTACCTTTAAAGGTAGTTTTTAAACGAACAGATATTTTACCCCTCAATTTATCGACCTCAGCTTTTAAACCCACCTCTTGTTCTGGAAATATAGCTTTTAAACCCTCATCTAATAAAGCCACATAAGTATCTATACCTTTATTTACTTCATCTTCTGATATACGATCTAATAAGACATTTGCTTCTTGCTTTAATGCTAATTCATTATCTAATTCAATAATCTGTTCTTCAAGTTTAGAGATAGTTTTTTCTGTACTCTCTTTTAGAGTTTTTAATGATAAAAAACGATCTCTTAAATTCATTTAGCTAACCCATGCTACAATAGATACCATATCAATATCATGATCATCAAATCTATTCTTGAAGAGCATAAAACCTTTACTGCCTTCTTTACTACACCCAAAGACCACATTGTTATCTAAACCTGATAACACCTCTTTAAGATACTTGTAGTTAAATTTAAAGCTACCTGTATCTACACCTGACACCTCAGCATTTTGACGATCAATAACCATCTTTAATGGGTATTGAGTAGCATCAGCTGGATTTACTACCATAAGAGGAACTTCTTCTACAAGTGAATCTCTCTCAGTTAAAGAATCCATTGTTAAGGTAGGATTAGTTAAGGCATCTTCGGGGTGGTTAAAGGTAACAAAAAAATCATTCTTATCTGAGCCTGAACTTAACAATTCAATAGAATTGAGTAGGTCGCCCTTATTAAATGCCCATACTCTTCTTGGAGTCCAATCGAATGAATTTAAAAAGTGAGCTGGCAAGTTTTGAAAATTATGTTGTGATCTCATAAAACCAAAAGTAGTGCCATCTTGTGCTTTAAGGATATGAGCTTTAGCAGTGCTATGAATTTCAATATCTTGAGTTTCATGTGCTTTCAAGAATTTCAACACATTAGGAAAATCTTTGAGTTGGATTTTAAAGTCGAGATCAGCAAATTCATTTGATCTTAGGATAGCTAATGAGTAGGCATCAGTAGCCATCATTTTACCATCTCTGATTACAGCTTGGCATAACTCAGGTCGTTTTGTATCATCATCAGATACATATGGCTTAATAGCATTTAAACAAGCTGTCAATAACTTAGCTGGTAAAGCCTTTGATAACTTAGCACTGCTGATCTCAGTTGCCCAATCTGGAAATGTATCTGGGTCAAGACCTGGATAGTTCAACTTGCTCTTAGAATTACCTTCTCTTGATAAAGCAACATTACCTTTATCATCAGATTCCATATTGATAGTATGACCATCACCGATAGCATTTACAGCTTGGACTAATCTTTTACCTTCAACAGTAAATTTACCAACACCTGTTGATTTAACTGGGGATACTGGCACACAAGAATATAATCTCTTTGACTCGGAGGACATGACAGTAACTTGGTTGTTATCTTGTAAATCAAATACGAAATGGGAAGAAATATCAGCACTGCTACCGAGTGTATTTTGAGCAATATCTAGTGCTGCTTTTAAATCTTTTTGTGCGACTACTACTTTCATCTTTTCAAATCTCCTTGAGCCTTTGCTCAATTCTGTTTAAGGATTCTTCTGCTTTATTTACTTCTTTCTCAAAGTTTTCAAGCATATCATCTCTTTCGAGTTTTAACTTGTTTATTTCATCTTCTAACTGATCAGGATTAAAACCTAAACTTGTTAAACGATTATCTATCTCTTGTAAAGAATTTTTTGCTGATTCTAGTTTACCAAGCAATCGTTCTTTTTTTCTTTCTAGTTCTGTTTTCTTTTCTATCAGAACCTTTAAATCTTGCACTTTATCACCCCTTTCTTTTTCAGATTAGTGATAAAACTATCTTATATTATTTCCCCATCGTGAAGATATTAATTCCTTGCATATTTTCTAACGGATCATTTTGTTTCTTTAATTCTTTAGTCGCATTCCTCTTAGCTACATTCACAGCCTTTTGTGCTTGTCTTTGCTCACATACACTCTCATATGGACAATTAGTACAATGCTTAGGTACAGGGTTTGCTTCAAAGTTCTTTTTTTTAATCGCTTTCTGTGTTTCAACAGCCTCATCAAATAACCGTTTAATATCACTAGGGTCGATACCTACTTCTATAATCCCATTCCATTCTTTAGGGTCCTGCTTCCAATCCTTTGGTGGTTCATTAGGTGGGTATCTAAAAAAGAAAAAACCTAATCTACTTGGTGTTACCCCATATGCCATTTTAAAGCATAAAGCATACCATCTTAATTGGTCTTCATCTTCCCATTTACCAGGTTGACCTGCATTCTTACCGTCCATAATATGAATTTTATCATTTGTATCTCGGAAGATTAAATCTGCTATACCACAAATCTTTAAATCTTTAAGCTGTGGGGATACCCAGGTTTCCATTTTTACTTCTGATCTAGCATAAGGACCAAGAAGTCTATTCTCTTTCATAATCTTGAGAAAATTCACAGCACCTGATACACAAAGGTCAATCGCTTCTGATCTCATCATTTGTGACCAATCAAGATACTTACCTACCTCTTGTAAGCTAAACTCTTTTTTAGCTAAGTTCTCTACTCTATCTCTTAACAATAAAGGTTCTTTCCATAAATTCTCATTATAGATAGATTCGACCACAGTAGATAAAACACTACCCATAAGAGTATAATGTTCACTCGCTCTTTCTTCTTCAGCAGGTAAAGGTTTAGGTTTACCAAGTCCTGCACCTAGATCAATTTCGGGATTGCCCCTTGACCATAGAAATTTTTGAGGACATTCTCTCATAGCTTTAATATGAGACCAGTATAAAACATTCATAGCTATATATCTCCTTTATAAAAACAATCTTTTATATTATATTATATATAAAGGAGCTTAACATGGAAGATAATAAAAATCTATTTATAGGTTATGTTTTATCAAGTTTAAAAATAAGATTAGAAGAAGTTGGTGTAGTTTTTCTTACTGATTTTAAAGTCGATGACTTAAATAATCCTATGACACTTAAAGAGATAACCTTTTCAGCCTTAGTAAAGGGTGGTGGTATATCAGCTGTTCAATTAGAAATAACAATAAACTCTATGAGAGAAATGATTACATGGTCATGGTATGAGAATGAAGAATTGATTAGCAGTAAGAAAATGATATTTGAAGATTTGATAACAGCTTTATATAAAAAACTGCCTTTAAAAATTCTCAGAGATTACAATTTAGTTTAACAATGCGTACCCCTCTTATCCTATATCTATAACCTTAACAATAAACACTTCAAACCTACCTTGAGATATATCTAGTATCTTAGGGTTCTTTATATTAAGGACTAATTCCTCATCATCTATAAAATTAGGAAGGTATATTTTACGGAGGTATTTATTTAGGTTTAAAGAATCAAGAACGATATCAGGATTATCTATCTCAAATAAAACTTGGTCTTTTTCCGTTGGTTTATCTCTTGCCCACTCATCAGCTATAGACATTGAATCAGTCCAAGACCTCAACCCATAAGCTAAACTCTCTAAATGTTCTCTTATATCAGTATCTTGAATAGAATTAGGGAAAGTCCTACTTAAAGCATTAGGGTCAAAGCCGGAGAGCCTAACCCCCCTATATGCTTTATTTACTTGTTGCCTACCTTTAAATATTCTATTTAATTCTGAGAAAACAGGAGCTAGTTTTTCTCTATCTCTTAAATTGATACCTTGCCTACGGTTTATACGATACCATGCTTTTTCTAAGTAGATACCTACTTCGCTTAAAGTATCTTTAGGAATGTCCTCTAATTCTTTACCTTTAAGAGTAAGATAGATGTCCTGTATAGTATTAATGTCTACGGTAGTTTCAAAATCTTTCTCTAAGACTTTAGGGTGGACGGGCATAGCATATTTGTTATATCTCATTTTAGTTATCCCATATCCTTTATCTTTACAACATAGTAATTTTTACCCCCAAACATACTTTGGGAAATATCCAAAATCTTAGGGTTCTTTATATTAAGAACTACTTCCCCATAATCTATAAAAGTCGTATGGAAATTTTTAGTGAGAAAACCGGATAATTCTAAAGAATCAAGAACAACATCAGGATTACCTATCTCAAATAAAACCCTATCCTTAGTTGTTGCTTTATCCGTTGCCCATTCAAGTGCCGATGATTTAGAATCCGACCATGATCTTAACCCGTAAGCTAGACCCTCTAAATGCTCTAATACCTCAGGATCTTGAATAGAATTAGGATAGGTTCTAGTTAAAGCATTAGGATCAAAATTAGATAATCTAACTCCCCTATATGCTTTGTTCACTTGTCCCCTACCTTTAAATATTCTATTTAATTCTGAGAAAACAGGAGATAATTTCTCCCTATCTCTTAAATTGATACCTGTTTTATAATTTATCTCGAACCATGCTTTTTCTAAGTAGATAACTATTTCTTTTAAAGTATCTCTAGGAATATCATCTAGTTCTTTATCTTTAAGAGTAAGGTATATATCCTTGATGGTATTAAGGTCTACGGTATTTTCAAAATCTTGTTCAAGTACCTTAGGGTGAACGGGCATTGCATACTTATTATATCTCATCTTATATCTCTCCTTTTACTTATAAAGAGAGATATAAAACAATTATCCCATATCCTTTATTTTTACATAGTATAACCTCTCTTCTTCATCAGAAGGGACTATGGAAAGTATCTTAGGGTTCTTTATATAGAGAACTAACTCACCGGGGTCTAAGAAAGAAAGTTTATGGTTTTCCCAAAAATATTCTGAAACATATCCATCTTCGATAACCAAATCAGGTTTCTCAATCTGAAATACGATCATGTCTTTCTCAGTATATCGGTATGGACTATTTGCCCAATGCTCTGCAAGACTTTCTTTTTTAGTCCATGATCTTAAACCATATGCTAACGATTCTAAATGCTCTAATACCTCAGGCTCATTTATTGAATTAGGATAAGTCTTACTGATAGCATTACTATCTAAAGCACTAGATAATCTTACTCCACGATAAGCAGCCTTAGCTTTCTTTTTACCTCCAAATATCCTATTCAATTCAAAAAATAAGGGATATAGCTTTTCCCTATCTCTTAAATTAACACCCAGCCTACTATTTACTTCTAACCATGCTTTCTCTAAATACTTACCTATTCTGTTTAAAGTGTCATCATCTAAATCAGATAAAGATTTATCCTTTAAAGCAAGATACATATCCGAAATACTATTAAGGTCTACGGTAGTTTCAAAATCTTTTTCAAGTACCTTAGGATGCACTGACATAGCATATTTGTTAAATCTCATTTTAGTTATCCCATATCCTTTATCTTTACATAGTATAATCTTTCAATTTTAGTACTAGGTTTTATAGATATGATATTAGGGTTCTTTATATATAATACTACCTCATCAGTATCTAAAAAATATTGATAATGAGTTTTCTTATAATATTCATTAACAGGTGTAGAATCAAGAACTACCTCAGGCATATCTATCTGGAATATGACCATATCTTTTTTAGCTTTTTTAGTATCTCTAATTGCCCATCTCTCTGCTTCAAATTCATCTGTAGACCAGGACCTTAATCCATAGGCTAACCCTTCTAAATGTTCTAACACATTAGGATTCTTTATAGCTTTAGAATAATTTTTACTGATAGCATTAGGGTCAAAGCTAGATAATCTTACACCCCTATATGCTTTATCTACTACCTTATCACCCCCAAATATTCTATTTAATTCATAAAATATAGGAGCTAGTTTCTCTCTATCTCTTAAATTAACACCTGTTTTATTATTTATATCGAACCAAGCTTCTTCTAAATATACCCCTATTCTCTTTAAATTGTTTTCCTTTAAATCTTTTAAAGATTTATCCTTTAAAGAAAGATACATCTTTGCAATATTATTAAGGTCTATAGTGGTTTCAAAATCTTTTTTAAGTACATCGGGATGTACGGGCATTGCATATCTATTTCTCATTTTAGTACTCTATTTCTGAGCTATCTGTTAAAACAACTTGATATACTGGTTTATTAACGGATATTCTTTCTATACTCATAATCTTAGGATTATTGACATGAACTAATAACTCATTATTATCAAACATAGGCTTGGCATCTTTAAGAGCCTTATCAAAATATTTAATGGTTGGGTTCGCATCTAGTATCACATTAGGTCCTCTTAATAAAAACATTATCTGATCCCTATCAGATATGTTATCCTTACCCCCATCTATATGACCTGATGCCCAATTTATAGCATCCCCCATTTCTGAAGACCACGACCTTAATCCATAAGCCAAGCTCTCTAAATGATTTACTACTCTTGGTTCTTTAGGATTATTTACTACCGACCCCTTTAACTTAAGACGAGGATATGCCTCACTTATAGCATTCCCATCATATCTGGCTAACCTAGCACCCCTATATGCTACATAGTGTTTCTCTTTAGGCTTAAATATTCTGTTCAATTCAGAAAATAAAGGTATCAGCTTTTCTCTATCTCTTAAATTAATCCCTGTCTTTTTATTTATCCTAAACCATAACTTAGATATAGTTTGATTTATATACTCTAATGCTTGTGGGGATATATCTTTAGGTTTAACCACTGATATTAAAATTTTTACCATATCCTCAATATCTTGGATACTACCTGGTGTGGATTCAAAATCTTTTTCTAAGACTCTAGGGTCTACAGGCATTGCATATTTCATATCAGTTATCCTTTATCTTAACTATATAACAAGATTGGTACTTTAAAACCTTATACTTTTCTATGCTCACAATCTTAGGATTCTTTACATGAATCAATAACTCATCCTCATCAAACATATTAACCCCATATCTGTTAAAAAACCTTAATACAGGATTAGCATCTAGTATTACATCAGGATTTATTATCTCAAAAATTACCATATCCTTATCACTATGCTTTTTATTACTATACTCGCCAGATGCCCATGCCTCAGCTAAATCCAATACACTGGACCACGACCTTAATCCATATGCTAATGACTCTAGATGCTCTAACACTCTAGGATCATTTATAGAATCAGGGTAGGTATCTCTTAATATTGTAGGGTCCCACTTAGATACTCTTACTCCCCTATATGCTGAAGTATATTGTGTTCTCATTGGGAAAAGACGGTTCATCTCTTCAAAGACAGGAACTAATTTTTCTCTATCCCTTAAATTAATCCCTTGCCTAGAATTTATTTTATACCACAACCTACTTAATATGTTATTCACATAAGTAGCTTTACGGCTATCTAAATCTGATGACGACCTAGTATATCTTAAGAGATGTAAAACATCTTCTATATCCTTTAAAGCTCCTTTTTCAGATTCATAATCTTCACTCAGTGCTTTAGGGTCAACCGGCATTGCATACCTATTCATTTTAATCACTCACAGATACTTGATATAAATCATCTTTTATGTGTTCTATACCTATTACTTCGGGTTCTTCTAGTTTTAAGATATACTCATCACCATCTAAGAAAAAATCATTTACGCTAATCCCCCTAAAATAATTCTCATAGTAAAAATTAAGCACTGCATTACAATCAAGTACTACACTCGCACCACTTATCTTAAATACTACTTTATCCCTATCTTTACTACTAGACTGTGTATCGTCTGCAACTCCAGTTGCCCAATCTATTGCCATCTGTTTATTTGAAGACCACGACCTCAACCCATATGCTAAACCCTCTAATATTTCTTTTGCTCCAGGATCATTCCCACTTAATCCCATAGGGGCAAACTTAGGCATCTTAACACCCCTATATAATGCAGGAACTGTTTTTTTACCTTTAAACACTCTATTCATCTCTCTAAAGACAGGATATAAATTCTCCCTATCAGCTAAATTTATACCTTTCTTAAAATTTACTGAATACCATAATTTTCTTATGGTGTTTTTAATAAAGGTCAATTCTGTTTTCTGTAAATTATGTGCTGTACTTACACCTTTTAATATCTTTAAAAGTTCTTGTATGTCTTTCATAGTTCCACGAGAGGACTTAAAATCTTCTTGTAAAACTCTTGGGTCTACAGGCATGGCGTATCTATTATATCTCATTATATATCTCCTTTATCTATCTTTAATGACTACATGGTATATCTTTGGTTCATGAGAGTATCTCTTTATTTCTAACACCTTAGGATTTTTCACATTGAGTACCACTTCTTCGGTATCAAACATATGTGTGTATGTATCTAGATTTTCATAATAGTAATCTATTACTTTATCAGCATCCAGAATAATCTTAGGTTTTTGTATTTGAAAAATCACTAAATCTCTACCTATTGCTGATTCTCCATCCCCCTCTACAACTCCTTTTGCCCAGTCTTGAGCCATATCTACATCCTTAGTCCATGACCTTAAACCATATGCTAACGATTCTAAATGTTCTAACACTACGGGGTCGTTTATAGAATTAGGGTAAGTATCTCTTAAAGCTGTTGGTCCTAACACCCTAGACAATCTTACTCCCCTATATAGAGAAGGAGGGTAATATTCAACCCCCTTAGCAAATAACCGATTCATCTCTTTAAACAAAGGTACTAATTTCTCCCTATTCTTTAAATTGATACCTTTTTTAAAATTGATCTCATACCAAGTTTTAGCTAAAAATTTATTTAAAATCTTTAACAACAATTCAAAACGAATTTTATTTTCTTTTTTAAGGTTTTCAAGGCTTTCAATTTCTTTTAACTTTTTTGTTAAATTGAGAATATCAAACAAGATAACAGGTTCCGTTTTATAATCTTGTTCAAGTACTTTAGGGTGTACTGGCATTGCATATTTCATTATATATCTCTCCTTTACCTATAAGAGATATATATAAATACTATATCATACTCTCTCTAAATATGAGATCACTATCTCTTTTACTTTCTGATCTACTCCTGTTATTGCATTCACCCTATCTATTAAACTCAACTCCTTATCTTCCACTGCTACCTGTTTCATCTTATCTACCACCTCTTCCATCCTACTCTTATTCTTCTTCTCTAATATCGCCTCCTCTACTTTAAAAGCATCTGCCCTACATGGCACATCGACCTTTAAAAATTCTATCCCATCCTTACTTATATCTACCTCCACTATATATGGCTTCCTATCTAAATCATCTAAATGCAATGAACCCCTTGTTAAAGAACCTACATTTACTACTGTTGTATCTCCCCATTGAACTACTCCTTGATCCTTATGCCAATGACCAAAAAACCAACCATCGACCCCTCGACCTGTTAATTCATCATAAGGCACTATATCCTCCCCTTCAAACATAGCACCCACCCCACCCTTTTCACTTGCTAGTAAATGACAAGCTACAAGTAAATAATCCTCATCTCCTTTTTTTATAGATCGGATTAAATCCCAATCATACGATGTCCCATGATACGGGATACCTATAAGTCGTACCTTTACTCCATCTTTATTAAAGAGAACTTCTTTACTACCACCAAATTGTTCAAATACTCCAGCATTAAATAATACTGATAAAGGCTGTTCCTCTAGGTAATCTATATTCCCATATTTTACATCATGATTACCTACAAGTGTAAATATAGGACATTTATACCCCTTATGGATTTTAGCTGTCCTTGATACTAGGCTGTGTGAATTTCTACTCGGTGTCTTTACATCAAAAAAATCCCCACCATCTATCACTGCATCTATATCTTGTTGATGTGTATATTCTCCAATCCACTCTAATTTTTTAGCTACATCATCAGTCCAATTACCATTTCTTCTTTTAGGTGTATGATCTGAGAAATGCACATCTGTTCGCCATATCAGTTTTATCATATTGATTTTCTCCTTACTTGCTATTATAACTTATATTATCTCTCAAGTAAAGGACACCTATGTTTAAACTTACCCCATCCCTTTTATCCGAACTTATATCTTTATCTGATAATGCTCTAAGGGATATATATGGATATGATTTATCTAAACCAGGAACTTTCGGATATAAAGCCAACCAACTCTCAGTCACTTTTGCCTTTAATGCTATCTCTAAAGGTATCCTAGATATTGAAAAAATCTCTGATGCTGTGCATAGGGGATGGTCTTATGCTTTCAGAGTTGTTATCGACCCCGTATATAAAAACAAAACCCTTTTACCTAATGGGTTAACTAAAGGGCAACAAAAATTTAATGACCGACAAATCCTAGCTAAAACACCATATAAAAATCTTATAGAAAGTGAAAAAGAAAAAGATCGTGTTGTAGCTAGGACTGTTCTCTCTTGGTGCATCCAACAAGGTCTGGTTTAAAATACTGATCAGCATCATTGACCCAGTTATTCTTTACAATAACCCTATCTCTTGATACATATAAAGCTAATCCTAATCTAAAATTTTCTTTCTGTAAATACATACCTGAATGACGACTTGAGATCGTACTCAGTAGATATACAAAATCAGAATTAGACATCACATTATTACTATGATTTTCAAACCAACAGATCATTTTTACTTATTATCCTTAGGTGCTAAATAGAGATTAGATTCTATCATCCATTCTTCTTTAAAATCCATAAAGAGTTCTGATCTAGCTACTGACAGTGCCATAGACACCCTAAAATTAGGGTGTGTTATGTAAAAACCGTTATTTCTTGAACTCTTTTGACTTAAAAAGTAAACAAATCGGTTACTAGAGATATTGTTGCCACTACATTCAAACCATATCATTTTTACTTATCTCCATTAGGTTTGAAATACATATCATTAGCACGATGCCAATTCTCATATTTCCTAGAATCCATAAGACCACCTGTCCTAACAATATAGAAAGCTAAAGCATCTCTAAAATTATTTTCTTTAATAGGTAATCCTGTGTTTCCAAAAGAACTTGAAGTGATTAACACAAACCTTGTATTTCTTTTCACTTCATTAGCTGACATCTCAAAACTAAAAATCATTTTTCTTATCTTTCATTTGGTGCTAAATGAACATATGGTTTAAGGTACATATCAGGATTGTTTTTCCAAGTGTTTGCAATAAGTGATCTAGCTGTGTATAAAGATAAAGATTGCCTCAAATTCACATGATTTACCCATAAGCCATGTTTGTTATTTGTTATTAAAGTAATAACAAATACATGAGTAGGATTATATCGTATATTATTACCATGATTTTCAAACCAACAGATCATTTTACTTATCCATCTTACATGGTGCTAAATGCACATCACAATCTTGATACCAATTCCTACCATTAGGCTGTACTAATGCCCTCACATTAAATAATGAAATTGACCTCCTAAATGAGTCCCCCTCCTGTATGTGAAAACCTGCCCCTTGATAGTTATTGATTAAAAATACTATCTCTTTATTGTATCTTACTAAATTTCCATGTGAGTGAAACCAACATATCATTTCTTAATGCCCTATCCCTTGATTACATAATGGACATATATCCCCTATATGCAATTCACTTAATTCGGTATCTACCTTTACCAACTCTTTATTGATTATATCTACTGCATATATAAATTTATCCTTACTCTCTTTTATAGATACCAACTCATCTAGTACCCCACTCTCCATTTTTAACTCCCTTATCTCAGGTAATGTTTCTAAACCACCCTCTAACATATATATCGCTAATTTCAATCTTGACCTATTCCTCTTTAATCTTATCACCTCTTCTAATGCCTCTATCCTATCTGTATCTATATTAAATTCTACATTCCTTACTCCCTTTAAGGCTTGGTATAGTTTATAGGCTTTGACTTGCCTATCCTGTAATTCCACTATATCATTTAAAACTGTTGTCTTATTTTCTATTAAGATATGATCTGTATCTATCTTCTCTATATCTACTGTACCCTTTAATATCTCATACGCTTTATTTAATCTCTCTTGCTTTACTTGTAAATCTACGACCTCTTTTAAAATCTTATTTCTATTTTCTATACCGTCAGGTCTAGTATCTATACTTACTTTAATAACATCTGTTAAATTACCTATCACCTCTTTTAATTGCTCTCTTTTTAAATGGTCCGCATTGACTACATTATAGCTATTTTCAAGGCTTACAACATCATTTACCACTGTATCTATACTTACCCTATCCAACTCATTTAACTCATCTATAATCGCTTTAAATTGCTGTCTTAGAGCATTTTCTTTTTCAAGTGTAGAGATGATATTCTCCTTATGTTTAATTTGAGCATCAAGTGTTTCTATATGTGCTAAAATACCCTCAACACTATCTACCCCATTAAACTTCTTTAAATAATCTTTAGCATCAACCAAATCATTATTCTTAGTTTTAAGCTGACCTGTAATCTCTTTAATATCAGATCTCACTAATGCTGATGCCTTCTCTAATTGCTGTATTACATCTACATTCGATAAAGCACTAGCTAAAGAAGATGGGGGGAGATCAATTAAAAATACTTGCTGAAATTGTTTAGCTACTTGGGGATAGACTTCTTTATTATCTACTTCTACAGGTTTGACTAAACTTGCCAGATATACCTCATCAGGTACATCAGTTCCTACCTTTTGGATGAGCTTACCATTGACCTCATACTCATTTACATTTTTACCTTTAGTCCATTTAATTTGATTACCATCTTCAAAATCTATATTAACAGATGTGGATGGACTACCTATACGGACAAAGCTATTTCCTCTTGGGTTTGTAAAAACACTAGATACTGCTCTTGCTAATGCTGATTTACCTGTATTGTTTTGACCTGTGATAACGGTTAAACCTTTAACATCGACTTGAGCTTTACTGATAGATTGGAAATTTTCTACTGTGATCTTCATAATGGTTATATCTCCTTGTGATATAACCTTATATTATATTAGTAATTTTTCACAAGCAGTTCTTTTATTACCCCTCTCGATTCAACATGACTGCTAAACCCTCTCCTTATATCTACCTCAAGTATCTCATATGCTTCATATAATTTATATGCCTCACTTGCTGATGAATTAGATACTAAAAAATATGCACCTATATCATCTATATAGTCCATCAGTTCTACTACCTTTTTTTGCATACCCATATCAAAACCACTTGATGTATAATCCCATTCACTACCACCCACAGGTATATATGGGGGGTCAAGATAAACAAAATCTCCTTTTTTTACATTACTCATAGTAACCTTAAAAAAATCCCCTTGAGTAATTTTAACTCCTTTTAAAGCTTTACTGATCTCTTGAATATTATATGCTTCTTTAATACTCATAAGTCTTTTCTTTAACATACTTTCCCCACCATAAGAGGATTTAACATCACCCGACTCATTCTCTTTATATAAAGAACCAAAGGATAATTTTGTGATATACATAAATCGAGCAGCTCTTGATATAGGATCAGCCAACCCTTTCATATTTCTTATATCCATAAAATCTTCCTTTGACCTAAAATCTTCAAGTTCTTTTAACATATAGATCAGTTCCACAGGATTATCTCTTAACACCCTATATGTATTTACTATCTCAGGATTAAAATCATTAATGATAGCAGGTCCAGGATATTTCTCTTGTAGTTCTAAGAACACAGCAGCTCCACCTATAAAAGGTTCTATATAAGTCCCCCATGACTTAGGTAGATTAGATAAAATGTCTTTTAACAATCTTCTTTTACCGCCAGCCCAGGGAAATGCAGGCTTAGATGCTTGTTTAATATTTTGTATATTCCAGGGTAAATCTTTATAGTTCAACATAAGTATAACTCTCTTTAAATCTCTTTAAAGAGAGAGCATTATAAATTAAATATCATCACCGAAATCTTCATCAAGTTCTTCTACATCAGAAAATAGGTCATCAAGATTTTCTGATGCTGCACCCTTAGATACAATAGGTTTAGCTACTGCTGTATCTGTTGTCTTAGCGCCAGTTAAACTGTCTTTGACTTGATTAAACAAGAACATTAAAGCACCTTCAGTTTGTGCTAAGGTATCTCTAAAGGTTTGTAAGCCTTGACCTCTAATTTCCCCCTTAGGTCCCATCCATGAGAACCATGCTCCTTTTTTAGCAATTACACCATTAGCAATAGCTAACTCAATAACTGTTCTCTCATTATCTACACCTTTACCACTCATCAAATAAAAGTCAGCTTCGTGGTGAACACTGTCAGATACTTTACATTTATCTAAGTGAGCCCTCACAACTGCACCTGTAACAGTTTCAATACTCTTACCTTGTAAGGCATCCCATTCTTTACCTTTTTCTTTTTGGACAACGGATAACTTGACTTGTAAAGAAGAGTAGTATTGCCATGCTTTACCACCTTGTGCAAGTGTTTTAGGTCCTGAGAAAGAAGGCATACCACCAATAGCATCTCTCAACTGAGAAATACCGATAACAGCAGTATTATGTTTAGCAATTAAACCTTTGAGTTTAGGTAAATAAACTGACCAAGTTCTAGCATTTAAACCAACTGCGGGAGCTTCACCTTCTTGCTTTTCAAACATAGCTTGAGGCACACCTGCACCGACTGAGTCAATCACAATAAGATCAACACCATCTTTAGCAGCTAAAGCCATAAACTTTAAACCATTTTCAAGGGTATCGGGTTGAACCAACATGAATTTAGCAGGATCAGAAATAGGCACACCGAGTTCAGCTGCATATTTAGGTTCAACTTCATTTTCCCAGTCAATGTAGAGAACAGTTCCACCAGCTTGGCAGGTTTGTGCTGCTGTTTGTAAAGCGATAGTAGTTTTGCCAGCACCTGGATTACCATAGATATTGGTAATACGACCACGAGGGATACCGGGGCATGGTTTAATGCCATTAGCATTTTCTTTACCACCGATAAGATAATCTAAAGCGAGAGAGCCTGTAGAGATATGAGGTGTGGTTTTAGCGATAGAGTTAGAGTCGAGTTTAACGACAAAATCTTCCTTGAGGCTTTTTTTAAGTTCCTCTTGGATTTTTAAAAGATTGGCTTT
>Ga0078894_10000400_pt1 | contig 29816 bp, 19 predicted proteins | sample LauGreSu1BDMLBSD_2_FD_67506 | JGI IMG/M metagenome (GOLD analysis project Ga0078894, IMG submission 67506) | Freshwater lake microbial communities from Lake Michigan, USA - Su13.BD.MLB.SD (version 4) (version 4) | ecosystem: Environmental > Aquatic > Freshwater > Lake | place: Lake Michigan... | reverse complement strand
GCAGTGTGCAGTGTGCAGTGTGCAGTGTGCAGTGTGCAGTGTGCAGTGTGCAGTGTGCAGTGTGCAGTGTGCAGTGTGCAGTGTGCAGTGTGCAGTGTGCAGTTGGCAGGGGGGGGGGCGAAATTCGGCTTTGAGTCGGTATACCGTGCAATGAAGCGTACCGGCAGATTGGCTGGCTGGCAACAGGGGCGTGGGAATGACGTGAGCTGGCAAGCCACGACCGAACGGCGGTTGTCGCCGTTCGGCTGGTGGGAAAACGGATTGTGTTGGCGGCGGAAAAGGCAACCGGATTCGCGGTACCGTCAGCGAGCGGTGAGCCATGGCAGGCCGGCGTTGGCTGGCGGCAGTTTGACGATGTCCACGGTGGTATCCGGCTGATAGGCTCGGATCCTGTTCAGAGTTCCTGCGGACGGCGGGCTGTCGAGATTCAGAATGGCGGCTGCTGGGCCGCCGGGTGCCTGCGAGCGTCGGCCCAGAGCCATTTGAGCGATATTCACATTGTCCTCGCCCAGATGCGTGCCAATGAATCCAATCACACCAGGCACGTCGCGATGGCGATAGATGAGCAGCAGGCCATCCAGATACGCCTCAAACTGAAACTCGTTCAGCCGCACCAGTCGCATGAACTGGTTGCCGAAGATGGTACCGGAGGCTTCGAAGCGTCCTTGTCCGGTTTCCACGATCACCGACACCATACTGGCGAAGTTTTCGCAGTCGCCGGTTGCGGATTCGCGAATGTGAATGCCGCGTGCCTGCGCGACGGAGGTGGCGTTGATCACGTTGACGGACTCATCGAGAGCGCTTTCCAGCAGTCCTGCTGTGAAGGCGTTGGTGAGCAACCGGGTTTTGCGGGCTGCAGCGTCGCCGCGATACACAACTTCGGCAGTCTTCAGGCCCTGTCCACGGATCATCTGGGCGGACAGCAGACCCAGACGATAGCACAGGTTCAGGTAGTGCTGTAATTCCACCATTTCCTGAGCGGACACAGGGGCCATATTGACCGCACAGCGAATTTCATTTCGCTGCAGGTAGGCAACAACCAGTTCGGCTGCTTCGATGGAGACCATTTCCTGGGCTTCATCGGTGGATGCACCGAGGTGCGGAGTGGCCAGTACTTTGGGCAGATCCACCAGTCGACGATCGGTGGGCGGTTCGTCCACGAACACATCGAGGGCTGCGCCGGCCACATGACCGGATTCGATGGCGGCGGCGAGGTCCTGCTCGTCAATGATGCCACCGCGGGCGCAGTTGATGATCCTGACGCCCTTCTTCATTTTCGCGAGGCGTTCTGCGTTGATGATGCCGCGGGTTTCATCCGTCAGCGGAGTGTGTACGGTGAGGTAGTCACAGCGTGTCACAATCTCGTCGACATCGCGGAACAGTTGAATCCCCAGTTCCTTGCATTTTTCTTCTGAGATCAGCGGGTCGTATCCCAGCACGTTCATTTCGAAGGCGCGAGCGCGGGCGGCGACGCTGAGTCCGATGCGTCCAAGACCCAGTACGGCGAGGGTCTTTCCGGCGAGCTGCGTTCCCTGGAAGGATTTGCGGTCCCACTTGCCGGCCTTCATGCTGGCATGAGCCGGTCCGATGTTGCGCGACAGGGCCAGCATCATGGCGAATGTGTGTTCGGCTGTGCTGATGGTATTTCCGCTGGGAGTGTTCATGACCAGCACGCCGGCGCGTGTGGCGGCCTCGAGGTTGATGTTGTCAACACCAACACCGGCTCGGGCGATGCATTTGAGCCGTTCCTGACCTTCCAGGATTTCCGCCGTCAGCGTGGTACCGCTGCGAATGATAATGGCGTCAACGGTTTTCAGTTCCTCGCGGACCTGCTGCGGTGTCAGACCACTGCGGATGACAACTTCGATGCCCGGAGTCTGCTCGAGGACTTTCAGGCCGGCTTTGGACAAACTGTCGGTAATTAATACTCGATGCACGGTTCAGTACTTTGCACGAAAAGAGGAATCCCGGTGGACGGGAGAGTGCACAGATCGACGTGGTATCCTGTCGAAAATCGTGGCTTGCAGCAGCAGTAATCCGATCCCGCTGCTGCGGAATTTCGGTGTTTTAGGGGCAAGCCCCGCAAATCACAAGACGCCCGCAGAGTCCTCACGACCTGCTGCCATAATCCGTGGGATTTGTTCCGAAGAACGGGAACACAGCGGGGTTTTCCTGTTCCGGAAACGGAAAATCCGCGCGGATTTTTCTTGTAAACCGCCCCGAACCTGATCCACGCAGGATCAATCGTACAGCAGAATTTCGGCTGTGCGGTTGAACCATGCCAGTTCATCAACGCCGGCCAACTGCTGCAACCGAGCTCCATCGAGGTCAATTTCACCGGTCAGTGCCTGACGCAGTGCCTGGGATCCGTACAGAATGTCCAGTGGCGGTCGTCGATACTCATATTCGTACGGCGGATCCAGGACTTGCAGATTGTGCTGCGACAGTTGCCGCACGGCCTGCAGCAGTCGCAGTGTCCAGTGAAAGGATCGCACGAGGGACGGCTGCCTGACGTGCAGCGCCACACCGCCACAGACGTGGCCGGCAAACTTGTCAAAAGTGGGGCGAAACTTCAGCGGACGGCAGACGAGGCCCGGGGAAGTCTGCTGGTTCATCAGTTCCAGCAATCGTTCCGGCACAAGCTCCGGTGCGCCACAGATTTCGAACGGCCGAGTTGTGCCACGGCCCTCAGACAGACTGAGTCCCTCCAGCAGCACCTGGCCCGGGTAGACAAAACAGGTCTCCCAGCGCGGCATGTTGGGAGATGGTGGAACCCATTCCCGCCCCAGATCGGGCCACAGATCAGCGCGCTGCCAGCCACTCATGGGAATACAGCGAACGTCAGCACCCACCTGCAGTTCACGATTGAGCAGCAGAGCCAGCTCTGCCATCGTGAGTCCATGCCGCATCGGAATGGCAGCGTTGCCGACGAAGGATTCGAATCCGGGAGTAATCGGCGGACCTTCCACAATCAGTCCACCCAGTGGATTGGGCCGGTCCAGTATGCAGACCGGTACACCAGCCTCGGCACACGCCCGCAAACACTCCAGCATGGTCCAGACGAACGTGTAAACTCGCGTTCCCACATCCTGCAGATCGATCAGCAGCAGATCCAGATCCTGCAGTTGCTGCAGAGCCGGTCTGCGGGTCACTGAGTACAGGCTGCAGACTGGCAGATCGAGTGGTTCGTAACGTGTATCAGGCGATTCGATCATGTTCGCCTGCTGCTCGCTCCAGAATCCGTGCTGCGGCGAAAACAGCCGCTGCAGTCGCCCTGGAAAAATTTCCGCCAGCACATCGCAGGAAAGCCGCATGCGATCGTCCACAGACGCCTGATTCTGCAGCAGGCCCAGTCGGCCGCTGGCCGGCAACAGGCGTGGATGTTCAGCCAGGACCTCAAGGCCGAAACGGACACTGGTGGTCATTGACGATTTCCTGTCAGGACAGATACCAGTTGGCCCACAGCAAATGTTGTTGCAGAACCGATCAGCGCCAGCCATGGCCATGCGATCACAGGCTGTCCTTCGATCGGCCTGAACTGCACCACCAGCAGGACCACCAGTCCGGCTGCTGCTCCGATCAGTGCGGCCCCCTGCCCTGCCCGCCGCGACAGGATTCCCAGTGAGAAAATTCCCAGCAGAATTCCGGCGGAAAAACCGGCAATCGTCAGTGCGTTATCCACGACGGACTTGTTCAGTCTGGCCGCCTGAATCGCAATGACAGCCTGCAGTACGCCAAAACCAAGTGTCAGCAGACGCGACAGCAGCACCTGCCGCGATTCCGACAGCGGCTGTCGAGACAGCGGGATCCAGAAGTCATTCAGAACGGCCGAAGCGGAGGCGTTGAGCGAGCTGGACAGTGTAGACATGGCGGCAGACAGCACCGCAGCCAGCATCAGTCCCACCAGCCCGGCATTCCGCGGAAAATGCTCGACAATGAAACCCACGAAGATTCTGTCTCCGGTCCCCGGAGCTGTGCGACCGGCCTGCGAATAAAAACAGGCCAACTGAATCCCAATGAACAGAAACAGCAGGAATTGCAGCAGGACCACCACGCCACTGGCAATCACCGCTCTGGCTGCATCGCGCTGACTGGGAGCACTGAGGTAGCGCTGCACCATCATGTGATCGGTGCCGTGCGTGCCAATCGTCAGGACCGCCCCACCGATCAGACCGGCCCAGAAGTTGAACGGATCGGCCAGAGTGAATTGAAAATTGAACGGCTGCAGCTTGCCGGAATCCGCAGCCCAGCTCAGCAGATATGGCCAGCCACCGTCGATGCGGCTGCTGATCACAAAGACCGAAGCCATGCCGCCAAACACGTAAATCACGAACTGAATGCAGTCGTTCCAGACCACCGAACGCAGGCCACCAACCACTGTATAGATCACAGTCACGATGCTCATCACCAGCACGCTGCCTGCCAGTGGCCAGCCGAGCAGACGTTCGAGGACGAGGCCGGCCAGATACAGCCGCAGTCCGTCCCCGAGGCTGCGAGTTACGAGGAACAGCAGCGACGAGACTCGCCGGGTCAGCGAGCCGAATCGTTTTTCCAGCACTTCGTAGGCGGTGTAGAGGTTACCCTGAAAGTAGCGCGGCAGGAACACTGCTGCCACCAGAACTCGCCCGGCCAGATATCCCAGCGGGATCTGCAGCCATTTCATGCCGGTCTCACCAAAGGCGGCACCGGGTACACTGAGTACCGTGGCCGTGCTGGTTTCCGTGGCCACGATGGACCCCAGAATGGCCCACCACGGCAGCGACCTGCCGCCCAGCAGATAGGCATCCGCACTGTTGGCCCCGCGACCGGCTCGAATGCCGACCACGATCGAACCGACCAGCAGGACGACCAGCACCAGCAGGTCGATGGGACCGACGGAGGCAGCGACGGAAACAGCAGGCATGCAGAAATCCCCGGAAGGCAGGCGACGTGGCAGTTCGGCAAATGGTACACGGCATTGGCAAAAAGCGGAACCGGGGTGCGATGAGGAGCCGTCGGGCGTGGCCGGGTTTGTTTCATAAGTAGCTGTGCCGCAGTGGATTGCGTTGATTTTTCGGGACTTACAGAGGGCGGTGGCTGCAGTTCGTGGGATTGGTTTGCAGGTTGTGGAAATCGGTCTGGTCCTGATCGGCTCAGTCATCATAAACTGCCGGCAGCAGCTGACATGGGCTGATGTGGGTCAGGATGGCCCTCGTGATCGGGAATTTGCCGTGTCGTGGATTCAGGTTGAGTGTTGCTGGAAGGGATGTCATGCGCAGCATCGCAGTGATGAATCAGAAGGGTGGAGTTGGCAAGACGACATCCAGTGTGAATCTGGCCGCGGCATTGGCTCGTCATGGCCGTCGTGTCTGTCTGATTGATCTGGATCCGCAGGCTCACGCATCGCTGCATCTGGGAGTGGAGGCCGGTCCTGAGATGCCATCGGCTTACAACGTGTTTACCGGTCAGTGCACGCTCGACGACACGCGGCAACTGGTGATCGACAATCTGTCTCTGGTACCGGCGAACATTGATCTGGCGGCGACGGAGCTGGAGCTGGCTGGTCAGTCCGGTCGTGAGTTTCTGCTGCGTAACGCGATGCGGCACTGGAAAGAGCAGCAGCGGTTTGATTATGTGGTGATTGACTGTCCGCCATCATTGGGTGTGCTGACGATCAACGCGCTGACGGCGGTCAGCGAAGTGTTTATTCCGCTGCAGCCGCATTTCTTTGCCCTGCAGGGACTTTCGAAGTTGTTTGAAACGACGGCTCTGGTGACGCGTCGGCTGAATCGTGACCTGCGGGTGACAGGGATCATGCTGTGCCTGTATGAATCCGGCACGCGACTGGCGGCGGACGTGGTGGAGGATTTGAAGTTGTTTTTGCGCAGCAGTGACGCAGAATCTCCGTGGTCAAAGGCACGGATTTTCAGCACGAAGATCCGTCGTAACATCAAGCTGGCCGAGGCTCCTGGATTTGGCCAGTCTGTGCTGGATTATGCTCCGGGATCTGCTGGCGCCGTGGACTACGAGGCGATGGCAGCCGAGGTGCTGGCAATGGAAGTGGCGGCTGCAGGCCCCATGCTGGCCGCCGCGTAAGCCACAGCGGGGTAGTTTTCAGGACGCTGGGGGTCAGGCATTGTTCTGCGACAGCAGAACACCACCCATAGGACCCATAGGTCCAATGGGCCCCATAAGACCCATGAAACGAACGGGCCCCACAGGATTTCTGCGACTGATCTGGCGGCACTGAAAGTGGGCGCGACTGGGTGGATGTCACGGCAAAGTGTTTACTGCGATTGTGGTGGTCCCACCAGCCTTCACTGAAACTGATGCGGAAACCACGGTTGCTGACACGTGCTCTGACTGCGGGGTCCGCAGTCGATATGATGGCAACCAGGATGGGGACGCGTCTTAGGCGCAGGTCCAGCCCGCCCAGACTCTGTCAAAACGCCGATTCAGCAGATCTTCGCGTTGGATCAGGAAGTACAGTGTTCCGCAGTCGCCCCATTCAAATCCAACGTCCGGGTCGGCTTCGACCTGCAGCAGCAACAGCCAGTCGTCCGCACCACTTTCAAGCGACGATCGGCGTGGGTCGTCGTATCCTGTGGAATCTCCGCAATAGAGGCCATTGGTTACGAGTTGTGCCTGAAGTTGCAGGTCTTCGCCATAAAAGACCGGATGTCCCAGCAGCTGATGCCCGGCTTTGCGGTTGTCTGCCTGACCAGACATCAGTCCGAAGTACAGATCTTCAAAGTCTGCACATTCCTCTGCGGTGAAACCTTCGGATTCAAACAGATTCCTGGATGCGCGGTCGTCGAGTGGCAGAGTCTCAATCGTCGCTGGTTCAAGGCTGTGCTCTGGAATGGCAGATTCTGAATCTGGAACATCCAACGCGACGCTGTCAGTCAGGTCAGGTGTATAGACCACGCGAGACCCGGGCAATTCGGCTGGATCAAATCCACCGGGCAGGTTTTTGAGGTCAAAAAAGAAGGACAGCATACCCGACGCGGGCAACAGGTGATGGACGTCCGCGGCGGCTGTTTCGGAAAGGTTGACCTGCAGCAGAAAGTCGAGGTGTCGGCCCTGATGAACCGGCCAGTCGAACTTCGTTGGCAGCAGGGGGCGACCGCCGACTTTTGATGCCGCAGGCGAACAGGGACGAGCGAGGTCCTTGCAGGAGACCAGCCGAATGGCTGGCTTGCAGATCCTGAGCAGCGACGTTTCGCGTGATTGCAGATTGCACTGTGCGATCAGGTCAGGAAGTTGAGACTGCATGGTGATCTCAGCGATGGGGAAGGAGGACACGGAATTACCAGTGCCATTTACAGAAAACGCAGGAGAGGCGCGGTTCGTGGCCAGCACGGGCGGAGATTCTGACTGGCGACATTTGAATTGCCATTCCGTGGGCAGTTCACTGGTTGTCTGAGGTGCGTTGGCGGGATGCAGTGTGTTGCTGCGGACTTGCGGGAAATCCGCGGTCCTGTGGATTTCGGGTGTGGTGCGCGGCTTTCCGTGTTTGGCGGTGGTCTATAGACTGCAGTGGAGTGTCCCGGCTGTTTGCGGCGGGGTATGGCGGGGTGTGGCTGACTGAATCGAACTGAGGTCCTGTGGAGCGAGCAGATGCGGTGGGCATTGAAGACTGTGCTGGTGGCGGCTGTGGTGCTGCAGGCAATTCCGCAGAGGTTCGTCGGTGCCGATGATCCGCCGACGGCGGCTGAGCGAGCGCGGCAGGATTTTGAATTGATGCGTCTGCTGGCTGAGGCGTACGAGCAGGTGGATACTCAGTATGTCCGCGAGGTTGATCGTCGCCGGCTGGTGGATGCTGCGATTCGCGGGATGCTGAAGGAGCTGGATCAGTATTCGACGTGGGTGCCTCCGGAGGATCTGGGGCGATTTGAGCAGTATCTGGAGCAGGAATTTGTGGGTGTGGGGATTCAGTTGCAGCAGGGAGTGGGTCGGCTGGAGATTTCGACGGTGCTGCGGGATTCACCGGCGTGGCGTGCGGGGGTGCGTCCGGCGGATCTGTTGATGGAAGTTGACGGGACTCCGGTGTCGATGCTGAGTCCGGGCGAGGTTTCGAGGCTGATTTCGGGTCCGTTGGGGCGTTCGGTGGTGCTGGGAGTTCAGCATCCGGGTGCAGCGGAGCTGTCGAAGCTGGAGGTGGTGCGTGAAAAGATCCAGATGCCGACGGTGACGGGTGTGTCGCGTACGGAGTCGGGCTGGAAGTGGCTGTTGGAGGGTGCGAAGCCGGTCGCGTATGTGCGGATGGCGCATTTCAGTCGTGTGACGATTGGCGAGTTTCGGGAGGCATTGCGTCAGATCGCGGAGTTGAAGCCGCAGGCATTGATTGTGGATCTGCGTTCGAATCCCGGTGGGATGATGGATACGGCGATCGAGGTGGCGGACATGTTTCTGGACAGTGGTCGGATTGTGTCGATGCGTGGTCGAGCGGTGAAGGAGCGTGTGTGGGATGCGAAGCCGGGTACGGAGATTCCGGCGGAGCTGCCGGTGGCGGTATTGATTAACCGGCAGTCGGCATCGGCGAGTGAGGTGTTGTCGGCGGCGTTGCAGGACCGGGAGCGGGCGGTGGTGATCGGTGAGCGGAGTTTTGGGAAGGGGAGTGTTCAGACGGTGGTGCGGATGGAGAATGGTCGTTCGGCGATGAAGCTGACGACGGCCGGGTATCTGCGTCCCAGTGGTGTGAACATTCACAGGTATCCGGACTTGAAGCCTGAGGACGACTGGGGTGTGAAGCCTGCGGAGGGCCACGTGGTGGTGCAGACGGACGAGCAGTTTTCCGTGTGGCAGCAGCGTCGTGATCAGCAGGATGGTCTGGTACCGTCGGGTGATCTGGCAGCGGTCCTGTCGGCGGACGATACGCTGCGTCATGCGTTGGGGTGGGCGAATGGTTTGCAGACTGCGGGGCAGTAATGTTTGAGATGGATCAGAAGTTTCAGTTGCACAGTGAGTTTGCGCCGGCGGGAGATCAGCCGAAGGCGATTGAGGCGCTGGTGGCGGGTGTGCAGGACAACCGCCGGACTCAGGTGTTGCTGGGTGTGACGGGATCCGGCAAGACATTCACGATGGCGAACGTGATCCAGCGTGTGCAGCGCCCGACTCTGGTGCTGTCTCACAACAAGACACTGGCGGCTCAGTTGTATTCTGAGTTTCGCGAGTTTTTTCCGCACAATGCGGTGACGTATTTTGTGAGTTACTATGATTATTATCAGCCTGAGGCGTATATCCCGCAGCGGGATATCTACATCGAGAAGGACGCTTCGATCAATCAGGAGATTGACCGTCTGCGGCTGCTGGCGACCAGTGCGCTTGTCAGTCGCAACGATGTGATTGTGGTGGCGACGGTCAGTTGCATTTATGGTCTGGGATCGCCGAAGGACTATCTGGCGATGATGGTACCGCTGCATGTGGGTCAGCAGGTGGATCGGGACAGTCTGCTGCTGCGGCTGGTGGACATTCAGTATGACCGCAATGATTTTGACCCGGCGCGGGGCAAATTTCGTGTGCGAGGAGATGTGATTGAGATCTGGCCGGCGTATGAGGAGTTTGCGTATCGAGTGGAGCTGTGGGGTGACGAGATTGAGAAGCTCAGCATGATTGATCCGGTTTCGGGCCGGGAATCTCAGTCGTTGCGTGAGATTTACATTTATCCGGCGAAGCATTTTGTATTGCCGCAGAGTCGGATTGATGCGGCTTTGGATGAGATTCGTGAGGAGTTGGATGCGACATTGAAGGTGTTTCAGCGGGAGGGCAAGCTGCTGGAGGCGCAACGGCTGGCCGCAAGGACTCGTCATGATCTGGAGCTGATGAAGGAGACGGGTTTTTGTCCGGGGATCGAGAACTACAGTCGGGCGCTGGCGGGGCGTAAGCCTGGGGAAGCTCCGTACACGCTGTACGACTTTTTTCCGGAGGATTTTCTGTTGTTTGTGGACGAGTCGCACGTGACGGTACCGCAGATTCGGGCGATGTATGCGGGCGATCATGCGCGGAAGACGACTCTGGTGGACCATGGATTCAGGCTGCCGATGGCGAAGGACAATCGGCCGTTGAAGTTTGACGAGTGGAACAGCAAGCCGTCGTATCGGGTTCTGGTTTCCGCGACTCCGGGGAACTGGGAGCTGGATCAGACGGACGGCGAGGTGGTGGAGCAGGTGATTCGTCCGACGGGTCTGGTGGATCCGGAGATTCACGTGGTGCCGGCTCGGGGGCAGGTGCCGCATCTGCTGGAGCAGATCCGTGAGCGATCAGCGATGGGTGATCGGGTGCTGGTGACGACTTTGACGAAGCGGCTGTCGGAAGATCTGACTCGCTACATGAAGGAGGAGGGGATTCGGTGTCAGTGGCTGCATTCGGAGCTGAATGCGGTGGAGCGAGTGGAGATTCTGCGGGAGCTGCGTGAGGGCAAGTTTGATGCACTGGTTGGAGTGAATCTGCTGCGTGAGGGTCTGGACCTGCCTGAGGTGTCGATGGTGGCGATCATGGATGCGGACAAGGAGGGATTTCTGCGCAGCGAGACCAGTCTGATTCAGACGATTGGCCGATCGGCTCGTAATGTGAATGCCCGGGTGATCCTGTATGCGGACACTGTGACGGACAGCATGCAGCGGGCGATTGACGAGACGAATCGTCGTCGTGCGCTGCAGCTGGAGTACAACCAGCGGCACGGGATTACTCCTGAGACAATCCGCAAGGCGATCCGTCGGGGTATTGAGGAGGAGATTGAGGCGCGTCAGGTGGAGCGATCGGCGGCCGGTGCGTCCAGTGAATCTCAGTTTGTAACGCAGGAGTATCTGCGTGAGCTGGAGGGTGAGATGCTGGAGGCTGCTGAGCAGCTGCAGTTTGAGCGAGCGGCTCAGCTGCGAGACCGGATTCACGAGTTGAAAAAGAAGGTGGGGCAGGTGGTGCCTGAGGAGGAGTCTGCGGACGTTCCCGGGTTTGCTCGGCGCGGCGGTGGTAGTGGCGGTAGCGGTGGGCGGGGTCGTGGGCGTGGCCGGGCTGGAGCGGGCGGCCGGGGTTCTGGTGGTGCGCGGGGGGGTGGTCGGCGGGGGAAATGAGCTGGTTCGGCTTCAGCGGGACTGTTGGAAACCCCGGAATTTCCCTGAAAACCTGTGGTGAGTCCGAATGTAGGGGTTGCAGCCGGCCATGTGGGTCCATTTGGTGGTTGCGGTCACGGAATTTCATTGACATCGGTGGAACGTCTGTTCCGGCTGTGCGGTCTGCACCTTGTATCGCACGCCTGCGTTTCCTGCCGATATGTGCACCTGTGACAGGCGAAGGAAATCCGTTGAATTCCTGGCGGTGCAGGGTCGATTTTCAGCAGCGAAGGAGGGCCTTATGCTGGTATTATCACGTCAGAGCGACGAAACAATTGTGATTGGTGACAACATCCGGGTGACGATCGTGGAGGTCCGTGGCGACAAGGTGCGTATCGGCATCGAAGCTCCGCGGGACGTCTCTGTGCATCGTCAGGAGATTTACGATGCGATCCGCCGGGATGCCCAGTCCGGCATGAAGGTTGGCTGAACTGCCGAACCCGATTGATTGACGCGCGAATGGCCTGCGACAGATCTGATCTGCCGCGGGCCATTCGCGTTTGTGGTGGTCATTTGCGGCTGAGGTTCCAGACGGTATCGACGTGTTCGGCACCTTCCAGCATGGCATTGACGACGCGGGACAGGAGCACCAGTGTGGGTCCATCGTCAGGCCATGCTTCCAGAATTTCACCGAGCTGGCGAGCCGCTTTTTTCAGATCTCCCTGTTCAAACAGCCGCAGAGCCTGTTCGTAACGCTGATTCAGTTCCCGACAGCCGGCATCATTCAGTTCGAACAGCTCGACCGGTTCCTGCATATTCACGACTCGCACACAGCACAGTCTGCGGCGTACGAATTCCGGTCCGAGGCTGGATTCGGCGGCACGTGACAGCAGGATGCGAGTCTGGAGTTGTTTGGTGACGCCCTGGATTCGGCTGGCGAGGTTGACTTCGCGTCCCAGCGGACCGTATTTGAAGCGGTAGGCGGATCCGGAATTCCCGGCGCGTGCTCTGCCGGAATTGATGCCGATGGAAAAATCCACATCTTCCCCGATGATGGGTCGCCATTTTGCCGTGAGTGCGGTCCTGCGACCCAGCATCGCCTGTGCTGCTCGAGCGGCCCGGACAGCGTGGTCCTGTTGCATTTGCGGAGCACCGAACATGCCCATGACGGCGTCGCCGACGTAATCGACAATCACGCCGCCCTCAGCATCAATGCACTCGGAAACTGCGCCGATGACGTCGTTGATAAACGAGAAGATCGTCTGAGCATCCACAACTTCGCTGATCGCACTGAATCGTCTGATGTCGCAGAAAATGACGGACACTTCCACTTCCTGACCAGCCAGCAGATCCGGGTTGTCCTTCAGATGCTTTGCGAGGCTGGCGGAAAAGAACTGGGCAAACAGGGTCTGATTGCGCTGTGATTCGGCTTCCTGCTGCTGTCGATCCAGTTCGGCGGCGAGGGCAAATGCCAGCAGTTCCATCAGATATGCGTCCATCCGCGAAATGTCAGTAGCCATGCTCAACTGACTTTCCGGTACTCGCTCCCCGTACAGGACTCCGACAACCTTCCCTTCGCGGCTGAGAATCGGTGAGGCGATGACAGCGTCGAGTCGAGCCACGCTGACGGTCGGTCGAAATGTGCCGGATGTCCAGAACGTACGGCAGTGCAGCAGAACTTCCTGCAGGACAAAGGTGCTGCAGGGGCGTCCTTCGGCATGCAGTTCGCGGACCTGCACCCACTGGTCATTGATGTAGAGCAGGACTCGCGCAGAATCAAATCCCACGACTCGCACCGCCCCCTTGACGGCTGCGGTGTATAAGCCTTCGGCATTGCGAGCATTTCGGAAGACCTCCATGGTTTCCTGCAGCACTCGCAGAATGTGCCCCAGTCCGGAATCGGAGGCTGCATCTTCAATCTGCAGTGGTCGGGCAAATTCGTCAGAGAAGTCCAGCATCTGGCCGGGAGCCATGCTGATGTTGCCGAGACTTTCGAGGCCTGAATCTTCCTGTGAGACGAGTTGCGGGTTGCTGAGGGAGACGGTATGGCCGGAGGCGAACTGCAGGTTGGTGGGGAGTGGGAATTCGCCGGTGCCGCCAGCTTCGAGGGACACGCCCTGCTCGATCCGCATATCGACGGTCGTGCTGATGTTTGTCAGTTTTACCGAGCTGCTGCCGGTGCGGATTGCCTGGAGCTGTCGGCGGGCGATTTTTTTGTTGTCCAGCGTCGCCATCACGATGCGAGTCACGCCGGCAGCGGACGAGACCGATCCGGGGCCCTGTTCCCCCTGCTGCTGCCGCCCGAATTCCAGCGGTCCCTGCAGTTGACCTTCGTACAACAGCACGTCGTTCTCGTGGATTCTGACCTGCAGCGGCATATTCAGCGTCCGTCAATCGCGTTAAAGAACGCATCAATGCCGTCACGGTATTCCGCGGGAATGTCTTCGCTGGTGTTTCCGGTCGTCTGCTGAACTCCACGTTCCTGCACGACGGCCGCGGCATCGCCGTCCGGTCCGAAATGTTCGAGTGCGGCACGATCCGTGGACCCACTGCCACCGCCTCCCGGACTGGATCCGCCACCACCTCCGCCACTGCGGGGATTGGCCCGGCGAGCCTGCAGCAGCAATTCGATCGCTTCTGTTTCAGCGGCAATTGTCGGCCCATCGGTTCGGGGAGTCTGGAGGTGCGTCCAGGCATCGCCCATGGCATGCCCAACGGCTTCCAGCAGCCCGATCTCACGACCGAATTTTTCGCCTCCATTGGGCAGCGCTTCAATGTCGGTGATCACATCCGACACCCGCTCATAAAGGCTTTGCTGTACCGCCGACAATTCGCGAGCCGACTGTTTCCAGCGATCCGTGTCGTCCACGGTTTTCTGGGTCGCCCGTGTCTGCTCACGCAGATCCATTTCACCTTCCAGAATCCGCATGACTTCCAGAATGACTTCGGGCGGCAGGCTGGCGCTGTTGCCGGCTTTGCATTGTCCGCACTTTGAGGGGGAGACCAGTTCTTCGGCCCAGCGATCGAGGGTATCGGCCCATAGTTCGGCCCGCGAAATGGATTCCCCGGTGCGGTTGCTGCGAATCACTTCGCCGATGGCCGCCACTTTGGACACGGCGTCCTGATCTTCCATCTCTTTCAGTATGCGAGCAAATTTGGCTTCGTTACGACGGTCCGCATAGGCCTGCAGGTCATCCTGAATGATCCGCAGTTTCTGGCTTTGTGCTGTTTCACGGGCTGCTGCGGAGATATTGAGTTTATCGACCGGTTGTGTCGCCTTATCGGATTGGACGCCGAACCCATCGAAGAGCGACCTGTTCAGGCTTTCCGCAACGGCCAGCTGTTCCCGGGAGGCTGCTTTGAACCGCTTGACGAAAGTGCTGTCCTCGAGGTCATCGAGGATCATCTGCAACTGCTCACGCACCTTCAGAAACTCGGCCAGCAGATCGGCCTGCTGATGCACGGACTGATCCATCGGCCGGTCGTCTGCCGGCTGATTCTGTGCGGGGGGTGGTTGTGGACCACCCTGGACAACGGTCGAGGGCAGTCCCAGTCTGGAGTTTGCAGGTTTGCCGGGCTGCTGCTGTTCGGCCGGTTTGTCATCCGCGGGATTAAAGCCGGATTCGACGTCTGTGATTGTGGGGACCTGATTGCCTTTGGGCTGCGGCTGAGTTCCGGACCGCGAAGCCGCTGCCTGGGACAGCAGTTTTGCGACCGAGGGCATGCGGTTCTGAGAAATATCCTGCAGTTTCTGCAATCCCTGGGCCCACGTCTCGACGTGTCCGGCGAGAATTTCGCGGTTTCGCAGCGCCTGTCGGATCAGGTCTTCACCCTGCATGACCACTGCATCAAGACGCTGCCCGTTGGCTTTTTCGGCGGCGGCCTGCTGTTCAATCTGTCGTCGCACGGCGGGTTGATCAAACTGTTCGGGGGCCATCTGGCGAATCTGTCGATTGACGTCGTGCAGCCGCATTTCTTCTTCGTAGACGTCATCCGCTGTCCCGGCCCAGCGGCGCAATTGTTCCATCAGCCACACGGCGTGCTGTTCCGCTGTGAGCACGTGAATGACGATCGGCGCAGAATACACTCGCCCGCGACCATCGAGGTAATCTTCCGCCCACGCTCGCAGTTCCAGGGTCTGAGCCGATACCTGTTCGGTTGCAGCGCAGAACACCGTCTGACCGCCGGTTTTCAGCAGCTCCGGAGAACCCGGTTCGACCACTCGACTGCCCTGCTGAGGCTGGGGATTGTTGACGGGATCCGCCACACCGCGCCATTCCAGCCCGACCTGTCGCAGTCCGAAGTCATCGCGTGACTGAATGTCGAATTTGACAGCATCTGTGTCCAGCACAACGGCCTGTGGTTCAAGTGCCCGCAGTTGTACGTCCGGCTGGCGATCATCCACGGCATTGACCTGCACTTTGAAGGCGGTGCGGGCTGCCAGTCCCAGCACGTCCTGCCATTGCAGTTCGAGTGCTTCCGGGGCAGTGACGGACCGCTGGGAGGACTGCAGTACAGACTTCTGCACCGTGGCAGGCTGGCCGTTGATTGAGGCACTGTTCAGATCACGGCTGACTTCTGCTTCGATCGTGGCTGTGGATCCCTTCAGGATGGAGACGGCACCGCCGCGGATATCGAGGCGGACGGGGCGACTGTACTGCAGGTAGGCTGGCAGGGTGACGAGAGCGGCGGCCGACTTCAGCTCTGGGCGTTCGGCCACCTGCAGTTCGATCTGGCCGGTCCAGTCACCCACTCGCAACTGCAGCAGATCCTGCTGTGTTCGGCCGGGCAGGCTGAACTGGTACTGGTCTGCATCAAGCGTGGCTGCGAGTTGCCGGCCTGAGACGGCGGCTGAAGCCTGGGCTGGTCGCCAGCGGGACTGCGGTTGCAGTTGCAGCTGAAACTGTACGTCTTCGCCGTGGGGCAGTACGAGTGACTGCGGGACGGGCTGCACAGTGGCGAAGGTGTAACGTGGAATCCCGGACCAGGGCAACAGCCACCGCAGTGTGGTGTTCCAGCCGGCCGCCGGGACGATGGCGAACAGCAGCAGTGCCAGTGCTGCGGGAACAGCGGCAGAGACGGCCCAGCGACGATGTCGCGGATGCGGGACAGCATCGGCGAAATCGCGACCTTTCACGGACTGATTGACCTGGTCCACTGCCGCCTGAGCCAGTCGCAGGCTGGTGGTTGCCGGCAGGCCATTGTGCACCAGTTCCACGACCCCCAGCAACTGATCACCGATTGCCGGATGGCGGCGTTTGAGCAACTGGGCCACCTGTTCGAGGTGTCGCGTCTGCCAGAACCAGCGATGCAGACGGGCTGGCAGCAGCAGGGTGAATCCGAGGGTGCCGCCGATCAGAGTGGCGAGGCGGGTGATGGCTGAGGTGTCGACGAACCGTTCGGCCACAAACAGCAGCAGCCATGAGACCGCCAGTCCGCAGAGCGCTGAGAACAGCGTTTCAGCCAATTTGATGCGACGGACCAGCCGTCGGTAGGCCAGCAGGGAGTCGCGAGTTTCGTTGGGGAGCTGCAGCACGGACTGGGACATGTCAGAGTTCGTTTCTGCCCTGCGGGTCAACAGTACCGAAGAGGAACCATACGGGTTGTAGCGAGGGCCGCACAAGTGGTGTGGGAGGTGTCGCCCGAGTTACGTTGAGGGGTGTGGGCTGAGCCGGACGGCCACAGCCACGGAGCGTTGATCTGGTTGGTGCAGCAGGTTGTGCTGTCAGCAGTTTACGGGAAGTTCGGTGGTGAGGGGAGAGAAAACCGGGGGAAAACCGGGCGAATTTGCTACCAGCCGACCGACATATTGGCCTCGATCGCCTTGCGTGCGGTGTTCAGGTCCGCACCGGTGTCCAGCATATACAGGCGAATGGCGTGCAGTTTGTCTCCGGCTGCGCGTGCGAGGCAGTCGCGGGCCACATCGCAGGGTTTGAATTTTTCCCCGAGTCCCAGCATTCCCTTGGAAATGACCCAGAGGTCGCGAGGGCGACGGGTGATGCGGAGAATTTTTTCTTCGGGGTAGTGTTTTGCAGCAATGTGCTCGGCCTGTTCCAGGCTATTGGCCCAGCCGATCATGATATGGGCCTCAGTTTCGATTTCGAACAGCGGCATAACCGATTCCTGGAGGCCATTTCGGGTGGCTGAAGCGAGTTTCAGCATCGGGTTATCTTGTTTTGTAGTGCAGCTCCGAGTGTGGGCGGGAGCGTGGAGGGTGTCGAGTGTAGCAGGGTGGTACTGGCGGGTCGACAGAGCCGTTGGGGATCCGCGCGCTGGAATTGAAGAAAACCGGCCTGTTTTTCGCAGGGAGGCTGCATTTCCCCGGCCTTTGGCTTGAACAGTTCAGGATTGCAACGCACAATGGATCCGGGAAATTCTCGAAAATGGTTTACGGCGTTGGGGTCTTCTGGCTGAAAGTCTCGGGAGAGTTGCTGTGACTGGTGCACTCCGCAGAAACCTGCCATCGGTATTTTTTTCGTTGCTGCTGAATGCCGGGGTGTTATTTGGACTGGCATTGTTGCAGCGGGCGGTTGCCTCTCAGGGTCTGGATCTGATGCTGGAGTCCGTCTTCTCGGAGGAGATTCCTCAGGAGGAGATGACTCGCGATCTGGAGCTGGACACGGCTCCGGCTGAGACATTGAATGTGATTGCGGGGGGGACTCCGTCGACCGCCGTGGGAGCCGCTGCGCAGCCGGCGGCAACTGCCGTGAACGTGCAGAAGGCGGCGGTGATGAAGGAGCTCAGTATTCGTCCGGTGGTGTCCGGGCTGGCGGTGCCATCGGATGAGATCCTGGCCGAGGACCTTGGTGAGGGCGAGATTACCGGTGAAGTGGGTGCGATGGTTGAGGGTTACGGCGCTGCCATGGGCATCATCACTCAGGAGGTCGTCCGCATGATGCGTCAGGGCAAAGTGACGGTGGTCTGGCTGTTTGACGAATCCGGCAGTCTGGCTGACGACCGCAAGGAGATTCGCGAGAACTATCATCGTGTCTATGAAGAGCTGGGGATCGCGGCGAAGCAGGACGGGGATTTGAAGAAGGGTGGTGGTGATCAGTTACTGACGGTGGTGGCCAGTTATGGTGCGGAGTTGCACGAGTGGACTGCGCGACCGACGGCGGACGTGGAGCAGGTGAAGGCGGCGATTGACAGGGTGCCGGTGGACCAGAGCGGTCAGGAGAACATGTGTCAGTCGATAGCGCTGGTGATCAGCAAGTACAAGGCCACGGCGGTGCGTGGTAAGCGCAAGCTGGCGGTGATCGTGGTGTCGGACGAATCGGGTGATGATGGTCAGTTTGTGGAGGAGGCGGTTGCTCAGGCCCGCAACGCCCGGGCGCCGGTGTATTTCCTTGGGCGTGAGAGCACCTTTGGTTTTCCGTATGCGCATCAGCGTTGGGTGGATGAGCCGACGAAGGAGGAATTCTGGATTCGCATTCGTCGTGGCCCGGAGACTCCATTTCCGGAGTGTCTGCAGTGGAACGGCCTGCACACTCGCTGGGATGTGCAGAATTCGGGTTTCGGTCCATACGAGCAGGTGCGGATTGCGCGGGAAACCGGTGGTATTTTCTTTGTGTTGCCGGGCGAAGAGACGACGCTGGTGGGGATGGGAGCGAATGATCGGCGGAAGTATGATTTTCTGGCGATGCGTGAGTATCAGCCGGACCTGCTGGCTCGACCGGCCTATGTGCAGGAGCGGGATTCCAGTCGTTTCAGGACGGTGTTGTGGAGCGTGATTTCGACGTTGAATCCGAATGAGGACAAGTTGCTGTTCAGTGCTCATGATCCGCAGTTGAGTCTGAAGAACGAGCATTTTCGGTTGTTGCCGGCGGAATTTCGTCAGGATGCACTGGCGGAGGTGGGCAAGGCGGCTCGTTCGATGAATCTGTGTCAGGTGGCGATTGGCGAGCTGGAGGCGATCAGGTCGCTGCGGGCTCAGGAAGCGTCATTGCGCTGGCGTGCCAGCTATGATCTGGCGTTGGCGCAATTGTATGTATTTCGACTGCGATTGTATCAGTATCTGCTGGCGATGGATCAGCATGCCAACAACATGCCGGCGCCGAAGAATCCCAAATCGAACGAGTGGAATTTCTGGTGGGGTGGCAAGCCGATTGTTCCGGACGAGCAGCAGTTTGACCGGCTGGCGAAGGCATTCCAGATGAAGATGACTCGGGACGAATATCTGGAGATGGTGAAGACGGAGGAGACGGCTGCTGTGGAGCGGATGCAGTCGGTGGTGACGGATCATCCCGGGACCCCGTGGGCTCAGCGAGCGCAGACGGAGCTGAATCTGGGATTTGGTTTCAATGTGGGTGATCGATTGTGGGACCCGTCCGGTCGTCGCAGTGAAGCGTCGATGCGTGTGCCGAAGTTGTAACACCACACCTGTGGACAGTGTCGTCTGCCCGGCAGGAGCCTTTGTCAGTGGTGGAAGAACTTTTTGATGTGGTGAACGAGCGGGATGAAGTCCTGTATTCACTTTCCCGCAGTGCGGTTCATCGTCAGCAGCTGCTGCATCGTGCAGTGCACGTGTTTGTGCTGGATTCGCGGGGGTGCCTGCTGATTCATCAGCGGTCACCCACGAAGGAAGAATTTCCGAACGTGTGGACATCATCGTGTTCCGGGCATGTGTCTGCCGGGGAAACGTATGATCAGACGGCACCGCGGGAGCTGCAGGAGGAGCTGGGGATCACGGGGGTCCGGCTGGAACGGCTGCAGAAGTTTGCCGCCTGCGCTGACACGTCGTGGGAATTCACGGTGTTGTACCGTACAGTCACCGATCAGTCGCTCCGTCCTGACGCTGCGGAGATGACAGCGGTGCAGTGGATCAGTCCTGCGGAGCTGGATACAGCAACTGCGGCGTATCCGGACCGGTATTCACCGGCGTTCCTGCTGCTGTATCGCTGGTATCGGGCTTCGTTTGCCTGAACTGTCCGCCCACGGTACTCTGGCGGTCAGCCATTCCGGTGATCTTATGACTGCAGTGTTTGTCCCTGTTTGCGGAGTCTTCTGATGTGTGTTTTTGGTGGCAGGATTCTGGCCTGTGTGGGTGTGGTGCTGGTGACGATGTCCTGTGCATCAGCGACCGAGCCGATTCGGGTGTTGATCGTGGATGGTCAGAACAACCATGGAGTCTGGCCGAAGACGACTCAGATGATGAAATCGTATCTGCAGCAGTCCGGTCGTTTTACAGTGGACACAGCGACTGCGGCACCGCAGGGCAGCGATCCGAATTTCCGTCCGAATTTCGCCGCCTATCAGGTGGTACTGTCGAATTTTGGTCATGGAGCGTCCCCGTGGCCTGCCGAAACGCGGGACAGCTTTGAGAAGTTTGTGCGTGGTGGCGGTGGTTTTGTGGTGATCCATGCGGCCGACAATTCGTTTCCGGACTGGGTGGCGTACAACGAAATGATTGGTTTGGGCGGCTGGGGCGGTCGGAACGAGAAATCGGGGCCGTACGTCTACATTGACGGGCAGGGGAAGCTGGTGCGTGACGAGAGTCCGGGGAATGGCGGTAATCATGGTCCGCAGCTTGAGTTTCCGATCATTCTGCGGGACCGTGAGCATCCGATTGTGCAGGGGATGCCGCTGGAGTGGCTGCATGCGAAGGATGAGCTGTATGACAAGCTGCGTGGGCCAGCGAAGAACATGCAGGTGCTGGCGACTGCGGAATCGCAGATTACGGGCCGTCATGAACCGATGCTGATGACGATTCAGTATGGTGCGGGCCGCGTATTTCATACTCCGATGGGCCATGCCGAGTATTCTCAGGAGTGTGTGGGATTCATCACCTGTCTGCTGCGTGGGACGGAGTGGGCGGCGACGGGGAAGGTGACGATCGGGATTCCTGCAGATTTTCCGACGGCGGACAAAACCAGCAGTCGTTCGGCGTCGCAGTGATGTCGTTGTGGGCGGTGCGTGAGTCTGAACTGCGGGTTGGAAGTTCCTGACAGGATGTGAAGTCGTATGGTGCGCAGCCGTCGTGGTTTTGTGTGGTCGATATTCCCGGTTCTGTGGGTATTGTGCGATGCGACTGTCTGTCTGTCGGACGACTGGCTGCAGTGGCGTGGTGCGTCGGGGGATGGTGTCAGCACTGAGGTGGGGCTGCCGCAGACGTGGTCGCGCGAGAAGGGAGTGGTGTGGCGGGTGGAACTGCCAGCGGCCGGCAATTCGACTCCGGTGATCGCCGGTGATCGCATCTTTCTGACTCAGCCGTCTGCCGAGAAGGCTCAGCGGGGCCTGTTGTGTCTGGATGTGCAGTCGGGGAAGACGATCTGGTCGCGAACGGTGGAGTGGTCGGGGCCGGATCCGACGCATTCGACGAACCCGGTATGTTCATCGTCTGCGGTGACGGATGGTGAGCGTGTGCTGGCATGGTTTGGTTCAGCGGGTCTGCACTGCTGGGATGTTGAGGGGCGTTTGTTATGGAGCCGTGATTTGGGAGTGCAGCGGCACATCTGGGGGTATGGTTCTTCGCCGGTGATCGCTGATGGCCGGGTGTATCTGAATTTCGGCCCGGGCGAGAATTCGGCGTTGTATGCACTGGATGTGAAATCGGGCGAGGTGCTGTGGCAGCGTGCAGAGCCACTGGATCGGGACGGAACAGCGGAGGCGAAGTTTCAGAGTGCTGACTATACGGGTTCCTGGAGTACTCCGGTGATTCGGACGCTGGCCGGTCGTTCGCAGTTGCTGCTGAGTGTTCCATTTCGGGTGCGGAGTTTTGATCCGGCGGACGGGCGTGAGCTGTGGGTGTGTGAGGGGACGAATGCGTTGTGTTACACGTCGCCACTGGTTCATGCGGACAGTGTGATAGCGATGGGTGGGTATAATGGGATGACGGTGTGTGTGCGAGCGGACGGCGATGGGGATGTGACGGGAAGTCAGCGGGTGTGGCGTCATCCGAAGACGCAGCAGCGGATTGGATCGGGTGTGGTGTATGGCGGGCACATTTACATTCACAACGACCCGGGGATTGTGGAGTGTTTTGATGCGTTGACAGGTGAATTGAAGTGGGAGCAGCGATTGTCCGGCCCGGGAGGCAAGGGCACGAACTGGTCATCGGTGACGGTGACGGGTGACGGTGTGTGTTATACGCTGAACCAGTCGGGAGATTGTTTTGTGTGGCGTGCATCGCCGGGTGGTTTTGAGCAGATCGCGGTGAATTCGCTGGGGGAATCCTCGAATTCGTCAGTAGCGATCAGCAATGGTCGGCTGTTCCTCAGGACTCATCAGGCGCTCTGGTGCATCGGGCGGTGAATCCGGGTGTCGTGGTGTGCAGAGACTGAGGCGATTGGATGTCAGCGCAGGATGCTCGGTTGAAACTGCGGTCACTGGGATCGCCGGAGGCGGCGGCGTCGACAGCTCGTTTCTTTCGCACGGGGCCGGGTGAGTATGCTGAAGGGGAGAAATTCATTGGCGTTCGCGTCCCGGTACTGCGAGCCGTTGCGCGGCAGTTCCGGGCCCTGTCATTGCAGGACATTGAGTCTTTGCTGAGTTCGGTGATTCACGAAGAGCGACATCTGGCGCTGTTGATTCTGGTGCTGCAGGTGTCTGCGTGTGACGAATCGCGGCGGAAGATTCTGTATGACTTTTACCTGAACCATACGCGGTTGATCAGCAATTGGGACCTGGTGGACTGTTCTGCGCCGCATGTTGTGGGCAGTTTTCTGCTGTACAGGTCGCGAAAACCGCTATTCCGGCTGGCGCGGTCGAAAAGTCTCTGGGAACGCCGCATCTCCATCGTATCGACTCAGCATTTCATCCGGCACAACGACGTCAGTGATACGTTCCTGATCAGCCGCAGTCTGTTGGGTGACTCGGAAGATCTGATTCACAAGGCGACGGGGTGGATGCTGCGGGAAGCGGGCCACAGGGCTCCTGATTTGCTGCTGTCGTTCCTGGATTCGCATGCCACAGAGATGCCGCGGACGATGCTTCGGTATGCGATGGAGCGACTGCCGGCTGAGTTGCGGCTGCGTTATCGGAAGTAGCCGGTTTTCAGTGTTCAGTGTTCAGTTTTCAGTTTTCAGTTTTCAGTTGGCAGTTGGCAGTTGGCAGTCGTGGCGGCAAGGCGTGCAGGGCTGATGGCTGGTGGACTCGGGGGAACCTCAGGTGGGTAGTCGGTGGGCTTTTTGGCTCAACGTAAAATGAAGTGCGCGGTGCGAAGAAGCATTTTCACCGCGAAAGGCACCAATTTCAGAGGCGAGCCGTTGGCGGAAGCCAACGGGTGTTGTCCTGAAGGGGATCACCGCACTTGTACTCCCAGGCGGCTGAGGCTTGCGGCGAGCCGGTGGGATCGGTTGGTTCAGGCGGCGGCAGAGTCGCCCTGTGTGAGGGCGTAGCCGTACAGATCGAAGACCCAGCGGAGGCGGGTTTCCAGCATCTGGATGGTGCCGGCATCGATGCGGTACGAGTTTTTGCGGTAGGTGGAGAAGCCTGAGACGACTTTGCGAATAGGGGCTTCGGCTTCGTCCCAGCCTGGCAGGTTCAGCGAGGCGTGCAGTTTTTCAAGGACGTCGGCGGGGGCTTTCTCGAGGTCTTCAAAACGCAGTTCGAACAGGTTGCCTTCGGGGATCAGGTGTTTGGTGTCTTCAAACCGGCGCACGGATTTTTCGTACAGGTACAGAGTTTCTTCGGACCAGACTTCCGGCCGCAGGTTTCCGAGGGTGTTTTCGGCGAACATCATTTTGCGGAGGTGGATGGTGGATTGATAGACAGCGCGGGGGTCTCGGTAGATGTAGACGAATCTGGCGTCTGGGAACATTTCAAGCAGTGTGGGTACGCGATAGGTGTGAGTGGGAGATTTCATGACGCAGATTCCCCTGCGTCGCATGGCCACTTTCTTCACGAGTGTGAGCAGGGCATCCTTCCAGATACGCCGTTCGGGTTCCGTCATTTCTGCGGGGTCAAGGAACCGTTCGTAGACATTCATGCGTCCCTGAAATGCGGGCATCAGGTAGGGTGACAGGGTGGTCCAGACCGCCAGTGCGACTTCATCTTCCTGTGGCGCGGACCACGCGACTTCCACATTGTCCATGGGGCGTTTTTTGGGCAACAGCCATTCGGTGAGTGGAGCGTTGATTTTCTGGGTCAGCAGAAAGTGTCCGGGGAACAGGCATTCGTACAGGTTGAGGAAGGTGAAACGTGGATTGAGTGTCATCAGGTTATGCAGCATGGTGGTACCGCTGCGCCAGTGACCGAGGATGAAGATGGGGGGTTCGGTCACGGGTGTGCGAGCGATACGGCCACCGTAGATCAGGTGCTCGATTGCATTCATCAGGCTGTTGTAGCCGGTCATGCAGCCCGCGGAGAGCAGGCGGTCGAGGTTACTAACTGTGATCTGGGGTTTCAGGCCGAGAAATTTTCGAAATCCGCTGATGGACAGTCCGTGCCACAGGCAGACGCGGTTGCGTGGCGGCAGGTCGGCCACGGCTTCGACACCGGCATTTCGTTGTTGCCCGCTGGCGGGTGCCGAGGGACTTCTGACCTGGGAGTTTGATGTGGCTGAACTGACTGTCTGGACTCCGGTCGACATCGCAACTCCCCGCCTCATGCTGCCGCAGCGCAAGAACAATGGTACCGACCACCAGCGCGCTTCTCAGTTCCTGTTTCGGCTGAATCCGGATTTCGTTTCAGCAGATTCTGCCGAATGTTGGGCAGGAATGCCAGGGATGCTGAAGCAGGCTGTTTTTGGGGGGTGGGCCGGGCAGAAATGACGCGAGGGACAAAAACCGTAGCCTGGGCTTTAGCCCGGGCAAGTTACGCACCCCAGTACTGGAAAAGCACTGCGTCTTTCAACCGGAGGAAGTTTTGTTGCCACCCCCAGCCCACTTTTGTCCCCCGCGTCAGGAATGCCCGGGGTACGTTTTTGGCAACGACGTGGGGGGGAGATGCCGGTTTACTGGTGTGTCCCCGGCGCGAGTTTTCAGGGTTGTGATGGGTGGGGGCCCGGGCTGAAGCCCAGGCTACAGGTTTTGTCCATGGCGTGGGGATTTGCGGAGTGCTGTGGAGGGGGGAGAGTCGAGGGAGTTGGGGTTGTGCGGATTTGTCTTTTTCTGTGGATCGGGTTGGTTGTGGGGATTTTGCAATCAACTCGGGTTATCCCGCCGGTCGATTTTTTTGACACGGACAATTTCAACAGACGCGCCTTGGGGGGCCGCTGAGAGTCGTTCGGGCTTTTTAGGACTGGAAGTGCTTCGGATGGACGGCCTGAATGACATCTCGCGTCTGAACACCGTTCGAAATCTGCTGGCTGGGCTGACGACAGCGGCGATTTGCGGCATGGGTGCCGCCCTGCTGGTGGTTCGTCACGGAGCACAGAATGCTGAAAGTCAAGCAGAATCGGTGACAGTTGCGATTGAATCTTCCGAGTCTGCCGAGGACGTGGTTTATCTGGGGCAACTGCCGGACCGTTTGCGCAGTTTGTCGACAGCGGAGGCGACGCGGGCTGTGTTTCGTCCGGCGGGTCTGAGTCAGACCGTGCAGGAGCCTGGAGTGGCATCTGAGCCGTCGGCAGTGTCGGCGGACGAGCCCATTGAGACACAATTATTTGACCCCATTGAGACACCTCAGGCTGCAAATGTCCCTGCCGCGCAGGCGGCTGACGATGCTGTGGTGCAGTTTGAGATTTCTGAGCAGACGGACACGGGAACGGCGGAGGGCGTGGCGGTTGGGAGAGAAGCGACCGTTCATTTGCAGGCTCCGGCGACCGTGAGCATACCGGTGAATGTCACGGTGAACAATGGCGAACTTCTGGGTCAGCTGGAATCGTTGAAGCGTCAGGTGGAGCAGTTAACGCGTCGTTTGGAGGCCAGTGAAGCGGCGCTGGCTCAAGCTCGTGCTGCAGCAGCTTCTGCATCGACTGCAGTGGCTGTCGCGCCGCCGGTGCAGTCCAAAACCGTGGTCGCTCCGAGTGCCCCGCCGGCGCCGCCAGTGCCGGTGCTGCGTCCATCGCGGCCGCGGATTCAGCGACCGCCGCAGCCGGCTGGCCCCGTGCAGATTGAATATTTTTCGGCGTCGGGGTTGGCTGAGGAGCGACCGCGACAGCCGTCCGTTCCCGAGCCTGTTCCGTCATCACCGCCGCCGGCTGTGCCGGAAATTGCTGAGCCGCAGGCTGCGGTGTCTGTGGAGAGTGTGCCTGATTCCGCAACTCCCCTGATCAGTGATGCCCCGGTGTTGCCCGAACTGGCTCCGGACACTGTTGGTTCCGCCACTGGTGCTGAGGAGCCTGTGGAGCAGGCCGTGCCGGTGTTTCCGGCAGAGCCGGTCCCGCCGCAGACTGGTCTGCCGCGTTCGAGCGTGCCGACGGCGTCTGTCGTGACGGCAGCCTCGGTGGTGGCAGCGCCGGCATTGGTCCCGGGAGTACCGGCTCGCACTGTGTCGGCGACGAGGCCCGCGGCAACAGACAATGCACCGGAATTGCAGTATGAGAACTGGCGTGATCCGGGAGTTCCGCAGCAGGTTCCGGCGTGGGGTGGCACGGTCACTCGTTCGCCAGCGGCGTCACAATCGCTGGTGAAGCGAGCGGTGACGAACGTGCGCGAGGGGGTGGAGGAGACGTTGGACCGGCTGCCGACACCTGACCTGCGTGCTCCGGAGTGGATGCGTTCGATGTTTCGTCGGGCGACGAAGTCGGCTGGTCGGAGTTCCGGTACGGGTTCCGGTTCAGGTTCCGGTACTGCTGCTGCGGCAGCGGTGGTGCGTGATCGTGGTGTGATTGTGCGGCCGGCGAGTCATCTGCAGCCTGGTCCGCCGCGTCAGGGTACTGTCGGTGCAGCGGCGCAGCAGCCATCGCAGCGTGCGGGAGTTCGCTGAGAGTTTGGTTCGATCGCTTCACCTGCGGCCTGAATTCGGGCATAATACGCTGTTTGACTGCGTTTTCCGAATTTGGCTGCGGGTGTCGTCATGATTGGTTGTCAGCGGGTGTGTCTGCTGCTGTGTGTGTATCTGTGTGTGATGTCGGGACTGGAGCCTGTGATGGCTCAGGAAGCCAACTATGACGAGGCACAGGTTCCGGCGTACACGCTGCCGGATCTGTTGACGGATTTGTCCGGCGCCCCCGTGACGACTCCGCAGCAATGGCAGCAGCAGCGGCGTGCTGAGGTGTTAAGTCTGTTTGAGCAGCATGTGTTTGGTCGCCTGCCGAATTTTCAGGTGCAGTTGCGGACGAAGCTGCGTTCTGAGGTGCCGGACGCGGTGGGTGGTTTGGCGCATCGTCGTGAGTTGACGGTGTATTTCACAGCGGACGATGCTGGTCCGCAGATGGACCTGCTGATTTATACTCCGGCGGCAGCTACAGGTCCGGTGCCGGCTTTTCTGGGTTTGAATTTCAACGGCAATCAGGCGATTGAGTCGGATCCGCGTCTGCACATTACGGAATCGTGGGTGCGGAATAATCGTGAGTTGGGGATTGAGGACAATCGGGCCACTGAGGCGACGCGAGGCAGCGAATCCAGTCGCTGGTCTGTGGAGCGTATTGTGCGGTCCGGTTATGGACTTGTGACCATTTATTACGGCGACATTGATCCGGACTTTGACGACGGATTCCGCAACGGCATTCACTCGTTGGGTGAACCTGTCAGTGGTGAGCGCGCTGGTGACGCGGGTGGTTCGATCAGTGCGTGGTCGTGGGGCTTAAGTCGGGCCCTGGACGTGCTGCAGTCGGATGCTCGGATTGATGCGTCTCGTGTGGCGGTGTTTGGTCATTCGCGTCTGGGCAAGACATCATTGTGGGCGGGTGCGACGGATCAGCGATTTGCGATGGTGATATCGAACAATTCCGGGTGTGGTGGTGCGGCGCTCAGTCGGCGTGCTTTTGGTGAGACGGTCGCGCGGATCAACAAGTCGTTTCCGCACTGGTTCTGTCTGAATCATCGGAAGTACAACAACAACGAGGGTGCGTTGCCGGTGGATCATCACATGCTGATTGCTCTGGCGGCACCGCGTCCGGTGTATGTGGCGAGTGCAGTGGAGGATCAGTGGGCGGACCCGCGTGGTGAGTATCTGAGTTTGTGGCATGCTGGTCCGGTGTATCGACTGTTTGGCCGTGTGGGTATGCCGAGTGAGCAGATGCCGGGTGTGGACGTGCCGGTGCAGACGGACGTGGGTTATCACATTCGGTCGGGCAAGCATGATGTGACGGACTATGACTGGCAGCAGTATGTGAAGTTTGCAGACCGTCATTTGAAGGCTGAGTGATGTCAGAGCAGCTGACGGCGGCGCAGCGGGAGGCTGTGGAGCATTTTGAGGGGCCGTTGCTGGTGATGGCCGGTCCGGGTTCCGGCAAGACTCGCGTGATTACTCACAGGATTTCCCGGCTGCTTGAGCGTGGGGTGTCGGCGGACAGCATTCTGGCGCTGACGTTCACGAACAAGGCAGCGCGTGAGATGTCGGAGCGAGTGGAGCGGATGCTGGGTGGTGTGCGGGTGCGAGTGAGCACATTTCATCGATTCTGTTCGCGTCTGTTGCGGCGGTGGCCTGAGCGCGTGGGTTTGAAGGAGAATTTTACGATTCTGGATCAGTCGGATCAGGTGGATCTGGTACGGCGGATCATGAAGGATCGGGATCTGGACACTTCGGTGCTGGAGCCTGGCCGTGTGCTTGGTCGGATCAGTCGTTCGCGGAACGACATGATTGGTTCTGAGCAGTTTCGGCAGCAGTTTGAGAACCGCGCTGGTGGTCCGATTGATGCGGCGGTGTACCAGATTTTTGCGGATTATGAAGAGCGGGTGCGTGCGCAGAATTCCGTGGATTTCGATGATCTGCTGCTGCATGCGGTTTCGCTGTTGTATGACGAGGAAGAGCCGGAGCTGCGTCGTCTGCTGGACGAGAAGTTTCGTTTCATTCTGGTGGACGAGTATCAGGATACGAATCTGGCGCAGTATCGGATTGTGCAGGCGATGTCGCGGGACTATCGCAATTTGTGTGTCACGGGAGATCCGGACCAGTCGATTTACGGCTGGCGTGGAGCGCGACCTGCCAATGTGACGGCCTTTGAGCGGGACTATCCGGACCGTCGTGTGGTGTCACTGGACGAGAACTTTCGCAGCACGAAGCGAATTGTGTCGTGTGCGGACCGTTTGATTTCGTGCAACCGTCGTCCGCATCGTGGCCGCCTGACGACGAGTAATGCGGAGGGTGTACCGGTTCGTCTGCTGGTGTATGAGCATGGTGAGGCGGAGGCGGACGGGATCGCGCGGGAGATTCGTCGTCAGGTGGATTCCGGGGCGCAACGGTGGTCGGATTTTGCCGTGTTTTATCGTGTGAATGCCTTGTCGCGTTTGTTTGAGACGACGTTTTCGCGGTATGAGATTCCCTGTCAGGTGGCGGCCGGCTATTCATTTTTTGAGCGTGCGGAGGTGCGTGATCTGATAGCGTGGCTGCGTTTGATTGAGAATGACGCGGATGATTCGGCGCTTGAGCGGATCATCAATCGTCCTGCGCGGGGGATTGGCAGTGCATCGCTGCTGAAAGTGCGGCGATATGCAGCCCGGCATGGCATCAGTATTTTTGCGGCGGCCACGCAGTCGTCTTCAATTGAAGGCCTGTCGGCTCGTGTGCGCAAGTCTCTGGACGGATTTGTGGATTTGATTGAGCGACTGCAGCGTCAGTCGGCGGCGGGTCTGGTAGGTCCGCTGCTGGAGCGTCTGATTGATGAGATTGATTATTTGTCATTGTGGCGTCAGGAGGAGGACGAGGTGGATGTGGACCGGGAAGCCAACATTCACGAGTTGATCTCCGCGGCGCGGCATTATGACACGGGGGCGGGCAGTCTTTTTACGGGTCGAGTGGCGG
>Ga0078894_10000399_pt1 | contig 29929 bp, 25 predicted proteins | sample LauGreSu1BDMLBSD_2_FD_67506 | JGI IMG/M metagenome (GOLD analysis project Ga0078894, IMG submission 67506) | Freshwater lake microbial communities from Lake Michigan, USA - Su13.BD.MLB.SD (version 4) (version 4) | ecosystem: Environmental > Aquatic > Freshwater > Lake | place: Lake Michigan... | reverse complement strand
GATTAAGTGCTAAAGCATTCGACAAACGTTTAATGGAAATGATGGAAGAAGAGCACCAAAAAGACATCAAAGACTTTGAAGATGCCTCTGAAAATCACAAGGACAGCGATATCCAAACCTTTGCCGCTAAAACCTTACCACTGTTAAGAGCGCATTTAGACTCGGTTAAAATGATCAGAACAGCCATAGGAGGGAGATAATTCATCGTACCAATCGCAGCAAATTCGTTCATCGAATAAGCTGGAAAGCCATGTCCTTTACAGGACTGGCTTTTTTTATTTTGTCATCAAATCAGCTTTTGGTCCTAATAAATAAGCCATCGTCGTTATTTTATATCAATTTAAAAGAGGTGTGATATTAGATTTTGTAAAAATGTGGATAAATAATCGAATGGATAGATTCTTTACAAGCACTTGTATAATAAACAGTTATCAATACTCATAATACACCATAATAAGTGAATCACATAAATTCACTTATTTGTCATACCATTGTCTTCAGAAATTTATATTTTTGGAACAGTGGAAATACGAGACAAAAAGCTTCTGTTTCCGCTTTTTCGAAATCATCAACCATTTTTTCGATTACCATATTGAACCTGTCAGATCTAAAACGATCAAAAATTGGCTTGGTTGCAGAAACCCACAAGGTATCAACTGTGACTCAGGACAGCGAAGCTTTAGACTTATACTTAGATATTATCAGCTATTATGATTAAATTCGCTTAGATGTCTAAACCTTTACTTGCTGAAAATCAGGCTTCCTGGTATGCGGTTTACACCAAACCCCGCTGGGAAAAGAAAGTAGCTGAGTTGATGCTCAAACGCGGAATTGAACATTATTGCCCTTTGAATCGGGTAGTCCGTCAGTGGAGCGACCGTAAAAAAGTGGTGATGGAGCCTTTGTTTAGCTCTTATGTTTTTGTGAGAGTTGCAGAAGATCGCAAATGGCAGGTGAAAGAAGTGGATGGCGTATTAAATTATGTGTATTGGCTGGGCAAACCGGCAGTCATCCCCAATGAAGAAATAGAATTGATCAAACGGTTCATGAACGAACATGAAAATGTGCAAGTCAGAGCCAATAAAATTAAATTGAACGATAAAGTACGCATCATAGCCGGCCCATTGATGAATACCGAAGCCCAAGTGATTGCTTTCAAAGGCAATCAAGTAGAGGTAGAAATTCCCTCACTGTCCTTGTCTTTAACAGCTATGGTTAAAGCCTCTGCTTTAGAAATGATATAAAACCCCCAATTGTATCCAAAAGAAATGAACAAATATTCCTTCAAATTTTACGCTCTCATTTGCTGCTTGATCTTGGCAATTGGCACCGCCAGTGCCCAGTCTGTCAATCCTCAAAACTTGAGCAATGTCAAAGTAAATGAACTGAGTGATGCCCAAATTAAGGCTTTCATTAAACAGGTAGAATCTACCGGCTTGAGCGATGCCCAATTAGAGCAAGTGGCATTGGCCAGGGGAATGAGCAGGGAGGAAGTGCAGAAATTGCGTATCCGGGTAGATCAGCTCAAAACCCAACAGAAGACGGCTGAAGACAAAGCGGCTAAAAATCAGACCAAATTAGCCGATGCCCCAAAAATCAATTCCTCACGTAAGGCGCCTTTGAATGCGGAAAAAGATTCCATGATGAATCCCGAAACCGAAGCCGAAAAAGCCTTATTAGAATTGAAAACAAAAATCTTCGGTGCCTCGCTCTTCAAAAACAACAACCTTACTTTCGAACCCAACTTGCGCATTGCCACCCCAGCCAATTACATCCTGGGGCCCGATGATGAAGTTGCGCTCGAATTAACCGGATACAACGAGGCCAGTTATACCTTGCCGGTAAGTCCCGAAGGGAAGATCAAAGTAGAATTTGTCGGTTTAATCCCCGTTAGCGGATTGACGGTAGAAGCCGCCACCGCCCGCATCAAATCGCGTTTGGCTAAAATATACCCTGCTATTGGTTCGGGAGGCACACAAGTTTCTGTGGCCATTGGCAACATCCGCAGCATTAAAGTAACCGTTTTGGGCGAAGCTTCAAAGCCGGGATCCTTCACTTTACCATCTTTAGCCACGGCATTCAATGCCTTATATGCAGCCGGCGGACCTTCAGAAAACGGTTCGCTCCGTCAAATCGAAATCATCCGTAACAATAAAATCATCCGTAAGCTCGATGTCTACGATTTCTTGCTACGTGGCGACCAATCCAACAATATCCGCCTGCAAGATCAGGACATCATCCGCATTCCGCCTTACCAACAAAGGGTTGAATTTGTGGGAGAAGTAAAACGACCTGCCATTTTCGAAATGCTGAATGGCGAAACCTTGTCGCAATTAATTGATTTTGCTGGTGGATTTACAGAGTCGGCTTATACCGCCCGTATCAAGGTCTTGCAAAATACCGATAAGGAGCGCCGAATGAACGATGTGGCTGCGGCAGACTTTCAAAACTACCAGCCTCAAATGGGCGATAAATTTTATGTTGAACCCATTTTAGAGCGCTTCGAGAACCGGGTGAGCATCAAAGGCGCCGTCTTCCGTCCTGGAGAGTATGCCTTAACTCAGGGCCTTACCATCAGCCAGTTGCTACAAAAAGCAGAAGGTTTAACAGAAGATGCCTTTACTCAAAGAGCTTACCTCACCCGCTTAAAAGCAGACAATACCTTCGAATTAATTGCCTTCGACTTAAGTAAAGTATTAAATGGTGGTGCCGATGATATCCTGCTCAAAAGAGAAGACCAGATTCAAATTGCTTCCATTTTTGATTTGAGAGATGAATACAAAATTACCATCGACGGGGCCGTTCGTACGCCCGGCGAATTAAAATTTGCTGAAAGCATGGCTTTAGAAGATGCCATCATCCAAGCCGGTGGTTTTACCGAATCCGGATTTGCGAAGAGGATTGAAGTAGCTCGTAGGGTCAAAAATGCTGATCAAACCCGCTCAGCCAAAACCGCTGAAATATTTTTGATTGATGTAGACCCGCAACTCAAATTCAGCAAAACCCAATTCAGCCTCCAACCCTTCGACATCATTTCGGTGCGCAATGCACCCGGTTTCGAAGAACAGCGCCAAGTCATTCTTCGTGGCGAAGTACAATATCCCGGTGCTTATACCCTGAGCAAAAAAGACGAGCGTATTTCCGATATCATTAGCCGTGCTGGTGGTCTTACAGCCTTGGCTTACCCACAAGGAGCATCCTTAAAACGCCCGGGTTATCAGGCTTCTACAAAAAAAGATAAATACGAAGCTGACGAAGAAGAAACCACTAAATTAACCTTGCAGAAGCGTTTGCAGAAAAGGTTAAACGATACCACCCAGATAGATTTGGAAGAAGAAAAAACCCTCAATTTGGCAGTGGGTATCCAATTGGCGAAAATCCTCGACAGACCGGGTTCCAATCTTGATTTGATTCTGGAGGCCGGTGATACCCTCAGTGTGCCTAAAAAACTACAAACGGTTAAAGTGGCAGGTGAAGTACTCTCCCCATTAACGGTAGTCTATCGTTCCGGAAAGAGTCTTAAAACCTATGTTTCCGAAGCAGGGGGCATCAGCGAGAAAGCAAAACTCAAACGCTCTTATGTCATCCAGGCAAATGGATCCGTAAAAAGTGCCCGCCGATTTTTCTTGTTGAATTTCTACCCCAAAGTAGGGCCCGGTGCCGAAATATTTGTACCCGCCCGTGCCGAACGTAATAAATTAAGTGCACAAGAATTACTGGGTATCACCTCCGGTATCGCTTCTTTGGGCGCAGTTATCCTCGGAATCATTAATTTTACCCAATAAGCGCTCATGAATCAGGTTAATAATCAAACACCCCAATTGGCCGACGACGAAATTTCTTTGAAAGAACTCTTTCAAAAAATCGGAGAGTTCTACCAATACCTGTTGGGCTATTGGAAAATGATCCTCTTGGCAGGACTACTGGGAGCGACTTTGGGCCTCATCTATGCCTTCGTTAAAAAGCCGGTTTACAAAGCGGAGTATGCTTTTGTTTTAGAAGATGAAAAATCAGGCGGATTAGGAGGTGCACTTAGTTTGGCCTCTCAGTTTGGTTTAGACATCGGTGGCGGTACTGGCGGTGGTGCCTTTGCAGGCGATAATTTGTTGGAATTGATGAAATCCCGCTCCATGGTACAGCAAGCCTTATTGAGCCCTGTTCAAATCAAGGGCAAAACCACCAGTTTGCTAGAGTACTACATCCAGTTTAATGAATTCAGGGAATCCTGGGCAAAAAAACCGGAGCTGGCGCAATTGCAATTCCCGGTCAATGCCAATCCGGCTCAATTCAGCCGCCAGCAGGATAGTGTGCTCACCGAGGTACATGAGGAACTCATTAAAAACTTCTTATCGGTTGCCAAAGTAGATAAGAAACTGAGCATCATCAAAGTAGAAGTGATGTCAGAAAATGAATTATTTGCCAAATACTTCGCCGAGGCTTTGGTTACTCAGGTATCTCGCTTTTATGTCGATACCAAAACCCAAAAATCAGCTAAAAATGTAGCTATTTTGCAGCACCAGGCCGATTCCATTCGCCAGCGTTTAAACGCAGCCATCAGTGGAGTTGCCTCCGCCAACGATGCCAATCCCAATTTAAACCCGGCCATGCAGGTATTGAGGGCACCCTCTCAACAGCGCCAGGTAGATGTGCAGGCAAATACCGCCATCCTCACTGAATTAGTGAAGAACCTCGAGCTCGCCAAATTGGCCTTAAGAAGAGAAACACCGCTCATCCAGGTCATCGATAAACCGGTATTGCCGCTCGCCAAAGAGCAATTGGGAAAATTGAAGGGAATCATCATCGGTGCTTTCCTGGCAGGATTTTTAACCGTACTATACCTTTTAGCTAAAAAAATATTGGGCAGCCTATTGAACTGAAAATAGATACACCTACACATCACCAAACCTAAGAAACATGCTTCAGAAGATTAACATCGTACCCCGATGGCTCATATTCAGTATAGACCTCGCTATCTGTTTATTCGCCTATCTCTTCCTATACCTGCTCTACCGGCAATTTTCCCTTTCTGCCATTAGTTTTGTCGAATTTTTGGGAGAGGCCTTCATTTTTATCTTGGTCAATGCCCTGGTATTCTACCAGTTTAAAACCTATGCCGGTATCATCCGATATACCGGAGAACAAGATGCCCTGCGTATTTTCAATGCAGTAGCGGTTTCAGGCATCATCCTGAGCTTGCTTAACTTTTTTTCTTTCCAAATGGGATTCCTGGAGGTAAAAGCCTCTTACCTACAGTTAAGTTTAAATGCGCTCTTCAGTTTTACTTTTTTGATGGCTTATCGCTTGCTCATCAAATTTGTATTTGCCTATTCACGTAATTACAAGCTCGATCGCAAACAAGTGATCATTTACGGGGCTGGCGAAGCAGGTTTTGCCACCCGTCGGGTCTTGGCACACGATGCCAAAGCCAATGTCTCCATCCTCGCTTTTTTAGACGATAACCCAAAAAAAGCAGGTAAAGTAGTGGATGGCGTGCCCATCTACCATTCTTCAGCCTTGGCTAAGTTGACCAAAGAGAACGAAGTTGATGAATTAGTCATTGCTATTTTTACTTTGCCCATCTCCAAAAGAAATGCCCTCATCGATCAGTGTTTAGACCTGGGCATCAAAGTGCTCAGCGTACCACCTATGAGTAAATGGATGAATGGCGAATTTTCCACCCGTCAGCTGCAGAGTATCAAAATTGAAAGTCTGCTCGAACGCGATCCCATTCAAATCAATAATGAACTATTGAATACCCAGTTGGCTCGTAAAACAGTCCTGGTGACCGGAGCCGCAGGTTCCATCGGATCGGAGATCGTGCGACAATTGCTCAAATACGAGCCGGCGCAAATCATTTTGTGCGACCAGGCCGAAACGCCTCTGCATCAATTAGAACTCGACCTGGCCGAAATGAAGCATCAGGTGGCTTGTATTCCTTGTCTCGCCGATGTGCGTAATCAGGCCCGAATGGAAGAAATCTTCCAAACTCATCAACCACAATACGTTTACCATGCGGCGGCCTACAAACATGTGCCCATGATGGAGCTCTGCCCTTCAGAAGCCATCCTCACCAATGTATGGGGCAGTCAAATTGTGGCAGATTTGTCGGTCAAATACGGAGTAGAACGTTTCGTCATGATTTCTACCGATAAGGCAGTAAATCCCACCAATGTAATGGGGGCCTCCAAACGTCTGGCCGAAACCTATATACAACACTTGCACCACCGCCAAAAAAAGACCAAATTCATTACTACCCGTTTCGGCAATGTATTGGGTTCCAATGGTTCAGTCTTACACCGTTTCAAAGAACAAATTGAAAAAGGTGGACCGCTCACGGTCACCCACCCTCAAATTACCCGTTTTTTCATGACCATTCCCGAGGCTTGTCAATTGGTATTGGAAGCCGGTTCCATGGGCGATGGGGGAGAGATCTTTGTGTTCGACATGGGCGAGCCAGTTACCATTATTGAATTGGCTAAGAAGATGATCCGCTTGTATGGTTTGATCCCTGAAGTAGATATCAAAATTGAATTTACCGGTCTACGCCCGGGCGAAAAACTTTTTGAAGAATTGCTGAACGATGCAGAGAATACACTGCCCACCTATCACGATAAAATTCTCATTGCCAGTGTCCGCAACCAGCAAATCAATCAAATCAACAAGCATTTTGAACAGCTTTTTGCCATGGCACAAGCCGCTAATGCCAATATGCAATTGGTAGCGAAGATGAAAGAACTGGTACCCGAATTTTTAAGTAATAATTCGGTTTTTGAAGAATTGGATCAGGAGACGGATCGAACCAAAATCATTGATTTTAAAAGGGTGAGTTGATTATTGTGGTCCAGACCAATGAAAAGTATTGGTGAATTTACATAAATCATTAATTCCCTGATTTCATAGCTTTAAATATTTTTATTTTATTTTCAGCTTAACAAAAATCAACGAAAATAAAAATCAAAGTGCGCTTTTGGTGCGCAAACAAATTAGTTAATATACAAAGCCAATTAATAATAAATTATTATGTTCGACAAAGCATTACTGGATAAAAAACCAATCATAATTGCAGAGGTTGGTCAAAATCATCAAGGTGATATTGATCTTGCAAGAGAATATATAAAAGTTTTTGCAAATTCTGGTGCTGATGTAATCAAGTTTCAAACAAGAGATAACAAGTATTTATTCTCCGAAGAAGCTTACAATGCACCATATAATAGTGAGAATGCCTTCGATAAAGTCTATGGTTTGCATAGAGAAAAACTTGAATTAGATAAGCAATGGATTAAAATCTTGAAAGCCGATTGTGTTAAGTATAATGTGAAGTTCATGTCAACACCCTTTGATGAACCAAGTTTAAAAGTGCTTATGGATAATGATGTTGATATCCTTAAAATTGCTTCTTTTGATCTAGGAAATCTACCATTCATTAACAGAATAGCAAAAACTGGTAAGCCAACTGTTATGAGTATTGGAGGAGGGAAACATCACCAAATAAAATCAAGTATAGAGGTCTTAAGAAGTCATTTGAGTGACGACATGATTACAATATTGCATTGTGTTTCAGAATATCCATGTAATTACGATGTTTTGGGATTAGATAATATTCCACTGTTGCAGGAGTTGTATCCGTCACTTCCTATTGGTTTGTCAGATCATTATAATGGTATTCTTTCTGGCCCGATAGGCTTTATGAAAGGTGCAAGGTTGTTTGAAAAACATGTAACCTTAAATCGTTCATGGAAGGGAACCGATCATAATTTTGCACTCGAGCCGGAAGGATTCAGGAAATTTGTTAGAGATATAAAGCGTGTCCCGTATATGATGAAACCTAAAGACGCTACTGAAATCGGGAAGGAGCCTGTGTTTCAAAAATTGGGTAAGTCATTAGTGGCAGCTATCAACATTGACGCTGGTGAAATCTTGACACTAGACAATTTGAGCGGTAAAATATTTGAGAAGCAATATATACCGGTACGACAATCTAATGAAGTAATTGGAAAAAGAACATCCAGATTTGTAAAACAGGGAGAACCAATTGAATTTGAAAATTTAATCTAAAATCATCATATAACTAATTCCATTTTAAATGAATTTTAAGCAAATCAAATTGTTGGTTTTAGACTTTGACGGAGTATTAACAAATAATTACGTTTGGGTTTCGGAAGACGGGATAGAGTCCGTTCGATGCAATAGAAGTGATGGTATAGGCTTAGCACGCATAAAAAATCTTGGAATCCAAGTTTACATCATTTCGACTGAAAAAAATAAAGTTGTTTCAACTAGAGCAACTAAACTAAAATTACCAGTAATTCAGGGGGTAGACGATAAAAAGGCTGCAATTTTAAAGCTAAGTAAGGATCTTGCTATACCACTTAAAAATATAGCATTTATAGGAAATGATATTAATGATATACCTGCATTTGATGTCGTAGGTTTCCCAATTGGAGTCTCAGATTCATTTGAAGAAATAAACAGTAAAGTAGTTTTAAAAACTAAAAAAAATGGTGGCGAAGGGGCAGTAAGAGAAATATGTGATTTAATTTATAATTCCATTAAAAATGATGAACAATGTATTTGATTTAAGTAGCGAAATCATCTTAATTACAGGGGTTTCTGGAATTTTAGGTAACAATTATGCGAATTATTTGCTAAGCCAGAATGCAAAAGTTATTGGCCTTGATATTGCTCAAAATCATAAAATTGAAAAATTATTTAGAGATTATCCTGAAAAATTCAAGTTCGTTTATTGTGATATAACTTCTTCGGAATCTATTTTGGATGCTGTAGATATAGTTAATCATGAGATGAGCGTTCCAACTGTGTTAATAAATAATGCCGCGTTGGATTCACCTCCAATGTCATCTGTTCAAGAGAATGGTCCATTTGAAGATTATCCTGAATCATCTTGGGATAAAGTAATGGATGTTAATTTGAAAGGAATGTTTTTGTGTTGCAAACACTTTGGAAAGTTAATGGTAAAAAATAAAAAAGGCTCTATAATTAATATTTCATCAATATATGGAATGGTGTCTCCTGACCAGAGTATTTACGAATATAGAAGAAAGAACGGAGAAGATTTTTATAAGCCAGTAGCATATTCCGTCTCAAAGTCTGGAGTTCTTAATTTTACTAGATATTTGGCTAATTATTGGGGATCGAAAGGAATTCGTGTCAACACTCTTACATTAGCTGGAGTTTTTAACAATCAAGATCAAGGATTCATTGAACAATATGTTTCAAAAATCCCTATCGGCCGAATGGCCGAACCTTCAGATTATTTTGGCCCATTACATTTCCTTTGCAGCAATTCTTCAATTTATATGACTGGAGCGAATCTAGTTATTGATGGAGGTTGGACTTCAAAATAAAGAATTATGATGAAATATATTAATAACTGGATTAATGGTAATGAATTAAAGCCGTTTAATAATTCATATTTAAATAAACTAAATCCTCATAATGGAGAGATTATTGCTTGTTTTGCTGATTCACGAAATGAAGATGTATCAATAGCGGTAAATGCCGCCCAAAATGCTTTTGAAGATTGGAAATTATTATCTCCAATAAAAAGAGGTGAACTACTTTTCCAACTTGTTAATTTGCTGAAATCTAATTTTGAGATGTTAGCGAAATGTTTTGCGGTTGAAACCGGTAAGCCTATAAATGATGCAATTGGAGAACTAAATGCAGCTATTAGATTGGGGGAATTTTTTTCGAGTGAAGGAATGAGAATGTATGGTAGAACTATGACTTCTACTAGTTGGAATAAACATAGTATGACCATTAGAGAACCTAGGGGAGTCGCAGGTCTAATAGTTCCGGCAAATACCCCCATAGCTAATATTACTTGGAAAGTTTTCCCTGCATTAATATGTGGCAATACTGTTGTATTGAAGTCTTCCGAGGATGCTCCAGATATTGCAATTGAATTCGCTAAACTTTCAAAAATTGCAGGAATTCCTGATGGGGTTTTAAATGTAATTCATGGAACTGGTTTGGATGCAGGTCAACCTCTTGTTGAGAATACAAATATTAAAACAATTAGCTTTACTGGATCAACTAAGGTTGGTCTTAATATTGCTAATATTGCTTCTAAGCGATTGGCTAGAGTATCATTGGAACTTGGAGGGAAAAATCCATTTATTGTTTGTGATGATGCAGATTTAGAAAATGCTGTTCATTGGGCTTCACTATCAGCTTTTAGCAATGCGGGTCAAAGGTGCGCAGCGGCAAGTAGAATAATTGTATTTGAAAACATCTATCAAGAATTTGTGGAACGATTTGTGGAGAAGGCAAAAAAATTAAAATTAGGTGTAGATATTAATTGTGATTTAGGTCCACTAATATCAAAAAAACAACAAGTATTTGTAAAAGAAACTGTTGATAAAGCACTAAGGGAAGGAGCCAGGTTACTTTGTGGTGGTGATTCTCCTAATGATGATTTATTAGTAAAGGGTAATTATTTTTCTCCAACACTAATTGATAATGTTTCAATAGATTCTGAAATTTCTAAGACGGAGCTGTTTGGTCCGGTAGCAACAATTTATGAAGTAAAAAATTTAGAAGAGGCTATAGATTTGGCAAATTATAGTTCATATGGCTTAACTTCTTGTATTCATACAAAGGACTTAAACAAAGCGATGCGTTTTGCAAAAAAAGTAATTGCAGGTGTAGCAAATGTGAATATTGGGACATTCGGAAGTGAACCTCACATGCCATTTGGTGGATTTGGTGATTCTGGAAATGGTACCCGAGAGCCTGGCCTTGAAGCTTTAGACGTGTATAGTGAACTTAAAAACATTTCTATTCAGTTTGAATAAATCCAATTCAAAATTCTTGCCAAAACAATCAAAATTATTGTATCCATTATCGACTATAATTACTTCATTGAGTAATTATATAATTTTAATTTTTTTATGGAAAAAGCTTGGTCCAGGTGAATTCGGTGTTCTTATGATTTTAGACCTATTACCCTTGATAATTATGAGCTTCATGACATTTTCATTAGATCAATACGTTATGAGGCATTATTATGAATGGTCCAAAACGGAAAGGAATTTTAACTTGTTCTATATTTGGCGACTTTCAATAATTATTTCCTCAATCACATTAATTATTAGCACAATTTTAGTTATTTTATTTCAAGATCTATTGTTTTTAAATCGAGGATACTTTACACTTTGTATCTTAACAATAATTAATGTTTATATAACAGCTATTTATAATGTCCCATTTAGTGCAATAAGAATAACAGAAAAAGCTATGGATTATTTTTCAGTAAAAATGATTTCTCTAGTATTCTATGTTCTTTCAATTATTTTTTTTGTTTTTATTTTTGATTTAAAATTAAAAGGCTACTTCTATTCTTTGATTTTATCTAGTTTTTCCCATTTGATTTCCACCTTATTCGTACAACGTAATATTTTTTTTTACAAAAAACCTCAAGAAGGGAAATTAGAAATTTCAAATATATATAACTATTGTGTTCCGTTGATTCCTGCAAATTTACTTGGGTCATCTATTGGTATAATTGAGAGATTTTTTTTGCAAAAGTATTTAAAACTCGAAGAGATTGGATTTTATTCAATGGCAAACAAGTTTGTTGAAATAATCAATCAAACTCATGGAATTATGAAATTGTCATATGGTCCTGCACTTTTTAAAAATGTAACTTCGAGAAGCCTGAAAGAGAATAATTTTGCAAAAAGTGTAAAGAATCACATTTTTCCAATATTTTTTAGTTTTGTGATGATTTTCTCCTTTAGTCTCCCACTGATGAAAATATTACGTATCAATAATGCTGATAGCATATTTGCCGTTATGTTTTTTTTATCATTTTCTGTATTGATCAATACTTTACAAATATACTTAGCTCCAGGCCCAATTGTATTTAAAAAAACAGAGGTTAAATTAATCCTTGATGTATTTAATACTTCATTAATCTCGGCCATTGTATATTTTAGTTTAAAATATTTCGACTTAATTGCTATGCTTCAGTTTAAAATTTTAGCAGCTCTTTTGTATTTATTCTTATCTGTTGTGTTTACACGTAAATACATGAAATGGGATATTGATATAAATTTTTTAATATTTAATTCAATATTTATTTTAATTATATCGATAATTAACTATATAGATTATCGCCTAGAGATGAATATTATTTTTTTAGTGTTTTTTCTGATCATTAATATTTATAAACATAAAATAAAATTTGAATTAAATGTATAGGATAAAAAAAATTATTAAATCGTTAATAACCCGAAAATTCAAGTATAGTTTTGATAATATAAGGTCAAATAATAATTTATATTTTCTGAATGATCAAAGGTTTCTTAATGTTTACAAACAAGCGAAGTTCTTATTAAATTTTAAACCTGATATTCCATTAAGAGTTCATCAAGCTATTTGGTGTGCTAATTACTCCATTTCTGTTGAAGGTGATATAGTTGAATTAGGAACAGGGAAAGGCTTTTTGTTTTATAATATTCTGTCACACCAAGGTGAGAATTTGAAAAATAAAAAAATTTATTTGTGTGATACTTTCCTGCCATATAAAACTAATATGAAGACCGGTAGTCAATTACCTGAGAATGGTATTTCAGATATCTATGCCGGTTCATTAGCTGATGTTAAAAGTTTTTTTTCAATTTGGCATAATGTAAATTTTGTTCAAGGATTGTTACCTGCATCTTTAGAGTTAAATAAAATAAATCTAAAAAAGATATCCTTTCTCCATGTAGATCTTAATTATTTTAAAGCTGAAATTGATTGTCTTGAATTACTGTGGGATAAGATAAGTATCGGTGGTATTATTCTTTTGGATGATTTTGGAAATCCAGGGCGTGAACTGCAACTTAAAAATCATTTAGATTTTTTCTCTTCAAAGGGTCAGTTTATCCTTAGTACTGCAAGTGGTCAAGGTATAATAATTAAACGGTAATATTTTGAAGTATATTGTTGTTCTTACAGTAATTTACGAGGATTATACTGTTTTTTTTCATAATTACGAGTCTATAGTTTCTCAAAATAAAGAAATAGAACTAAGATTTGTTGTTGTAGATAATTCTAAATATCCTAATTCACTTTATGTTGACAAGCTAAGAGATAAGAAAAACATCCATTACTTAAGAAATCATATTGTTCCTAAATTAAAACTAAAATCGAATAGTTTTCACCATTCTTTAGGGTTAGATTTAGGAATTTCTTTCATACAAAAAAGTTATCAAGAGGTCCACTCAATGATTGTAATAGATCCGGATTATTTTGTTTTTGGTGATAATTGGATTTCATGTTTGACAAATTTTATGTTTGAAAACAATTATATGATTGCTGGCTCACCTTGGGCAAAAAGATGGACTCACAAGTATAAAAATTTTCCTTGTGTTCAATGTATGATTATCGTGGGTGACTTGATCCCGAAATTGCCATCTTTTGCACCAATAAATTCAAAGAATTATTTACTTTATCATTTTTGGAACTTAGTTTATTCAAACCGATATATTCAATACTTATCTAAGTTTTTTGTTAATCATGTTTTTGATACTGGTTCACAAATCTTTTATAATTATAGAAATAAACATAATTTTGTTTTTACAGAAATAACTCTCTCCGAATTATATCAATCTGATTTTTTTCTAAATTATTCTAATTTTAAATTCATTCTTAATGCCATAGAAGATGTTCCAGGGCATTTAGAGGTATTTAGATTTAATCATTTCTTTACAGTGCATTTTAGGACTTTTGGTAATTCAATTCTGTCCAAAAGTTATTCTTGATCGATAGTCAACAGTATTTTTTATTCTCACAATAAAATTAGAAATAATGAAAATTAATTTTTACAAAAAAAACGAGTTTGATCGCATAAGAAATAGTTCTCTCTCGAATGCAGATAAATGGAAATTATATTCGTTTATGTGCCGTTACAATACCATTGTGTCGGTAAAAAAAGCAGGCTCAGGTCATCTCGGTAGTAGCTTTAGTGCTATGGATATTGTAGTTTATCTCTATTTATTTAAACTGAATATTACCAGAGAAAACCTTAATGATGAAAATCGTAATATATATTTTTCTTCAAAAGGACATGATGTTCCCGGTCTTTACAATGTGTTGTATTCATTGGGTATATTGTCATTAAAAGAAATTTTGGGGTTGAGAAAATTAGAAGGGCTGGATGGACATCCAGATATTGATACACCAGGCATTGAGTCCAACACAGGTTCTCTAGGGATGGGTATATCTAAAGCCAGAGGGATCGCGAAAGCTAAACGTCTAAAAAAGAATGGAGGAAAAGTATTTGTTTTGACGGGGGATGGGGAGTTGCAGGAAGGTCAGATTTATGAGTCTCTTCAAACAACTGCTCACCAAAATATAAATGAGATAACTGCAATTGCAGATTTTAATAAATATCAAACAGATAGATCAGTCGCTTCTATAACAGATCTTCGAGATATTGCCTCCAAAATTGAATCATTCGGATGGCATGTGATAAAATGTAATGGGCATGATTTTGACAGCTTAAATAATGCGTTTACTGAATCTGCTCAAATTGATAATAAGCCCGTATTTATTGTAGCGGATACCATTAAAGGTTATGGTGTATCCTTCATGGAACCTAATGATGCTGATACAAATAATTATAAATGGCATTCAGGTGCACCTGATGATATTTCTTTTGAATCTGCAATTTGTGAGTTAGAAGCGAAAGTGAATGATCTCGCTACATCCTATGGAATTAACAACCCAAAATTATCAGAAGTTGGTTCGATTGAAAAATCAGTATCAGGGGTTTCAAAAGAGTTTGTTGCTCAGGCATATGGTGAAGAATTATGCACGCTTGCAGAAACAAGACAAGATATTGTAGTATTAGATGGAGACCTTGCTGCTGACTGTAAAGTAAGAAATTTTGAGTCTCGCTTCCCAGACCGTTTTATAGAAAATGGGATTGCAGAACAAGATATGGTATCAATGGCAGGAGGATTAGCATTGATGGGATTATTACCTGTTGTAAATTCGTTTGCAAGCTTTTTATCTTCTAGAGCCAATGAACAAATTTATAATAATGCATGTGAGCATACAAAGATTATATATGCTAATCACTTTGCGGGATTGATACCTGCAGGACCCGGAAAATCTCATCAAAGTTTAAGAGATATTTCGGTAATAGGTGCAATACCAAATGTTGAAATCATGCAGCCTTGCAACGCAATGGAGGCAAAACAGTTCACCCGTTATTGCGTAAATGAAACTAAAAATACTTGTGTACTTCGGTTAAATATAGGACCATCACCGAGAATCATAGAATTACCTGAATCGTATAAGATTACTAGAGGAAAAGGTATTATCCTGCGTGATGGGTCTGATGCCACAATCATCTCTTATGGTCCGGTATTATTACATGAGTCATTATTGGCTTCTGAATATTTAAGTGAACATGGAGTAGGGTTGGAAGTTATAAATATGCCTTGGCTAAACTATATCGATGCCAGCTGGATAAATCAACTAGTATCTCGACATAAGAAGATTTATATTCTTGATGACCATATGCAATTTGGTGGATTGGGTCATTTCTTATTGGCGACACTAGCCCAAAATGATTTATTAAAAGATATTTCTGTTATTAATCTATCTATTGATAGTCTTCCTGCGTGTGGAACACCTGGTGAAGTATTGGCATACCATAAATTATCTGGAGCATACTTAGCAAAAAGAATTTGGCCAGCTTTTGAACATTCAAGCTTATCCGAGCAAGAAGTTACATATTCTACTGATGCACCACAATAAATTTTAGAATGAGTAAGTCAGAAAAAGGAAATATAATTGCTTTAATACCTGCTCGGGGTGGATCACAGCGAGTTAAAGGTAAAAATATCCGTGAATTGGGTGGGAAGCCTTTAATTGCTTATACAATCGAAGCTGCTCTTGCTGTAAAAAATATTGATCGGGTAATTGTATCGACAGATAACGATGAAATAGCTGATATCGCTATGAAACATGGAGCAGAAGTACCTTTCTTACGCCCTCCGGAATTATCAACTTCTGATGCAACGGAGTATGCTTTTCATGCTCATGCAGTAGATACATTACAAACGCAGGAGTCGTATCAGGTTGATATGATTGTAAATCTATATCCAACAACTCCATTTAGAAAACAAGAGTCAATTTCAAGGGCACTGGACATTATGCTGGAAGATCCTAACGCTGATTCGTTGAGGTCAGTTAGGAAATGCAAAGAACATCCATATAAAATGTGGGTAAAAAATGGTTCTTATTTGAATCGTTTTGTAAGAGTAGATGATCCTTCTAAACAAACCCTTTCCTATCATCTCTTGCCGGAAGTATACATTCAAAATGCAAGCATTTATATTGTAAGGAAAGAAACCCTAGTAAAATACCAAAATACAATAGGAGAAAATGTCATTTGTTTTGAGATGGATGATACAGAGTCAATCGATATAAACTATGATATGGATTTTCTATTTGCATCGCACTTAGTTGATTTAGAAAAAGCAGGGTATAAGCATATTTAGTTGATGAAAAAAAATATATTACTCAGTTGTCCCTTTCCTTTGACATTTAGGAATTTTATTAATACAGGATTGGCTGCTGAGCTAGAAGATAAGTTAAGTTGCAAAGCCTCTTTTGTAAGCCCCTATCCGGATAAATATTTTAAGTATGAGGATATAAGGGAATTTAATAATTACACAGTTGCTAGCAACTCCACAGATAAAGGAATACCTTTATTGTCAGAGGTTACAACAATTGATAGTCTTTTTAAGAGTATTCATTTAACAGGATTTGCTATTGAATATCCTGACGCTAGTCTGCAAAATATTGAACTAAGTAAAAGAGTCGGTTTAAGTTGGATAGTTGCAAAACTTATTACACTTTGTGCACCTCGCAAATCAATACTTCGAAAATGGTTACGAATAGCCTACTCAAAAATCAGGCCTTTTAAAAAATCAATACAAGGTGCTTTTGATGAAATTAAGCCTTCAATTGTTATAGTAGCTTCTCCCGGTCACTATTGGTTGGATCATTTTGTGATTGATGAAGCTAAACGAAGAAATATCCCCGTTTTCTGTATAATACTAAGTTGGGACAATCTGTATTCAAGAGGCCCATTATGCAGACGCCCAGATTATATGATGGTATGGAGTGAAGAAATGAAAAGACAAGCAATTGATATTCATTCATATCCAGCCGAAAAGATATCAGTAACAGGAGCTTTACAGTTTAAGTTCTACGATCATATACCAAGTGTTGATGAAGTAAATGCTTTAAAATCCAATTTAGGAATAACATTCGATCAGGAATACATTGCCTATGTATGTGGAGCAAGAACATCACTCTATGATGTGGAAGATGTTCTTGTTATGAAAAGCATTCTTGAAAAAAGTAGATTTAGTAATTGTAAAATTATTGTTCGCCCTCACCCGCAGGGTGATAAGGAAAACTATAAGATTCTACATCAGCATGGAATTATCGTTGATCAGGGGTTAGATATATTAAATAGTAATCCTGATAGTTTTAATAGGACTTCAATGCAATACATGGCTGCTTTTCTCACAGGAGCAAGGTTTGTGGTTAGTAGCTGGGGGACAACTGCATTATTGGAAGCTTGTATTTTTCAGCGACCTAGTATTCAATTACGATGGATGGAAAAGATTCTCCATGCAAATACCAAGGAAGTAGAAATGGTTCAGAATTTTCAAAGGTACTTGCATATGAAAGCTTTTGATAACGAGGGTGCAAGATTGTATTGTGATTCGCCAGATACATTAGTAGATACGATGTCTCGCTTGGAAAATGAGCTAACTGACTTTGAAAAAAGACGAAAAAATACAGTTAACAAAATTGTAAAAACTCCTTTACATGAAGTTTTAGATCGTGTAGTTAGTACAATTCAAACGAAATTATAGCTCAGAATTTAACATAAATGAACCCACTACGTTTATTTATTATTAGCAATTTACTTTATGTAATTCTTGCCTGCTATTTATTCTTTCAATTGGATTTAAAAGTTGATTCTTTAATATATGCTTTAACTCATTTTTTTTTAGCTACTATCGCAAATACCATTTTATTTAAAAAGATAATAAAAAATAATATTTGCCTTATTTCTTCCCCGGTATATTGTTTTCTTATTACTTCTCAAGTATATTTTACGTCTAGCTCTCTAAAATACTTTGCAGACAATAGCTTTTTTTTTCCAATGTTCGAACTATCGAAATCTGATCAGTTCCTAGGCTCACTTTTTGGCTTTTCAGTAATTTTTTTGATTTTATCTCGTCTTGATCGAAGCTATTTTGTTACAGCATCCAAGTTTAAAGAATGGACAGAAAATTATTCAAAAATAATTTTACCAATATCTATATTTCTTTTGTGTGTCAGTTTAATCGTTAAAGTATTTTTGGTTACGAAGGGTTATGGTTCAACATATTCAAATTCAATATTTACAAAACTAGAATTAAGACAAAGGAGTGATGCGATTTTTTTAAATATTAACGAGATAGTTGATCAGTTTGTAATTATATATTTCTTTTTACTTTATCAGATTAACAAATTTAATTCTGTTACTAGGCTCTCAAGGTACATCCCTTTATTGATTACCATAAGTTTTTTCTCCTACAATCTTATTTTTTTTAAATCAAGGTTATTAATTCTTTTTTTTCTTTTGGTCATTATTTTAATGATACAGGCATTTCAACCAAGAAAAGGGATTTTATACTTGGGGCTATTGCTGATATTGCTGCCATTATCAATAGGGATGCTTCCTTTGTTAAATTGGATACTCGGACGTGAAAATCTAATGTTAGACAGCTTTGAACTTTTGATTCAAATAACAAGCTATCGTGCGGATTTGACAGATTTCGCTTACGCAATTCTTAAGAAGTCGAATTTCATAGGTTTAAACCCAGATATTTTTCTTCAGGGGATACTGAACTCTGTGCCCAATATAATTTTTCCAGGTAAAGACTTGTTTGTAAAGGATGCATATACAGTTGGACTTGATAAAATTGGTTGGCAGGCCAAAACAGATACTTCATATGAGATAATCGACTATCAGGATTCACTTTTTAGTGCTGGTTCAATGGCTTTTGGTATTGTTGGTTTTCTTCTGGTACCTATATTCTATCTTAAAATTTTGAATTATTTAGCTAAAATATTCGGTAAAAAATCAAAAATTGGTTTTAACCCTATACTTATTTTTCCATTGATAACCTCAGCATTTAGAATGGAATTAGAATTTTCTAACATTTTTATTAATCTCAGGAACTCTATTCAAATGATTTTGATTTCTTTAATTTTTTTGTTTTTTCTTCGCTTAGTCACTAAAAAGCGAATAGGAGTAGATTAAATAATGAAGACTTTCGATTTTAAATTTTCATTAAAAAAACCAGATGTTTTTGCAATAACCAATTCATGGCCTCCAATGGTATCTGGACATGGTAGATTCTTCTTTCAATTATTGAAGAATTATGATCACAAATTAGTTTTGGCCCCTACTGATAATCTTTCGGAAAATTCAGAAGATGTGTTACGTCTTTTGAGATACTCATCAATCAATAACCCCTCGAAATTCAAAAGTTTAATCCAGCATTTAGAAATTTTGATTTTGCCTGTATTCTTAATTACTAAATTAAAATTAAAACCAAGAATTGTTATCGCGAGTCAAGTACTGTTTAGTGGACTTGCAGCATATTTTATAAACCTGATTTTTAAAATACCATACATAATTGTTGCTCATGGAGAAGAATTCTCAATATATCATAACAAAAAAATAAAGTTTAAATATATCTTGGCAAAAATAGTCTCCAAAAAATCAAATATTATTATTTGTAATACTCTTAATACAAGTACTATAATTGAAAAATTCTACTCCGTAGAAAAATCAAAAATGAGAATAATAAATCCTATAGTGGATTTTAATGAATCAATATTAGATCATGAGTCTATCAATTTATTCAAGGTTAAAAATTTCCAAGATAAAAAAATTATATTGATGACTGGTCGTCTATATGAGGAGAGAAAGGGTTTTGATGTTGCTATTGATGCCTTCGCCAAAGTAAAGAAACAATGTCCAGATGTAAGTTTAGTAATAATTGGGCCGGGCAATAATTCAAAACTTTACAATTTGGTGGTTGAAAATAATCTCATCGATGATGTTCATTTTTTAGGTAAAGTTGATAGAAAGACATTGTTGAAATTTTATGCAATATGCGATGTATTCTTAATGCCAAATCGAACACTAAGTAATGGTGACATAGAAGGGTTTGGATTAGTTTTTTTAGAAGCGAATATGTTTGGAAAGCCTGTTATTGGTGGTATGAGCGGTGGTGTAACTGATGCTATAGAAAATATGATTAGTGGACTTTTAGTGAATGGAGAAAATGTTGATGAAGTATCAGAATCGCTTTTGAAGCTTCTTTTAGATGATGATCTTAGAATGAGTTTGGGTGTTTCGGCCCGTCGAAGACTTTTAAGTAATTTTAACGAAAAAACACAGACAGAAAAATTTCATTCAGTAATAAATGAATTGTTAAAAAATGAAAATTAGTGTTATTGTACCCACATTTAACAGAAATAATACATTATTAAAATGTGTGGAGAGTTTAATTAATCAGGATTTACCAAAAGATTTTTATGAAGTTATTATTGTAGATGATTGTTCAGTAGAAAGTCCATTTACTTTTCTTGAGAATATATTAATTATTAACCAAAATTTTAAATATATTCGACACGAAATAAATAAAGGCCTAGCATCTGCAAGAAATACAGGGATACTTAATTCTAATAATGATATAATCTTGTTTCTTGATAGTGATATTGTTCCTGATTCTTCATTTGTAAGAACTCATTTGGAACTTCATGAATCTTGTCCAAATGAGTCAATAGCTGTCGTTAGTAATTTGAGATATGATAATCAATTCATAACTGGGAGCAATTTTGCTTATTTCATCAACAGCCGTTATTTAGGTAATAGGTCAGAATCTGAAAAAAAACACATTAATTATGAAGATTTATCTCCTCAGTATTTTGGGGGAGGGATAAGTTCAGCAAGAAGCAACGCAATCAAAGCAGTTGGGATGTTCGATACAAGTTTTGTTAAATATGGAGGTGAAGATGAGGATATTGGTTATAGATTAAAGCAAATTGGTGTGAGAATTTGCTTTTCATATAGAGCAAAGGCGGTTCATCATGATACAATTACTTTGCAAAGATTTAAATCAAAAGCAATTGAATGGAAAAGAAACGCATTTCCAATAATATTGCAAAAGCAACCCCATTATTTCAATCTAACAAACTTAAAATATCTGATGCCAATTAATTTTGCCCACGATAAAATTTCTCTTTTAGTTAAAAAAATATTTTATAAGATTTCTCTAAACAAACTTACCGTTTTGATATTAGAACAAATATTACTCAAAACAGATAGTTTTAAATTCCTTTATTCTCCTTTGATTATTAGAGCACTTTCTGCGGGCTGGTTTTTGAATATTAAATCTTCGAGGTCAGATGAAGATTCAAGCTCTGTTTGGAATTAATAGTTTAATTTGTCAATGACCACTTATCATGATTCAAATGCTTAAAAATAAAAAGCTTCTAATAACAGGAGGAACCGGGTCATTTGGAAACGCAGTTCTTCAGCGCTTTTTACACACTAACTATTTCAATGAAATCAGAATATTTAGCCGCGATGAAAAAAAACAAGATGATATGCGAAAGCGGTTAAATCATCCAAAATTGAAGTTTTATATTGGAGATGTACGTGATCCCCAAAGTGTAGATAATGTTGTAAACGGAGTGGATTACATATTTCATGCAGCAGCTTTGAAACAAGTTCCTTCATGTGAATTCTTTCCGATGGAGGCAGTAAAAACAAATATCATTGGTACCGATAATGTTTTGAGTGCTGCTGAGAAGTATGAAGTAAAAAAAGTAGTGGTATTAAGTACCGACAAGGCTGCTTATCCAATCAACGCCATGGGGATGTCTAAGGCTATGATGGAAAAAGTAACCATTGCAAAATCGAGGAATCTGGACGATACCAAATCTATTTTCTGTGCAACACGATATGGAAATGTAATGGCCTCTCGTGGCTCAGTCATTCCTTTATTTATTGATCAAATTAAAGCAGGGAAACCTTTGACTCTTACTGATCCTAATATGACCAGGTTTATGATGACCCTAGAAGATGCTGTAGATCTGGTTTTATACGCGTTTGAACATGCTAAGCAGGGGGATCTTTTTGTTCAAAAAGCCCCGGCCGCTACCGTACAAGTTCTAGCAGAGGCTCTTATTGATTTGTACCAATCCAAGTCAGAAATTAAAGTAATTGGTACCCGTCACGGGGAAAAGTTATATGAAACCTTAGTGAATCGGGAGGACATGGTAAAAGCCCAAGATCTGGGTGACTACTACCGTATTCCTGCCGACAACAGAGATCTGAATTACGAACAATATTTTTCAGAAGGAGAAAAACTCATCAACCTTAACGATGAATATCATTCTCACAATACTGCCAGATTGGATGTTGAAGGGATGAAGCAATTACTACTGAAATTGCCTATGATAAGAAAGGATGTGCTCGGCGAAATACATACTGAACAATATCCTGCTTAATACATGAAAATGAAGAGGATAGGAATAACGGGACAGAATGGATTTGTTGGGACTCATCTTTACAATACTCTAGGATTGTTGAATGAAAAGTATACCAGAGTTAATTTTAAAAAGTCTTTCTTCGGGGATGATACCCTTTTAGATAAATTTGTACAAGAGTGTGATGTTATCGTTCATTTGGCTGGAATGAATCGGCACCAAGATCCTGAAGTTATTTATGAGACCAATATACATCTTGCTGAAAAACTTATTGCAGCGATCAAAAGAACCCAGTCAAATCCTCATATCATTTTTTCTTCATCTTCTCAGGAGGAAAAAGATAATCCTTATGGTCGGTCAAAGAAAGAAGCAAGATTAAAACTTCAGACTTGCGCAGAAGAACAGGGTGGTATTTTTACAGGATTAATTATTCCTAATGTTTTCGGTCCATTCGGAAAACCTTATTATAATTCAGTTATAGCTACTTTTTCTCACCAGCTCAATCATGGGGAGACCCCAAAAATAGAGGTTGATGCAGATTTGAATCTCCTCTATGTGGATGAATTGGTTCAGCAGATACTTCAAATAATTGATGACCAACCCAATAGCCAAGCAATAAAAATTCCGCATTCAACATCATGTAGCGTATCCGAAATATTGAATTTACTGATGAGTTTCAAAGAAAATTATCTAGACCATGGTAAACTTCTTGAACTCAACTCTACATTCGAATTGAATTTGTTCAATACTTTTCGATCATTTATTGATTTGAAGAATCATTACCCAGCCAATTATCATCAACATACCGATGATAGGGGAGCCTTCACAGAGTTGATCAGGTCAGAGATTGGGGGGCAAGTCTCTTTTTCAACTACAAAAAGTGGTATTACCAGAGGGAATCATTTCCATACTAGAAAAATTGAAAGATTTGCGGTGATCAAAGGTAAAGCACGAATACAATTACGTAAAATTGGAACCGATGAGCTAATAGAATTTGAATTAGATGGAAATGAACCGGCTTTTGTGGATATGCCGATCTGGTATACACATAATATAACAAACGTTGGTAATGAAGAACTCTACACCGTATTTTGGATTAACGAAGCTTTTGATCCAGCAAATCCGGATACCTATTTTGAAATAGTATAATATGCTAAAAAAATTAAAAGTAATGACGGTTGTGGGAACACGACCTGAAATCATCAGACTCTCACGTGTTTTAGCCAAATTAGATCAGTCCCCTTCAATTGAGCATGTATTGGTGCATACAGGTCAGAACTATGATTATGAATTAAATCAGATATTTTTTGAAGACCTAGACCTGCGCAAGCCTGATCATTTTTTAAATGCCGCAGGTAAAACAGCCACTGAAACAATTGGGCAAATTTTGATCCATATCGATCCAATTTTAGAAAAAGAGCAGCCTGATGCACTCTTAGTTTTGGGCGATACCAATTCATGTCTGTGTGCAATTCCAGCCAAAAAACGACATATTCCTATCTTTCATATGGAAGCAGGAAACCGTTGTTTCGATCAGCGGGTTCCGGAAGAAACCAACCGTAAAATTGTCGATCACATCAGTGACATTAACTTGACTTATAGTACAATTGCTCGTGAGTATTTGCTGAGAGAAGGGCTGCCTCCAGATAGGGTGATTAAAACTGGTAGCCCAATGTATGAGGTTTTACATCACTTCATGCCAAAGATCAATTCCTCAAATATTTTAGATAAGCTAAGTTTACAAAAGGATAAATACTTTGTAGTTTCAGCACACAGAGAAGAAAACATCAATTCTGAGAAAAACTTTGAAAACCTATTCTATACATTGAACCAAATGGCAGAACGGTATGCTTTGCCCATTATAGTTTCTACACATCCCCGAACCAGAAATAAAATCGAGGAGAAACAGATTAAAATCAATCCACTGATTAAATTAGAAAAACCTTTTGGATTAAATGATTATGTGGCACTTCAGCTAAATGCAAAAGCCGTATTGTCTGATAGCGGTACCATTACTGAAGAATCCTCTATTTTGGATTTTCCGGCTTTAAATATTCGTGAAGCGCATGAGCGGCCAGAAGGAATGGAGGAAGCATCGGTTATGATGGTAGGACTCAATCCAGAACGTATTTTACAAGGGTTAGAATTACTGGAAAATGAAGACCGCTCAGCTAATACCTATCGTCCTGTTGCTGATTATTGTATGCCAAATGTTTCTGACAAAGTACTCAGAATCATACTTTCTTACGCAGATTATATCAAGAGGGTCGTTTGGAAAGAATAAGTTCAAAAAATTTATTATTTCTTACTGCAATCAGGATCACTGACCCTGAAGAGAAGGGAATATACACCGATTTAATCCGTAAGTTTCGTGATGAAGGACATCAGGTATTTGTTGTTTGCCCGGAAGAACGTAAATATGCTGGTAAAACCAGGCTAGAAACTGTTAAAGGCGTAAGTGTTTTGTATGTAAAGTCGCTCAATCTGCAGAAAACTGGACTGATTGAAAAAGGTTTGGCCACACTTTCTTTGAGTTGGTTACTACTTAGAGCCGTAAAGAAATATTTTTTGGAGATTAAGTTCGATTTAGTTTTATACAGCACCCCGCCAATAACTTATAATGCTGTAATCAAGTTTATAAAGGTTAGAGATCGGGCCGTTTCATATCTTCTGCTTAAAGATATTTTTCCTCAAAATGCTGTGGACCTAGGAATGATTAAGGAAGATGGTTTATTGCATAGATACTTCAAAAGAATAGAAAAGAAGTTGTACGAACTATCTGATGTAATTGGATGTATGTCAGAAGCCAATAGGACTTATCTTTTACACCACCATCCATACTTATCGCCCGAAAAAGTCGATATAAATCCGAATAGTATTGACCTGAAATGGGTGGATTCCCCAAAAGAATCACCAAATAAAATTAGAAAAAGCTTGGGTATACAAGATGATGCCCTAATATGTATTTATGGCGGAAATATAGGTAAACCCCAGGGAATAAACTTTTTGATCGAAATTTTAAAGCACTATAAAAAAGATAATCGAATTTTCTTTGTCATAGTTGGGGATGGCACAGAGTTTCAAAAACTAAATAATTGGTTCGAACAAAACAGACCAGTGAATGCCATACTTATGCGTGAATTGCCGAAGAAAGATTTTGATGAGCTAGCTTGTCATGCAAATGCCGGACTGATCTTGTTAGACCCTCGATTTACCATTCCCAATTTCCCATCAAGATTACTTTCATATTTAGAGAACAAGATGTCTGTTTGGGCTGCTACCGATACCAATACGGATATTGGTGAAATAGTTCGACAAAATGAATTCGGATTCTGGGTTAAAAACGGTGATTTGGCTTCCTTTATTGAGGAAGTAGAGCGAGAATTAACAAACAGACATTTAAACCCAAATCGTGGTGAAATTGGATATAATTATATGAAAGTAAATTTTGGGGTAAATAGATCATATGAAAGAATCATTTCTCATATGAATAATATAATATGAATATATTAATTACTTCTGCTGGCCAAAGAGTTTCGTTGGTCAATGCATTTAAATCTGAACTAAAAAAGGTTTTTCCAACCGGTTTAGTCATGACAACCGATTTGAATCCTCCGCTTTCTCCAGCTTGTCATATTTCAGATAAATATTTTAAAGTATTGCCGGTAAATCATAAGGACTATATTCAAAATTTAAAGTCTTTATGCTTTGACAATCAGATCAAGGTTATTATTCCAACTATTGATACAGAATTACAAATACTGGCAGATAGTAAAAAGGAATTTTTAGAATCGGGTATCAATATAGTTGTTTCTGAAAAAGAATTTGTCTCACAGTGCCGGGATAAGAGGCTCTCCAACAAACTCTTTCTTTCAAAAAATATAGATATTCCAGAACAATATTCCCCTGATCATTATAAATTCCCTGTTTTTATTAAACCAAAAGATGGAAGTTTGAGTAAAGGAATTGCGGTTGCATATAATGAAGCAGAGTTAAAAAGGTTGGATATCTATAACGAAAATACAATGATGATGGAATTTATAAATCCATCTTTATATTCGGAATTCACCGTCGATGCTTATTATGATCGTAATTCAGTTTTAAAATGCCTTGTGCCACGAAAACGAATCCAAGTCAGGGCTGGTGAAGTGAGCAAAGCTGTAACCCTAAAAAATCAAGTATACATCACTCTTAAAGAAAAATTATCAACTATTAACGGAGCGAGAGGATGTCTTACTATACAGGTTTTTTACTCCGAAAGCGATAATAAGTTAATTGGAATTGAGATAAATCCAAGATTTGGAGGCGGTTATCCATTAAGCTACCTCGCAGGAGCGAATTACCCCAGGTTTATAATCGATGAATACCTGCTAAATGAAACATTGTCTTTCCATGAAACATGGGAGGATAATTTACTCATGTTGAGATATGATGCAGAAGTAATAGTAAATGATTTTAAGGAATAATAAAGCTTCTTTTATTGTACTAGACTTAGACGATACCATTTATAAAGAAGTGGAATTTGTAAAGTCTGGCTTTAGAGCTATCATTCAAAATTATGCGAATGATCAACATGATCAGGATTTATTGTTTAATGTGATGATGAATGCTTGGCAAGCTGGTCAAAATGCATTTCTTACACTTTTAAATTGCTTGAACTTACAACATATCCTCATCGACGAGCCCTTGAAAATCTATCATACACATTCTCCCAATATTACTCTCTCTGAATCCTCGAAGTCTTTCTTTGAGTATACAAAAACTCAAGGCTTAAAATTAGGACTCATAACCGATGGTCGATCAATTACGCAAAGAAATAAATTGGAGTCACTAGGAATTGGATCTTTTTTTAATGAAATTATAGTTTCTGAAGAGTTTGGATCCCAGAAACCCGCAATGGCCAATTATAAGATTTTCGAAAATAAATACCCAGAAGAAACTTTCTGTTATATTGGAGATAATACCACTAAAGATTTTATTGTGCCAGCTGCCCTAGGCTGGGAAATGTATTGCATTATCGATGATGGTAGTCATATCCACAAGCAAGATCTAGGAAAATTGCCTCCAAAAGTCAAGCTAATAAAAAATTTAAATCAATTATTTGATGACAAATACTAAAATATGGCTTTCCTCCCCACACATGGGAGGTGCTGAAGAAAAATATGTGAAGGAGGCTTTCGATACCAATTGGGTAGCTCCGCTAGGTCCCAATGTCAATCTGTTTGAGAAGGCAATTTCCGATGCACTTTCCTCTTCCATAGACTATCATACAGCCGCTTTAACCTCCGGCACAGCTGCATTACACTTGGCATTACGAATGTTAGAAATTCAAGTCGGAGATGTGGTCATGGTGCAAAGTTTCACTTTTTGCGGTACAACTAATCCAGTTACTTATCAAGGAGCGGAGATTGTATTCATCGATTCAGATGAAGAGACCTGGAACATGTGTCCAAGCGCTTTAGAACAAGCTTTGTTAGATTATACAGACAAAAATGTCAAAGCCATCATGCCGGTCCACTTGTACGGCATGCCAGCCAAGATGGATCAGATTCAGGCCATTGCAGACAAATATCATGTGCCGGTTATTGAAGATGCGGCAGAAGCATTAGGTTCAAGTTTTAAAGGACAAGCTTGCGGTACCTTTGGATTGATGTCGGCCCTCAGCTTTAATGGAAATAAAATCATTACGACCAGCGGGGGAGGAGCACTAGTCTCAAAACATAAAAATTATATTGATCAGTCAAGATTTTTAGCTACACAGGCAAGAGACGAAGCTCCGCATTACCAACATTCCCAGATTGGCTATAATTACCGAATGAGTAATATTGTGGCGGGTATTGGCCGTGGACAGATGGAAGTATTGGAAGATCGCGTCAAACAACGGAGAGCCAACAATCAACGCTATCGAGAATTCTTTAAAAAAGTTGAAGGAGTTACTTTTCAAACTGAACCTAACGATGATTATTTCAGTAATTACTGGTTAACGGCTATTTTAATCGATCCTGCAAAAACGGGTGGAATCAGTAGGGAAGATGTCGGATTAACCTTAGACACTGAAAATATCGAATCCCGTCCACTCTGGAAACCGATGCATATGCAGCCGGTCTACTCTGGAACTAAATTTTATGGAAGCGGCGTTTGTGAAAAATTGTTCGATCAAGGTCTATGCTTACCAAGTGGATCCAATCTTACTGAAGAAGAATTCAATCGAATCTTCGAGGCTCTGACTAAAATTTTTAAATAATCATTTTGAGTCTTTACAAGCAAATGCTAAAACCGCTATTAGATGTTTTAGCAGCTTCGGTTTTAATTGCCATCTTATCGCCAATCATTATCGCGGTAATTATCTTGTTGGCAATTGCTAACAAGGGATCGGTCTTCTTTCTCCAAACACGTCCAGGCTATAAAGCAAAACCATTCAAAATCATCAAATTCAAAACCATGCGGGATGCCTTTGATGAACATGGAAATCTATTGCCAGACGAAGTCAGGCTAACGAAAATCGGTCAATTTGTACGATCTGCTTCTTTAGATGAATTATTGCAGTTAATAAATGTGCTAAAGGGAGACATGAGTTTGGTCGGCCCAAGGCCATTACTAATGCAATATTTAGAGCGTTATACACCAGAACAAGCCCGTCGACATGAAGTGAAACCCGGCATTACCGGCTGGGCCCAGATAAATGGTCGGAATGCCATTTCTTGGGAACAAAAGTTTAAATATGACGTCGATTATGTCGACAAACAATCTTTCCTATTAGATATAAAAATCCTTTGGATGACCTTTCTGAATGTAATCCAGCGTAAAGGAATTAGCGCAGATGGGCATGCAACTATGGAAGAGTTCAAAGGCTCCAATTTCAAATCTTAGTACATATCCTCCTCTTTACTAAGTCCTTCAAATCATATTCTTCTCAACCCTTTCCCACAAAAAAAACTCCAAACTAGTTAATCCTAACTATTTAGCCCTAACAATCCCTTTTTCCTAAAAGGCGGTCATCTCATATCACCAATCTCATATCTCAATACTTAATACTCGGTACTAACAACTCCAAACCTTCAAAAAATATCCAAGCCCACACAATAAATCCATAAGAAAATAGTTTAACAATAAAATTAATTTATTTACTAATTAAAACTATTGTATTATGAGTTCAATTTCAGAGAGCGGCCACGTTAAAAATCTGGCCCATTTCAAAAACATCATCAATTTTTGCCAGGGTTATGGCGCTACTTATAACCCATCTACCGAATCCATCAAACTCCCCAATTTGCTGCTCTTGCTAAAAGCAGGGGAAGATGCCCATGCCGACTGTATCAAGAAACAAACC
>Ga0078894_10000397_pt1 | contig 29979 bp, 31 predicted proteins | sample LauGreSu1BDMLBSD_2_FD_67506 | JGI IMG/M metagenome (GOLD analysis project Ga0078894, IMG submission 67506) | Freshwater lake microbial communities from Lake Michigan, USA - Su13.BD.MLB.SD (version 4) (version 4) | ecosystem: Environmental > Aquatic > Freshwater > Lake | place: Lake Michigan... | reverse complement strand
GCGGTCCATGCGTCATTGGAAGCTGCGACTTTTTTACGGCGCTGTGTCCTCTCGTTTAAGGTAGTAGTTTGAGAAGAAGAAGACGCGGAGTCGAACATTATAATGCGTTTGGTTTCGGCGGATTCCATGATAGTTAACGTTTGAATACGGTTATTCGTCTATTTCGTTTGGCTTAAAAAATACTATCTTCCCATGCAACACACATAAATGCAACACATCATTCATTCTTAAATGATATCAACGTCAACATCCTCCTCTCGATTTTCCTGTTTCGACCCAATGGTTGCAATGACCGAGGACCCGCCTCTCGTCGATGCCCCCGAACCACCGATTCCTGTTGCGAAAATACCGCGCTTGACCATACACGAATCCATTGTTGGCCGCCTAGACCAATTCATTCGGCAGAAGAAAATCCCACACATTATATTCCACGGCCCCTCCGGTTCCGGCAAACTGACCCTAGTCCGCGAATTCATACAACGGATTTACGGAGAAGACAAGACGAAAACCAAGACCCACGTCATGACCGTCAATTGCTCCCATGGCAAAGGAATCCAGTTTATTCGAGAAGAACTCAAATTCTTCGCCAAAGCCAATACACAGACCAAATCCGCCGGCGATTTCAAGATTATTCTTCTTCTCAACGCCCATCACCTGACCGTCGACGCCCAGTCCGCCCTAAGAAGATGCATCGAACTCTTCAGCCATAATACGCGGTTCTTTATTATTGTGGAAAACAAGAACAAATTGTTGAATCCGATTCTGTCGCGTTTTTGCGACATTTTTGTTCCGGAGCCGACTCCTCTCGGCCAAGCGAACCCGGTCAATTTACACAAATATGTGTTATCGCAACAGTTCGCGTGTTGTGCTTCTGCTTCTCGTCCACCTCAATTCGAAATCATCGAGAGGTTGTTTTCCGCGAAGAACGTGAATGCCGCCGGACCGAAATGTCGCATGGAATTGGTCCACGAGTTATACGAAGCCGGAATATCGTGTTTGGACTTGATGGACTGGCTTTCTTTGGAGGACACCCGACTTCATTCTAGAGCGGTCATGCGATTCCACGAAATCAAACCGCAGTTCAGATGCGAGAAGCTACTGATGCTTTATATGATTGAATTCATTTTTACAAAAAAAGAATAATGTGTGTGTGTCGATTCGCATACATACATTATTAATTGGGACGTTTCTTTGCGGTTTTGTTCTTTGCCGCTGCTTTTGCTGCCATTTTAGCCGCCTTTTCTTCTGCCTTCCGGGTTGCATTCGCAGCTTTCTGTTGCTGTTTTTCGGCAGCAATCTGGGCTTTCTGTTGCTTTTTTTCCGCAGCATCCTGCGCCTTTTGCATCCGAAGCTGGCGTTTCGCCTCTGTTTCCATTCTCTTCCCTCGTCTTCTAGAGAGGTCGACTTTTACCGAGATTTGTGCTTCACGGATATCCTTTAGGAACTCGGTCGACAAGGATTCGTCGGCGTCTTCTTCCAACTTCTTGAGTTTTTGTTGTTTTTTGTCGGTCCGTTTCACATCTCGTACGTATTCCTTGACCGACTTCTGAATCATCTTTTTCGCGGCCTTCTTGTGTTTTTCGAGTCTCTCAATGGCGGTCTTTGCCTTTTGCGACAGACGTTTCGACCATTTGACGTTGCGCTTCTTCGTCTTCGCCAAATTCGTTTTTGCGCGTTGAATGGTGCTTCTCACCACTTGGGATTCGAGAGGAGACAGGTCCGTTTTCAACAGATTCGAATAAGAACGAATCCGCGCATTTTGTGTTGCGACGTCCGCTTTCAGCCGGTTCTCCACAGAAACTACTTCTTCTTTAATCGTGTCCGCTAGGTCTCTCGCGCCATAGAATCCCGGTTGTTTGTCCAAGAACTCGTCGAAATTGGGGGTGGAATTCCACGGTTTTTCACACCCGCGCATTTTGTAGTAGGTGGATTTCTGGTATTCCTCGTATTCATCGGGGTGGTCCTTACGAGCCATTCTCGCCACACGCAACTTTGCCATCTTCTCGCCTTTCACCGCCTTCAAATCCTTTGCTGTGGCGGTTATACGCGCTTTCCATTCCGCCGCGCGGAATTTTGCGGTTTTTAGGAATTTATTGGCGTGTTTCTTTGCCAATTTCAGACAATCTTCATTCGTCTGCCTGTCGTCTTGGTATTCGTCGCATACTTTCGCGATTTTCGCGGCGTTTCCTTTGGTATAAGAACCCATGTTTTCGTCGTAGCGCTGGATTGCTTCTTCGGAGGCCAGCTTCAAATCAGCGGCGGATTTATCCATTGCTGAGAGACCTACCACGTCGAAATCGCGGATGTCCTTTGCCGTGGCCGCGTTGACGAGAGGAACGACGACTTCTCGCAAAATGGGTTTGGAGAACTGTCGAACATCCCCTTCTCGATTCAAATAACTAATGTGTCCGGCAATGTCGTCCAGGAATATCTTGGAGCCGATGGGGGTAAAATCGCCGGTGTCGTCCAAATACTTGTCGGAGAAGGCGTCGAATTCATCGGGGATTTGCTGTTCGGCGGGTTTACACAAATTGACGAGTTTGACTAATTCGAGAGGATTGTCTGTTATGGGTGTCGCGGTCATGAACAGGACGCGGACGGAGTCTTTGCCGGAGACGGCGTAGGAATTCATGAGGGCTTTGTGGAACGCGGGCATGTCGGGGCGTTCGATGGACGAGAGGTCGCCGCCACCATAGAGTTTGTGGGCTTCGTCGATAATAATGAGTGTTTTCCGGAGAGGGTCGGCTTCGCCGTTGCGCTTAACTAGAGCGTCGTAGTATTGGTTGTTTTTGGAGACGAGATTACTGAATTGTTTGTAAGAAATGGGTCTTACAGACCAAGATTTCGAGAGGAGACGCATTCTTTCGGGCATGGATTCGGGGATTTTGACACCGGCGGCCACTTTGTCTCGGATGCCCTCGTGACAGACCATCTCGAACATGTTCTTCCAAATATCGTTTTTGAGTGTGGTGCGGGTGACCCAGAGGATGGTGTAGCCTAGGGGCTCGAATTGGCGTGTGGCGGTTGCTATGGCGGTACAGGTTTTACCGGTTCCGACCGATTGCCAGAGAACCATGCCTTTGAGAGGATTCTCGTAGGTGAAAAATGTACTGATGAATTCTTGGGTGGGAGAGAGTTTGATTAGATTCGGCTTGCCGCCCAGGGTTAAGGCGGCACTCGGTACTTGACCGCCCTTCAATAAGGCGGGAACTTGTGTTTGGCCGCCACTTTGCAACGTAATTTGTTGAGAAGCGCCGGCTCCTCCTCTCGACGTCGGTCCATCATATCCACATAAATTCTCCATTTTGACCGGTTCCCATTCATTCTCCGAGAAGTATCGCCGCACATATTTCTTGAATGCGCGATGTACGCTCCCCGGCCGCTTCCGTGCTTCCATCTTTTTCAACAATCGATGTTCGGCTTTTGGTAGGTCGCGCAATTCGTCTTCCTCAGAATCGGAATCGCCTCCTCCTCTCGACAAAGCGTCGGCATCTTCGGTACTAAACTCATGAATATTTCTGTTGAGTTCATAATCGACCGAGCCTTTGATGGCCACGCGTTCTAAATTGCTAGCTAAACGGAGAAGTCGGATATCGACGTTCTTGCTCAACAGATAATATGCGAATGCGGTCTCGGACCCACGGAAATCCGCGCGATATTCCGGTTCAATCGAGAGGTCATATTTGAAAACATAGAGAGGCCAACCCACTTTCGGGTTGAATCGGAGACCTTTCTGACCACAAGTGCGTGTGCCGCGCCCAATGACCTGTTTCTGGTCGGCCATGGTGGATTGCGGCTCGAAAATATGCAAATATTTGATGTCGAAGAGGTCGATACCTTCTTTGAATCCGCTGTCCATGACAATGATGCGCGCCAGTTCGCCATAGACATTCCCATCATCACCTCTCAAATTGAAGGTCCGCAAGACGTCTTTCTTGACACTGACGCGCAAAGGTTCTCCATAAAGACTGACGGATGAGAGGAGAAAGAAGTTATTCGGACCCATCTCTTTTAGAGCTTCCGGCGATTTGACTGTTATGACCTTCTTTTTTCCGTTGTGGCGAACATTGTAGCCGAGTTGGAAACCGCGAGTCAAGAGACCAGCGGCGACGGCTTTGGCGCCTTGATTTCCACGAATATCCGAGAAGACGAAATGTTTGAATCGGCGGCCGTGTTTCGCCATATCTTCCGCATCCAACTTCTCAATATTCTGCAGAATCTTGTGTAATTTAGGGGACCGTGTTGCGATATCCTCGCCTGTCTTCTCTACACTGAATTCGGATTGGTCGAATTTATTGTGTTTTGCGACGGACGACCAATTCGCCGCGTTCCGGACGCATTCTGCATCGACGGAACTGCCTTTGTCCGTTTCGAGCAACTTCTCGATTTCCTTCAACTTTTCTGTACTCGTTAGACGTTCTAGGGATTGAATCGCTTGTTCGGCGTAGCGGGTGTTATCGATATCCTCGGGCGCAACATGGGACAACATGCCGGGATTCCAGGCCTCCGTTGCCTGTATGAATTCCGGCGTTTCTACCGATGCGCGGGAAATCTTAGGGGACGGCGATTTAGATGCGGCCATTGACGCCGCCGATGATTCTGAATTTGATTCTGAATCGGTTGAAGACATGGCTTCCTTTACATACATATCCGTGTGAATTTCCATCCGAATCGCGTCAGAATGTTCTCCACAGAGAAATCCGGTACCAATATAGACCCAACCCAATGGACGATTTTACTGTTGCGAATCTGAACTCATCCCGCGATGAGTGGTGCGCGCGTTTGGTCAACATTCTGACTCCTCTCATCATCGAAGGTCTGCGGTCGATTTTCAACGAGGCATGGAAGATGTCCGTGGAAAACGACGAAGCGTCGAAATACCTGATGACCTTCCAGAATTTACTCTGCAGAGTCCCGAAATGGAACGCGGAAATTATCGAGGACGAGCGCAAACGCATTATCGAGAGGAGCGGGTGCGGATATTTAGAGGATTTGATTACTTGTGTCCACGTCATTCAGCTGAAAACCCTGACATGCATTCGTGTGGGGAACAAGCAGAAGAAAATCGACATTAGCATCCCTAAATTGGACGCCTTTTTACACAAAGCCTATATCCACGCCGCCAGAAAAACGTACATGAACGTGTATCTGTTCGAGAAGAACGTCACCGCCCTCACGACCCAGAAACACCATCGCGAACTAGAGGTCATTGTCCAAGAATGCATCTTGGCCGCGGTCAGAGAAAGTATCCCTACCGAAGCGATTATTCGCGCTTATCTGGAGGAATCCGTGGAACAGGAAGAGGAGGTTGTCATTGAACCCATTCCGGATGAAGAAGAAGGCGCGAAGCCAAAAGAAGACCTAGAACAAGAACAAGACGCTGCACCCATTATAGAACCAGAGGAGGCGCCACCTTCCGCAGTCCCCGCTATTGAAAATCTGGATACCAAGCCGGTTATAACACGCTTGGCATTTAATGATGTGGACGAGGCGTTCGGCCCGGATAATACGAGGGAGAATATAGTTGCACCGAAAACCATCGAGAGGCTGGAAGATATTAGTGTAGAGCGGAACTTGCAGCGCAAATTGGAGGAATTGGGTGCGGATGAGGACGACGATGCCCCTTTGGACCGAATTAAGATTCAGGAGGACACACTCGATTTGGGAGAATTAGGCATAACGGATTTGAATCCTCGGAATTCAGAGGAGAATTTGACTCTGGATTTCGAAGAGATTATGTAAATACTATCAATTCTGTAAATTGCCGTAAACGTAATGAACGCGTTCCAACAGTTTATCCAATGTAAATTGTTGCAAGGCGAAATTCCGCGCATTTTTCGCAATTCGTTCGCATTCTTTCGGGTGTGCATCTGCCCATTTTACTTGTGTTATTAAATCGGAAAGGTCCGTTTTAACCGGAATGTAGTGTTCGTAGGGAATTAAATCATTGTAAAAATATTCTATATATTTTCGGTCAACTAACAAAATCGGGCGATTTGAAAAAAGTAGAAATTTTAGACGACCCGACCACCCGTTTCCGCCAATATCAATCAAATATTTGTATTTCATCAAGTCTGAAATCCGAGAGTAATTGGCGGATTTTTCATCTATAACGCCTTTAACTGGCGAAACATGAACGATGTCAAATATGTCGGGATGTTCGTCGCCGATTTTTTTAAGAAGAGGCCTCGTTTTACTTTCAATGACGTCTTCCTCGGGCGAATAAATATTACCCGTCCATGCCGCCTTTGAAATGGAATAGGGGCGTTTTGAAGCGGCCATAATATCTTCGGCTTCGGTTTCAAATGAGTGAATATTTGCAGATGGCCAATGATAAAAAAACGAATCGGGTCCGCAATATTTTTCCAATTCGGGAATAGATTTATTGTAGCACATGGAATATTCCTTTTCGTTCGGGTTCTCATTCCCCCGGTCGAGAGTGTTGTATTTTATATTTTTACCATCCGGGTTATTGTATTTCTTTGAATATGTTTCCAAAAAATATAATATTGCTTCGTCTCTTTCTCCGACGTTCCCTTCTTTTGTTGAATTCGTATGAATGCTAGATATAAATAATACGAAGAACAACACAATAATGAGCAACAACCTAACTGTAAATTTCATTTATATTATTCATTTATAATATTCAGAATATTCGTGTTTTTCATGGGATGAAACACCGCGGCCCATGACCTCTCGAAATAATGTCCGACTTCCGGATTCGAACTCGTCGACAATTGTGCTTCCAGTCGTTCGTAATATTCGAGAGGATGTTGCAGAATATCTTGTTTCGCAACAGAAAATACTCCATAATACCCCACGGGCGATACAATAATATTACCAAAAGTCGACTCGAACCATTTCCCGTAAGGTCTTATGGGCGATTCTTTCAAATTTGATTCTGGATTGGCCGATTTATTTTCTGCGTGGGTACTTTGATACGAATCCAGTTTAAAATCATACAGCGCGTCTTTTATGTTTTCGCGGGTTTCTTGTGAAACAAACGTCGCGTTTCCCGACTTCTCCATGTTTTGGATTATTTTCAGAGACGCGTCCATTTTGTGTTGCATTTGATTCGAGCCGGGGAGAAAAATGGTTATGTCGCTTAAATTATCGTAGTTTTTCACGATATGGTGTAAATAGGAGTGGCTTTCTCTTCCTACGTTTTTCAGGGGGACCGTGTGTTTTACATTGTCGGGTTTTGCAAAATCCTCGTTTGTTCCCTTGTTGTAAACGATGGTGTCGTATTTGTTAAAGGGTTCGGTTTTGAGCCACTCCAGGTTTTCATTATACCGGGCGACAACGATTTCTATGGTTTTGTCGGTGAATCCATCGCGTCGTTTCCTTACACGAAATAAGCACCAGAATATAACCAATATCAGACCCAGAATGATGAAAGGCCGTTTTGCGCGTTTCATCTATATATTATAACCGGTCATTCGTCGCAAAAACACGACGTCTCAAATCCATCGATTCCAGGGTTGATTTTCTTGCAGGCCGCCACAACGTCGCCCAGAGTATTGTAGACAACCTTGTCCGCCCCAATCAACCTCGCAATAACCTTCGATTGTAAACAATCTCCGGTTATTCGTCGAACGCCTCCCTCTTCAAGTACGGCGTTCTTCCCAATCTCGGCGTGGGTTTTATTATGAGACGCAATCAATTCGTCCTCGGAAGGAATCGCGATTCCATACACATTCGGTTTAACCACGGGCGGAGCAATGCTCGCGAATATTATCTGTTTCGCACCCGCTTTCCGTATAAGCTCCACAATCTGAATGCTTGTGTTGCCTCTCACAATCGAATCGTCGATTATCAACACAGTCTTATCTTGGAATTCTTGGTCTATCGTATTCAGCTTCATTTTTAACGACCGCTTTCGTTCCGTTTGAGAAGGCATGATGAATGTCCTGCCCACATAGTTGTTTCGGATTAAACCTTCGCAATATGGCTTCTGTAGAACATAGGAGGCTCTTAATGCGGAAATGCGGCCGGAATCTGGAACCGGCATGACGACGTCGATGGAGTCGACCAAGTCCGGTTCATCGCGCAACATCCTTAGTGCCAGAGCTTCGCCCATATTTTTCCTCGCTTGGTAGACCAGAATACCATCTATCGTCGATTCGGGTCTGGCGAAATAAATATACTCGAACAAACATGGAGTCTGTATCGCGTCCGCTATAATCTGTTTTCGTTGGACCCCCGATTCTGATATAATAACACATTCGCCGGCTCGAATATCCTCGACACAATCATCTGTTATCGCGACGCTCTCCGACGAAACGGCATATCCACCCTGGTCGATGGAACCGAAACAGAGAGGACGAATACCTCTCGGGTCTCGGAATGCGACCAACCCGATTTCGGGAATCGACATCACTACGGAAAAAGAACCTCGACACATCATCATGACTTCTTGCACCGCTTTACAAATTCGGTCCGTCGAGTCCGGTAAATCCCGGGTTCGATTATAAGCCAATTCGAACACGCGCAGCAAAATGACAGAGTCGGAATACGGCCGTGTGGGAATCTGGTTAGTAAGTTGATACACAAGTTCCTCTACATTGGTCAGATTTCCATTGTGGACGAGGGAAATACCGCCCAATTCGAGAGGCTGTGCGGATTCGATGTCGACTTTTCCCGCGGTGCAATACCGGATGTGACCTATGCCAAAATTGCCCGGGATTCCAGGATACCCGTCGAATACTTTTTCGACTTTTCCTAGTCCCTTTTTTGGAACCCCATCAGAAGTCGAAATACCCGCGGAATCTTGGCCGCGATGCTGCAAGACGGTCAGTCCATTCAAAATATGGGGGAATGCTTGCTTGTCATTGGGGAAATACACCCCAAATACGCCACACATATTATTTAATATGTGTTGCGTGCTGTTTTATTTATGTCTTTTCAGAAGAGCCAACTATCCAAATCAATGTCGTCGATTAAAAACCGGCGTTTAACAATGTCCGCGAAGATTTTGTAGATAATATTGCGTTTTTGCGTTTTTATCAGGCGTATTTCGTCGATAATGTGATTCAGTGTAAAGGCGGGCGTCCAATTGTCCGAACAATTCAGCGAGTGGCAACAGAAACAGTCATAACCGGTCATCTTCTTGAAATTGATATTCGGCAAACGCGTCCGTATTTTCAAAAAGTCGATATAGGGCTTGCTCTGGAAGAAAATCGCCGGAGTCCGGAACGGATAGTCGTTCGTCAACACGAATCTGTAGTTCTGTAGCAGATTTTCTTTGTTGAAATCTAATACGGTTATCTGGATTTTGCCTTCGGGATTAAATTCGACTTCGATTTGGTCGTAGAGCGGATACATTTTTTCGAGCTCTTTCGTTAAACGCCTTCTCATCGAATTGGTTTTTAGTTCCGCGATGACCGCGGCATTTCGCTTGATAATTGAATCGTCCATTTTTATTATTATATTGGGAAGGGTTTATCTCTTTTGTTGGTTATTTATTGGATAGCAAATAATGCTCTCTACAAAGTGGAATATACGATTCTGTAGAGCCGATGCAGATTTGGTCTTTGTTTGCGTCGGAAACGCGGTGGCTGAATAGGGCGGCAGTTCCGTCATTGCACGCTTTGCACAGCGCGGTTTTCTTGGTATAGGAGTCGGCATACGGAATCAACTGTAGAATCTCGCCAATCGGGTTCCTCTGGAAATCGCCGTCTAATCCTCCTACGATGACGTTTTTTCCTAGGGTCTCGACCCAATAGAGAACCTTGGATTTCAGATTCCGTAGAAACTGGCCCTCGTCGACAATTAAATAGTTTATGTTGCTGAGGGTCTCGTCGGCGATTTCGTTCAAATCATCCGCCACAATACATGATTCACTGTCTTGGTTATGTGATACGATTTTATTCGATTCGTATCGCGTGTCCATGCGCGGCTTGATAACTACGTAGGAGGCGTTGATGACCTTTAACATTCGAATGTGCCGAATGAGTTCGGTCGATTTACCCGAAAACATGGGGCCGATGATGAGGTCGAGTTTTCCTTGCGGCATTTTTGGTGTTATGGATTATAATAACCAATATTTTATGTATTTTTTGCTCATTATATTATCAAAATCAACCCCAGGCGCATCAGAACCGGTATGCGCATTAGAACCCCGGCGCATCAGTAAATACCTGTGGAGCCCCAGAAGGAATCATCTTCGCATCCGTTATCGTATTGAAAAACTCCCCGATTTGCCCATTCATATTAAAAAATACCAGTCCAGCGACGATAGAGCTGATAAACACAAAAGCTATATCCCTAACAAACAACTTGAGAGGCTTCTTATCCTTCGATTTGTCAATGAAACGCATTTCCACAAATTTGAATGCCGCGAAAATGGCCGTCGTTATTATCGCAACCAGTAGTGCGTTGTCCATCGATATATTATCTTGTAGAATGCGAGAGGCTAAATACAAACGAACGCAAAATACCTGGAACCAATATATATCATGAATGATTCTTGTTACACATTTGAAAAAATCGAATATAAACAGGGCCTATTGTCCGAATGCGTAGATGCAACATATGTTATTCATTTGGAAGGAAATGGACGTTTAGAAGCCGTCAAAACACAATTGGCCGAATATTGTCCCACGCGTCTGGTTTATATCGTGTTGAACAAGGGATACAAAAAATGCGAAAAACCGGAATACGTTAAAAATCCAGCTAGAGATTTGGTGGACGCGAATTTGCAAATATTCAAACATGCCGAACAACAAGGCTATGGAAATATTTTGGTGTTAGAAGACGATTTCATTTTTTCTGAAAAAATAAAAGAACGCAGACATTGCGATAATGTTTGCCGGTTTCTTAGAACGCACACAAATAAACCCATATGTTATTTGTTGGGATGCATCCCGTTTATTTTGGTTCCATATGACTATAATAATTACCGACAACTATACTCTTTCGCGACGCATTGTGTAGTTTTTAATAAAAAGATGCGTGACATAGTACTAAATAAAAATCCGGAAAAAATATTGGATTGGGACGCATATTTTTATTTTTCACATTTCAATCGAAAACGCGTTTATTATGACTGCTTGTGTTATCAATTGTTTCAAGAAACTGAAAATTCAAAATTTTGGGGGCAGGAATATGGACCTATTATACAAAATTTATGTAAAACCACAATTCCAATCATGAAAGCTTTGAATATGGACAAGAATCCAGAGCCGGGGTTTACAGTTTTCTATATATTTTCAAAAATGTTGGGACTGTTATTATTATTTTTATTATTATGGATTTGTTATAAAGTGGTCTATTTTGCGTATAAAAATATAAAATTCGTAAAACGAAATATAAAGCGAATGGTAAAGTAGAAATCTGGACGCTGAGAGGATTCCTCGTAGGTTAATCCAGCCCGTCATGTTCATGGTTCTACAAGAAAATATCTTGTATTCGACTTACGAGATAGATACGAAGCGCATCTATCTCTACTGCCTTCGGCGCAGCGAATCCTTGAACGCCTACCACAATGCGAAGCGTGTGTCCGGCGTTCTTCACAGAATATGTGAGGCCGATTATATTCGGACCCTATTGTAAAATGGCTGAAAAAGTTCATATTGTAACTGTCGCAACAGAATCCAAATACTATTTCCCCTATTTACAACAAAGTTGCGAGAGGCACGGTGTTCCTCTCGAAGTACTCGGAATGGGCGAAAAATGGGAAGGATTTAATTGGAGATATTTGAAAATGATTGAATATCTGAAATCGATTCCTGAAAATGATATTGTGTGTTTTGTCGATGGATACGACGTTATCTGTTGTCGGGATTTGAAAGAAATTCCAGCCGAATTTAAACGGATTCAGAAAGAAACTGGTTGCAAAATGATAGTTGGAAATGATGTACATCATTTTTATTTTACGAAAGTATTAGTTGGATATTTTTATTTTGGAAAATGCAATGATAAATTGTTAAACGCTGGAACTTACGTCGGTTATTCTAAAGATATTTTGAATATTGTAGAATCTATTCGTAAATTAAATTCAAGTAATATTGCAGATGATCAACAATTACTGACTGAATATTGCAACGCAAACCCCAGCGATATTCACATTGATGATAATAATTCTTTATTTTTGGTCATGGATGCGCCATTCACAAATATAAAAGAACTGGTGGAAATGAAAAACGGGAGAGAGATTCATTATAATTCAAATCAGCCGTTTTTTGTTCATGCCCCGGGTGGAGGATTCTTGGACGAACTTATTCATGACCTCGAATATGACATTGAATTGGGGGTCATTAGCAACAAAATATTATACGAAATAATCGATAAATATGTTCGCAATTACATTTTGCGACTGCTGAAAGAATACTGGCTGCGGTTCTTGTTGGCCTTTCTGCTTTTAGTAGTGGTTGTGTTTGTTGTCAGGACTCGCAGTTTTAAGAGAACCGCTGAGAACGTAGTCCGGAAAATAAGAAGATATACTAAACGGTAAAATCTAATCATCTGTTTTTGTTTTCTGAAACAGATACACATTCCGGATTTTCCCCGATTTTCCTCCAATTAACCCGATTTTCCCGCAGTACTTGAAACTCGTTATCTGGTCCACACGCCGAAACAGGAAATTCCGAATCTTCCCGGCCGACGTATCATCGATATGCACAGCGAAGAATGCATTGGCTTTCAAGTGCTTCTCCGTCAGAATGAACAGCGGTTCATAGAACTCCTTATACCAATTCTCATAAGTCGGGTTTTTGGGGTTATAATCCTCGTAATCGAAGAATGGCGGGCTCGTGAAAGCAAAATCGAACTTCTCGTGTCCCAGTCTATGTGCACCCAATTCAAATGGAATCGAGTAGATTTCATACCCACTATCAAACTTGACATGATGGTGTTGAGGGTCGTCGATGACGACTTTATGTGCAAAATCCGCCTGGATTTTTTTGTAGCCAGGAATCAAATCCCGGTTCGGGTCGAATCCGACGTATCTGCGAACACAAGACGATGAGAGGCTGCCAGTCATGCGGTCACCCCATCCGGTACATGGGTCCAACACATTTTTCGCTCCAAAATATTCATAGATGGCCTTGGCATACATGGGCATGAACGTGGTCGCGAGTTTGTAGCCGAACTTGGTCGAGAGCCGCCACTTGGCTTCTTGTGGGTCTTTTGATTCCAGGATTTCTTTCGCTAAACCGGATTTTTTGTCATTCCATAGTTCGTGGAAACTCGGCAGCGTTTTGGTTTGGCCGCTTTTGCCGTCTTTCAATTTCAAACGCGTTTTCAAGATTTCCGGTTCTTGAATCGCACGCACATAATCCGCGGGTTTATCGTCTTTGAGCTTGTACACGATTTCATACTCGGGATTATCAATGGAAAATTCGGGGAGTTCCCGTCGGATACGATGCCTGTATTCATCGAGTTCTTTCGGGGTCAGAGAATCAATGAGAAGTGGAATTGACATTTTTGCAGGAATTATTGTAGAAATACGTGCGTATCCTTTTATATAACGAGGTGATAATCAATTTTTGGGACGGGATCTTATTTTCTCCAAATCGTCAAACGCAGAAAGGCAAATATGAAAGTTCCTGCGACAATTGAATATTGCAATTCATTGTGAAGAACGCCTGATGCAAAGCGACACAAGATTGGCGATTCTTCAAAACGCGAGGGAGAATAGGATAAACTCAAAGGGAATCTCCCAGTGGGAATATATTTGTCTACTAATGAAAAAAATGGCTGAAATGTTATGTCGCTTCCTACAACATAACTCGACTCTAGAATGGTTTTCTCCATTATAGAGAACCCACATTCTTTGAATATTATCCACTGGAAAATCTGCACAAACACGAATATTCCAAATATACAATCATTGAAAAATACCACTTTTGCAAAATATGCGTATGTCCAAATAAAAAATGAAATAAAATAATGAATAAATCGTGTTGCGTACAATTTTATTAGCTGCTGGCTAGACAGTTCAGATTCTTGGGATTTTATTATTTCGTGTTTTGCAAAAAAATACGCATACAATGTCAATAGGATTGCAACCAAAAGGGCAATTATAAACACTTCATGCACATCCAAGAACCCTTTGTACTTTTGCATGTTTACAATATAATTGTATTTTATTTGTTATATGAATAGAATAATCGGAACAATAGTACAACTATGGGAATCAAGATAAATTTATTTTCGATATTTTGCATTGTGTGCGGAGGAAAATCAATTAAATACCAATGCGGTTGATACTTTGGATTACTACCAGCAACGTAATTTATATTCAATATCTGTTTTTCAATTAATGACAAACTACATTCTCCAAAATACGTTTTTTGAAAAACAGCAATAAAAACCAATACAAGCGCAATGAACTCATTGAAAAATACAATTTTTGCGGTTAGAGGGTAAATCCATAAAATACCAGACATACTGTAATGAAGAAACCGAATAAAATACAACTTGATTTTCTCCCAAGTAGTCAATTTGGATTCTCGGTGTTTAATCGTTTCATGATAGCGAAAATACGAAATAACTGTCAACCCGGCCGCAATAACCAATGTTATGGAAAAGACCTGTGTCAAACTCAAGCCTTTAAATGCCATTGAACATACATATATAATCTATGTATTTTCGTTCGAGGCTACCTCTCCAGTTTGTACATATCATATTCAAACTGCTTCGAATATATTTTTTTATCAAACAATAATTTGTAGTCCGTAAACAATGGAAACTTATTAAACAAATTCTCTACAGATAATTTCAATTCGTGCAAAAACAACAAAACTAGTGTCATGCAATTAATACCGCTTTCCATGTATGCCTTATCCGAGTATTTCCCAATAAACGCGAACAAATCCTCATCTCGGATATATTTGCGAAAATTCGTTTTTATAATATAATAATCATCCCATTCGTGCAGGCGTTCCTTAAAATCTGTTAGTATGACGCCGTTTTTTCTTTTCTTCGAGTAATGACAATAATATTCAGATGTTACCGAATCCAGCAAATAGACGCGGTCTTTGTCTCGAACCACGATTCCTATATGACAAATATTTAATGCCAATACCGGTAAAAGTGTCAAATAGGTTCCGAGCTTTTTGGGGGTTTCAAATATAATAAGGTCGCCGGTTTTTAACTCTTTCATGGCCTCCTCTAGTCGTTTCGATTTGTCTGTCAACCCATGATTTGCAACTAATTTGTGGTTTAAAAATAACAACAAAGACAAAACCACCAACGCCACGAATAACAAGCCATGAATATTAAAAAGATAGGAAGCTGCAAAACATAACGCGCCAAATATCAATAAAGCCGCAATCGTCCAGAGTATTTTGAGAGGTGAAAATGTCCCGAATGGCAAGTCAGCGTAAAATTTTCGCAGAATCAACGTTTTCCAATAATCAACAAAATACGCGATTTCATACAACACAATCAAAAATACGATTGTGTTTATCGCGTCCTTCCAGGTTCCACGCATTATACATAGATTTTAGATTTAATAAGGTATTACTAAAATCGCAGTTCTGATTTTTGTGATTAGACGAGAACCCGGACTCCCGGAGGGAGGTAGGGTTTCGTAGGAATGCCGCGCCGCGCATTGTGTCTCCGACGGAGGAGGAGATGCGTAGGTCATTTGGCTTTTAGGAACCGATTGGAAAATATTCCATTTTTATATAACATGGACGTCCGTAAAAACGCAAAATGCTATCGATTCGAATCGATGGCATTTGAGCGTGGTATTTACGATGATTTTGTGGATTGTACTTACATTATTCATTTGGAGGGGAACGGTCGGAAAGAACGCGTTCTCAAAGAAATACGCGGAACGCCCATAACAAAAAACACGGTGATTCTGAACAACAAAGGCTACCGGGGATGCGAGAAGACGCTCATTGAACAAGCGCCTTACAATGACTTAACCGACGCCTTTCTGCAATGTTTCAAACACGCCAAAGAAAACGGCCGCAAAAATATTCTTGTGCTAGAAGACGATTTCATATTCAACGCTAAAATCAAAGACCCCGAAAACATAAATCGCGTGTCAAGATTCATTCAGTCAAAAGCCGGAGAAGAATTCGTTTATTTTGTCGGAGCGCTGCCCATTGTCTTGTTTCCTACCGCGGATTTACACAATTATCGCGCCGTAAAAACGATGACAATGCATTCTGTTATTTATTCCGAAAAACTGATTCAGCGATGGGAAACGTTGAACCTGGAACACAAACATTGGGACGTCATTATCGATAAAAATGTTCCGAACCGATACATTTTTGAGAAGCCTCTCTGCTACCAGACCTTCCCTGAGACGGAAAACAAGAAAACGTGGGCCGAAAAAGATTTTAGTCCCGTTATTGGCTGGCTTAAAAACGGTTTTATTCGGATGTTTGGAATGGATGTCGACCCGGTTGCTGGGTTTGCATTCGCGTATTTTTTTGCAAAAATGTTGCCGTGGGTTTTGATAGTTTTTGTGGTTGTGTTGGTATTACGTGTATTCTATAAAGTGCCGGCCGTTCGGCGACGGATTTCTGGAACAAGACGTTAGTTATGTAAAAACTCCATTTATTCTTTTCCAAGAAGAGAATAAATGAATGTGTGGCTGTTGTTTGCGGTTTCTGTATGGGCCTCCATGTGCGCCGCCCTATACGCATTCTTGACGGACCATGACCCAGAAATAAAACGCCGCGAATCCATCCTCTCGAATCATCAGTTATTGGCCCTGTATGGATTGCGATTTTTGCATTACATCGTATTTGTGTTTTTTAGCTTGTATGCTTTTGTTTCGGATGTGAACATTGTATGTGACTTTATTGTGTTCGCGTGTTTAGTTGTAATTTACGTGCAGTGGCGAATTATAAGGACGTGTGTGTTGTCCATTTTCGAAAATTACATGCTGTTCGGGTACACGACCTCTTGGGATTTGATGTGTTTAGACCAATCGTCTTTACGGAAACTTCGCACTATATTGATAAATGTGGACCGAAAATACAGCCAACCATGGATAGAATCACTCGGGATTTCGCACACATTTTTGTATGCACACTGCAAATTAATATGGGTTGCGTTGTTGGTTTTATTGGGAAGGATGTTTATCGACCGGTATTTTTTCTAGATTTGCGATAAGTCTTGCGATAAGGCTTGCGATAAGGCTTGCGATAAGTCTTGCGATAAGGTTTGCGCTTTCCTCCGGTTGGTGGAGGAATTTCAGTTCCATTTACGTCTACATGAAATACTCCTTCTTGTTTCACATCACCTACATTGAAATAATTTAATTTTCCAACGACCTGCGAATAAACTTGTAATGATATATCACGCCTAGTCGCGGTATGATTTTCGCGCAAAACCTTTCCAGTCAAAACTTGTGTCTCATCCTGAGAAATTTGTTGCGTTCGGACCGCAATGTACTCGTCCGATTCTTCGATTTTAGTCGGAAATTCGCTTATTAATGTCACGGGGAAAACAACATTGCCATCATCTGCAATGCTATAAATACCTCTAGGGGCGTATTCAAACTTCCACGTTGGTGGATACGCCTGCAGGCCTATGTTCGGTTCATATTCACGAAAATTTCCAAGAAAATGATAACGTCGATTAAACAATAATATCACGTATGTTTTATTTTTATCAAAATCGGTTATAACATTATTCACTTTCTCCTCTAATTTATAAAACTGAAAATTTTGTTGTGGCATATCACACACTATAATATCTACAAATATTCCCTCTCCACCAAATCAATATTGAGTCCATTCTGACGCACTTCCGACTCGTCCAATTTCGCCGCATCTAAAGGGCTGACCAAGAACTGTGCGAAAAACGAATGTTTCAATTGAGCCTGCGGACTATGCCCATGCACATTCTTCGCAATCATCTTGTACAGCTTGAACCCGGGGTACCTCTCCTCTCCGTCGCGTTTATACATGACATTCTTCCCATTGTCGTCCAAACACCAACGGTAAACCGTCTCCTGAAATTCATCACGAGGTTCCTCTTCGTCCTGAATAATGAAATCGTAGATGCTTGTGCCTAAACGACACAAATCGAAACTCGGGTTCGGTTCTATCCTAGGCCGGGTCTCATTGAAATAAGGTTCTGTGTTGTATTGCGAATGAGCATCGCCCTTCGGTGCAAAACTGTCGCTACAGTACCTCTTGTCCTGGAACCGGTAAATGGCGCGACCGAAATCGATGATTTTGTAAATCCGGCCATACGTCGGAACTCGGTAGAACTGGTTATCGAATTTGTAATACAAGAACTCGATGTCCGTGTTTACATACATGACATTGTTTGTGTGGAGGTCGTTGTGGGTAAATTGGAACGCTTTTTGTAGAGCGATTAAAGACATGACAATTTGCATTAAACAAGAGGCGCCTTTTTGTTCATCGAGTTCTCGGTTAACAAACAATTGGTCCAATGTTCCATCGCACTTCTCGAGGAAAATCAAATTGGTAGGGAAATCCTTGATGTAAGCGAAAGCCTCTTCTTCTAAAGAAGATTCCTCTGTCGAAGATTCATCGACCGAAGATTCATCGACCGAAGATTCATCGACCGAAGATTCATCACGACCCGAATCCTCCTCGGTCGAAGATTTCTCGGTCGATTCCTCAGACCCAGAACTATAATTCAAATCATCATCATCATCATCAGAAGACGACTCTGATTCCGACGCAACCTTTTCGTATTCACAAGTTGGTTCTGTTTCCTCTCGAAGAAGAGGATTTTCTTCTGCAAATACTTCATCGACTATTAAGTCCCCCAGGTCTTCGCCCAATACCAGCCGCTTCTTATTCGTGCGACTTCCGATTCCAGTAAAATCGTCGAACGTGCCACCGCCCATTCCACAACTCACCGAAAACTCCTTGCCAATATGGTCGAGGAAAAACGGCGATTGATGCAAATAATCCACGTCGTCCGTGATGTTCGCTTTGAACTGGTTTTGCATCGCTAGAAAGGAACCGTAGAAATCGACGGCATTCAACATATTATTTGTGTGGAGCATTTGGCTGCTCAAATAACAGAAAAATCCGTCGACGTAGGAGGCATTCTGGATATTCGCGATTTTAGGATGCGGTGTCGGGCCATTGGGTCCGGGCAAGATTCGGAGGTCGGGATTCGAGAGGTTGTATTTCCCCACTAAATAATGGACGGGGTCGAGAAGAGGTGAACATTTGACATGGTAGTTTTTGACCGGCCCTTTCACTTGGTCGACGTCGACGTAGTTCTTGTTGTTTAGCCCAACACGGTTATAATTCGATTCGTTCAGGACAAAGAATTCACTGTAGAGAGGATTGTAGGATTGGAATTGGGATACGGAGAAGGGGTTGTAGTTGTATCGGACATCGTCCTCGGTTTGGACATATTGATTTGCTAAAGATTCGAGATTCAATGGTCTGATTTTTCTGTAGTTGATTTCCATTGTTGAAACTGTATATTTAGGCTCAAAGAACTATTTTCATACAAGACTCCGCGAAGCAAAAAGTGGAGGAGCTTGGCTCCGCCTCTTTTTTGCGACCTAACAGCCAGTGCGGCACGTCCACAATACAACATCTATTTTGTCTATTTAATGTAAGTCTCTTTCACACACTAATAATGAACCTCGATTTAAAAAAATTCGATATGAGATGGATAACATTCAAGCCCGACGAAAACAAGGGGCCGGTCATTGTCCTCATCGGGCGGCGTGATACGGGCAAATCCTTCTTGGTCAAAGACCTCTTGTATCACCACCAAGATATTCCTGTAGGTCTGGTCATCTCCGGGACAGAAATCGTCAACAATTTCTACTCGCAAATCGTACCTAAACTGTTCATACATCAGAAGTACAATACGGTTCTTATAGACAAGATTTTGAGAAGACAACACCAAGTGGTGAAGCGGTTCAATGCGGAAATGGCTCAGTACAAACGGGCGACGATAGACCCGCGCGCTTTTGTTATCCTGGATGATTGTTTGTACGACGCCAGTTGGGCGCGCGACGAATTGATGCGCATGCTTTTCATGAATGGGCGACATTGGAAGGTCATGTTGATTATAACCATGCAATATCCTCTCGGTGTTCCTCCGGCTTTACGGACCAACATCGATTATGTGTTTGTTCTCAGGGAACCGACTTTAGGGAATCGGCGGCGGATTTGGGAGAATTACGCGAGTATGTTTCCCACATTGGAACTCTTTTGTTCAGTCATGGACCAGACCACAGAGAATTACGAGTGCTTGGTTATCCATAACAATGCGAAATCAAGCAAAATCAATGAGCAGATATTCTGGTATCGGGCGGAGAATCGCCCGGCGTTCAAATTAGGGAGCAAGGAATTCTGGGAAAAATCGAAGGAATTGTGTAGCGACGATGAGGATGAGTTTGACGCGAGTAAGGCGAAGAAGAATGCGGGGCCTCAGGTTACGGTAAAAAAGTCGAAATGGTAGAGGGCGCAGCGCAGTACCAAGGTTTTCCCTTTCAATGTATCCACTACGAAGTGGCGGCACATAAAACCTTCATGCCAGATAAATATTATTTTGTAGAGAAGGAAAAATGTTAGGTCTCATTCCGAATATATAGTTTCGGCGTCGAATATAATTATTCGGATTTTATATAATAATGCAAACTAAACTCGAAAGGTTACAAGCGCTTAAAAAAAAGCTTGAAACTCAACATAACCAGATTCTCGAGTTGATTAAAAAAAAACCGTAAAAAAAATAATCAACCAGTGCCAGAAGAAGACACAGACCTTAATGATTATTCTGAAGAAGAATATGAACAGGCGGAACAAGAATATAACGCCACACTTCTTCCAAAGACAGAATCACCTAAACCGCCAGAGGAATACATTGAGACCCCAGTACAAGAGGAATACATTGAGACCCCAGTACAAGAGGAATACATTGAGACCCCAGTACAAGATGCCATAGAAGAGCATACGCGAGTGAGCGACCCTAAATTAACGTGTGTGACTTTGGGTTCTTTCGCATATCAGGTTGCAATGAAATACAATTATAACGAGGAAAAGCTAAAGGATTTTGGTGTTGTGCTCATTCCTAAAATATTTACAAACGAATTATTTCTGCAAGTTGACGGTGAGCCAGATATTAATCTTGGGAAAATTAATCTTTTTGGCTACAAATCGACAGAATCTAGCGACTTTACTCACGGAGTAAGAACAATACTACTTGAAAATGCAACCATATTTCAAAATATTAAACGTACTGACAAAACATCATACACATATTCATTGACATTGAAACAACGTAATAACAACACTACTACTGAGCTGGACCCGGATAAATGTAGGGTGTGTTACGCTCAGAATGGAGGCAGGAATCGAAAATCAATAACGAAGCCAACCAAAACAAAGTCAAGAAGAAATCCCAAAAAGTCAATGCGACAAAAGAAAAGTCGCCGCAACAGAAAGCGATAAACCATCGACTTACTTTTCTCATTTTTCAATTTGTGTGAAATACACAAGTTGAACATTATTTCTCGGAATCTCTTGTCGAGAAGCAATTTAACACAAACGCACAAGAACAAATTTGAATGTTAACCCGATTTTCTTTTACATCCGGCTCGATTTCCACCCCGACTTTATTGTTGCTGAGTGCATCGACTTCTTGAGTAGTTTCTGGCGCAGTAGTTTCTGGCGTGTCAGTAGTTTCTGGCGCAGTAGTCTCTTGCGCAGTAGTATCTTGTTGCATACTATTAGTACACTCTACGTCGATATTATCTCCAAAACATAATTCCCTGTCGTAATTAAGCCAAGCATGAACCCCGCAACACAAACCTTGAACGGAACCGATTGATTCGAACCTAGAATCGAATACACAGGATCGCCGGTTCTTAGACGCCAAGGCAAATAGATAGCAAAAAACCACGTTGCAATCCACACATAACTCCACACTAAATCTTGTCGCGTTCCGTAATAAGGGCACATGTCTGGATTTTGCTTATTGAGTTCTCCGAGAAGCAATAAAAGCGGCCAACCGTGAACCAATGCAATCCAGAAATCCTCTCCCGCTTTCGAATATTCGTGGTCTTTTGTTATAAAGTCGCTCATTCCGAATCCTGCTCGGGCTATCCAGTAGCCAAATGTTATGGCGAAATGCGCGTTGAACGCTATTGGGAAAAATCGCGGACTTTTCCCCGTTAAAAGATAAATCGCGTTTGCGTAATGTCCCGTGTCGGTGAACCGGACAAATTGTTTCAATTGGTTCCACTTAGGGTTCTGAAACTTGCAATCGTGGTCGGCATAATACCAGAAAAAATAGTTGGCCGGATATAATTTCAAAATAATGGCGGATGTTAAATACAAGTGTTGGTGTTGGGTGTATATCAAGACCGCGACAATCGGAATATAAAACCCGTTTTGTAGAATGATTCGTATTCCGGTTCCGATTTCTCTGACTAAAAAGTCGCTCGGCATCTCGATGAAATTACATAAATATTGTGTGGAGCATTTATGTATTTTTTGATAATCATTCTAAGCATTACCAGCCTTGGTCAACGCATCACGCAATTGTTGAGCATGAGCATCCGCGCTATCCGTCTCGGCCGCTTCACGTTCCTCGAAGTCCACGCGTTCCTTAACACCCACTAGATTACCCGACTCATCAATAGTCTGCGTTAGAACATTGCCGCTCTTCTTGGCCAACTCGATATTCTCCATAATCGCCTTCTTCTTCGCATCCTTGACGCGTTGGTCGAAAGCCTGTTTAGCGCGCTCCTCATTCTTCAACTTCTCATTATGCAGCTGATTGAGCTCCTCCTCCATGAATTCGACGCGTCCAGTCTTGTACGCATCGGGGTCCCACGGAATCCACATACCCACCGGTCCCACAAAAATATCATGGTGTGGGTCGGTTTCGCGGAGCTTTTTGCAGCGGAGTTCGGCCTCTTCTTGCGTATTGAAAACACCGCGGAGCTTTAGACCACGGGTGGAGGTCTGGAACGCGTGCTCCCGACTAAACTGAAGATTTAGGCGGTCTTCGTTCTTGTCGCAGAACGTCCGGTAATGGGATTCGAATGTTTCCTCGCGGAGTTTGGTCTCTTCCGCTGCAGAAAATTCGTTGAAATCGGTGGTCAGGTCCTCTAATTGGAGGTTGTATTTGTAGGCGACAAAATTTAGGAAATCACCGAATTTAGACATAGATTGTGTGAATTCCCAGGTCTTGATGAATTCGTCGAAGAGGTAGGCCTCGCGCTTCTTTAGGATGTTTTCGGGACTAACAAAACTCATGCAGGCGAACTTTTGACCGGCGATGGGGGCGTCCTCGTCGCACAAATCAATGTATTTAGGGTTCGCCTTTCCATTGGGCAGGGTTTTTCGTTCGAAGGCTGGTTGAGAGGCAGACGACATTATTCGGGGAGGGAAGATGAACTATTTAGAAACAATGGGTTTAAATGCTTTACATGATTGAAATAATTGAGAACCATGTAGTTTTGAATTTTGAGGTTTTAGTGAAAATTGTTTTATTATAATATACATTTGAACCAATGAGCTCAATCGACTTTGGAGAACTCGTTCGCAGAGCTATCAAGTACATCATCGAAGGTCTTGTCGTCGCTATCGCCGCTTATGCTATCCCCAAGGCTGGCCGCCTTAACACCGAGGAAATTGTCATTATTGCCTTGACCGCCGCCGCCACTTTCGCCGTCCTCGACGTGTTCGTCCCTGCCATGGGCTCCTCCGCCAGAAACGGCGCTGGCCTCGGCATCGGCTTGAACCTTGTCCGTTTCCCCGGTGGATTTTAAGGTATAGGTTCCCTTCTTCTTTTCTTCCCTTCTTCCTCGTATCAAATTTATATACCCTTTAAATCGTTAGTATATAAATTTCAGTTGAACATTCCGTGTTTTTAAATGTCGACCAATTCAAGTGTAATATCTGGCTCGGAAAATCGCAATGCGCTACAGAAATGCATGTTTATCATGAATGCATTGGAAAACGGGTGGTCAGTAAAAAAACGGCGAGGTGCTTATGTATTTTCGAAGAAACATGAAGGTCGGCGCGAGATTTTACGAGAAGGCTATTTAGCCCGTTTCTTGGAGGAGAATATGGAATTTGGACAATTGTCGTGAGTTATTTCGAACATTTAATAACACTGGTCATCGGTTCGAACCGGAATAAAATATTACAAAAATGTGTAATATTTTACTCCACTAGGCAAAATCCGTTCATTTTTTCTGTGTAGCCCTGGTTTATTTTATTTAGGAATAATATAATTAACCCGAACCGAAATGGGAGGAGCACTCATGCAATTGGTCGCCTATGGCGCACAGGACGTCTTCTTGACTGGAACCCCCGAGATTACCTTCTGGAAGGTGTCTTACCGCCGCCACACTAACTTCGCCATGGAGAGCATCGAACAGACTTTCTCTGGCCAGGCTGACTTTGGTCGCCGCGTTACCTGCACCATTGCCCGCAATGGTGATATGGCTTTCCGCACTTATTTGCAGGTCACTCTCCCTGAGATTAACCAGGGACTCGCTGCTGCCAACACCGACGGCGTCTATGCCCGTTGGTTGGACTTCCCTGGTGAGCAACTCATTGCCCAGGTTGAGGTCGAGATTGGTGGCCAGAGAATTGACCGCCAATACGGCGACTGGCTCCACATCTGGAACCAGCTCACCCTCTCATCTGAGCAACAGAAGGGATACTACAAGATGATTGGCCACACCACCCAATTGACTTACTTGACTGACCCCACCTTCGCCTCCATCACCGGCCCCTGCGCCTCAAGTGGTGGCCCCGCCCAGGTGTGCGCTCCCCGCAACGCTCTCCCTGAGACCACCCTCTACATTCCTTTGTTGTTCTGGTTCAACCGCAACCCTGGTTTGGCTCTCCCCCTCATCGCCTTGAAAACTGTAGGGCGCAAAAACATCCAACCTAAAACATCCGAGAACTGTTTTAGGAAAAATTTGTTGGAGTCTCGGCATGACATAGTTCATGATACTCAGATGTTAGTCGCACGTTGCAGCCATTCTATTGTTTAGAATGACTACAACGATGCGGCGACATATCCAAATTGCTGGAAACTCTTAAAGACGTATAAAGAATACATCGCAAGTAATTTTAACAGAGCAATTAAGGGTAGTAAAATGTTGAAAATGTGCTGCAAATGCAAAAAAGAACAATCGATAGAACAGTTCGGAAAACTTAAAAGTTCAAAAGATGGATTAAGATATGACTGCAAAACATGCAGAAAAGAGTACCGCGACCAAAATCGCGATACAATTAATGCGAAGTTGTGCGATTATTACAAAGCGAATAGAGATGACTTGTTGGTTAGAAATAAACAATATCGTGAACAAAATAAAGACGCGATAATTCAACAACGAAAAGAATATCGAAACCGCGAAGTAGTAAAGGAACATATTAAAGAGAAACAAAAAGAGTATCTTCCCATCCGAAAAGAACAAATTAAGGAAAGACGAAAGACTGACTTGAATTTTCAAATACAAGAAGTAGTCAAAAACAAAATCCATAAGTTTCTAAAAAACAGAAAAACCTCTTATGCCGAATTAATCGGCTGTGATTTGGAGTTTTTCAAGAAATGGATGGAATATAGATTTGATGAAACCATGTGTTGGGAAAATTTTGGCAAACGATGGCAAATTGACCACATACTTCCATTAAGTTTATTTGACATGACAAATGAGCTTGACAAAAAGGTATGTTTTCACTGGACCAATTTGCAACCATTGAGTTCTACTGAAAATCGCAGCAAATCAAACAAACTTCAACTACATTACTATTTTAACAATATTGTCTCTGTTTTTAGATTTAACAGTGTAAAACGCGATTATTTGGGCTACCAAACTGTAAATGAAAGTCTACAGTGGCTGAGAACAAAACTCAGAAAAGGTGAAAATGCCCCGTATAATTCCGCACAAAAAGCGGATGAAATAGACAATCAGCAGCCAAGCCTCTAACCCCGCAATGATAAGGGAATGAGGAAGGTTCAACGACTAGACGGATATGGCTACGAGAAGACTAATCATCTTCAGTGAGTAGTTAAGGTATAGTTCTAATCCCCGGATAAGATTCAAGAAATGCTTGAATCGATAAAAAGTTCTTGCGAGTAATAGTTAATCGACGTAAGAACTCCGATAAATACTCCGAAAGGAGGGGTATCCGTGAATGTACAGTTTCACGAAGTCAAGATTAACATTGATTTCCGCCCCATCGGTGAGTGCTTGTGGGCCGTGTCTTCTTTGTCCTCCACCTCCGGTGCCACTGTCAGTGTTGCCCAGGCTTACCAACAATCCCTTGTTGCGGCCTCCCTCTACATTGACTATGTGTTCTTGGACACTGACGAACGCCGCAAGTTCGCCCAGAACCCCCACGAGTACTTGATCGAGCAGCTCCAGTTCACTGGTGATGAGTCGGTCGGCTCCTCATCCAACAAGATCAAGCTCAACTTCAACCACCCATGCAAGGAGCTTATCTGGGTTGTGCAACCCGATTCCAACGTCGACTACTGCTCGTCCCTCGAATCCGGCCAGACCCTCTACAAGACCCTCGGCGCCCAGCCCTTCAACTACACCGATGCCATCGATGCTCTCCCCAACTCGATTGCCGCCTTCGGTGGTCCCGCCGAGACCAAGGGCTCCGTCAGCTTCATCAACGCCTCCGGCCTCTTCCAGATGGCTGGTGCCATTGATGCCAACTACGGTGTCCCCGCCGCCTCCGCCTCCGCTGCCCAGTGGGGTTCCGCTGCTCCTGCCAACGCTTACCCATTCACCAACCCTGGCTCCAGTGTTCCCACCGGCTCCGCCGTGTCCGATGCCGGCACCTTCGTGCTTGCTGAGACCGCTCTTGACCTCCACTGCTGGGGTGAGAACCCAGTGGTCACTGCCAAGCTCCAGCTTAACGGCCAGGACCGCTTCTCTGAGCGCGAAGGAACCTACTTCGACATCGTGCAACCCTTCCAACACCACACCCGCCACCCGGACACTGGAATCAACGTGTATTCCTTTGCCCTCCGCCCTGAGGAACACCAACCCTCGGGAACCTGCAACTTCTCGCGCATTGACAATGCCGTTCTCCAATTGGTGCTTTCCAGCCCAACTGTCTCGGGAACCAACACTGCCAAGGTGCGTGTGTACGCAGTAAATTACAATGTTTTGCGTGTTATGAGCGGCATAAACGAATTGATGCTCGGATTGCTTTACTGCAATCTGTGGTGTCGTTTCATCTGTGCAGAAAAATACCCGGCCACAAACAACCAGGCAATGTTTGTGGGAACTTCCGTTTGACTCCTGGATTATAGTCAGGTATTAGTGAGGAGAAGTAAACTCCTTGCGAGGTTACCCGTTGCTGGAAACCCCTTAAGAGATTCGTACGAAGTGTGTATGGGAAACCTACGCATGGCAGAGAATAAACTCTGGTATCGTGATAATCGAATCTATTGGGCAATCAGCAGGAATATGTCTAAGTCCGTTTTTTGCCAGGATATGACAATTTCTCAGAGACTGAATGGTAACCGGTGGATAATGAAGGTCTAAGCAACCTGAGTCTGCCCAAGATACAGTCCGACTCCACTGGAAACTTTGGAGATTCTTCAGGCTGGTGTGGCGTATTCGAATTGAAGAAATTTACATTTTTTCAAAATACGTAAACCGGAAGCTCATGTACGCAAAATTACAATTTTATTCAAATTTTATAAAAACCATAAAAATCAGAAAAACGCAAAATCAAATAAAAATGTTTTATTCAACAGTAAAACATTTTTCGGGTCATTTACAAACATTCCGCTGATGGCTCCTCCACCGGATTTCTCTGTATTCGATAAACATATATCCTCTCGAACTTTTCCATTACGTCTGAATATGAAAAACGATTCTTCATCATATTGCAAGTGTTGCAACAAGGCCTCGCATTCTCCACAGTATATCCCAAATCATTATCAAATCGGTCAACTCCATTCCGATGATTACCGCGGTTCGATTTTCCGCATAAATAACAATCATGGTTTACAATTTCTGCGAATTCAGTTTTAGTCAAATGAAATTCGATTCTTCGGACTTTTGCACTTTTTACAAAATCGTCGTAATCTCCGCTTAAAAAATTGGGAAATGCCTCTGGATGCCAACAGTCCACTAGTTTGCCTTTATGCGTTAGAATATGTTCGATTCTCATAAAAAACAAGTCGACGGGCATAACGTGTTTCAAATAGTTGCACAAGGTACACGCACTCACACAATTGTCCGCCGTGTACCTCTGTTTCGAATCCACTCGATCGACGCCGTTGAAATTCGTTTCGTCGTTCATAATGCCACAATACGCGCAAGGTCTTTCTGCGATGTCCACAAATTCCTCTTTTGTCAAGTAAAATGGTATTTCGCGTCGTTTGGCTTCTTTCTGATAAGAATAGAATGCGCGGTTTATATTTTTCCGGGCTAATTCGTTGCGATGGTCTTTGTCTCGTTTTGCGTTTTGCACCTTGTTTTGTAGCCGACAAGTTTGACATGTTTTTGTTAGACGTTCGTCTACAAATATGAATTCTGTTAATGGTTGTTCCTTGCAACACACTGTGCATATTTTGTTTGTCGACGCGGATGGGTTTGCCAACATTGCTTTGTGTCGTCTTTCTCTATCTGCCGCGCTTTCCTTGTCTAAGCAATCCCGACATTTTGAATATGGATAAGATGGTTCAAGTTGCGCTCTACAGCCGCGAATATGGTCATAGCATACCCGTTTGCCGAGTTCCTCTGTGGACTTTATAAACACATGAAGTTGGTGTTTTCCACAATATTCATTTTCTTGCGACCTCTTGAAATCGCATCCGGGATGAGCGCATTCCGTAGTAGGTTTCTTATATTTTGACACGTCTCTTGTTCTACATTGTTCGCAGGTTTTACATTCCTCTGGTAAATAACGCATTTTTCTGCAGCCAGTGCAGAGTATTGCCGCGTCCAACATTTCCTGGGTATATTCATTCATATACTGGTGTAGTTTGCAGAAACGGGTTGGAACACCATCGGTTTCGATTGCATAATTCCGACAAGAATCACTTTTATAATCTTTTGCCGCGCACTTCATTTTGTATGGTATGGCTACAATGTTATGCATATTATGTCTGGAATGTTTTATATTGTGTTAATCCCAAACCAACATAAACAATCTACCGTAAATGTATGATACGACGGCCAATCCCAACAACAATGCCACCCCAACCCAGATGTGCAAAAGAATGCTGCAATGCAAAACCCTGCCCCGAGAACAAATACTGCCGGAAACACCAATTATGTGTATTCATCGACGAGACCGAGGCTTTAGGAAAGCGCACATGCAAAAATGTGATCCGCGGATGCAAAGCCCAGCTCGAGTCAGAATACGAGTTTGTGAGATGCGAACCATGCCGGAAAAGAGAACAAGAACGCGATAATGCCAGAAAAGCAAAAAAAATGGCCGAGAATGGAGGCGCACAAGATTCAGAAACCCGGCTCTGCAATAGTTGCGACAAAGTTCAACCTCTCGATGAATTTGTGGGAACCAAGAACAAAGGATTTGTAAAATCATGCAAGACTTGTCGCGAGACATGGAAACGCAATGATGCCAATCGAGACAAAGAACATCGCAACGCTTTGGCGCGAGAGGCAGAGAAGAAGCCAGAACGAATCGCGGTAAAAAAGGCGTGGGAAGCAGCAAATCCAGAGAAAGTGGAACAAAAAACCAAAAAATGCCGAGCAAAACGGGCCGCAAAGGACATCGACGGATACCTACAACACAATGCCAATGTCATGAAAAACTGGCGCGACAGAAATCCCGAGAAAATGGAAGAGGCGAATCGAAAAAGACGGGAAAGCTTGGAAGCGCATTACAAGATTTGCAGAAGGTCCGCCAGAACAAAGAAACTCGAGTTTACCTATTCAGAGGAGGAGTTTAAAACGTTGGTCGAAATGCCGTGTTATTATTGCGACACAATGGATGAAAAAGGGTTTAATGGAATCGACCGAATGAATCAATCTGTAGGGTATATCCAATCCAATGGCGTGAGTTGTTGTGCAATGTGTAATTGGTTAAAAGGGTCTTT
>Ga0078894_10000394_pt1 | contig 30149 bp, 21 predicted proteins | sample LauGreSu1BDMLBSD_2_FD_67506 | JGI IMG/M metagenome (GOLD analysis project Ga0078894, IMG submission 67506) | Freshwater lake microbial communities from Lake Michigan, USA - Su13.BD.MLB.SD (version 4) (version 4) | ecosystem: Environmental > Aquatic > Freshwater > Lake | place: Lake Michigan... | reverse complement strand
TGGATACCGACCTGCGCAGCCACCTTGCGATAGCGCTCGAGCTCGCTGCGGATGCGTTTGGTGAACTCTTCCGTACCCATGGTCGTGGTTTCCGCGCCGCCGACTGTGGCATAACGCTTCTTGATGTCGGGATTCGTCAGAACGTCCGCCGAAGCCTGATAGAGCTTGGCAAGTACGTCTTTGGGCGTGCCTTTAGGCGCAAACAGACCGACCCAGATCGACGCATCGACGCCGGGAATGCCGGCTTCCTGCGCCGACACATAATCAGGAACCTGCGGCGAACGCTTGGCGGTGGTCACACCCAGCACCTTGACGCGCTTGGCCATCAGATGCGGCAGCACGCCGGGCAGGCCAGCGACTGTAAACACCACTTCGTTGCCGGCCACTGCCGACACCGCCGGCGCGCCGCCCTTGTAAGGTACGTGCAGCGCCTTGGCGCCAGCCGCGTTAACCAGCCACTCGGTCGCCATGTGATTGACCGAACCGGTACCGGGAGAACCGAAGGTCAATTGACCGGGTTTGGCCTTCATGCCGGCCACCAGATCCTTCAGCGAATTGAACGGCGACGCAGCGTTGACCACCACCAGCATCGGCGCATCGCTGACCATGATGATCGGCGTGAAGTCGCGCTCGACATCGTAGGGCATGCTCTTGAACAGCACCGGGTTCACCGACATCTCGCCGGTATGCGCCGCCAGCAGCGTGTAGCCGTCGGCATTGGCACGCGCCGTGGTACCGGTCGCAAGGAACCCGTTGGCGCCGGGACGGTTATCGACAACGAACTGCCAGCCCTTGTCCTCGACGATCTTGTTGGTGAGGATGCGAGCCGAGGTGTCGACCACGCCGCCGGGCGCAAACGGTACCAGCACGCGTATCGGTTTGCTCGGATAACTGTCGGCTGCGTGTGCGGCTGTGGCGAACAACGCTGCTGCTAACAGCGTGGTGAATTTGATCATGACGTCTCCTCCGTTAATCCGTTTGTTATTCAGAACAGGTCTTTCCATTTTTCCCGGACCTGGGCCTGCAGCTCTTTGCTTGCCTCGGCTACCGCCGGGAATTCATGCAGATGGTCATACGGCCGGCAGGCATCGATGATCGCCTTGGAATTGAACGGCGCGTTGTAGCGGTAGGCGACAAACATCGGATCATTCTTCGAACCCATGCCGCGCTTGATGATGTCGATATCCACTTCCGGATCGGTGCGCGTCGCCACCGCCCACATCACCTCCTGCAAATTCGACGGATCGATGTCTTCATCCACCACCACGGTGTAACGCGACATATAGGCGCCGACACCGCACTGGTTGAGGATATGCCCCGCCTGACGGGCATGGCCGGCATAACGCTGACGGATCGCCACCACGTTGAACATGCGCGCGCCGCCGATTTCATGCGCCCACACGCTGTGCACATCGGGCACGCCGGCGGCCAGCAGCGCATCGAACAGCAGCGACGAACGCATCACCGCTTTCGAATAGGAATAATCATTCGGCGGTTTTGCCGGCGGACTGCCGACGATAATCGGATCGTTGCGGTAATACACCCGCTCGATGGTCATCACCGGCGCCTTGCCTTCCTTGCCCGGGTAATAACCGTGGAATTCACCGAACGGGCCTTCGGTTCTGAGGTCGCCGGGGTGACAATATCCTTCGAGCACAATTTCAGCGCCTGCCGGAATCGGCAAACCGGTGATTTCACCCTGCACCACCTGCACCGGTTCCCCGAGAATGGCGCCGATGTAATTGTATTCACACATGCCGAAAGGCACTTCGATACCGGAAATCAGATAACCCAGCGGATCGCAGCCGATGACGATGGCTACCGGAAACGGTTTGCCCGCCTTCATATGCTTCTCGTACTGGATGGCGCCGTGTTTGCCGGGGATCATGTCGAGACCGACATGATTCTTGTCAAAAGCCTGCACGCGGTAGGTGCCGACATTGACCCAGTCGGAATCAAAATCTTTGGTCACCACACAGCAACCGGTGCCGATGTACGGCCCGCCATCCTTCTCGTGCCACAGCGGGGACGGAAAAATGTTGATGTCGACATCCTTGCCGGACTGGATATTCTCAAACACCGGACCGGTCTCCACCGGCACCGGATCGTATTTCGGCGCTTCTGACTGCCAGCCCTTGGGCCGGCCACGCAGCTTCTGCACCAGCTCATTGTGTTTGTGTTCAACCGGCAAACGCAGAATCGACGACAGCCGTGCCGGGCTGGCAGTGCTGCAGGTCAGAATTCGAAAACCCTTGGGATAACCCTTGATTTCGTCAAACAGCAAGGCCGGCGCACCGTCGATCTTGACGTTGAGTTCACTGATTGCACCCAATTCCAGTTTCGCATCGGCGCCCTTGACGTCCTTCAGCTCGCCCAGCGAACGCACCGTCTCCAGCCAGGCGCGCAGATCCAGCGGGTTACCTGCAGGACGCGTCATGCTCATCCTTTTCGTTTGGCCGCGGCGATCCGCACGGCCTTGATGATTTCAGGATAGGCCGCGCAACGGCACAGATTGCCCGCCAGATAATGACGGATTTCGTCATCGGTCGGCTGCGGATGCGCATCGAGCAACTGCCGCGTCATCAACACGAACCCCGGCGTGCAGAATCCGCACTGGAAGGCGCCGGTCTCAACAAACGCCTGTTGTACCGGATCCAACTGCCCGTCCGCCTGTGACTCCTCAATGGTGCGCACATCGGCACCATCGATCAGCGGTGCCAGCGTCAGGCAACCAGAGACGGCAGCGCCGTTGACGATCACCGTGCAGCAGCCACAAAGCCCCTGGGCGCAGCTTTCACGCGCACCAAACAGGCCCTGCCCCTGCAGGACTTCCACCAGATTCTGATGATTGCCGACCTGCGCCGTCACCGGACGGCCATTCAGCGTGAACTCAATGTTTCTTTGCATGGCACTCATTCTCTTTATTCGTCCAGCGGCTTGCCCGCTTGCGCGCGCAGGCCACGATAAACCGCTTCCGCCGTCAGCGGGAGGCTGGTCAACCGCACGCCGACCGCATCATCAATGGCGCTGGCAATGGCCGGCGATACGCCAAAGGTACCGCTCTCGCCGACGCCCTTGGCGCCGAAGGGGCCTGACTGCTGCACCATGTCCACCGCTTCGTTTTCCATGACCAGAGGCACATCGCGGATACCTGGAATCTTGTAATCGGCCAGCGACGCATTGGTGCACTGCCCGGCATCAAAGTCCATGCGCTCGAACAGCGTGAAACCCAGCTGCATCATCGTCGCGCCGGAAATCTGCGTTTCGACAATCGCCGGATTCACCGGACGGCCGACATCGACAAGATTAACCAGACGCGTGATCTTGAACTCACCGGTCTCGGTATCGACTTCCACTTCAGCGCCTGTGGCACCAATCATCCAGAACGGCGTCGCGTTGTCGGTCTGCCCATGCGCGTCCGGAGAGGTATAGGTCGGAATGTAACTGCCGACACCGACGATATTACCCGCCTGCATGCCGTATTTCTTGCGGAAGATGTCGGGGATCGGCGTGGTTTCAGCGGAGAGGCCGACGTCTTTCGCCAGCTGCATCAGCTTGTCGCGCGCATCTTCGGCCGCCAGCTTCACGGCATGACCCATGTGATAGGTCGAACGTGAACCCAGCGTCGCCATGTCGTAAGGCGTGACATCGGTATCCGGGTGAACCACAGTGACGGATTCGACAGGGATACCCAGCGCCTCGGCGGCGAATTGCGCCATCGCGGTATCAGAACCCTGCCCCATGTCCACGGTGCTGCAATAGACCATGCAGCTGCCGTCAGCACTGACGTTAACGATAGCTACAGAGGTTGTCGGCGAAATGCTCGCCTTGAAACCGATGGCAATACCACGGCCACGACGCAGCGTACCGCTGCCGCGATCAAACGATTTTTCCCAATCCATACGCTCAGCCAGTCGCTCCAGCACTTTTTCAATGCCGGCATCACGCATCAGCGTGCCGGTTGCCTGCGGCCGGCCTTCACGCAGAATGTTCTTGCGACGGATCGCCAGCGGATCCATTTTCAGCGCCTTGGCGATCATGTCGGTGTGGCTTTCGTAAGCCCACACCAGTTGCGGAATGCCGAAGCCGCGCAGCGCGCCGGCAGCCGGCAGATTGGTATACAGCGCGTAGGAATCAATGCTGACGTGGTCGATATCGTATGGCCCCGGTGCGGTAAAGCCCGATTTCTGCGTCACTCGCGGGCCGATGTCGGCATAGGCGCCGCCATTCCACCACACCTCGCATTCGCGCGCAGTAACCTTGCCGTCCTTGCTGACACCGCTCTTGATGCGCAGCGTCGCCGCGTGTTTGGTGATCTGGTAGAACTGCTCTTCCATCGTCAATGAGATCTTCACCGGGCGTCCGGCCAGCAATGCTGCAGCCGCCGTCAATGCCTCGGTCTTGATATACAGCTTGGCGCCGAAACCGCCACCCAGATAAGGAACCTTCACCCGCACCTTGTTTTCTGCCCAGCCGAGCAAGCGTGCAATTTCGATGCGCACGAACGAAGGACTTTGCGACGCAGTGTGAATCACCAGCTGGTTGGGTGTCGGATCAGCCACCGTGACAAATGGCTCCAGCGGCACATGCAACACCTGCTGGGTGCGGAAGGTGTGCTCGAACACGTGATCCGCTTCGGCAAACGCCTTTTGCGCATCGCCACGACGCAGATGGAAATCCAGCGCGATATTAGTGTCGCGCTTACCCTTGAGATGTTTCAGGTCGGGAAAAGTGCCGGCCGGCTTAAGCACCTCATGCACGATCGCCTTCGAGGTCATAGCCTCGACTTCATCGAATACAGCCGGCAGCTCCTCGTAATCGACATCAATCAGTTGCGCCGCTGCTTCGGCAACATGCGGATCGGCGGCAAGCACCAGCGCCACCGGTTCTCCGACGTGATGCACCTTGTCGACCGCGAGGATGGGCTGATCATGGAAAGCCGGGCCGTAATAAGGCTCCGGAATCAGCTTGATGATGTCAGCTGCGGTATAGACCGCATAAACGCCGGGCAATACCTTTGCCGCTGACACATCAATGCCGCGAATACGTCCATGCGCCACCGTGCTGCGGTGAACCTTGCCGTAAAGCATGCCCGGCAGCCGCAGGTTGTGCACATATTCAGCCTTGCCGGTAACCTTGGCCTGCGCTTCAACGCGCGGGATTGAGCGACCGAAGGCCGCGCCGGAATTGGTTTTACCCAGTGTTGTTGCCATGACAGGTTCCTGAATCGGGGTTAGGCGGCCAGCGCCTGTTTCACCGCACGTGCCGCATAGACCCGCAGCATTTCGCGCTTGTAAGCGGCAGAGCCGCGCGCATCGCCGACCACATCAGCCTCAGCAGCAGCCGCCTCACCGGCACGCGCCAGTAAAGCATCGCTGACCGTTGCACCGTTCAAAGCGACTTCAGCATCGCGCAGCCGCACCGCTTTTTCAGTCGCGGCACTGACTACTACGCGGGCGTCCTGAATGACTTTGCCGTCGATTGCAAATGACACCGCAACACCCAGCGCCGGCCAGTCATCCGCAGTACGCGTCGTGAATTTGATATAGGCGGAACGGCGACCGGCCTGCGATGGGATCCGCACTTCGCTGATCAACTCGTTTTTAGCCAATGCGGTTTCGTAATAACCGGTGAACAGATCGGCAACTGCCAGCTTGCGCTCGCCATGCACGGAAACCGCAGTCAACTCGGCATCCAGGGCAATCATCACCGGCGGAAGATCCATATGCGGATCGCCATGCGCCAGATGACCGCCCAGTGTGGCGACGTTGCGAACACGGACATTGGACAGCGTCTGCATCGCTTGCGTGATCACCGGCGCAGCCTTGCGCACCATCGCCGAACCGCCGATTGCCGTCAGCGTCGCCAGCGCGCCGATGCGCAAAGAACCGCCGTCCGACTGGATTTCGGCGTGCTGGGGCTCGACGCCGCGCAAGCTGACCAGGCAGGTCGGCTGAAATACGCCGGTTTTCATCATCAGCATCAGCGCGGTGCAACCGCCGAATGCGCGCACCGACGGATCGTCGGTATTGAGCAGCGTCAGCGCCTCCCTCAGCGACTTCGGCTCGGCAAGTTCAAAAGGCGTCATTCCGCCCCCTGTGTCGCGCCGGCAAAAGCCGCGCCCAGATTTTTTGCAAACTGTTTTTCCATTTCCTTGGCTTTGGCTTTCAGAACCGGTTGACCGATGCTGCCGAGCTTTCCGGTCAGCGCGGTATCAATTTCATACTGGATTTTGGTTGTTCCGTCTCCGGCATCAACCAGGCGCGTCGACGATGTAGCGGTAAGCCGCCCCACCAGCCCCATCGGCGCACCTTCTATTTTTGCAGCAATGACTTCGGGCGGGGTGACTTCCGTCAGTTCAACAGCAACCTTGAACTTGAAAGTCATGTAAGCGACCTTGGTTTCAAGCACCGCATCAAAGCATTTGTCGTCCCGCGGCATCAAATCGCGGACACCCTCGATGCATGATGCAAAAAAATGGATATCCTGCAACTTCGCGAATACCGCATCGCGCGCGGCGCAAACCGCGATCTCCCCGCTGAATTTCATTTGTTTTACCGCCACGATCAAAGGCGGCTACTGTAATGTCAGCCTCCCCGAAAATCAATGAATACAGCCCTTGTTCAGGACGAAAAAAATCCCCTGACGCACTCCGGCGGCAGGGGATCGCAATTTCCGTTGAACCGCAGTCAGTCCGCGTAAACGCCGGCTTTCTTGATGATCGGCGCCCACTTGTCGATCTCGGCTTTAAGGTGCTTGGCCAGCGATTCAGGGGTTGCCTTGTCCGGCGTGACCGCTTCTGCACCGAGCTTGGTCAGCGAATCCTTGAACTGCTGATCCTTGATTGCGGCGACCAGTGCAGCATTCAGCTTGTCCAGAACCGGCTTCGGCGTACCCTTTGCCACATAAAGTCCGTGCCAAACCGCAACCTCGAAGTCCTTCAGACCCTGTTCCTGCAGCGTCGGCACGAATTGCAGCGACGGGACGCGCTTTTTGGTAGTAACACCAAACACTTTGACCTTGCCCGACTGAATCGCGCCAGTGGTATTGGTAGTCTGGTCGCACATCAAATCGATCTGGTTGCCCATCAGCGCCGACATCGCCGGACCCGTTCCGGTGTACGGAATGGTCTGGATGTCCGCCTCAATGCGCGACATGAAGAGCAGGCCGCACAGGTGGGACGCAGCGCCAAGACCGGCGTTACCCATGTTCAGCTTGTCCTTGTTTGCCTTGATATAAGTGACAAAGTCCTTGTAGTTGTCGGGCGGCAGGCCGGTGCGCGCAATCAGCGTCATCGGCACATCGGCCACCTGACCGATATATTCAAAATCGGTCAGCGGATTGAATTGCAGCTTGCGGTACAACGTCGGCGCGGTGGACATGCCGATGTGGTGCAACAGCACCTGATAGCCGTCAGGCTTGGACTTGGCGACCAGCCCGACACCCAAAGTGCCGCCGGCGCCGACGCGATTCTCAACGATGACCTGCTGCTTCAGTGTCTTGGTCATGTGCGCCGCCAGATTGCGCGCGAGGGTGTCCGTGGGACCGCCTGCGGCAAAAGGCACGATCAGAGACACGGGGCGGGTCGGGTAATCCTGAGCAACCGCAGTGCCGGTGAATATCGCAGCCATCGCTGCAGTCATAGCTAAAAATGAACGTAACATTTTGATTCCCTTGACTAAAAAGAAACCTCAGATGAAATCGCCGCGGTGGGCCGCGGCGATATTCAATAAAACGACTCCCCCAGAAGTCACATTTTAGCGCGGGTTGACGTTCCCGCGCTTGGCATTGCCGCCGCGGTAGGCCGGACGGCCATTACCGTTGCCGCGTGCCGGAGGCGCACCGCGACGACCGTTAGGGGCAGGACGTCCGCTGCTGCGACGCGGCGCTTCACTGTGCATCGGTTTTTTAGCTTCAAATCCCGGCACCGACCAGCGTTCAATGGTCTGGCCGATATAACGCTCGATCTGCTTCAACTGACGGATGTCGTCGGACGATGCGAAGGAAATCGCGGTGCCCATCGCGCCCGCACGACCGGTGCGGCCGATGCGGTGCACGTAGTCTTCAGCAACTTTCGGCAGATCGTAGTTGATGACGTGGCTGATGCTGGCGACGTCGATGCCGCGGGCTGCGACATCGGTGGCCACCAGGATGCGAACCGCGCCACTGCGCAGCTTGGCCAGCGTGCGGTTGCGTTGCGACTGGTTCATGTTGCCGTGAAGCGCTGCCGCTTCGTGGCCGCCGTGGAAGAGCTTGTCGGCAAGGCGATCCGCACCGTGTTTGGTCGCGGTGAATACGATGGCCTGGGCCTGGCATTCTTCGCGCAGAACGTGCTCCAGCAGACGGTGCTTGTGGCTGCCGTCATCAACGTAGTGCAGGCGCTGCTCGATGTTTTCGTGCTTGGCTTGCGCGCCGGCGACTTCAATCAGCTTCGGATCACGCAGCAGTTCGCGCGCCAGCTTTTCGATCTTGCCGTCGAGCGTCGCCGAGAACAGCATGGTTTGGCGCGTCGCCGGCGTTTTGGCGGCAATGCGGCGGACCGGCTCAATGAAGCCCATGTCGAGCATGCGGTCGGCCTCGTCGAGGATCAGCAGTTCCAGTCGCGAAAAATCCACCTTGCCCTGGTCGATGAAATCGATCAGGCGGCCCGGGGTCGCAACCAGCACATCCAGCGACTGTTCGAGCAGGCGGCGCTGTTTCGGATATGGCATGCCGCCGAGCACCGTGCCGGTGCGCATATGGCGGCTGAATTTGCAGTATTTATCGACTGCTTCAGTTACCTGCATGGCGAGTTCACGGGTCGGCGTCAGCACCAGCACGCGCGGGCCGCGGCCATGACGCGCAGGCGCCAGGCTCAGGCGCTGCAGCGCCGGTAACACGAAGGCTGCGGTCTTGCCGGTGCCGGTGGGCGCCGAAACCATCAGGTCAAAGCCAGTCAACGCGACAGGAATGGCCTGCGCCTGCACTGGAGTCGGTTCGGTGTAACCCGCGGCGGCCAGGGCCTGCACGAGGGCGGGATTCAGATTCAGGGATGCAAAAGACATTATTGATACTTTCAAAAAACAAAACGACTGCTGAAAACTGCAGCCGCAGAGATCATCAGCACAAAGAAGACACAAAGGCGCAGCAAACGGCGCCCCGCGCAGACGCGCAGGCGTAACGTTCGCTATTCCTCTGTGAACTTTGCGGCCTCTGCAGGCGACAACAGTTCATCAGCAATAAACGCGCAGGAAATGCCACTACTGCAGGGCAGGCCGCGACAAAGTCGCGGTGGCGGCCACCGGCGCACGGGTATCGTCGCTAACCGTGGCGGAAGCAGCTTTTCAGAGAAGGGAGCTGAAATCGAAGGGGTCAGGGACAGATGCATCCTGCAGTGCACAAATAACAATATGCCCCTGCAAGGTGTGCGCACTATACCCGCAAGTATCGGAAATAGCTAGGTTTTTTCCGGGTTGTCAGAGTAAAAAGGCCTCCACCACCCGCCCGTGGCGCAGGGAAAAGTCAGAAAATTCAAGGTAATAGCGTGGTGTGCGTGCTACAATCCGCCCCTTTTTTCCAAGGCCCTTCCCGTGTCCGCCATCGAACAACGCCCGCTACGCAACATAGCCATCATCGCTCACGTTGATCATGGCAAAACCACGCTCGTCGACAAACTGCTGCGCCAGTCCGGCACCTTCGCCGCACACGAGCAGGTCACCGAGCGCGTCATGGACTCCAACGACATCGAGCGCGAGCGCGGGATCACGATTCTCGCCAAAAACTGCGCGGTCACCTGGAAAGGCACCCTGATCAACATCGTCGACACCCCCGGCCATGCCGACTTCGGCGGCGAGGTGGAGCGTGTATTGTCGATGGTCGACGGCGTGTTGCTGCTGGTGGATGCCGTCGAAGGCCCGATGCCGCAGACCCGTTTTGTCACGCGCAAGGCGCTGGCGCTGGGCCTGAAGCCGATCGTCGTGGTCAACAAGATCGACCGTCCCGGTGCACGTCCGGACTGGGTCGTCAACCAGACCTTTGACCTGTTCGACAAACTCGGCGCCACCGAAGAACAGCTCGATTTTCCGGTGGTCTACGCCTCCGCGCTGAACGGATTCGCCGGCACCGAACCTGATGTCCGTGAAGGCACGCTGGAACCGCTGTTTGAAGCCGTGGTCGCCCACGTACCGATGCGTGCCGATGACCCCAACGGTCCGCTGCAACTGCAGATCTGCTCGCTCGATTACTCCAGCTATGTCGGCAAGATCGGCATCGGTCGCGTCAACCGCGGTCGCGTCCGTCCCGGCCAGCAGGTTGTTGTGATGAAGGGGCCGGATTCGACCCCGACAACGGCCAAAATCAACCAGGTGCTGGGCTTCCGCGGTCTTGAACGCGTGCAGATTACCGAAGCGCAAGCCGGCGACATCGTATTGATCAACGGCATCGAGGAAGTCGGCATCGGCGTCACGATTGCCGACCCGCTGCAACCCGAAGCACTGCCGATGCTGAAAGTGGACGAGCCGACGCTGACCATGAATTTCCAGGTCAACACCTCGCCATTGGCCGGCCGCGAAGGCAAATTCGTTACCAGCCGCCAGCTGCGCGAACGCCTCAACCGCGAAATCATGAGTAATGTGGCTCTCAAGGTTAACGAAACCGACGACGCTGACGTATTCGAAGTGTCAGGTCGCGGTGAACTGCACCTGACCATCCTGCTCGAAAACATGCGCCGCGAAGGTTATGAACTTGCCGTCTCGCGCCCCCGCGTGGTGATCCGTGAGGTCAACGGCGAGAAACAGGAACCGTACGAAATGCTGACGGTTGATGTGGATGAAACCAATCAGGGCGCCGTAATGGAAGCTCTGGGTGCGCGCCGCGGCGACCTTCAGGACATGCAACCCGACGGCAAAGGCCGCGTACGTCTCGATTACCGCATCCCGGCTCGCGGCATGATCGGCTTCCAGTCCGACTTCATGACCATGACGCGCGGCACCGGCGTGATGAGCCATGTGTTCGACGACTACGGCCCGATGAAGCCCGACATGGAAGAGCGCCGCAACGGCGTTCTGATCTCGGCGGAAGACGGGACCGCTGTTGCCTACGCCCTGTGGAAACTGCAGGAACGCGGCCGCATGTTCGTCAGCCCTGGCGACCCGCTGTACGAAGGCATCATCATCGGCATTCACAGCCGTGACAACGATCTGGTCGTCAATCCGATCAAGGGCAAGCAGCTCACCAACGTCCGTGCATCCGGCACCGACGAAGCCGTGCGCCTGGTACCGCCGATCCAGGTCACCCTGGAATCCGCGATCGAGTTCATCGCCGACGACGAGTTGGTCGAAATCACGCCGAAGTCGATCCGCATCCGCAAGCGCCATCTGAAGGAGCACGAGCGCAAGAAGGCGGGTCGTGTCGACCAGGCCACCGCCGCCTGATCAGCTTCACGGCCTGACGCCGGCAGCCTTCACGGTGCCGGCGTTATTCGTTGTGTTGTGGAGCACCGGTTTCATCGGTGCACGGCTGGGTCTACCCCATGCCGAACCCCTGACTTTCCTGACCCTGCGTTACGTTGCGGTTCTTGCACTGATGCTGCCGCTGGCGCTGGTCTTGCGAGCGTCCTGGCCAGCCTCAAGAGCCCAAGTCCTGCACATCGCCATCGCCGGCCTGCTGATGCAGGGCACCTATCTCGGCGGCGTATTCTGCGCAGTACATGCCGGCATGTCCGCGGGTGTCGTCGCACTGATTGTCGGAATGCAACCACTGCTGACCGCGGCTGCGGCCGGCCGCCTGCTTGGTGAGCGTATCTCCCCCTTGCAGTGGTGCGGCCTGGCACTGGGACTGGCCGGTGTCACACTGGTGGTCTGGCAGAAAATGTCGCTGCACGGCCTGTCTGCCGGCAGTCTGCTGCTCGCACTGGGCGCACTGGCCGGTATCACGCTGGGCACCCTGTATCAGAAACGCTTTTGCCCGGCATTCGACCTGCGCACCGGTTCGGTCATCCAGTTCACTGCCGCACTGGCCGTCACTCTGCCACTCGCCATCGGCTTTGAAACCATGAAGGTGCAATGGACCGGCGAATTCCTGTTTGCACTGGGTTGGCTGGTGCTGGTACTGTCTGTGGGCGCGACAACCATGCTGTTCAGGCTGATACGGCGCGGTGCCGCCACCCGGGTAACCAGCCTGTTTTACCTGACGCCTGCAGTCACCGCAGTCATGGCCTGGCTGATGTTCGGTGAAACGCTGGGCATGACAGCGGTGTTCGGTATGGCCATTGCGGTGGCCGGCGTTGCAATGGCCAACCGCGAAACCGGAAAATGATCAACAGGCGAGGATGACGCAATGAGGTTGCAGCAATGAACAGTCCACAGGAAAATCCGGCCGAAACTCCTTACGCATTGCTCGGTGGCGACGCCGGTGTGCGCGAGCTGGTCGACCGTTTCTACGATCTGATGGATGAGGTTCCGGAATACCACGGCATCCGCAAGCTGCATCCGCAGGATCTGACGACCTCGCGCGAAAAACTTTATCTGTTTCTTTCCGGCTGGCTGGGCGGACCGCCGCTGTATGTTGAAAAATACGGCCATCCGATGCTGCGCGCACGCCATCTACCCTTCCCGATCGGCATCGACGAACGCGACGCCTGGCTGGCTTGCATGCTGCAGGCCATGGAGGACAAGGGCGTCGGGGAAGCGCTGCGCCTTGCCATGCTCAAAGCATTTCACGGCACCGCGGACTGGATGCGCAACAAGCCCGATTAAGGCATTGACGCTCTGATGAATCTTCGCAGCGCATTGCAGCACGGCGCATGGCTGATGCTCGCCGCACTTTGGGTTTTCCCGGCTGCAGCCCAGGAGGAAACCATTACCTGGCGCATTGAACTGGAGGCGCCTGACGAGGTCAGAACACTGCTGGAAGAGCACCTCGACGTCTATCGCTACCGCGGCCGCCCCGGGGTAGATGCAGCAATGCTGCAGCGGCTGGTGGCTCGCTCAGCTCCCGAGGCCGAAACCCTGCTCGCCACTGCGGGCTACTTTTCACCGAAGGTTGACGCGCAAAGCGCACCTGACGCTGACGGCGGCGCCAGCATTGTCCGCATCAACGTCACCACCGGTCCGGTCGCGCGAGTCGGTGCAGCGGACATCAAAATCACCGGCGCCATCACCGCTGATCCGGCGGAAGCCGCACGCGTCGCGCAAGTCAACCGGCGATGGCGGCTGCAGCCGGGTACACCGTTCCGACAGAGCGCATGGGACGAAGCCAAGGAGGCGTTGCTGCGCGAGTTTGTCTTCGACGGCTATCCGGCAGCGCGCCTGGTCGATAGCACGGCTGAAGTGGACCCGGAATCGGCGCGTGTACGCATCGACATTACCGTCGACAGCGGGCCGCTGTTTCGCTTCGGCACAACACAGATTGAGGGACTCAAGCGTTATCCGCGTCATCTGGTCGCCAATCTTCAGCACTTTCAGGCTGGCCAGCGTTACAGCCATGAGGCCGTGGTCCGCTACCAGACCGAGCTCCAGGCCAGCGGCTTCTTCCGCAGCGCCTCCGTGGCCGTCGATACCGATCCGTCACAGGCACAAGCCGCCACGGTGCAGGTCCGAGTGGTCGAAAATCCGGAAAAGAAAGTCGATCTGGGCGTCGGATTCAGCACTGACACGGGCCCGCGCGCAGAAGCGCAGTTCACCCACTACAACACCTTCAAACCCGGCTGGCAGGGCAGCACCAAGCTGCGCATGGATGCCAAGGAACAGAGCCTCAACGGCGAACTGGCGCTGACGCCGGAGACCAGCGGATGGCGCAACCGGCTGGGTGTGGAAGCCTCGCATAGCGACATTGAAAACCTGATCAACCGCAATTACGGTCTAACGGCACAGCGTTCCTGGCGCACCCCGGAACGGGAGCATGACTGGTCCCTGAAATTCCAGGTTGAGGAACAATCACTCACCGGCGGCCCGGTCGACAACCTCAACGCACTGTCCCTGAACTACTCCTGGACCGACCGCGATGTTGACGATTTGCTCCGGCCGCGCAAGGGACATCTGCTCAACCTGCAACTGGGCGGCGCTTCCGAAGCCGTACTGTCCACCCGTTCGTTTGCTCGCGCGTATGTTCGCGCCTTGCAAATCATCCCCGCCGGCCGTCGCGACCGCATCCATCTGCGCGGTGAATTCGGCGCGGTTTGGGCACAGACGCGGGAAGGCATTCCCACAGAATTCCTGTTCCGCGCCGGCGGCGATCAATCGGTACGCGGCTATGATTACCAGTCACTGGGCGTACAGCAAGGCGCCTCCATCGTCGGCGGGCGCTTTCTCGGCGTCGGCACCCTCGAGTATCAGCATGACTTCACGCCGCAATGGGGCGGTGCACTGTTTGTCGACGGTGGCAATGCCGCGGATTCACCATCCGAGTTGCGCCCGGTTTACAGCTATGGCGCCGGCATCCGCATGATCACGCCGGCCGGCGCCCTGAATCTCGACGTCGCCAAACCACAGGAAAACGGCAAGGTGCGTTTCCACTTCACACTGGGCGCGAGGTTCTGATCATGGCGCTCAAAAAATCCGCCGTCCGTATCGTCATTGCAGGCTTAGTGATGATTACCGGCATGCTTGGCGTCGCGGCCCTCTGGCTGGACAGCCCTCAAGGATTGGAGTGGGCAAGACAAAAGCTCATGCAGGCAGGCAATGGAACGATTGAAATCGAAAACGCCCGCGGCTCCCTGCTCGGCGAAGTACAAATCGACCGCTTGCGTATCAAGAACGAAGACTTGTTACTTGAAGCCGAAACCATCGCACTAAGCTGGCAGCCCTGGGCTCTGCTGCACGGCGAACTGCATCTGAACCGCGCTTCCGCAGCAACATTGCGCTATCAGAGTCTGACAGCAACGGCTTCAACACTTCCGGCCTCGCTCGCGCTTCCGCTCGATCTCTCCATCGCCGCTCTGGAGATCAACCGGCTTGAAATCAGCGGCATACCGGCCATTGAGAAACTGCGGCTGGGATATTCCGGCGGGCGCAGCACCCATGACATCAGCCTTCTGCAGACCGAATCGGAGGGCTGGACCGTTGATGGCAAGCTGCAGATTGCGACGCAACGACCCTACCCCATTCACGGACAATTGCAGGCCTTGCGCGGCACAACCGCCATGGCACTGCAGGCCAAAGCCACTGTCGCCGGCACGCTGGAAGAATTGAAAATGGATATGAGCGGTAGCGGTCGCGGTGCCAGCCTTCAGGCGACGGCGACGGTGCGCCCTTACGATGCACAAGTGCTGACCGGGCTTAGCGCAGAGGCCCGTGAACTCGATCTGTCCGCATGGATCGCGGAAGCACCCAGAACGCGACTGAACCTGGATGCAAAGGCCGTAACCGACAAGGATCAATTGAATGGCCGGCTGAATCTCATCAATGCAGTACCCGGCACATTGGACAACGGCAAACTGCCGCTGGCAGCAGCGAACACCCGCTTCACCGGAAACGGCGGAGACTGGACCTTGTCCGCCGTGGAATTACTGATCCCCGGAGAGGGGCAAATCACCGGCAACGGCGCCATCCGCGACAACAACAGCAGCATGGATCTCCAGTTGCGCGGTATCGATCCTTCGCGCCTCGACAGCCGGCTGCGGCCGGGCAAGGTTTCGGGCAATATCAAATTGTCCGGAAACGACAAAGCACAGCAGGCAATTGCTAGCCTGGAAGGTGCAGGCATTCAATTGCAGTTTTCGTCGCGGCATGCCGGCGATCTGCTGACCGTCGACAGCCTGAGGCTTCAGGCCGGCGGCGGCAGTGCTGAAGTTACGGGTCAGCTGAACATGAAAGCCGCACAGAACTTCACTGTGCGCGGCACCCTCGCCCGCCTCGATCCCTCGAAGCTTGCAGCGCTGCCGCCGGCGCTGCTCAACGGCCGTATTTCAGCGGAAGGCCGGCTGCAACCCGAGTGGCAGGCACAGTTGGCCATCGACATCACAGACAGTCGTCTGCGCAACCTGCCATTTATGGCAACAGCGGCCTTCACTACCCAAAAATCCCACTGGTTTGACGGCAGCGCACAAGCCGCCATCGGCCGCAATCGTGTGGAAATCAAAGGCGCTTACGGCCGAGCGCATGACCAGCTTCACTGGATTGTCGCCGCCGAAGAGCTTCGCGCGCTGGACCCTGCCTGGGGAGGCCGTCTGACCGGAAGCGGCACGATCAGAGGCAATACGGGCGGACCGTCAATGGATTTCAAGATCGATGGACAGCAACTCGTCGCCGGCACGCATCGCGTCAGCCGTGTCGATGCTCAGGGTTCACTTGCGGCCGGCCATGACGGGGCGCTGCAATTTACAGCCGAGGCCAGCGGCCTGCAGGTCAGCGCAACAAGGATCGATACGCTGAAACTGAACGGCAATGGCACACGCACAAGGCATGTCATCGACGGTTCCGTCAAAGGCGCGGACACCACGGGCATGCTGCGGGCCAGCGGCGGCATCGATCATCAGGGCCGCTGGGCAGGCACTCTGGATCAGCTGGAAATGGCGCAGCCATGGTCCATACGCTTGAGCACACCAGCGCAGATTACTGCCGGCCCCGGACTCGTGATCATTGACCAATTGCGCGGCACTTTCCTCGACGGTGAATTCGGACCGGCGTCACTGCGTGCGGAAAAAGGACAGATCACCACGCAGGGCAGCTTCCGCAATATTGCCGCCGGCCGCCTGCTGCCGCGCGATAGCGGCTTTGCCGACAATGCGCTGCGTGTCAGCGGGCAATGGGGGCTGGCGCTGGACGATGTTTTGCGCGGCAAAGCGGGTCTTTATCGCGAAAGCGGCGACCTCTCGCTGGCGGTCGAGCCACGGCTGCCGCTCGACCTGCGCAAGGCCACGATCAACATGACTGCTGCCGACAGCCTAGTCGATCTTGCGCTCGACATCGACAGTGGCGCCATGGGCATCGCCACGGCGCGTTTGCAGACCCGTGTGGTCCGCCGCGACAAAGGCTGGCTGCTGCCCGGCGAGGCACCTTTCACCGGAAACGTCGATGTCGATTTCAAATCCCTGGCCTGGCTGCGCGGCATGCTACCGGCATTGGATCGTATTGACGGGCTACTGGCAGTACGGATGCAGGCCGGCGGCACTGTTGCCGATCCCCGGCTTACGGGCACTATCACCGGCGACCGGATCCAGTTACGTGCCGTCGGTCCCGGCCTCGATCTGCGCGACGGCCGGCTGCGTGCCGCTCTCGACGGCACCAGCTTCCGTCTCGACGAATTCGAACTGAAGGCCGGCAAAGGACGCATTACCGCGACAGGATCAGCCGAACTTGCCGGAGGGTTGCGCAGCGTGGACCTGCAGGCGCGTGCAGAACATGCGCAGATTCTGCTGGCGCCGCAGTGGTCAGCCATCATCGACGGCAACGGGCGTCTGGGTTTCCGTGACCGGCGCATCACGCTTGACGGCAAGTTCAGCCTCGATGAAGGCCGTTATGACCTCGGAACCAAGCGCAAACCCGAACTGGGCAGCGATGTTGTTGTGCGTTCGCCAAAAACCGAACCGGCCGCAAAAACGGCATCCCTGCCCGTCCAACTCGACATCGGCATCGAACTCAATGACAAGCTCACGGTGCGCGGCAACGGACTCGACGCCTTGCTGGGCGGTTCATTGCGCATTACCTCCAAGGGAGCGGGTTTGTCGGCCGTCGGTGATGTGCGGACCGTGCGCGGCAATTACTCGGTCTTCGGCCAGCAACTGGAAATCGAGCGCGGCACCGTCGCCTTCGCCGGACCATTGACCGACCCGGGACTCGACCTGCGGGCCATCCGGAAGATCCAGACCGTCGAGGTCGGCGTTGAAGTCACCGGCTCATTGCAGCGTCCCAGTGTCAAACTGGTCTCGGTTCCGGACATGTCGGATACCGACCGGCTGGCCTGGCTGGCGCTTGGGCGTGATCCGGCAGGTTCCGACCGAGCGCAGATGGCTGTTCTGCAGGCCGCCGTTTTAAGCCTGACCAGCAGCGGCGGCAAACCCATGCAGCGGCAGATCGCGGAAGGCATCGGTTTGGATGAACTCGGTTTTGCCAGTGGAGAAAACGGCACCCTGGGTGTGGTCGCCCTGGGCAAAAAGCTGACGGACCAGCTGAGTATCCGCCTGGAACAGACACTGGGCGGTACCGCCGGCAGCCTGTTGCGAATGGATTTCATGCTGACGGAGAGCTGGCGGTTACGCGGCACGGCAGGTGCGGAAAACGCCGGTGACATCCTCTTCACATTGCGCTTCGACTGACCGGAAACAGCCCGATATACAAGCGCTTGCAAGTTCCATAAAATGGCCCAACACAATCCAAAATAGGATGGAGGAGATCATCATGAAAAAATTAGGAAAACTCTTGGCATGCGGCGTGACAGTCGTTGCTGCGGCTTCCCTGTCGGGCATCGCTGCCGCGCAGGAAGTCTGGCCCAGCCGCGCGATACGCATCATCAACCCCTTCCCCGCCGGCGGCGGCACTGATGCCTTTGCACGCCCGCTCGCGGCGCGGCTCAATACCGAACTCGGCCAGCAGGTGCTGATCGAAAACATCGGTGGTGCCGGCGGCACGCTGGGTGCGTCGGTCGCCGCTAAGGCGCCAGGCAACGGCTACAACTGGTTCATGGGTGCAGTACATCACACGATTGCCGAAACGCTTTACACCAAACTCCAGTACAGCCTCGAACGTGATTTCATACCGGTCACCGTAGCAGCTTACGTGCCGAGCGCCATGGTCATTCACCCATCGATTCCCGCAAAAACCGTCAAAGAACTGATCGCCCTGGAAAAAAAGAATCCGGGCAAGATCAACTTCGGTTCTGCCGGTTACGGCACGACACACCACATGAACGGTGAGCTGTTCAACCTGATCACCGGCACCAAACTGATCCACGTGCCGTTCAAGGGCGCAGGTCCGCTGACGCCGGCGCTGATGTCCGGCGAAGTCGACATGGCTTTCGACGGCATGGGCACTGCAGCGCCGAACATCAAGGCCGGCCGCCTTCGTGCGCTGGCCGTGACCACGGCCAAACGCTCTGCACTGCTGCCTGAAATCCCGACGCTGCAGGAATCCGGCGTCAACATGGACGTCACCACCTGGTATGCGCTGTGGGCGGTCAAGGGCACATCAAAACCGGTGGTAGACCGGATGTATGCCGCTACGGTCAAAGTCATGGCGCTGCCCGAAGTCAAAAAAGTCTGGGATTCCCTCGGCGCGACCCAGGGTGGCCAGAGCCCTGCTGAATTCGAAAAATTCGTGAAGCAGGAAATCGCGACCTGGGGCAAGGTCGTGAAAGCGTCCGGTGCCAAAGTCGACAACTGATACGGCTGCCGCTCCCGAGTCAGGCCTGCTGGCCCGACTCTGGAACGGCGTCACGGCGCGCAGCCGCACGCTGCGCGACCGTCGTCGCCAGAACTGGCTCGCCGAAGCGGCAGAAACGCTTTACTCCGAACTGGGTGAGGCTTCAGGGGTCGCACTCGCCCGACGCATCCTCGACCGTTATGCCGCCTTGCCGCCGCAGGGCAAACTCGAATTCCTGCAGGTTCTCGCCACGCGGTTTGCCGCGAACCCGCAGCGACTCGATGCCGCCATCCGCGCCTACTTCTCGGATCCGCATCCGGCGATGATCCGCCAGGTCCACGAAGCCTCCGACTCACGCCGCCCCGAACTGCTGCGCCGCCTGAATTTCGCCCCCAGCGGCACGGCCAGCCTGCTGCGCATGCGTGAAGACGTGATCGACCAGTTGCGCGAGCACCCGGAGCTCGGCGAGGTTGATGCCGATTTCGAACACCTGTTTTATTCGTGGTTCAACCGCGGCTTCCTGCAACTGCGCCCGATAGACTGGCACACGCCTGCCGTCGTGCTCGAAAAAATCATCCGCTACGAAGCCGTGCATGAAATTTCCGGCTGGGGAGATCTGCGCCGCCGGCTGGATCCGCCCGACCGCAAATGTTTCGCCTTTTTCCATCCGACGTTGGCCGATGACCCGCTGATTTTCGTTGAAGTCGCTCTGATCCACGACATTCCGGATGCCATCGCCCCGTTGCTTGCCGATGGCCGCCTGCCGATCAATCCGCGTACGGCACGGACAGCGGTGTTTTATTCGATTTCCAACTGCCAGCGCGGACTGCGCGGCGTTTCTTTCGGCAATTTCCTGATCAAGCAGGTGGCAGCCGAACTCAAGCGCGACTTCCCGCAACTGCGTACCTTTGTCACGCTGTCGCCGGTGCCCGGCTTCATGGGATGGTTCAAACGCAGCCACCCGGACTCACCACTGCTGCAGGAACTGTCGCGTCCCGACTGGCACACCGATCCGATACTCGCCGGACAACTGCGCCCTGCGCTACAGGACAAGGCTGCGGAGTATCTGCTCGAAGCGAAGAACGGCGCAGGCCGGCCGGTCGATCCGGTCGCGCGCTTTCATCTGGGAAATGGTGCCAGTATTGAAAACATCCGCTGGCTGGGCGATCCCTCGCCAAAGGGTCAGCAAAACGCTGCCGGCTTCATGGTGAATTATCTCTATGACCTCGACAACATCGAGGCTAACCACGAAGCGCACATCAAACACGGCACGATCTTCGCGTCGCCGCGGGTGCGCGCGCTGCGCGTCACCCGCAAAAACAGCTGACCGGTCTTAGCGCTTGCTGCCGAGCAGCGTGCCGCGGCATTTCGGCATGCCGCAGTGGCAGGGATGCTCACGCTTGAGTTTCGGCGTATGGCGTTCTTCCAGCACCAGGTTGTAGTCGTATGACAATTCCTGGCCCGGCTTGATCGGACGGATGGCATCGATGAACACCCGGCCTTCTTCCTCATTGGCTTCGCAGTTCGGCGCGCAGGAGTGATTGATCCAGCGAGCCGGCCCGCCGCGTTTCGTGGCATCAATCACCACCTTGTCGGTTGCCGCGAACAGCATGGTGTGCGAGGAACCATCGTGCAGATCACCGTAGCGGCGATCAGCTTCGGCATGCGACATGCGCTCGCCGGTGTATTCGATGATGCGCGCACCCTTGGCAATCACGTTGACCGCAAACACGCCGCGGCCATGGATCGGCGAGTTACGAACCGCAACGCGCGGCTTGGCCGCCTTCACGGTTTTCGCCGCAACTTTGCCAGCGGCAGATTTTTTTACTATCTTTTTGTTTTTTAAAGGTTTTTTTGGCTGCTTGCGGGATGCGCTACCGGATTTAGTCTTGGCTTTCGACTTCGTTTTCTGTTGACTCATCGCTTGCGGGGGGCCTGGGTGGTGATTTCGGTTTTCAAAAATGCAAAGTCGCAGCCCTCATCGGCCTGCGTGATCTGCTCCATGAAAAGCTTGCGGTAACCGCGCGTATCGTCCTTGCGCGGCTTCGGTGCTTTCCACTTCTTGCGTCGGGCTTCAAGTTCTGCGTCGCTAACCAGCAGTTCCAGCTTGCGAGCCGGCACATCAAGACGGATACGGTCGCCGTTCTGCACCAGCGCGAGTGTACCGCCGATGGCGGACTCCGGGGTGACATGCAGAACGATGGCGCCGAAGGCGGTGCCGCTCATGCGCGCATCGGAAATCCGCACCATGTCCTTGACGCCCTTGGCGGCTAGTTTTTTCGGGATCGGCAAATAACCCGCCTCGGGCATGCCCGGCGCACCGATGGGGCCGGCGTTCTTCAGCACCAGAATGTCATCGGCTTTGACATCGAGTTTCGGATCATCCACGCGCTCGGCCATGTCCGGCAGTGACTCAAACACTACGGCGCGGCCCTCGTGCTTGGTCAGCTTCGGATCCATCGCCGCCTGCTTGATGATCGCACCGCCTGGTGCCAGATTACCGCGCAGCACGGCAATGCTGCCGCCGGCAAACACCGGATCCTTGAATTTGCGCACGACCTTCTGGTCCCAGGCCGGCGGTGCCGCCGCCAGATCCTCGCCCAGCGTTTTGCCGGTGACCGTCAGCGCCTTCAGATTCAGCTGATGCTTGAGCTCGCGCAGGATCACCGCAAGGCCGCCGGCCTTGTAGAGATCTTCCATATAGCCTTGTCCGGTCGGTTTCAGATCCACCAGCACCGGCGTCTCGCGCCCCATCCTGTCGAAGGCATCCAGATCCAGCTTGATGCCGAGGCGTCCCGCCATTGCGGTCATATGCACGATGGCATTGGTCGAGCCGCCGACTGCAAAGAGCACGCGCAGCGCGTTTTCGAAAGCCTCGACGGTCATGATCTTGTCCGGCGTCAGCTTCTCCTTGGCCATCGCCACGGCGCGCGCACCGCTCGCTTCGGCCTGACGCAGGCGGTCGGCCATCACCGCCGGCACGCAGGAACCGCCGGGCAGCATCATGCCCATCGCCTCCGTGCACAGCGCCATCGTGCTCGCCGTGCCCATCACCATGCAGGTACCGGCCGAGGGCGCGAGCTTGTTGTTGATCTCGCCGATTTCCTGTTCGGAGATTTCGGTGGCGCGGTACTTGCCCCAGAAACGACGGCAATCCGTGCAGGCACCCAGACGTTCGCCTTTGTGATCACCGGTGATCATCGGCCCGGTCACCAGCATGATCGACGGCACATTGGCACTCGCCGCACCCATCAGCAATGCCGGCACGGTCTTGTCGCAACCGCCGATCAGCACGACCGAATCCACCGGCTGGCCGCGCATCATCTCCTCGGTATCGACCGACATCAGATTGCGCAGATACATGCTGGTCGGATAGGCGAACGACTCATGCAGCGTGATCACCGGAAACTCCACCGGCAGACCGCCGGCGAGCATCACGCCGCGCTTAACGGCTTCAATCAGTTCCGGAACATTACGGTGGCAGGCGTTGAAGCCGCTGAAGGTATTGGTGATACCGACAATCGGCCGGTCCAACGCCTCGTCGGTGTAACCCATTGCCTTGATGAAGGCCTTGCGCAGGAACAGGGAGAAACCTTCGTCGCCATAGGACGTGAGGCCCTTGCGCATGCCGCTTTTCGCCGCACTTTTCGCAGCGCCCTTGACCGCCTTGCCGCTCTTTTTTTCCATGGGAATTCACCGTCCTTGATGCTGCGTCATCGGGGATGCGCAGTGACACTGAAAAAACCTGCTTCGGGAGTCCGACACGATAGCGGATGCGCCGTGCGGGGCGCAATAGCCCCCGCGCAGGCCATCATCCGCCGGAGTTCAGAAGGGCAGCAGCCCGGTCAGTCCGGTATCGCGCGCGATAGCGGCCAGATTTTCCAGCGTATCCGCGGGCAGCAGCAGGCCGTCGCGACGGTTGGCGATATCGTTATTGGCTTCGATCTCGCCGGGATAAAACACTTCGTTGCTGCCCTTGGCGAGGGGAACCGACTTCAGCTCTGCAATGTACTGCTCCATGCGTGCATTGAATTGCGCCAGCGGCTGCAGCGCCTCGATATTGATCGCAACCATGAAGTGGCCGCAGTTACTCTTCTCCGCCGTCTTATACGGGCTGTGGACGCCGGATAAAAAGCCGCTGCCGGTGAGCACGCCGGACAGCACATCAACCATCATCGCGATCGCATAACCCTTGTGCCCGGCCATCGGCAACACGATGCCTTCGATTGCCGCCTGCGGGTCAGTGGTCGGCGCGCCGTCCTTGTCGATCGCCCAGCCCTCGGGAATCGGCTGGCGCTTGTTGTGAGCAAGATAAATCTTGCCCCGCGCCACGCCGGTATTCGCCATATCCATCAGGAACGGCGGGTGTTTGCCGGCCGGCGTTGCGACCGACCAGGGATTGGTGCCGATGATTTTCTTGCGCCCGCCCCACGGGGCCATCGCCGGTCCGCCATTGGTCGTCAGTAACATCACACAGCCGTCGAGCGCGCCGAGGCGGGTGTAATACATGCAGGTACCGAAATGATTCGACATCCGTACGCCGACGGCGGCAATACCGTGCTGCTTGGCCCGTTTCACCGCTTCGCGCGTCGCCAGCATGGTCAGCACATGGCCGACACCGTCGTGTCCGTCGATGACTGCCATCGCACCGGCATCCACCACGAATTCGGGTTTGGTGACCGGATTCATCACCTTGTTGCGCAGTCGATCCAGATACCAGCCGAGACGCAACACGCCATGCGACTGGTGCCCCCAAAGGTCCGACTGCACCAACGTATCGGCCAGCAGGCGCGCATCGGCTTCCGGCATGCCGGCACCGGCGTACACCGCGGTGGCAAATTCGTTCAGCCGCGCGGCATCGATCCGCACCTCAGTCTTTGCCATCACCGCCCCCGCTGCGGAACTGCACACCCAGCAACTCCTCGAACACACGGATCATTGCGCCCTTGTCGAGATGTCCATGCCCTTTGAGCAAGGCCATCTGGTAGGTCGCTGACGCCGCGGCCAGCACCGGCATCGGAATATTATGGGTAGCGCTGACCTTGGCACCCGCATCAATATCCTTGTAGGCATGCTGCAGCGGATAACCGTCAGAGAAATTGTTCTTCAGGATTCGTGGAATAAAAAACTCCGAGGCATAGCTACGCCCGGTACCGCTGTTGATGATCTTGCCGATTTTCTCCGGATCAATGCCAAGCTTGGCCGCCATCGGCAGCACTTCGGCAATGGCCGCGCAGTTAATGTCAAAGAGCAATTGGTTAATCAGTTTGGACAGCTGACCGCTGCCCGAATCACCCATATGCAGGATATTGTTGGCGACGCAGGACAGATAAGGGCGGACCTTCTCCAGCGTCTCCGCCTTGCCGCCGCACATCGCCGTCAGCGTGCCCTCGATCGCGCGCGCCTCCATTCCGGATACCGGTGCATCGATAAAACCAATGCCGCGCTCGGCGAGTCTGATCGCGAAGTCGCGGGTTTCCAGATAATCCATGGTGCTGGTATCAACAACAATCTGTCCTTTGCCCATCAGCGGGGCAATGCCTTGCACACCGAACAGCGTTTCACGAACCGCTTCGGTCCCTGGCAAACAAAGGAACACGATGTCGGCCTGCGCCACATCAGACAGGTTCTTGGTCGCTTTCGCCCCTTTCTCCTCCAACTCGGCATGGCGCTTGCCGCTGGCAGAACTGACCGTTAGCTTCGCGCCGCTTTTCAACATGTTGATGGCCATGGGTCGTCCCATCTGGCCCAGTCCGACAAAAGCAATATGCATGGTGTACGTTTCTCCGGAACGTTATCGCCCAGCCTGATCTTTAAGCACCCTTGAACTGCGGCGGCCGTTTTTCGATGAAAGCGCGCAGCGCTTCCCTGGTGTCTTCGGTGCCCTTCAGCTTGTTGTTCATGGTGTTCTGCAACTCCAACTGCTGCTCGACATCCTGCTGCCAGGCGCGACGCAGCGCGACCTTGGTCATCTGCACGGCAATCGGAGCCTTGCTGTTCAGCTTGCGCGCCAGCGCCATGGCTTCATCCATCAGCTTGTCATGCGGAACGACCGAATAAGCCAGCCCCATCGCCTTGGCCTGTGCCGCGTCAAAGGGTTCGCCCAGCAGGCACAGCTCGGCCGCCTTGGCATGCCCCACCAGACGCGGCAGATACCAGGTCGCAGTTTCGCCCATCAGGCCGCGCTCGACGAAATTGACACCGAAGTTGGCCTGCTCACTGAGTATGCGGAAGTCCGCTGCGAATGCCATGTTGCAGCCGGCACCGCGCGTCACGCCGTTCACCGCCGCAATCACCGGCTTGGTGATCTGGCTGAAACCGATGGCGTAGTAATACTTCATGTCGAACAGCGGCTGGGGTGAAGTGCCGACAGTACCGGCCTTTTCTGCTTCGGCACGGGCTTTCAGATCAGCGCCTGAGCAGAAACCACGGCCATTACCGGTGGCGATGATGGTCCACACGTCCGGGTCGGCTTCGGCCGCGCGAAGCACGTGCTCCATTTCGTTGCGCATCACGTTGTCGATGGCATTCAGCCGCTCGGGGCGATTGAGTCTCAGGATGCCGATGTGTTCTTTAACTTCCCATTGAATGGCTTGGTACATGGTGTTGCCCTTCCCTGCGCTGTATTGAGTGGTTGGATTTTTCTTCCAGCGTTGCACGATGTGCAAGCTCGTACCGTTACGACCCCGGGAGAATAACTCAAGCGAAATGTCAAGGCCGACAGAAGAGCATGCCGGGCGCAAACGGCCCAACAGAACGGACGCAAAAACAATATGTTGCAAACTTTGATTAAAGTCAAATCACGAGACTTTTCAGCCGTAAGTCGCGGGCGCATACTGCTCGCCAATTCGCTTTTACAAAAACCGCTTTTACAAAAACATTGGCGCCCAGTCAGCGCCGCAGACAGAAAGGTCAAGAAGACATGAATGAATCCGCCCTCGGCGCCACCAGCGCCGTCGCACTCTCCGAGCAGGAAATCAGCCGCGACACCCTCCTCGAGAAATATGCCAAGGGCAAGGAAACCAGTATCACCGATGTGCGAAGACGGGTAGCCCGTGCGCTGGCCCAGGTAGAGGCCGAAGACCAGCGCGCATTGTGGGAAAAACGTTTCCTGCAGGCCCAGGAAGAAGGCTTCATCCCCGCCGGCCGCATCAACTCCGCCGCCGGCGTGCAACTTGCGGCAACCCTGATCAACTGTTTTGTGCAACCGGTCGGCGATTCGATCTCCGAAACCGTCGATGGCCGCCCCGGCATCTACATCGCGCTGCAGGAAGCCGCTGAAACGATGCGTCGCGGCGGCGGCGTCGGCTACGACTTCTCCTCGATCCGCCCGAAGGGCGCTGAAGTCAAAGGCACCCAGTCCAACGCCAGCGGCCCGGTGTCCTATATGCGCGTGTTTGACCGCTCCTGCGAAACCGTGGAATCCGCCGGCTCGCGCCGCGGCGCGCAGATGGCCGTGCTGCGTTGCGACCATCCGGATGTGGAGGAATTCATCCACGCCAAGGATAAGGGCGACCTGACCAACTTCAACATCTCCGTCGGCGTGACCGACACCTTCATGGAAGCCGTCGAGAAAAACGGCGACGTCGAGCTGGTACACCGCTCCAAACCCAATGCCAAGCAGATGGCCAAGGGTTCCTACCAACGCGAAGACGGCCTGTGGGTCTACACCAAGGTGCCGGCGCGCGACCTGTGGGAACAGGTGATGCGCTCGACCTATGACCACGCTGAACCGGGCATCCTGTTCATCGACCGCATGAACAAGGACAACAACCTCAACTACTGCGAAACCATCGAGGCGACCAACCCCTGCGCCGAACAGCCGCTGCCGCCCTACGGCTGCTGCTGCCTGGGTTCGATCGACCTGACCAAGTTCGTCAAGCAGCCCTTCGCCGAAAAAGCCGAATTCAATTTTGAACACTTCGGCCGCGTTGTCGCCGTAGCCACGCGCATGCTCGACAACGTGCTCGACGTTACCGCCTGGCCGCTGAAACAACAGCAGGAAGAAGCCGCGAACAAGCGCCGTGTCGGCCTGGGCTTCACCGGTCTCGGCGATGCGCTGATCATGCTCCGCTTGCGTTACGACACGCCGGAAGCCCGTCAGATGGCCGCAAAGATTTCTGAAGCCATGCGCGACGCCGCCTACCGCGCCTCCGCGGAACTGGCCCGTGAAAAAGGGGCCTTCCCGCTGTTCAATGCCGACCTGTATCTCAGCGGCACCAGCTTCGCCGCCCGTCTGCCCGACGACATCAAACAGGTCATCCGCAAAAACGGCATCCGCAACAGCCACCTGCTGTCGATTGCACCGACCGGCACGATCAGCCTGTCATTCGCCGACAATGCCTCCAACGGCATTGAACCGCCGTTCTCGTGGACTTACACCCGCAAGAAACGCATGCCCGACAACACCATGCGTGAATTCGCCGTCGAAGATCACGCCTGGCGCCGTTACAAGGCCGAGGGCGGCAACACCGAAAAGCTGCCGCCGTGGTTCGTCACCGCGCTGGAGATTTCCGCACACGCGCATGAAGAAATGGTTGCCGCCGTCGCCCCCTACGTCGACACCAGCATCTCCAAGACCGTCAACGTGCCCGAGGACTACCCTTACGCCGAATTCCAGGACCTGTATTTCCGCGCCTGGAAATCCGGTTTGAAAGGACTCGCCACCTACCGCCCGAACAGCATCCTTGGTTCGGTGCTGTCGGTCGAACCGACCAGCAAGGAAAAAGCGCCACAGGATTTCCGCGGTGACGATGTCAACCGCCGCATCCAGATCCAGTCGCTGCCGGCACCGGTTCTGGCCAGCCTGCGCTGGCCGGGCCGCCCGTCAATGACCGCGGGCAATCCGGCATGGACCTACATGATCGAGCATCCGCATGGCGCATTTGCGGTGTTTGTCGGCCACGTTGAAAGCGAACACAACCACGCCTTCGAAGTCTGGGTCAACGGCAGTGAGCAGCCGCGCGGCCTCGGTGCCGTCGCCAAGACACTGTCGATGGACATGCGCGCGGACGACCCGGGCTGGTTGAAGCTCAAGCTCGATTCGCTGGCCCGCGCCGGTGGTGATGAGCCATTCGACATGGCCTTCCCGCCGCTGGGCGAAATCAAACGCATGCCTTCGGTGGTCGCCGCCTTTGCGCAAGTCGTGCGCTGGCGCGCCGATCAACTGGGCGCACTGACCTCGCCCAGTGCAGCACTTTTTGGCCAGTCGGCTACGCCGGTGCTCGACGCGATGTTTGCGCCGAAGGAACCCAAGACCGGCACCGACGGCACCATGTCATGGACCGTCGATGTGCTCAATCCGCGCACCGGTGACGACTTCGTCCTCGGCATCAAGGAAATCACCCTGCCCGACGGGGTGACCCGCCCCTACTCGATGTGGCTCGCCGGCGAATACCCGCGAGCCCTCGACGGCCTGTGCAAGATCCTCTCACTCGACATGCGTGTGATGGACCCGGCATGGATCGGGATGAAATTAAAGAAACTGCTGGAATTCCCGGAACCGCTGGGCGACTTCATGGCCTTCGTACCGGGTGAACGCAAACAGGCCACCTACCCGTCGACAGTCGCCTACGTCGCCAGCCTGATCCTGCACCGCTTCGCAATGCTGGGCATCCTGGATGAGAACGGCGCGCCGCTGACGCAGATGGGTATTCTTGAAGCGCCGGAACGCAGCAATGAACCGAAAGTCATGAAAGGCTCACGCTGCCCGGAGTGCGGTAACGCGACACTGATCCGCAAAGACGGTTGCGACTGGTGCTCAGCCTGCGGTTACACCGGCACCTGCGGCTGAGTTTTCCCCTGTAGTCCACATGCTCGGATGACTGCGCGCCACCCCGGTGGCGCGTAGTAATATCCCCCGCTCTCTCGGAGGATATTCATGGCCAAGACCACACTCGGCAAACTGCCGCGCGAAGCCATCCGCATGCTCGAGCTGCCGCGCGTTGCGCCCGGCATCATCGAAGGATTCCGCAACCTCGTTGACCTCACCGGCACACTGTCCGACGCCTGCGATGAGCTCGGCCTTGTCGCCGTCATTCCCGGTTACGTGCTGCCGCCGGTCAACCTCGGCAAACGCATCGTCGGCCCGGCGCTGACTGTGCGCAACATCGCGCACGCAACGCAAATCCATAAGGCCGCCACCGACAAGAGCAGCGGTCAGGGCGAAACCGAAGCGCACAATCTGGCCGAGCCCGGCGACGTGCTGGTCATTGAAGGCGTGATGGGCTGCTCGAATATGGGCGGTCAGTCGGCGACCATCGCCAAACGCCAGGGCTTCATCGGCGCAATTGTTGATGCCACCGTGCGTGACCCTGATCAATACCGCGGCATGGACTGGCCGGTGTGGTGCAAGGGCTTTACACCGATCACCGGCAAATGGCGCATGCAGACCGTCGAAGTCAACGGTACGGTGCAAATCTGCGGCATCCAGGTCAAGCCGGGCGACATCATCTGCGCGGATGATGCAGGCGTTGCGGTGATCCCGCACGAAAAAGCAGCACTGGTGCTGGAAGCCGCGCGCAAGATCGACGCCGGCGATACCAAACGCAAGGCCGATATTGATGCCGGCGCCAGCGTCGCCGACCTCATTACCAAGAAATACAAGTAAGCAGTAAGCAATTCAAAAAACGAACAAGCAAGCCGAGGGGAGACTATGAGCGAGGCCACCAACCTGATTTTCATCATGTCCGACGAGCACAACAAACGCGTGCTCGGTTGCGCAGGACATCCGATGATCAAGACACCCAACCTAGATGCGCTGGCCGCCCGCGGCACGCGCTTCACCTCGGCGTACACCAACTGCCCGATCTGCGTGCCGGCTCGCGCCTCGTTCGCCACCGGACAATACGTGCACAAGATCCGCTACTGGGACAA